>JAABUJ010001393.1_pt1 | contig 36070 bp, 43 predicted proteins | sample 5559131 | NCBI WGS metagenome assembly JAABUJ01 (sample SAMN10711875, study PRJNA513366) | rock metagenome | isolation source: Antarctica rocks | place: Antarctica: Victoria Land, Mt New Zealand nord | collected 2016-01-07 | reverse complement strand
TGCCCTACCTGGTGGCATGTGCTGCAGCGATGGACTGCATTTTCCAGCCTTAAACCCTCACCGGCGTCCCCCAAATCATCCCGATGCAGCCCACGCGGATCACGCGTATCCTCCGTCCGAATCCGCTCCTTCTTAGGCCTCCCGCGAGGCACACGAGTGTGTGGATGGCGGCGAGGTCGAAACGCGTCGAATGGTGGATGTAAACACCAAATGCTTGGTGACAGCGACGTGTTTACTATAGACAAAGAATTAGCGCCGGAGTAAAGTCTATCCGAGTCTTTTTTACGGGCCGACTACCATCCGAGTCTTTTATGCAGTCGCATGGACCAGCGGAGTCTTTTACCCATATTATTATTGACTTCGCATTCTGCCATCTAGACTCTCGTATTGAGAGCTGCTAAGGTTCGCAACGCATGGACGTACTCTTAGACGACGGATATACGAAGCCCAATGTGAGTGAGCCAGGATGAATATCAATAGCAAAGCCGAGTTGCCGATGAAAAACTTTTTTGAACGAAGGTGGATAAACAATTAGTCAGCAACAAGCCATGACGTCCGCAGAGCCTCCACCATATTCCGGGAACAGGGCTTGCAGCTTGTAAGTTACCTTATCCAGCTTCGACGGACCCTTACAGATGGCACGAACTTCGATCCTGAGCACAGAAACCCCCGATATCACAGCCATTAATCTCAACCTCCTCCTCTCCAGACTCGAGCGCAGTATCCTCTCCCCCGAAGCAGACCCCAAACTCCGACACTCCAGCTACGAGCGTACCAGAGTCGGTGCCGTACGCTCCACCTCCGCCGTATCCCTATTTTCGCCAACTATCAGCCACCCGCTAACTCTTCCCTTTATCTATCCAGAACGTCGAATATGCACGTACACTCCTCCTCCGCCTGGAGCACTCCAGCTCAGCCATCAAAATCCAATCGCGCCGACAAGCGGCGCAGAACAACCTCCTCGCCCAGCGAGCCCTGATCAAGCAGCTCAACGAGCGTCTCTACTCGCTCGAACAGCTCGACGACGACGACGACGTAGCGGACAACGACGCGATCGAAGACGAAGACCTGCTCGGGGAAGCCAACGACGACACCCGACCGTCTGACCCACCAACAGACCCACAGCACGACCCAACCGCCTCAGACCCGAGTGCCAAAGACCCGAGGACCTCGAACCCCTACCCCCTCGACCCCTCCCAACCACCACCACCAACCCTCCGCTCCCGCCACCCACCCCCAACCACGCCCACCCCCGCATCCACCGCAACCGCCCCCCCCTTCGCCTCCCAACCCTCCACCTCCCAACCCCCCTCCACCACCAGCCAAACCCAAACCCGCACAACAGAAACCCTCCTCTCGCATAACACGCACGAGCAAGAATCTCTCACAACCTCGCTCCTAACCCTCGCGCAAGCGCTGAAGTCCTCCTCGCAATCCTTCGCCAGCGCCCTGGAAGAAGAGAAAACGACGCTCAACCGCGCGGGCGAGGGGCTGGACAAGAGCGGCGCGGGCATGGAAGCGGCGGAGAAGCGGATCGGGACGCTGCGGCGCATGAGCGAGGGGAGGGGGTTGTGGGGGCGGTTGTTGATGTATGTGTGGATCGCGGGGTTGATGGTGTTGGCGCTGGCTGTGGTGTTTGTGTTGCCGAAGTTGCGGTTTTAAGGGGGGAGGTTTGGGGGCGTTGGCGGAGGGGGATGGCGAGGTAGGCTGTGGGAGTTGTTTGGTGTCTGTGTTTGTCCATGATCGCCTACCTGCTCGTCTGTTGGTCTACGTGAATTCTATTCTATTTCGAGATCCGGTTCCCTCCATTCGTCCACCCCACCGTGCCCAACAACTTAGATGTCGATTATCAGTTTATCGGCGTCGAGTCACCTGTTCTCGATTCCCGGGCGATCCATTTCCCGATCCCAACGCAGGTTCGCCGTCCGTCTTCGAACAGCCCTCTCCTTGGAGTTACTCGAAAGTGTGTACAGGCCCCTTCGTGAAGGAAGTGAGTGCCGATGGGCGCCAAAGACGGTTAGAGAGCGAGGGGCGAGTTGCCCGGGTGTGACGATGGGGTTATCTGGACCGTATTTGTATTGGGTGCATAAAGAATGGGCTTGTTTTCTTGGTTTGATCTATTCAAGTGGTGTGATTGTCGCAGAAGGGAGAAAAAGAGAGGAGGAAAGGGAGTGAGGGGTTGGCGGGTCAGAAAAAATACAACAGAAATAGGAAGGGGAGGACGGGGAAGACGTCGTCGAGAGCGAGATTCACTTATCGAAGTCTGGTGTTTGGAGACGGTATGGATTTAGCCTAGAGACAAATACCTGACTAGGTCATACTCGGTGTTTACCTGGAGAACGTGTGAGAAAGAACACTCTGGGTGTAGGGTTAGAGTGCTGGGTTTGCAGTGCTCATGTTTGATCTTGAATCTTAAGCTGCTCGTCTGATATTGATGGGCACGATAGCAAAACACCCTACGAATGGGTCCGAGGAACGAAAGAATTGTGAAGATGAGGGGATCCTCGGTGGACAGATCGTTAGAGCATAAGAAGCAGGGCCTGTCCCGTCTCGTGTCTGCTTTGCAGACTGGTAATATGGTTCTCACGCTGACGTCCGCGGTGTGTGGATACAAGATACCAAGTAGGATTTTAGGGACTATGTAAGTGGCCTTGCGTCTTCTTCGAATATGGGGCGGACATCGTAAGGATGACGGTAGTTTGGGAGCGGCTGTCGTGGCTAAGAAACAAGCATAGACCGGTCACATCTCACAAGCAAGGAGGCTGGAATTGAACGAATCGTTCTTTTCATTGAATCAGCTCGCTCATGTTACAACGACAACACGCCAGGACCGACGAACCGAAAACCCCCCGCCGTGCAAATACCTGACATTTGTACTTGAGGAAAGTTGGTGGTTTGTCAAAGACGCTGATAATGCGTGAAGTGTGTAAGAGACAAAGAGTCTAGGGGAAGAGAAGCCTTGGTGAACAACATATTTCTCTCTTGACAGACGGGTATCCGGATTAAGTACTGAATAAAACTCGGGCTGATAGACAAGCTCTCTGACAGACACACCATCCAACCTGATCCCAAAAGACAAGGTTGGCTGATGAGTCAAACGTGATTGTGCGTAAGAGAGAAGTCATACAGGAAAAAATGCCGATCAACGCGCCTGACAGAGTACGGCCGTGTGATCAAGCAGAGGTCGTGGTGGATTTGGTGGACAGACCTCGAGAGAAAAGAAAGTGGAAAGGAAACCTCATCGCGAGAGACCATTAGATAGACGCTCAATGGCTGACATGAAATCCGTAACTTCGATAACGCCGGAAGAAGATTTTGTAAGACGTGTCAAGGCCGATTTCCTCCGAAGGTAGAAGTTGTAAAGAGAACTCTACATCAGACCGCAGAGACGAAGATTCTCTTGGATGATGATGTCTGGGGAGGGAGGTTAGCGATGATGTGTGGAATCAATGTCGTCAAAACATACCGTTAACAGCCGCCATGACGAAGCGAATCTGGGTTGTGTCGGTTGCACAGGTGAAATGAGTGTAGATTTGCTTCGTTTCGTGCTGATTCAAAGAGACGAAACGGTTTAGAATGTAGTCGCAAGCGGCAGCATAGTCCGAACCACCTTTCGTTCCGTTAGCAAAATAATGAGATGAGATAGTCCGGCGTAAAGCTTGCCTTCGTAATCAGGGAAGTAGTTCTTCATCGGGCTCACGGGCAACTTCTCCTTAAAGCGGTCAATCTTGTTGAGGAACAAGATAATGGAGGTCTTGATAAACCATCTGGAGTTGCAGATGGAGTCGAAAAGGGTAAGAGCTTCCTGCATCCGATTGACAGTCTCGTCCTCGAAAAGAAGTTGGTCGTATTCGGAAATGGCGACAAGAAAGAGGATGGTTGTCACATTCTCGAAGCAGTGAATCCACTTCTTACGTTCCGAGCGTTGGCCACCGACGTCGAACATGCGGTAGGTCAGGTCACCGATGATGAACGTGGTCTCCGTGATTCCAGTGGTCTTTACACGCGAGCGAAGGACATCTTGATCGTTCGGCAAGTAGTCTGGCTGAGCGATGCGGTTGATGGAATCGAAATAGCTGGTAATAAGATCATCAGCATCGTTGCCTTCACTATCCTTTTGCTGCGTGTTCATGAGGAGGAAATAGCCGCCAAAGGGGGGATTGTCGGTAGGCTGGACGACTTGCTCCTCAGGCGCTGACATGATGAATTGGGTATTCGATGTTGAACAGAAGTTTTGATGAGCTGTACGGTGGTTGAGGTAAAGGCGGGGTGTGAGTGGGTGAGGTGTTATGATCCAGGCTTCGTGGTAGGGTCGCGAAAAAGGAGAGCTTACTATTTAGCCGAATCGTTCAACTGATACTCCCTCGATCTCTTGAAGCAAGCTAGAACACCATGGTCTTTCCACAAGGCCTCGATCGCATTACCAACCTCCGGAGGCAAGCTATCCCCTTCAATCTGAGCGGGCTGCATGAAGATTGTCTGAACGTGGTACTCGTCGCGAGAGTCGGCAAGGGGAAGCTCCAACGACTCCATGGCTTCAAGGATGACACGCATCGACTGGACGGTATTGCTATAGATGATCTCCTTGAACGATTCACGCTCGTCGCGCGAGTAACCGCCTTCGTGAATGAGCTTCATCTGCTTCAGGATCGTCGACTTGCCCGACTCGCCCGCACCTAGTCGCCGTCAGAGTCTAGCGACATAGGGAGACGCCGAGACATAGGAGATACCCATGCACGGGGACAGAAGATCACTCACCAAGCAAGAGCATCTTGATCTCATTACGCTGCAACATCTTGTCACGCTTCAACTGATTCTCGATCTCCTCGTTCCTCTGCTTCCCCTCCTTCTCTTCGGTGCTCATTCCACAACCCATCTCGACGTTGTGGCGTTACGTTGTTCTGATCTCTGTCGTTGTTGAGTAAGGTTGAGTGAGGTTGAGTGAGGTTCGGTGGAGGTTCGCGACTATGCTTTTTCGGTTAGCTGTGGCTGCCGCAACTCGAATGTGGATTCACGAATGCGATCGGGAGATGCAAGGACCCTTGTGAGCCAGGAAGCGACCCAGACAGGAGGATATGTGCACAGGAATTACTTCTGACTGGATGACAGAGGAGATATGATCTCGAGCTCATCAGGCAAGTCCAAGGGAGCAAACAACAGCTGGACGAAAGCGACCGGAGGCAAGCTTTAGCATTCCTCAATCCACCACAGGGTCACTTACCAGCACGATATGTGAGATTGCGTCGATACTGGCCAAGCCCTTCCTCTAAGCTGTTGTACTCTGGTTGCGAGAGTAGTTGAGGTCGAGCGTGGAAGTTGTTTGGTTGTGTCTGTCAGCAGCCGGAAGAGGTCTGGGCCAGAAGGAGTAGAGAGGTTCGGAAGCTGAAATCAGTGAAGCGAGTCCCACGGTCGCACAACCTGGAACCCGCCTGTTCCCACAGCAAAAGCAGACCCAATAAGCCTTGTGATGCAACACCACTCCAACGATCCCCTAGATGTTCTACAGGGTCGATAGAAGACAATGCAGAGAAGGGAAGGAAAATGGTGGGGAAGATAGATGATTACAGTATCAGCGCAAGATGTGAGTGGAGGCAGATATTCCCGACGGTCGTCAGGGGCTGAGAGAGGATTTACCTTAAGGTATCGAAGTGGGGCTATCAAGCGAAGGTTTCGGTACAGGGATGTCCGCTGTCGGTGAGTATACCATTAATGCTTCTAAGTTTCAGGGAAAGAGACTGATCTTCTCTGTCTCTTCCGTTTAGCTAACTGACTGTACATACAGTAATACAGAACAGGATGTCAAGGTGTTCGAGGCTCTGAGTACCACTGCTCTGTCGACTTCAGCAAGTGATCCTTATCCTCTATAAAAAGCCTGGCTTGTCCATTAATAATGAAGATACCAGGTACTGTCGATGCTTCCCAGTTCCCGTCCGCAATGACACTACCGTATATCCCATCGAACCTTATGTGGAGTACCTAGCCTAAGGCTTGACGACCTTACTCAGCCTGGATTTGTCGGCAGCTCTCGCCTGTTTGAAAGCAAGACACGCCGGCTCCTATCGATTAGGACAATCCTTGTCGTCCAACCAGTAAGGGACTCGTACCTTGCCGGTTAACCCGGATTACATTAGGTATTTCCTTTTCCTTTCCCCAACGCCGTATCTCTACTCCTTGCAGGACGCCAGGAACAGCACCCAGAAAGCAGTCACCCGAGGTGGATAGCTGAATCAGGTACTTTAACCTCCATTTCGGTAGTTAGAGAATAACAAACATTAATAAATAAGAAATGAGAAAATAGAATTACCGTTTGAAAATAGAAATTACAAGTTCAGCTCTTGTGAACAAGCTGCGGTACAGATTGCCTGCTTGGATTACCAGAAACATTCCGATGAATACCGACTGCGAATGGCGTCTGTAGGCCCTAAATGCCTGCCACCCGGCCGAATAAATTACGGAACATCTCACGGACTTGAATGGTGATTGAGGGACCAAATAATTCTTGGCCGGAGCACTGCTCTCCCATTGAGAAGCGGAAGAAAATCCTCAGGTCCTGACGCGACTCTTCTCGTCAATGAACTATTTGCAGCCAGGAAGATCCATATGTACGCTTGATTCGGGGATTCACGGAGATCCAATGTATACAGGCCAATTCGCAACCAAATTGCGGAGATAATCAGAGGGGGAAAAGACAGTTGTCTGTACCCTTTTCTATACCATATGTCATACCAGGGGGCGCTACATGCTTCGTGCTGTTGTGTGTTGCTTCGCCAATAACGCCACAAATCAGGGTCAAAATGTCCAACCCTAGCAGACAAAAGCGGATTCGATGGTCTCCAATCCCGGAGTCGTGGTGCAGTCACAAAAAAACGACAGAACCCGTCTATGCTTCTTCTTTCTGAGGATCAGAAAGTTCGCGGTTGTCAGGACCTCCGGAACCACCTGGAGTGCCTGGAGTGCCTGGACCATTTTTGTCCATTGGCTTTAGCTTCCTCCATTCCATGGCGAGGGCTGGGACGATCATGAAAGCCACAACAGCCGCTGCGACTATGAATGATCTGACCAAAGCTTGATTGTATACAACGAGAACGTCGTTCAGCTTGTCAATCGGCACGATGTTCCGAAGTTCGGTGGCACCCGTTTGAACAATGCGTTCGACATCAATGCCGGAAATCTCGCCGAGGTGCTTGGAGAGGTAATTGTCGAAGAGATTTTGAGCGACACAAAAGAAAACCGCGCCGCCGAGTGACTGAGCGAAGAGCATAAGTGACACCCCGGTTGAAACGTCCTTGCGAGCTAGAACGTTTTGGGCAGCCATACTCGGTTGCTGCATGCCGACGCCAATACCCCACCCAAAGAGGACTTGGTAGCCAATCCACTTGGGATGGTCGGTATCCGTTTTGAATGTGGCGATTAGGCCGGCACCGACGGCCATGCATATCGCGGACACATACATCCAAGGCACGTAGCGGCCAGTGCGTCGGACACTGCCACCGGAGAATATCGCTCCGACGACGAGGCTCAGGACCATGGGAATGGTGTCGATGCCTGATTTCACAGCGCTCACACCCTTTACCGCCTGGAACCAGATGGCGAGGGAGTAGAGCATTGTGATCATGCCACCACCAATACACATGGAGAAGACTACGCCAGCAGCGACGCTTCGCTGCTTGATGATGCGGGGTGGGACAGTAGCATCCTCTTGGCGCCATAGCTGGATGGCAATGAAGATCAGGATGAGAACTCCACCAACCACGAAGAGGGCGATGATACGGCCGTTATTCCAGGGATAGGTGACGCCTCCCCACTGGAGAGCAAGCAGGATGCAGACCACGCCAGGAAGGAAGACGAGAGTTCCGAGAGGGTCAAGACGGATGAATTGTCGCTGAAGGGATTCATTGACGTGCTCGCTTTCGATGCGGAGGAAGAAGAACATGATCAGGAAGGCGACACCTCCGATAGGAAGACTAGAAGGAGAGTGTCAGTCAATGAACGTGGCACGATTTCTAAAATTGAGCACGTACTTTATGTAGAAGCACCATCTCCAAGACACTTTATCCGTGAAAGCGCCACCGAGAAGTGGGCCGATGACGGAGGAAACACCGAAGACCATTCCCATGAGCCCCATATAGATGGGACGCTTCTGTAAAGGAATGATGCGAGTAATGATAACGGTCGTGCCAGAGTAGATTGAAGCCGAGCCGATACCCGCAACGGCACGTCCGACTATGAAGGCATTTGAGCTTGGTGCTGCCCCACACAGGACCGATCCAATTTCGAAGATGACTATGGCTAAAAGGGCGATCGACTTGGTGTTGTAGAAGGTGTAGATACGACCCCAGAAGAGTTGCGTCGCGCAGCTGGTGATCAGGTAAGCACCAGCATACCAGGAGACGTCGTCCAGTGAGTGGAATCGATCAGTGATGCGTGGGACTGCAGTGGCAATGATGGTTCGGTCCTGTTTCGATCAGTTAGCGTGAGGGGCAGAACGATAAGAAAACCGTAGAGCCATAATGTGATTCGAGTATATTCGAGTAAGCTACAACAAAATATTGCATGTTGTGACGATCCCGATGAACGCTTGCTCCGGCGATCGATGAGTGCGGACTGGAGTCTTACCAAAGCGACCAGAAACAAGGATGCCAAGACAGAAGTCATGATCATGGCCAAGGTCCATCCCGCTGGATACTCAATGTGGCTGTCATGGCCAGCCGTCTCGCCAGAGTTGACGTCGTCGAGCTCATCACCGCTGGTGCCGGCCATCTCACGCATCTTTGGAGAAAGAGGCTGATTCGAAGCCTGCGCTTCGGCGACATTTGGGCCTGGAGACATTGGGCAAATCCTAGAAGCTGGAAGGGGTTGTACCCTAAAGGTGGAGAATCGGGCTGGTTGAAGCGAGCTATGGGTCTGTTGGCGAGGATCAAAGGAAAGAGAGAATTGGACGCGAATTTGGAATGAAAGCGAGATATGGGAGACATATTTATTGATTTGTTGATTGATTGTGTCGGTCCCGGTCAACCTCACTCGATTTCACGGCGTTGTTGAAACACCAACGTTCGGGACCGACGACCGGGACCGAGCGCTGCCCGGAACCGAGCAGCGCCGCCTCGCAGGCCGGGGCACGACGATATAATTTCGAATACTTCGTTCGCTTCGGCCGATCTCAACTTTTCTCTCTTCTTCTGTGTATGAATCTTCCAACATTATCCGCACACAGCGGACTCCGCTCAGCATGATGCCCACCGGTGCAGTAAACGACACGCAGCAACCAAGCGCCAGCGCGGCCAAAATCACTCGCGGCCATTCTTGCTTCTCTTGCTCTCAGCGAAAGGTGAAGTGCGACGGTATAAGACCATGCTCGGCTTGCACCAAGCACGGCATCGAGTGTCGCCCGATGTCAAGGCAGCAGAAGGCTCCTCGCTTACGGGAAGCTCCAAAGGCTACCGATTACGATCGCCTGCTCAGGCGTCTGCAACGCTGCGAGGAACTTCTCAGGGCTTCTGGTGTGCAGATAGACCCACAGCACCGGATGACTGAAGATGATACGTCTATACAAAATGTATCCAACCCGGGAGTGAAAACTGAAGATGGCCATATGATATTCCAGCATGGCCATTCGCGATTCGTTGAGACTCCTATATGGAGTGGACTGAGCAACGAGGTAAGCATCCTTTAATTATTGTACTCTGCATCAATGTCCTTGCGTACAGTAATAGAGGAGCATTGCCTCTTAAAGAAGGCCCTCTACGTTTTGTGGGTCTGGCTCTCCCGATTGTGTCATGTCCTTTGATCCAATTCAATTCTTACTATGATAGTGAAGAGAGTCTCCTCTTAATCATCGCTGATTTCACCTTCTTGGCAACAGTTGACCGCGGATCTTCCTCAGCTGGAGGACGATGATCAAAGTACACTCGTCGATGAGTTGCCTACAACGCCGGGCAATTTGGTTCTTAGCCGCTCAACCACTCAGTGTCTGAGCTCCCTGCATCCGACCGTACCACAGATCTTAATGTTATGGCAGACATTCCTCCGGAACTTCAACCCTTTGGTGATGATCTTTCATGCCCCTTCAGTCCAGAATATGCTCTCCGAGGCTATGAGCGACTCAGACTGCATCTCTCCCAGCTCCGAAGCACTTTTCTTCTCCATCTATCTTTCCGCGGTCACGACCATGAATGAGCAAGAATGCCACAAGATCATGGGCAAATCGAAGCAAGCCTTGTTGTCCACTTTCTCAAATGCCACTGAACAAGCTTTGGTGAACGTGGAGTTTCTCAGATGCACGGATTCAGTCATCCTCCATGCTCTGACTTTGTACCTTGTAAGTCTATCTTCCCTCAATCTTCCGCCGAAGTCTTGTAGGGCTTGGTACGATGAGTGATTCTTTCGTGGAAATTCCTGTGGTTCAATATCGATGGGATTAATTGGCTTCTCTTTCATTTTTTGTCGGTTCGAGAAGCTGACCACGTGGGCAGCTTGCAAGTCGCTGGTACCTTGACTCGCAATCACTCTGGCTGCTATCCGGCCTGGCCAGACGAATTGGCCAAGCCATGGGTCTTCATCGTGAGAGTAGCTTAAGCAAGCTCCCGCCGTTTGAAGCGGAGATTCGCCGACGATTGTGGTGGCAAATCATGATCCTGGACGACCGTTCAGCTACACTCTTAGGCGTACATGTAGGTGCCGCCTTCAACACGTCCTGGGATACGAAACGACCATTGAATGTAAGCGACAACGACTTGTCGCCTTTGATGCAGGATCTTCCAAAAGAGCGAGAGGGGCCGACAGAGAGGCTTTTCTGCACCATCCGTAGCGAGGTCGGAGAATGCATGCGACAACTGCAGGTCACCGGCCAGGATCCCAAACGTGACCACTTTACTTGCGTTGCTCAGAAGATAGATCTTGTAGACGATCGCGAGATGAAGCTTGACAAGAGTATCCTGAAACAGTTGGACTCCTCCATCCCGCTCCACTTGTTCAGCCTATACATGGCAAGATCCGCCTTCCTACAGATGAGACTCTCGGCTTGCCATCCTCAGCAAGATCCCTTTAAAGGTGCTTCGCTACCGCAAGAGGCGAGAGACAAGCTCTTCGACTGGGCCCTCCAGATCATTGCATACGATAGCTTGACTTATTTGAACAAAAGCCTGCACGGATATCTCTGGCATGTGGCCACGCAGTTCCCGTTCGAAGCCTTCATCCTGGCCCTGACCGAACTACTCGCCAGGACGAAAGGAGAGGAAGTTGAGCGGGCATGGTCGCGCATCAACCAGGCATACGAGGATCATCCGGAGTTTATCGCAAAGGCTCCCAGGAACGTGTTGTACTTCGCTTTGGGCAATCTCACTCTCAAGGCCTGGGATCAGAGAATGCTTGCATTGCACGGTGACCAACAGTTTGCTTACAGGCCAATAGTCCCTGATCCTATATCGAAACTCCAGGCCCAGCGCATGTCCAAGGTGCTTAGACACGAAGCGGCCTTGCAGTCAGATTTGTCCATCGTGGGTACCCAGCAGGTCGGTGAATCAGCATCGAGCCACGCCCAGCCAGAGCAAGGTAGCTTCGCCAGCTGGAATGGCGAACCAGGACAATTACTGCAGACGGAGACATGTGAAATAGACTGGGACTACTGGAATGATCTCCTTCACCATTGAAGATGAGGTCAAAATGAAATCTGTAGCTAGGCAAAAATGCTCTGGCAACTGAGGCATATATAGTGAAGAGGAAACGAGGCAGTGATGTGCCGAGTAGAAATGAGATGACAATGTATACAATGGTGCAGGCAGTCAGAAGTGACGGGAAAGAGCAAGAGTGGACGAGCAGAAGATAAAATGGTGCGCAGTCAGTGGAGCCATAACTGGCTCCTCTCTAAAACGAGCTGAATTGACGCTTTCGTTTAGATTTGCAAACGCAGTAACAGTTAAGAGTGGAAACCACCCGACCTGCGTCCTGGGGCGAGCAGAGAGAAGTCACATTGACGAAATGGGCTTCAGTGGGGGGAGCAAATTGACTGCAGCTGAGTCAGCCAGCGATCATGTCATATATCTTGAGAGATTTTCTTCCACGTCCCCTCGCTCAATGATACCGGATCCAGATGTTAGACATAAATACCATGCATGGCCGGCATTGCATCCTGTAGGAAAAAGCCACAAAGTAGGCGTTCGAGAAGCCGAAGCCACCACAAGTACATATGCATCTAGAAGACTTCCCTGCACCCAGAACCCCTGAAGAGTCCATCCTTTTTTGTTCTGCAGCATCACCGACCGCACCGAACCCGATCAATACCCACTCCACTGCACAGGCCAAACCCACAGTCACCTGCTACACTTGCCTCCCGCAAAGATAGCTCGGTTCAATTGGGCCGCAAGATCTAGAGCCAATTGAATTCGGAGCAGTCAAGATCGGAGCCCACACAATTTCCCCCGACCGCTCCAACCCCAACCTCAACACCACAAACCCACCATGGCCTACCCCATGACCCAGCTCGGCGGCCACGGTCAGTCGCATTCCTACCCCCAACCCCCGTCAGCACGCACCGACGCGCACAAGAGATACCCACAGCTAACCCGAACCGCCGCACACGCAGCCTTCAACCACGGCCCCAGCGCCGACGTCGAGCAAGAATACGACCGGCTCCGCGCCCTCGCCAGACAAGAACACGACCAGCGCTCCGCATGTCTCGACAAGGTACACTTCCCCCACCCCTTCCCCTCCATCGGTGACCCCAACCCCCCTTCCGCGAGCCCCTCCGCACCCTCCTCGATTCCTCCTCACTAACCATCCCCCGCTTACCACCCACAGGCCCACTCCGCCTACGGATCCGGCGACGGCTCGTCCGCCCACCAATTCTCCGAACAAGGCAAACGCCACGGCGCCGCCGCAGACGCCTACAACCGGCAAGCCTCGGCGTACATCTTCCGCGAGAACAACGCGCCCGGCCGCGTCGACGCCGACACCATCGACCTGCACGGGCAGTACGTCGAGGAGGCCGAGGAGATCTTGGAGCAGCGCATCGCGACCGCGAAGGCGCAGAGGCAGCGGCATCTGCACGTGTACGTTTTCCCCCGTGTGCTTTCCTTTGTGTCCGCGTCGGGTCGCGTGACGTGGGGATGAGGAGAGGAGAGGAGAGCAGGGGATAAGGGAGCTTTGCTAATTCGGGCGGGTGAGGCGAGTAGGATCGTCGGAAAAGGCAACCATTCGGCGGGACACGTGCAGAAGCTGAAGCCGGCGGTCGAGCGCATCTGTCGGGAGCTGGGGCTGCAGTACGTGACGGAGGAGAATGCGGGCAGGATCGATGTCGATTTGACGGGGGGCACGGCGCTCGGGCCGGGTTATCCATCACAGGGGCAGGGGTATCACGCTGATGCGGGATATCCACAGCAGCAGCAGCAGCAGCAGAGCCAGAGCCAGGGGTACGGACAGGGACAATACTATCCCCCGGCTGCGAACGGTGCGGGCTATCCTGGCCAAGCACAGGGCGCGTACGGTGGCGCAGGTCAGAACCAAGGCCAGGCGAACAACCAGAATGCCGAGATCGAGGCTGCGGTTGCGAAGTATCTGCCGCGGATACTGCGGAAGCTCGAGGGGTGTTGTGTTGTCATGTAAAGCGCGCCTTTTCAGCCTACCAGGAACTAGGGATGGGAAACGGATCTATGATTCAGGATGTGCACATGTACGTATGTCAGGGAGGTGGGAACGGTAGGTTGCTCTAATGTCTACGACAGATGAGTCGAAGGTTTCGGTCAGCAAGGCCCAGGGGACTCGTTGCTATGTGAAGGAAGTAATGGAGAGCCGAGCGCTCCAGAGTTGGTGGAGAAGTCAACTTCTAAGACTTCGCTCTCCCACCGCCGTGTGGATGATCTGCTGCGTTCGTCGCAACGTCGTGTTGCACGGCACGCTGAGTGCCTTCGAAACTATGATTTTGCTGGTCCTAAGAGTCTGTCTCTCTATCTGACTGAGTACGAAGTCGAGAACGGGATACCGATGTGGATCGATGAGGGAGGCGGGCACTGCTGCCGACAACAAGCGCAGCGATGGAAGTACCTATAAGAGCAAGCCGCAGCGCGAACGTCTACGAGACCTAGCATCATCATCGCTTCCCCCGCCTTGGATCCGTATTGTTTCTACACAACTGGCAACATTCGTGTCTACGTGGAACACTGAGGTGTTGAGCTCGATCTTGGAAGAAAAAGGGGAGGATGGGGGGAGCTGACCGAAGACGTTGCATTTCCCAAGATATGTTTGGGCATGGGTGATAGGTGGGTGTTAGGTTCGGTTTGGTTTCTATAGACCCTTATGACTTGCTTCTTTCTTAGACACTTTCGAGATTCCATGATTATTGGAGAATACCATATCTGTGCGAGAATGTTGATTGAGTATTTGTTAAGATATACGCACGTGCACCTTGAGTTCTGTCAAAGAAGGAGCGAGCCCGCAATGTTCGAAGTTCCCGTATTTGGCATGGATTCCATTTCGATGTGAGGTCAGAAGGTTCCACCCGTCGCTTGTGTTCGAACCTGCCATAGCATTCACTGAAACCAAGTGAGTGCTCTAACACCTCACCCTCTCACCAACAAAGCCAACCTTTCCACCACCTTCCAGCACCATCACCGCATACAACCACAAACCAAACCTCAACATACATACATAATACACAATCAGCAAAAAAGCCAGCATGAAACCCACCAAACAAACCACGCCCAAACGCAAACCCCTCCCCACCAGCAAACTGAACCTCACACCCTCCCCGCCCATGTCCCCGCCCAGCCTGCCATCGCCCTCGCTCGTGCGCGAACTGACGCGGCTCCGCTTCACGCGGCAAGACAAAGATGCGCAGCTCAACGCGCTGCGCGCCAGCCTGGTGCAGCAACGCGTGGCACAGCAACGTGTGGCACGGAGCTTCCGGCGGCGCGTCGGCCGGTTCGAGGACGCCGACATCTTCGCCGAATCCGCCGAAAGGGCGAGAGTCCGTTCCGCGGATCGGTTGGCGGTGGAGGAGATGGTGGAGAAGTATCAGTATGCGGCGGTGGAGCTGGCGATGGTGGAGATGGAGGTGGAGTTGGTGCATTGGCGGGATTGGTTGGGGGAGGGGGCGCATGGGCGGGAGGGGTGTGAGGAGTGTGAGAGGGTGGTGATGGAGAAGGAGGGGGGTGGGGAGCAGGGGTTGGTGGCGAGGAAGAGGATGGGGTCGTGCTGGAGGGGTGGGGAGAGGTTGCTTAGTCCGTTGAATTGGGAGAAGGGGGGTGGGGCGGTTGGTGGGGGGGTGGAGGGGGTTCTTGGGAAGAGGGCTGAGAGCGTGGAGGAGGAAGACTAAGGTACTGAGGTGAACTTGCAGAGGGTTGGAGGAGATGATGGAGATTCGGTGGCGTGGTGTAAGGTGCGATGGAGGCGTTGCCATAGTTTGATGGAAGCGGGTGGCAACGGAGATGTGGATGAAGAAGCTATTGGCACGTTGTGATGCATTCGCTTAGGTGCACATATCGACGGTCACAATGTTAGCAGTGCTCCTCCGGCACCGTCTTTGCGATATGCTCCATACCCGTCCAGTGCATCCATTATAACTCGGTACAGCCGTCGTCTTTCGTCCGCTCTACCCGAATCGTACGCCCTTCTAACCAGCCGTTCTTCGTCCAGGCTACCTGTCATCATGATGTCTCCGTCTTGATTCTGCCTGGCGTGTCTTTGGGCGGGACCCCACAGCTCACGAGGCTGGATGGGAGACCGAGGCTGGATGGGAGATCGAGGCTGGATGGGAGACCGGCAACGACCGGCATATCTGCTGTTTCGTTCGGGTGTCCGGCTGCGTCTTGGGGTGCCATGCCCTCCGGCGGTACGGGATCGAGGAGGAGAGTTGCTAAGAAGTCTTGCATGAACATCGATATGTGAACAGCCGGGATGATCTTATGCAACTCGTACCGTCTTGACTGTGTGAAATTTGCATTTTGTCTGGCGTAGTCCGGCACATAGCGTTCATAACCACGGACCTTGAAGGAGGTCAAGGGGAAACGCGGTGGATATGAGCCAGGGCCGTGGGTGAGGTATGGCCCCCGTACTTGATTGCCAAGGTCTGCTCAGTAGATACCTGTCAATACGAACTGAAAACTGTAGTATCGTTCTTAGCTAACCTCTCTGTCCGCCAGCGACACCACCTCTTCCAGGCTGCCATGGTTCCCTGTTATGCACCGTGCCGTTGATGCCCTTCTCCATCCGCTTGTACTCCATGATGAGTTCCGAGACTCAGGGCTGCTCTGACCGAGGCACGAGCTTATTAGTCTGTGAGTCAATGGCGTTGGCTGAGGTCAAGAGGCGTTTTCAAGGTGACTTGAGAGTGATTAAGATTAGATCCTCGCTTCTGAGTGGCAATTTAGGGCAGAAACTCGGGTCGGGCACGTGCCCGACAGAGGTTAGGAGTTAGTCTGTACCTATCTGAGACATTGATGGGTTGTCTTGATAGAGCGGGCAATCTGCATGCGCGCCACAGCACGAACGTACCATCATTAACACAGTTCCACTCGTCGAAAGAAAAGACATATATTACGGGACCTTTCAGGTCGTAGGGAGAAGGCAGTGTGAGTCTTCACTGGACGCTGTATAGGACGGGAGACATCAAGGGATATGGTTGAACACTATAGTGAGGAAGGAATCATGCCTCCCGGTCCAGAACGGTCCGAGAAGAAGCTTCAGGAACCTACATCCATGGGTATAGCGAGAAAGTCCTTGTATTTCCGATCTGCCAACAGTTCCTCCCGGCGCTTCTCAAGCCACTCAGATGAGCACACCAACAATTGGTGGAACTCGAGGTACTGCTTGAATCTCTCCAAGTCGTAGGGCATATTTGCCAGCAACAACAAATGGTCGTGTTTCGCGGACCAACGATTAGGGCACGAATGGTGCTCATCCTGCAGGACAGACCTCGAGCAGTGAGAGATATTTTCTGAGCAGACCGCTGCTGCGAGATCGCTTCCTCGCATGCGCAATAACTTTGCCCGAACGAGCGGTCTTTTGCCCCTGGTCTTACGAACGCGGTAACAGCCTCGCAGCCGGGACGAAGTGGATGTGAAAGGTTGCTGGCACAGGCGAGAGCAACGGCTCTTGGCGAGCAGAACCAGGTAGTCACGAGTGCTGATCTTGTTGAGCTCTACTAACAGAAGAAGCGACTCCTCGGTCCGTTGCGGATCAAGCGCGATGTGGTGCAGGAATGTTTCGAGTCGCTGGGCACAAGCCCGATCGATTCGAAAAATAGTGAAGAGGTCGACTTCTTCTAAGACGAAGAAGTACTCGGTGCCACGCGCGAGCTCGATTTCCTGTATCGAATACGGCGTTTTCTGAAGCTCTGAAGGCATTTCCAAAATCGGTATGAAGTAAGACGCGTCAGCTGAACAGCTGCAGATGTTGGCTGCTGAAGTGTTCGAACGGTGGCTGGTATTGCTTTGCTTGGCCGCGTTAAGTCGGTTGCTCTCGGATTTAACCCGTCATGGTCATGATCATACCTCTTTTCAGGAACGCTTGGAAAGTATTCTCTTTGAATTCCGTGAATTGTCTGGTCGCGTGTTGAAAGTGGACAGCTGTGGTGTCAGATGGAAACCAACATGTACTACCTAAGTTCAAGCCCTACTACTGAACGCGTTCCTTGACTTCACCAAGCTTCGGGATGGGGATCGCAGGCACGGAAGTTGGTAAAGTAAGGTATCCATTGTATGTGGTTCTCTGACTACACATACCTGAGGATGCAGAGATTTTCGAACGTCTCATCAGATGAAGATTGCAATTGGGTATGCCAACTCCGGTGATGCAAAAGTAAAGTCCAACTCCTTCCGCACACATGCAACATCGTTCCCTGTGTCTAAGCCCATTGCTTGATAGATGGCACCGCATCCTACTATTCCACAACCATCTTGTCCAAAATAATCCTGACGCCATGACCTTCGTCTTTCCCTTCGTCGACCGCATCGATCATAGTACTCGCCTTGTCGTGAATGTCCCGTAGCACCTTCCGGCAATATGCGAAGCTTCCCGTACTTTCCATATAGCTGACAGCATATCTCTTCACCTCGTCATCATTACTTCTTTGCTTCAAGATGTTGATAAGCTGCAGATTCTGCGGATCGGATCTGATACTGTGAATGATTGGGAACGAGAATTTGCCCTCGGTCAGGTCCTCACAGAGGCCTTTGTTGCGGGTGTAATCAGAATTCGAGAGGTTCATGTAGTCATCTCGGATCTGGAAGATCAAGCCGATTAGGTTGACAAGAGGTACACAGTCCCTAAGGTCATAGTTGTATGTCAGAATTTTGGTTGCTGGCTGAAGTACAGGTCGTACTAACTTGTTACTGGTGCTTTCCGCCTGCATCAACTTGACCGCCAACCTGAACAAACCACCAGTCTTATTCCCGACCATCTCCAGATAATCCTCCTCGCTAGGACAGGTCAAAGTATCTCGCCAGAAAAGGTCCATGCCTTGTCCTCGGTGTAAATTCAAAAGTTCTTCGGTGTAGATGAGAATAGCCTTTGGGTTATTAAGTTTTTGTATTTCTTCGAGAGCACAGAAGTACACATAGTTGGCGGAGTTGATTGTCTGCGCTGTTCCAAAGATGCTGTGCGCAACTGGTATGCCTCGGCGTAATATTGAGGAGTCTTCAACGTCGTCGACACTTGTTACGGCGAGAGGATGTCAGCAACCCAAGTGATGAGATCTTCCAGATGAAACGTCTGAACGAGTGTTTCAACGTAGGCCCGTTCTAGGATACTTACAGCAGAGATGCCGTGTGGAGCATTCCAACGACTTTTGTAATGACCCTGAGGCTCTCTTCCGGCACCTTCAGCCACGAGTTGAACGCCGCAATCAGCTGCTTCCGAACGTCCTTCCCCGGGTGGTTGAACATGTAGTCGTACGGTCCATATAGAATTTTCTCCTTCTCGGCCGACCAGGTTGACCCGTTCATATGCTTGACGTCGTTGCCAATGCTACTTGGAGGGTCCGGGCCCGGTGGGCTGGAAGCCGTGGTCGTTGTATGAAGCTTTCGTCCTTGTGCTATCCAGTCCGCTTCAGGAACCGGCCTCAATACACATTTGATCGGAGAAATGAAGCCGTTACTCAAACCAGTTGAGCTCGTTCGAGGTGGAATCGCATTAGGTGACCGTAAGCTTTCCGACACCATGCTTGCTGGTGCACTGCGCCGATTCATCACCTCGCTTGATCTTGTCTACTCAACGAGCTTGAAGATGTTGACGAGTGTCGAATAGCAAATATCAGGTCCTTCTTTGGAAATATGTGTCCTTAAATATGCACTTAGTCTATAGGTAAGGTAGGCTGATAGGTACCATATAAGCACAACGAGAGAACACACTAACGTTGGTGCCGCCTAGACCCGCTCGGAGCCGGACATTTAGCGGGCGACGTTCATAATCACATGCTGCGTTGGCGCGCAACAGAACAATCTGCGAAGATGTTCTTCAATATCAGCTGCATTAGAATCAGATGTTAAGCTGAAGTTTGGCGACCACACCGAGGAGCTGCCAGTGGGAACACTACCGGTCCCAAAGCAATAGCTTGCAGCAAAGCTCCTTGTCGAGTGCAGAGCCCCGCTAGACTCACCAAGCGTGGGGTACCCGGGATGACGATATTCCAGTTGCCGGGTCAACTGGCAAGTTGCTCGTTCCTCGAATTGCGGGACTAAATTAATTTGAATGCGTTTGGTGATCTGAATATATTCCGGACCCGAAGACGATATCCGCATATCCATCACCCTTCAAAGCTCACACGATATTGACTTGTCCATCACAATGGAAGCTCTCCTGTCTCTGTCCTTCGACTATCTCTCATCCTATGACGCCAGCAAGATACGGAAAGGATTGCGCCAAGTCGAAGGCCTGTTAGCGCAAATATGTCTTTCCAAGTCACAATCAACAGCAATGGAGAGACGGAAATCGACGATAGCTACAGGAAACTCGCCGGCACGGGCCAAAGATCTTGGGACGCTAAAGGATGACCCGGCGTTCCGAGAGTTCTTCAAGCTGCAGGAGGGATTCGAGTGGAACGGTGCGTTGGTCAACCTCGAAGCCAACCCCTCCATTGAGAAGCGCTTTACGCTGATACCATCACTACGACACAGTGGCCATGCGATTGATCTCCTGTCTGGAGCGACTACTCGGGAAGGGAAGCAGTAAGTCACTAGCGAAGTCTATCTACCCTCAGATGGAGACGAGGACAAAACCATCAGGCGAGACTCCGTCTGACCACATCTCAGACGGCCAAAACGACCTCCTCATAGTCTCCACCCTCGACCTGATCCAAGGCATCCTCCTCCTCCACCCGCCATCGCGCTCACTTTTCGCTCGCGAAATCTACATGAACGTACGTCCAACGCACCCTTCACACCAACCCTAACCCCCCAAAGCTAAGAAGTCCAGCTCCTCCTCGATCTCCTCGACCCCTCCAACTGCCCCGCCATCCAATCCTCCACCCTCCTCACCCTCGTCGTCGCCCTCCTCGACCAACCTCGCAACACGCGCACCTTCGAAACCCTCGACGGCCTCCTGACCGTGACCTCGCTCTTCAAGATGCGCGCCACCAGCCGCGAAGTCAAGCTCAAGCTCATCGAGTTCCTCTACTTCTACCTTATGCCCGAGGGGCCTTCGCCCGCCTTGACAAGCGTCAGCGCTCCGACGACGGCGCTGCCTCAGAGGAGCCCGAGTAAAGTCGGAGGAGGAGGAGGAGGACGGGCGCAGAGTCGGACTGTGAACGGGACCGGGGCGGAAGGTTCGCCGTATGGCCAGGGGACGAAGACGATGGAGGAAAAACAGGGGTTGCTGGGGAGGTATCTGAATAATGTGGAGGACTTGGTGGATGATTTGAGGGATACTGCGCCGTTTGGCGGGACGGTGTACTGAAGGCGCGGTGGGTCCACAGGTACATATCTTGCATGGTGGGTACGCTACGGATTGTGGAATGCTGGGCCGTTCATGCTCTTGTCAGCGAGTCTTGCTCATGTCTGCATATACCCGGCGTCTCGATTTTACGGTGTACTTCTAGGATAGGACAAGGCTATTGCCAGAGTTTGGCATATTTCAAGTCTCAGAGTTCTTGTTTCCACCTATTCTGCATGGTATGGTACACTTTGGAAGATACTGTAAAACTCAATCAAACAGTCCTGGGAGCTGGATCGGCCTACGATAAGTTGTTCAAACACTTCAATGCCAAACTTTCTGTTCCTACGAATTCGTCTTCGATGAGATTCGAATCCCCCTAAACTCTTCACATTTCCTGCATCTCATACATAGAGTGCCAGCCACGACCGCCACAGGGTCGACCACTTCATACCAGGACCCAAATGACGCAGGCTCGATGTCATCTCGAGCAATTGTGGTACCTCCCTACAGTTGAGGCTTACGATCGCTGGGCATCGGTAATGCACCCCGTCAACGTCAAGCCTGAATCCACGGAACGATGCCGACTCCAGCCCCTTCCCCACCCATAGATCTATGGCCAAACTCCTATCCCCTCCAAGCCCTTGATGATGTCAAGTTGTCGAATTTCTCGTAGGTGGGACCTTGGCTTCGTCGGGTAAGTGAGAGGGAGGAACCCCAGGAGAAATGACGTCGAATATGGAGGGTTCGGTGATCGGGCCATGAAGTGGAAGAAGCAAAGATGTAGTGTGGATCTGAAGAGACGGAACATGAATGCCGTCGAGTGAGGAGTAGACGTGTGGTCCGGGCGAGCTATCCGAACGAGATAAGCTGCAATATGGATAGAAGGCATTCCCTCGTGATGATAAACTCGGTCCAACCTGGTGATACAGAGTCCTAGTCCTTGGTATTTTATGAACTCGGGACTTGATAATACGTCTCGTATATCCTGCGCCGATGTGCCACGAGATTTGCATGCTTTTCCAACGCTTTGATCAATCTTGTCTCTTTCCACCCCATGCGCTCCTCCAAGAGCAAATGCGTATACGCAAAAACGGCAGCATCGAATAAACTTGGTTTCTTATGACCAAAGAAGTGAATCTCTTCGCCCAGCAAGGTTGATAGTGCATCAAATGCATTTTTTGCTTCGCTATAGAGGTCGTCTATATCAATGATCATGGAGTGTTTTAGTATTTCCGCTTCGGCTGCTGCACGGAGCTGGTACGATATTGTGGCTGAGACGAGAGAAACGGAAGAACAAGGCATAATATAAAGACGCCTTGCGACAGCGGTGAAGTTGCGAGGCTCAAGGTAGAGTGTGTATAGCTATCCCTTTGGGTTAGCCAACGTTGCATTCGATATAGGGCGGGCAGAGAGGAAGGCAGACCCATGCATTCCTGATCCGGTGATCAAGGAGCGTCAAGTACGCCTCATATCGCAAATCCGACGGCTCTTCAAGCGTGACTCCCTGGTCATTGACCCATTTCTGAAGCTTGCTTGATGCTACTGGAAGGGTAGACTCCAAGGGCGAGAAGTTGTCCGATCCAGAGGATAGTAGAAAGGGAAGAGCTCCCGTGGGTGATGCGTGGTTTGTGGAAGGAATGGTTCTGAATTGAAAGCCTGCAATCTTGAGATACGTCTAATACTAGTCAGCTCGTGCAGGCTATGAGGTTAGGGGCAAAGATGAACAGCTGGAATTGACGAACCTGCCACTTCAAACACGTTGGATTAAAAGAAGGCTCTCCATTCTGAGCGGCTTTCCAGGTGGTAAAGATATAAAGCGAATGCTCTTCCCTATGTTGTGGTGATCGCTGGGGAAGCTCGTTCGCAGGATAGGTCCTCAAGGGGAATTTGTCAAACAGCTGCCGCACAGGGCCCGGCACCTCAAAAATTTTGCGCATACTAGAATAAGCTGATGGCTGCGATCCATGCTCTGCTGTATCTCTCTGACTGCTCTTAACATCATTTGTCATGGTTGATGGTTTACAAAGGTATCATGGCTCTCGTACTTCGTACCTTAACCTTACGAAGGTACAGTACCTGTAGTCGTGCCAAGAACGCTAAGCTCAACTTGCGTTTGTTTTGCGTCCCGTCGAACGTCGCAAGGGTTCGGGCTGTATAGGTAGTGCATCGCGGGGCATTTCTATGTCATCCCACCCAGTCTTTGTGTCCGTTTTGGACGCTTGAATATTTACTTTGACGTGTCGAATGACAATGTTGTGTAAGATATCCTCGGAGGTGGTGCAATAGGTTCACTACCAAATATCTCTCTTGCGCCGAGCATGGCTTAACATACTGTTGTCCATTCTTCAGAACTATCCACACTCATACGCTGACCGAATACGAAGAGTGGGGTGGTGCAGCTCAATAAGCAACAAGCACGCACTCTACATGCAGTTACTCATCCCGCTACATATAATCATCGACTGGCCTTGACTTCAACATTCTCAGCCCCGCCTACGGATTTTCCACAGGTGGGATGGTACGGACTGAAGCAGTTTGCGATCAAACCTGCACTTCGATTCACACCTCTACGACGGCGTCGACCACTGCGAGGGCAGACTTGCCGCAAAGCGCTCTGGTCATGTGTATGATTTAGGTCATAACTATATACTATGCCTATCGACGAAAATAACGATAAGTGGGCCTGGTACGTGGTCCTATTATCACCCCAATCGAGTCTTCGTATCGAGCCAAAATGCTCAGAACACAGAATCCACTCCTCACCTCTCGCACTGTTATACAATTACACTGGGTCTAACCAAGCATGACAGCGAACCTTGCATCCGTGGTCACCGGTCATCCAGATGCGAACACTTCGACAGATTCATGGTACAGGTCGCACGGCCAGGGAGACCTTTGTCGACCTGCCCTCATCCGAAGAATCAATGCAATTGTGGCAAGGAAAAAGTTATGATGATAAGGATACCAAAAGGTAAGGGCACAGTACGAAGGTCTACGTCTTATCAGAACGCATGCTTATTATTCTCCAGCCTCAGCTTGCGTATGTACGCCATTGTATACCCCCCCACAGCATGGCCATCCAAATGAGAGCTCAAGACCGAGTGTCACTTCCACCAGCGACAGTCCGCAACCCCATGTACCATCATACCCGCACTCCAATGCTTCGCCACACAAAATACATAAGCCTAGGCAGAGAATTGGCGGTGTCGTCGTCCCCGAGTCTATCGCCAGGGGTCTCAGATATGAAGCGGATAGCAGTCGCCCAAGTCCGCAAGGATTGTCGAACTCCTCGGGAAAAGAAAGCATACCACCTACGAGTAGTGATTTCCCAAGACCAAGCCCGTTCGAGCAAGCATTTCCATACACAGTTGGAGCGCAGACATTATCTCTAGACAACGGTATCGGACTACAAGGTCGAGATGTGATGAGTATGGCACAGAACACAGGACGCCTTCAATTGGGCATGATGGGCGTGGGTGGTTATGGTGCGGGGAAAGATGAGATTGGTTGGCGCGGAGATTGGCCGAGCTTGCACAAATCGCCTCATAGCGAGGGAACTGTATCACCACGCGCCCGATCCTCAACACATGGCTGTTGCTCCTTGAAGCACACTATCGATCAAGCTCAGCCAGTTGCACCTACTTCCTGCTGCAGCTGTCATTCGGCCCGTACAAACAAGGTCTCTGCTACGCCTTCCCACGGCGTCACTACGGTCAGTTGTCCATCCTGTCACACCTGTCGTTCTGATGTCCAGCCAATCCGACAATACTACAGCCGAATACCGCATAACGGACCACTGATGACGCACAAGCATCAGCCGTTGGTATACTGTCAGCATCCCACAATCCTTTATCCTTACCATGTGGACACGAGTCAGACCACACTGTACACTATTCCTCCGCCATACGCAACCGCAACTCATCCCTTAACCCCACAGCAACTTGCTTTTCTTCAACAAAACCCACACCTCTACACGCAAACGGTCCCACAACATGCGCCATTTGGGATCATTGGCCAAGCCGCACCACCTGCCGAGGCAATCACCACACTCGGTCCTGCCCACAATTGCAACTGCGGTGCGGGCTGCGAATGTCTTGGTTGCGCGGCTCATCCATTCAACACTACAACAAGGAGCCATGTTCAGTCATTAGGCGCAATCATCGCTCACGGAGAACATGACAGTTTGTCGAGCACTCACTCTCCGTCTATCTACGATGTACCACCAGACCATCCGTATCCGATACACAACATGGCACCTGTCTTACCCCACTGCTACGATCCGAATGTCTCTTCCACTCCGACAACCAGCACGCCAAGTGCACATCAACCCGCAACCACTACAACCGCTTCTACCCCTTGGTCTCCGTCACCCAGCAACGCAGTCGGCGGACAGCAGATTCCGTTCCTCTCTTCAGAGTACTATACCATGGAATTCCCAATGGATGCGCCAGGGCTTACGGCGAGCTACACGGATGTGAGTGGGAGTTGCCAATGCGGAGACGACTGTGCTTGTATTGGATGTCTGACGCATACCGGTCATAACGGGATTCCCCTGAATGTCCCGGCAGATTGAAAACATCTCATCAGCTACATGGACGACCGACGCTCTCTGTCGATCAGGATCGGAGACGCCCGGTAGCTTGTCTCATTACATACTTCACCTCGAGTCATGTGGATCGATCGTTTTACGGATGTGCAACGAGGCCCTCTCATATTTCTTCGATCAATTGGCGTTTCTGGGGCTATGTCGTTCATTGGGACTGGAGATACCCCCGCACAGGAAGGCGTTGGCACAGGAGCTGGTAGGGCAGATAGCTTTTACAGAACATAAACAGATGCGCAACAAAGCTCTTCTCATTCCCTATTTTGTGGACGCTTGCGCCTCTCCTGTACGTTTTATCAGATGCATGACTAGAACATCAGATATTTCGACTGCAGAACTGTACATGGCCACCAGTCTTGCTTGACATACCAGGTAGTAGCTCATGCATCCCATCAACAATACATGTAACAGCTTGTACAACAAAGGAGCTGATACATTGGAGCCTCGAGTGCTAGAAGCCCTCCAGTGATATTTCCAATTGTGTCCTGGAGAGCGCTCACAAGCTCTTCCTCCAAACATGAGCGCATAATATCTGTCTGAGTCTTTTCGGATGTGGTAGTTATTCGCTGGGAAGGATCCAGAGGTGAGTTGGGTCGAAACGTGCAAAAAGAGGTTCATTCCGCGGAGTTCTCGATGTGTTTCAAAGGTTCTCGTACTCTTCTCTCAGCTATACCTATTCTTCCCACCTCGTCCACGGTAGATTTACGAAGCTCGGTGGAGGGTTACAACAACAGTATCAAGCAAACTTCTTGCACTGGTCATTTTCATGCGCTCGATCATCGCTGTTTCACGTCTCTGGTTGTAGAGCTGCGCTCAACACTTCCATCATGATTGATCAAGTCGTTCAGTGATGGAGGCACGCCGCACATCGAGCGCGCTGGCACCGTGGCTTATCCACGCGCACCGCTCAAAGTCATCCGCATCCTAGGGTATCTTGGTCGTGGTGAAACCCTCACAGCACACATCTTCGCAGCAGAGAATGAATACGAATACTAACTGTCTGATGATGTTGACTATAAAAGTAGTTGATGGGCCACATGTTGCTTCTTTGAGTTGCTCGAACTAGTACCTTGAGACATCCTTTTGCATTACTGGATCAAACCTCTGAAGCGTTCGAGAACTCCGGGCTTCTTCTGCAGCGATGTTAGGGCTTCTCTTGTTCTTGCCCCTCGTTCTATACACTCGTGTCACCACGGGTTCCCCAACCAGCTTTACAGACATCGATACCGACGACAAGAATCTCAACAACGGTCGCATAGAGCACGCCAACCCCTCACAGCTCGAACGGCGGCAGGCATACTGTACCCCTCCCCCAACCCAGCATCTACTCTGGGCCGACTGTATCGCCGCCGCACTGTCGATGCCGCACTCGCAAGAAGGCGTGCACTACCACTACCCCGGGGAGAACGACGCGAGCAACCCAGGAATTGCCATTATAGACATGCCACTCACGAGCGGCGGCAACACTGCCTCCCTATACAACCTTCCGCGCTCATGGAGCCACAACGGGTGCATGGTCTCCCTTCAGCTGGAACCGGGTCTGCAGCGGGCAGATGTGACGTACTCGAGTCTTAGGTACCGCGCGACCATGCTTGTGAATTTCTGCGTTGGAGGAGGCGATTTCCTGATGCCTGCCGCACTGAATCACCCTGGGCAGGGTGGGAACGAGACTTTCAGGGGCGTGATGATTGGTATTACGAGGTCGAGGCAGTTGGCTGGGGCTTAGTGAGTGAAGTGGGTGAATAGGACGTGGTTGAAACGTTTCTAGGTGCCCGTGCTTTGATTCAATCACCTAGCTATGATATGCACTATGTATTTCACCTCCTTCAGCGTTTTTTGAGGAGCAAAACTTTCTGATACTTTGGGACATATATATTCGGTGCACATCACCCGAATAACATATGAGAAACTCACCAAAACTATGTGGATAGGTGTCCAAGGAGTTTCATATCTGTTAGCATACTGATCTGAAGCGCTCTGTAATGTACAGATATCAGTCCCATGTTGACGTTCTGTCCTAGTCTTCCAGAACAGGAAACTGGCAATCTAAGACTTAGATCCATAGTGGTCGTTACTCTTTCGATTGTCAAGACACAGCGGGGATAATGGTCTGGTCCTCCAGCTGCTCTAGAGACACTGAACAATATCAGTCAGAGACTCTTTACCTTACCCCGTAAGCACCGTAGCTGACTAATTTGCAGAGGTGAGGTAGGGCAATCTGCTCTTGTGCCCCATCTCGGCATCTTCCATCTTCTACAACAAACCACCTTCCTTACTCGGCCTGGTAAGAACACACATTCGGGCATCACAGAACGCAGCAGACTGTCTGACCAACACACCGTTTGTAGCGGTGTTCAGGCTCCGATGAACAACTAACAGTTTGAGTTGGCGAGCACTTAAGTTTTCATCCAGCAAGTGTTGGCCCCCAAAGCTGCCAACAGCTTGTAGGTTCATTCTTTCGAGAGACACCCAGAAAATGGCGAAACTCAGCTGGCAGGCGAAGGATCCGAGATCGACGATCTGACTGACCGTCACACAAACTGCAGAGGGAGTTTCCACCTTCAGCAGTACTAACCCAAGGCAAGTGGCCAGCAAAAATCCCGCATGACAAAGTCTCCTAAGGGGGCCAATTAATTGACGCTCACATTCACAGCATCCATGAAACCAACACTTCACGCCGCACTTCGACCTACAGTATGCGACCGCTGACCGCAGTGCAACTGCATATGCACCATGACTTCAGAGGCTGACATGACAATCAATTTAGACATCGGCTGCCCACTTTCCCTAGCGCAGATCCACCAGGCGTTAACGTCCAGCCCGGGTTCCTGCCGCATCGCTGGCACCGTAAGCCGGCTTCTATCTGCTGTGTAACCGTTCAGCTGCGACACACGGGTCAGCACGAGACATAGTCTCTGGACTGCGGGTTTTCTGGCTAGCACAAGGAACGGAATACTCCGACTCGGATTTTTCCAGGCTTTGTGCTATCGAGGAGAGTTCATATGGTGTCGGTCAACAGCTTCCCTTTGCGGATAATAGTGAACGTGGTGGCGCTGTCTACCAGTGCCCTGGCCCAGTGCCTTGGGAAAAGCAAAAGCAAAAGCCACTGAACCGTTGTCGGGGACGAAGGATTCAATACCTTAGTGCTACCTTAGGAACGCGCCGCGCGATACGTAATTGTATGATATGCCGAACGGCAAACCCCTTCAAATGAGATCCAACAGAAGCGGATTGTTCCGGACGATTATCGGGCGGCCGGGTAGCGGGCCGATCTATCGATAAGCCTCGCAGCAAAGGCCATCGGATAAGGTACGAATCATGCTGTCGATCGTGATACTGCAGTTCATCTCAGGCTGTCGGTCTGATACTGTAACTGTACATCTTTCAAGGACACAGTCAGCAACTGGATTCATATTTCGAAAGACGATGCGTGGACTCTCGTCCTGGCGCCAGTGAAGCTGGGGCTCTAGGTCATCATATTATGCCGACTTCCCCGTGTTGTACCACTCAGTAGTGGGGTCGGGCTCATAGGATTCTCGTCCCTGTAGGCTTCAAGGTAAACTTGTGGCGGGGTGTACTATTTTGGAGATTCGGAAACGGTTTACAGACTCCTTACACAAGGCTTGAGGGCGCCGAACACAAAAGGCAGCAGCTTCATCACCGGGCACTGCCAGATTTCGAAAGAAGCAATCAAGAAAGCTCCGACTTGCGAGAAGCGTCGTGTAACACGGTGGTCGATTCGGGTATGATCGATCCACTGTAACAGAGTAGGCTGAGAAGGAGTCGTTACAGAATCATCGAGTAAAGTGGTCTTGGCATTGGCATCCCCTACACCGCTAGACGCTCCGAGCGGATACTTGCAACAAAGTCAGACCTGCAGATGTCAATGGTACAGAAAGAGCATAGGATTCCAGACTGTCAAAAATAACGGGCACACGGGCACACGGGCACACGGGCACACGGGCACACGGGCACACGGGCACACGGGCAACCTGGCAACCAGGCCAACGGGTTGTCAGACTCGATCCCGGAACTCGCCGTTGCGCTCCCTCAAAGCTCTTCCAACAAAGGCCGGGTCAGTGCCCAGCCCTACTGGATATCTGATTGTGTCTACCACGTTGTGCCATAGGACTGCCGACTGGACTATGCCCATCCCAGCAAAAAGGTCCCAGCCAAGAAACGTCCCAGCAGAACTTTCCAACATCCCGTCCTCAGTCCCGAATCCCGTCGGCCGTTTCGCGTGAAGCCTGACCCTTATCGTCATCAGTCTCATTGATAACGAACTTTGATTGGAAAAGTGGGGCCAGACATCGCAGACATCAGATTGATTTTTCACGCCGGCTCGGATCTGAATTAAAATGCCACGGCTGGACCATGTGGAGCACCACTGCGCTGGAAATTTGTGCAAACTTCTTGGATTACGTTCGTAAGTTAAGGCTTACAAAGTACTTACGCAACCAGTCTGAGGGTGTTTCCCGTCAACTCCCTCACAAACAGAACCTAGGTAACAATCGTGATAAAAAAGTGGTTCTCAGTGGGTCAGTGGAGACAATCTTCGAATCCGCAGTCACTACTAACTTACCAGTCATGTTGGGGAAGTTCCGGAGTCTTTCGACTCGGCCTTTCAATTGAAAATCCTTTCAATTCTCCCACCTTCCTATTGTGCCTTGCCTGAATTCTCGTTGGTCAGAACAGAGCATCGCAATTTCTCGCATGCGGCACTAGAGGTGATCTAGATTGATGATGACGTGTGCCATCCCTAGCCCCATGATGGAGGCTACGAGCAAGGTGTAGGTATGAGTACTCCATACAGTATGAAACAGATTCATCCCCCATGGCAAAGCGCGCGGGTGTTGTGAGACCTTTACTGCGTCCAGTAATAGCGTACAGCTTGTGCGCCAACGAGAAGTGATGCGACTTGACACGTGTACGTTACGTGACAGGTAAGGGACACGAACGGACCAAATACAGTTGTCGCTTTGCGCTTTGGCGCTTTGCGCACAAATCCAATGGTCGCGATTAGATTATCATGGTGTGCTGGCCGTCGTGAATATATTAGGTAAGGTATGATTTCATTATTTTTGGGCACACACCAAGGTAATTTATGCACGTTTCCCCCTTGCATAAGGCGTCAGGTACCCAGGTCAAGTGATTGGTTCAAACCCCTGGATGGACCCAAACGACGACTGTTGCCGCGGTCCAGCCGAGCCGTGTGGAAGAGACAGCAGTTACCTTAGTACCACACCTTTCTCTACCTGTAAAGACTTTTCCCACGTTTGTCCGTTGCTTCTGCGCGCTCCACCTCTCCACCGCTCCACTGCTCCACTCTGCTCTTCTCTTCTCAGCTCAACAAAGAATGATTCCGCATTATTATTGACAACAAAACTGAAAACTGAAATTGAAAAATGAAAACTGAAAACTGAAAAGTGGTTCCCGAATGCCGAGAACAGAGTTTTACCGCTGGGGGCATCCCGAACAGACACGGGAGCGACTCTCATAGGGCAGAGGGCAAAAGGGTAGGGATGCGGACACCGAAACGTGTGGTTTGACTTGGTTTGACCGATCCCAATGGCTGCAATGCAAATGCAGCTGCGGAAATGCACCCGATGGTAATGGTAAGTACCGTAGGTCAAGTCAATACCGTGTACTCCGTAGAATACTTCGTAAGCTGAGAGCCTGCATGAGGAGGGATGGAAGGATGGAGGGATGGAGGGATGGGAAGCGCGATTACGACGCCCATGGTTCAGGTCTTGCTAGGGCATCAGACCAACAATTCCGAAGAATAGAAAAAGCCCACGTCCTCCCATTCACAAAAAGTTCTCCTTTCTTATCTTCTCTTTTCCGAACCTGTCCTTTGCACCTTTGAAAGTTGTCGCACTCACTTCACTCCTTTTGGTGAATTCATACAAATCAAACACACGCTCCTGATAAAAGCCAAACCATTTCCACTGTCCTTGACGGTCACAACAACTGATATACCCTCACTCTATTGACAATCTCGATTCACGATATCAAGCAAGAACTCTCTGCCCCTGGTGAGTGGTCCCCGTCGCATCTTAATTTCCTTTGACATATAAATTTGGTCTCTTTTTCTACTTTGATATTGATATTATATCCCGGCTTGAGGCTCACAATTAATGTCTTCCCTTCTTGTTCTTTTACTTCTCCTGTTTAAGATTGGAGCAATTTGCGCAAACATTATTTCCAACGTTGGTGTCAAAGAATGAAGATCGCCGTATTGGGCGTCCCTGAGTCTGTTTGATTGGCTGTGAGCATCTCGCTTATGCCGTCGCCCACCTTCATTGGATGACATGGCTCCACCCCAACCCAATTTAACCTCGCGTCGTCCGTCTTTTCCTTGTATCTTGCTGCACCCTCTCACCCTTTTCTCCCTTTCTTCCTTTCTCCCTCTCCCCTACTTTGACATCAACACCCACACATTCATTCAGTCATTCATTCATTCGTTCATTCACTCAAGAAACCACATTCACTCAAACTGTTCGAAGCTCAACACTTCCCATCACATTCTTTTGGAAAATAACAGTGTCAACATTACCTTACTCAGTCGTGCGCGCGCAATCATCCGTCAAGACATACACTTTACAGAAACTATTCGCGTCATCAACCCCTTGACTGAATCATCCGTACGTTCAGCTGCTGCATTGTTGCTTTCATTGGGATTCTTCTGTCTCGGCAACACTGAAGACACTGCTTTGCATCAACTCACAGCGACACAATCTTCTGAAAATACCTGCTAACGTCAACTACTCGAACAGATTGCGACTCAAACAAGCTACCACAGCACTCAGTATCAAGGCAGCATCAACTCAAGACAAACATCGTCTCTAGAAGTCTTCGACAGACTCTGCGCCAATCCTTCAACTGAATTTAACGAACACGACTCGAATTGATTTCGAACGATGAAATTCTCCATCGCCCTTACGCTTGCGACGGCTGGCTCCCTCGTCGCTGCTCAGCCGCATAGGCATCAACACCGCCATGTCCAGAGGCGTTCTCCGACCGAGACCAACGTGGTCGTTGTTCCTGGTCCGACCGTCGTGGCCTATGAACTCAACGGCGAGCCAATCTCTGCCGCCAAGGTCTCTGCTGGCATCGCCGACGGAAGTTTGAAGTGGGCCAACGGTGTGCCGGCGCCTGCCGCGCAGGCCACTTCTGCTGCAGCCCCACCAGCTCCCGCCTCGTCGGCACCAGCTCCCGCCTCGTCGGCGCCAGCTTCCAGCTCGGCCGCTGCACCTGCTGTCAGTCCCCAACTTCAACAGAAAGCTCAAGGCTCGGCTGTCGCCGCGTCTTATGTCGCTCCTTCGTCTACGGCCGTATCATCTCCTAAGGAAACTTCGACTGGCTCCTCGTACTCGTCCGGCGGACAGGGTATGGACACGGAATTCCCTAGTGGAGTGCATGACTGCTCGGCTTTCCCTTCCGATTACGGTGCGATGTACGTCGAGTGGTTGGGACTCGGTGGTTGGACTGGCGTCCAGTTCGTCTCGTCATCCGGCGACCTGCTCAGGAACGCCGTTGTCGGGGAGAACTGTGTCGATGGTACCATGTGCTCTTACGCCTGTCCCGCAGGTTACCAAAAGTCGCAATGGCCCACCACTCAAGGTTCCACCGGTCAATCCATCGGTGGGCTTTCCTGCTCGGGCGGCAAACTCCATCTGACGAACTCGGCATTCAAAACACTGTGCATCAAGGGCACCGGCAACGTCAAGGTGGAGAACAAGCTCGGCTCCAGAGTTGCAATCTGCCGTACCGACTATCCTGGTAAGCTCATCTTTCAGCTGCTCGAATCAGGACGCAAGGCTGACAGGTTTCCAAGGCACCGAGAGCGAGACCATTCCCCTGTCAGCTGAAGCTGGTAGTACAAATCCGTTGACCTGCCCAAACGCCAACACCTACTACACCCATCAGGGCGGCGCAACGTCTGCTCAGTACTACGTCAACCCTGCCGGTCTTTCCGTCGCACAGGCGTGCCAGTGGGACACCGTTGAAGGTAAATTTTCCGGCAACTATGCTCCCGTCAATTTCGGTGTCGGTACCAAAGACGGTGCGACTTGGATCTCCATCTTCCAGAACGCGCCCACCACCCCCGATGCGACACTTGACTTCGACATCGAGATTGTTGGCGACCACCTCAGTGGCTCGTGCAGCTACCACAACGGCGTGTACAAAAGCCTGACCGGAAGCAACAAACAAGGTTGCACCGTAAGTGTTTTCCATTATTGTGTCGTGGCTTCCTGGAACTGTCACTGATTCATGCACAGGTGGAAGTCATGTCCGGAACAGCGACATTCGTCATGAAATCATCGTCATGATCTCCATGGCACCTAGGTGTCCTCGGCGTTACGCACGGTCCAGCTTATTCTTTTTCACCGTCGATATTGTCCTCGGCGATAGGGGTTCTGGGAACATCAATATCAACCAATATGGAGCGGGGCGATACCCCTGTACAATCTGCGCCGACACCTTGAACCTAACGTTCTTTCTTTTCTCTTTTCTTCTTTACCCCCTTCCGTCCAGGCAGTCGGTCCGTGAAGCTTAGCGATTTTGGCCTTAGTCTAGCCGGGAGCGGAGTTGCAGGGCAAACCCCCTTTACCAGCTACCTGTTCGATGTTCTCGCAGGTTCGACGCTGTACAACATTCCACTGTTGTCGACAACTGTGCGGTTGGTTATGACGCTGCAGGGCCAGCTCGCACTGTGTGAGGTTTCATCGGCAAAGAACTTGACAGTTCCGTACAGAAGCTGGCTCTGCCGGTCGTCTGCTCCTCCTTTCCTGTACAAATGATCCGTCTTGTACGAAACCAGATGACGGATACGAGGACGAGAGATGTTACTTGCGGATGCTGTTGCTTCTTGTATATACTTATAGATTTCAAACTATCTTTGACCTTTTATATATATATGCGATTTGTGATCACACTTGACTTGGAGCTAGGTAGATCCTTTATGGTTTCACATTGATACATATGATACAACACCAGGGTGATTAGGAATGACAAGGGAACCAAAATGAAAAAGTACACCTGCATGGTGATCAGGAAGATTTAGAGTGTCTGCCCACGCCTGTCATTTTTCTCATAAAATCTACCTGTCAACCAATTACCAAATAAGCGCACAGCAGTCGCAAAGCAAGCTGTCGACGCCGTAAGTAAGTACAAGTCGCCAAGACCACTCTCGTCGACCGTTGAAGAGTTCAATTGACTCCAAACCTCATCCAGCGGCATCTCCACGTGTTTCATTACCGATTCGGACGCACAGCGGTAGTATGTAAACACCGGTACCATCTCCCGCATCCACCCCCATTTCCATCCCGACCAATGATCTTGTACCCACTCTGCCGTTGCCGGCAATAGCCCCGACAACAATTGAGAAGAACGGGCCGCCCGCCATGTGTGTGACAGACCCTGACCCTGACCCTGAACCAGTACATTCCCTTCCTTCGAGGGAGAAATCAAGACGACGAAAAGCAGAAGAAAATAACCCTCACTACCTTCGCGGTAGGGGAAGGAAAACGACGACGGAAAGCAACGGGACGACGGCAACGATCACCACCGAAGGTTCTACGTTCCATGCACCCACGCGCAGGATCGACGCGCCCCTTCCTGTCCCGTCGAGCGGGTGCGCCCGATCTGTCGTGGCTGTCTTTAAGGCACCTCACCTAAGGTATGTGGATAAACCTCGATACACACACACACACACACACACACACCGCATACGTACATACGTACATACGTACATATACACCCACGGGGAGACCTGGAGGAAAGGCGCGCTCGGCTCGAGGGATATACATAAGTTAGGACGGAATGACAAGGGAGATTGCGGGGCTCCGGACAGAAGAAAGCAACGACTGGGCGCACCGATCGACGACCTCCGCGGAAGCGGAAAGGGAAGGCGAAGTGGACGTTGACGTTGACGCCGGTCCTTTGTACTCGCATTCCTACGGCGACCAGCATCTCGATATCACTCCGGTACGTGGCCACGAGGGGAATCGAGCTTTACGCACAGCACACGGGCAGTGGCAGGGATCACGACCGGTCTCGGCTTCGAGTTCGAACGCGGACGGTGCGGGCGTGCAGGTGGAAAGGCAGAGGAGCGTCCTGTTTTCGGGTCCGCCGTCTCCGCCTTCGAGTCCCAGCCGAGGACGTGCGGGGAACATGGCGTTCGGGTCGCGGGGGGAGCAGCTGGTGGCGGAGAGGTCATCGGCGGATGAGATCACGCCGATGTTTGGGCAGGTGGGACCCAAGGGTGGCGGAGGAGGAGGAGGAGGGGTAGGAGGGGCAGAAGGGGCGATAAGGGATTACAACACGCAGACACGAACGCAGACGGCGAAGCCGGAGGTGGGGATGGCCGGGGAGGGTAGTGGCTTTGCGAGCCGGCGAGCGGGGAATAAAAGCCAGACGGTAGCGGAAAGGGGAGGAGGGGAAGCGAGTAGAGAGCACAGCGGCACCATCGACCGGCCAGACCGAGAAGGCACCTCGCGGAGACACCGTGACTTTTCATGGAAGCGAGTGGCAGAGCAATGCGGCAGCGCGGAGCTGGACAACAAGGGGAGCGTCGCGCGAGACCATCTCGCCCTCGGTGGC
>JAABUJ010001392.1_pt1 | contig 36085 bp, 38 predicted proteins | sample 5559131 | NCBI WGS metagenome assembly JAABUJ01 (sample SAMN10711875, study PRJNA513366) | rock metagenome | isolation source: Antarctica rocks | place: Antarctica: Victoria Land, Mt New Zealand nord | collected 2016-01-07 | reverse complement strand
CCGCCGCCTGAGCAAGGACTATGAGGAACAGCCGTCCAGCAGCGAGGCGCTCATCCGCATCGTCATGATCCAGGTCATGCTCAGGCGACTGGACAAGGTCGTCTGACCTTTACACACACGCTCTAAGACGGCGACGCCTCGACCTGGTGCTCTCGGTAATCCTCGATATGCTGGAATACGTCGTCCGGGAAGTTGAGCTCGCGGTAGAGATTGCCGGAGTCGGGGTCGTCCGGGTTCGGGACGATGGGGAAATCCTGCTTGGATTGGTACTCGAGCAGCTTCTCGCGGCGCGGGGGGCTGTAGTCGCGGCTCTCCACTTGCTGGATCAAGACGTCCACCTTGGCCTTATCGGTGTCGCCGCCTTTGAGCATGATCTGCTCGAGTTCGTCGTTGCTCAGGAAATGATGCCCCACCATAGCGAAGACCAGGCGGCCATAGTGCCCGATGTCCTTGCCCTGCTCCTGCGCCTCCAACAAATGGGTCATCGTAGGGCTCTTGCGTAGATCCTCGACCGGCATGGTATCCTCCTTGTACTCGTACGTTTGCGTTGTACCGTCGCACTCATCTGTCCCCGTGAGCGCGCTATCGCCCTCACCGGGCCTACCGTCTACCATAGCAAGTTCCTTGCCAAAGATAGAACAGACGCCCTAATTATACCCGATGACGCCCCAACGCCACATCATACATGAGAGGTCCCCACCCCACGCTACCCCCGTCGATGAAGGCTCATGGTAGACTAGGGGCAAGAATTAAGAGCGGCAGCGGAGGGATGATGGGTTATGGTTATTCGCACCCCGGAGGATATCGACTTCTCCACCTTTCCCGAGAGCGACGGTCAGCCCATGGCTGAAACCCGCGATAATGTGATTCAGATGGTCGATCTACAGTGGGAGTTGCAGGCGCTGTTCAGCCTGCAGGGGCGCGCGCCCGTGACCGTGGGCGGCAATCAGTTCGTCTACTACAACCCGGCCAACGGACGCGACAACATCTCGCCCGATGTCTACGTCGTCTTCGGCGTCGCGGTGCCCTCGCCAGCCAAATGGCGCACCTGGGTCGAGGGCAAGTTCCCCGACATTGTGTTCGAGATCACCTCGCCCTCCACGCAGGCGCACGACCTGAGCGAGGGTCCACGCGGTAAGCGGCGGCTCTACGCGGAGTTGGGGGCGCAAGAGTACTATATCTACGACCCGCAACAGGTGATGGACCCGCCATTCCTGGGGTATGCGCTGCGCGACGGGCGCATGGAGCGATTACCGGAGGCGCCGCATGGTGGGATCGAAAGCCCGTTGCTGGGAACAGAGCTACGGCCGATGGCGATGGCGCGGATGGAGTGGCGGCCAGCGGGGGTGTGGTTACGCGTGATCGACCCGCGCACAGGAGAGCCCATCCCTATCGCCGAGGAAGAGCACGTCGCCTTTCGCACCACGCGGGAGCAATTGACCGCCACGCGGGAGCAATTGACCACCACGGGGGAGCAATTGACCAGCACGCGGGAGCAATTGACCAGCACGCGGGAGCAATTGACCAGCACGCAGGAGCAATTGACCACCACGCAGGAGCAATTGGACATGAAGGAGTTGGCGCGTCTGGCCGCGGAGGAGCGCGCGGTGAGAGTAGAGACCGAACTGCGGCTGCTGCGCGACGAGTTGGCACAGCGGCGCGACCAGGATTCGACGTCTTGAGACGGCAGCGCGAAAAAGTCGCGCGCACTCCCCACGAAAATGGCGGGGAACGCGGTATCCTGTAGGCGTGAACTCCGACCTACACGTCGCCGTTGATTGCCGCGTCGTCGACCCGCACTACCCCGGCATCGGACGCGCCGTCCTCGAAACGGTGCGCGCCCTCGCGCGCGACGAGCGCGCGCCGCGCCTCTCGCTGCTCGTCCCGCCGACGACGCCGCCGGAATTGGTCGAGCTCGCGGCGGATAGTGGGGGACGGGTCAGCCTGGCGCCTATGCGGTCGCGGCTGCGCGCACCGGCTGATCAATGGGCGCTCCCGCGCGCGCTGGCGCGGCTGCGTCCCGACGTCTATCACGCCCCCTACTATGCCGTGCCCGCCGTCATCCCCGTGCCCATGGTCCTGACCGTGTACGACCTCATCCCGCAGCTCTTCCCACAGTACTGGCCCAACCACGCGCTCCGCGCCGCCATCGACGTATGGACGCACTACGCCATCCGCCGCGCCGACCGCGTCATCGCCATCTCCGAGAGCACCGCGTCCGATCTGGCGCGGCTCGTCCCCTCCGCGGCAGGCAAAACGCGCGTGGCGCTGCTCGGCGTCACCCCACGCCCACACGCCATTTCCACGCAGCAGGACGCCGCCGCGGAGCCCTACCTGCTCTACGTCGGCAGCAACAAGCCGCACAAGAACCTGCCGCGCCTCGTCGCCGCCTTCGCGCACCTGACGCCGGACGTGGCGGGCCGGTTGGTGATCGCCGGCGCCTGGGACAACGACTATCCGCAGGCGCGCGACGAGGTCCACCGGCGCGGGCTCGCCGCGCGCGTCACCTTTGAGCATCGCCCCTCGGACCGGCGCCTCGACGCGCTCTTCACCAACGCGACGGCCTTTGTGTTCCCCAGCCTGTACGAGGGCTTCGGGCTGCCCGTCCTCGAAGCGATGGCGGCCGGACTCCCCGTAGCGACGAGCGCCCGCGGCTCACTCGGCGAGGTGGCGGGCGACGCCGCGCTGCTGTTCGACCCCACGAGCGACGAGGAGATGGCGGCGGCGCTGCGCCGGTTGCTGCGCGATGAGGCGCTGCGCGCGCGCCTCGCCGCCGCCGGCCGCGCCCGCGCGTCGCTGTTCCCGTGGTCGCGCACCGCGCGCGATACCCTGGAGGTTTATAGAGAGGCGGCGCGAACTCGCAAAGCATAGTGGCATAACAGATCCTCGTGTATCCTGGGGTCTGAGCCGAAGCGCAAGGTGTGAAAGGAGGAGGATCGGCGTGCGGGTTGTCCACGTCTACAAGGACATCTACCCCGTCAAAGGGGGCATCGAGGACTACATCCTCGCGGTGTGTACGCGGCTGCGTGAAACGTACCACATCGACGCGCGCATCCTCGTTACGAGCCCCACGCGCCGCACCGGGCGCACGGAGATCGCGGGGGTCCCCACGGTCAAGGCCGCCCGTGTGGCCGCGCCCGCTTCGACACCGCTCAGCCCCGTTCTGCCGCGTCTCTTACAGGAGTTGGAGCCCGACCTCGTGCACCTGCACATGCCCTACCCGATGGGCGAGCTAGCCTACCTGCTCGCGACGCCACGCACGCCGATGGTCATCACCTACCACAGCGATGTGGTGCGTCAGCGCAGTTTGATGCGCGTCTACGGACCCATCATGGACCTCGTGCTGCGCCGCGCGCGCATCATTTTCGCCACTAGCCCGCAATACAAAGCCTCATCCGTGTGGCTGCGCCGCCACCGCGCACGCTGCCGCATTCTGCCGCAGGGCATCGACCAACGCCCGTATACCCAACCGACCCGCCACACGCAAGAACTGGCGGCGGACCTGCGTGCGCGCTACGGACCCAACCTGCTGCACTCGCACGGCGTGTTCCGCTACTACAAGGGACTGCGCTACCTCGTCGAGGCCCTCCCCCTGCTGCCCGAGGCCCGCCTGCTGCTCACAGGGACCGGGCCCGAGGAGCCGGCCCTACGCGCACAGGTCGCGGCGCTGGGCCTGGACGCGCGCGTCCACTTCGCCGGCTTCGTATCCGACGACGATCTCCCCGCCTACCACCACGCCGCCGACGTCTACGCGCTCCCTGCCATCGCGCGCAGCGAGGCCTTCGGGCTTTCCCTCGTCCAGGCGCAAGCCAGCGGTGTGCCCTGCCTCTCCACCGATGTCGGCACCGGCACGAGTTATGTCAACCTCGACGGCGTGACGGGCCTAGTCGTCCCGCCGATGGACCCGCCCGCGCTGGCGGCGGCGGCGCGACGCCTCCTCGACGACGACGCGCTGCGCCACGCGTTGGGGACGCAGGCGCGCCGCCGCGCCGCCGAACTCTTCGACATCGACACGAACGTGGCGGCCATCGCGGACGCGTATCACGAAGTGGCGAGTGACGAGTGACGAGTGGTTAGTTCTCGCCGCTCTTTGGGCAGGTACAAAACCCGCTCCTACAACTTGCCACTCGCCACTCGCCACTCGCCACTCGCCACTGATCACACCTGCTCCTGATCGACCTGAACCGGCTCCAGGATCGGTTCCTCGTGCATCGCCTTGTCCACGATCTCGGCCGCTTCCACGCTCATACGCTGCTCCGTGGCCATGAAGCCCTCGTCATACAGGAAACTGACGGTCAACGCGCCGGACCCAGCCAGCGACTGCTGCATCAGCTTAACGTCCGGCTCGGCCTGCATTAACCACTTGTTGATCGTTTCCTCGACACTAGACGCGTCCGCGCCGCTAAAAGCTCTAAATCGTAGCACAACGTCCTCCCATTCCAACCATTCTAATCACTCGTGCGTAGGCTCGTCCGCGCGCGGGCGTCCTGCTCCAGGTTGAGCCAACGTAACTCGTCGGGCGTCAGGTCGATGTCCAGCGCGGGCAAAGAGGTGCGCGTTTCAGACAGCGTGCGCGGGCCGATCAGCGGGAACGTCGGGAACGGCTGGCACAAAACATAGGCCAGCGCGATGTTGATGGGTAAGACCCCGCGCCGCCGCGCCAACTCGTCGACTCGCTCCAGACGGCGAAAGTTGTCGTCGCTGTACCAGCAGCGCGCGAGTTCCGCGTCCGAGCGGTCGTCGGGCCGCGCCCGGCCGGTGAAGAAGCCGCGCGCCTGGCTGGACCAGGGTAAGAGCGGCGTTTGCGTCTCGGTCAGCCACGCGCGCGAGGCCGCGTCCGACGCCGAGAGGCAGCCGGCCCACGGGGGCTCGACCATGCGGGCCAGGCTGAAGTTGTTGCTCACCGCGGCGAAAGGGCTCAGACCATGTTCGCGCGCGTAGGCGTTGGCGGCCTCGATGCGCTCAATCGTCCAATTCGATGCGCCGAAAGCGCGTACCTGTCCGGCCCGCTGGTGCGCGTTGAGCGTCTCCATGAATTCCCCAGCGGGGATGGCGGGGTTGTCGCGGTGCATCACATAGAGGTCGACGTAGTCGGTCCGCAGGCGGTCGAGGCTCTCCAGGAGTTGCCGAGTTAGATCGTCGGGCGTGCAGAACGGCGTGTGCGCGCCCTTGTCAAGGATCACCACCTGCTCGCGTACGCCGCGGTTGGCGATCCACTGGCCGAGCAGGCGCTCGCACACTCCACCGCCGTAGATATAGGCGGTGTCAAAGCAGGTCCCGCCACGCTCGAAGAAGTCATCGAACATCACGGCCGCGTGCGGCATCGTGGTCTGGTTGTCCACGCCCATGATGAGGCGCGAGACAGGCTCGTCGACGCCGGCGATCCTGCCGGTGGGGATGGGATGGTCGGCGCGCATAACCAGCGGGCGCCCGCTCACGGGCGGCGTCGCCTCCGGCTGCTCGACATCGTAGACCAGCCCGATCGCGGCGCGCCAGCGGTCCAGCGTCTTCATGTTGCCGAGCGTGTCGTCCCACGTCATCGCCGGCGATGGCGCTTGCCGCGCGTCGATGTGCGCCGCCACGGTGTCGGCCTCGAGCGCGTACAGACCCTCACCCGTCTCGACGGCAATCTCTCGCGGGGCCGGCTCCCCGTGGCGCTGCACAATAATCTTGGTGGTCCCGCCGTCGCGGGCCGGGACCCACGGCTCGGGCACGAGGATGCTGCCCGTGGAGCCAACGATGCGCACCACGTTGTCCCCGGTGGCGCGCACGCCCGTGGTCAGTTGCGCAAGGATGCCGCCGGGGAAGAGGAGCGTGGCGCCCGCGTACTCGTCCACGCGACTGACCGCGCCGATATGCGCGCAGCCCGTGACCTCGATCGGCTCGGCGACGTCCGCGCCCCCGGCGGCGCCGGCGATCAAGCGCGCCATCGACGTACAATAGCCCCCCACGTCGAGGATGCCGCCGCCACCCAAGTCGTTGCGCAGCAAGCGGCTCGCCGGGGCGTCGCCGACGTCGAAACTGAACGTGGCGGAGATCACGCGCACGTCGCCGATCGCGCCCGCGCGGATCAACTCAACCAGCCTCGCCGTCTGCGGATGGCAGCGGTACATGAACGCCTCCATCAGAAAGACGTCGTTGCGCCGCGCCGCCTCGACCACGGCCATGGCCTGCGCCCCATTGAGCGTGAGCGGTTTTTCGCACAGCACATGCTTGCCGGCCTCGGCCGCCTTGATGGACCATTCGGCGTGCAGCGGATGCGGCGTCGCGATGTAGACGACCTGCACGACTGGGTCCGCCAGCAGCGCCTCATAGCTGTCATGGCGTCGTGGGATGCTGAACTGGTCGCCGAATTCTTCGGCCGACGACCGCCCCCGGCTACCCACGGCGACGAGCGCGCCGGTCCGCGATTCCGCGACACCGCGGGCGAAAACTTTGGCGATGGCGCCTGTGCCCAGAATACCCCACGCGAGTTTCTCGCTCATCACGACCCTTTCACGGCTTCCACCCTAATCCTCGATGACAGCGACGAACTGCCCGCCGCCCGGCGGGAAGAACGCAATCGGCGGCAGGGTAGCCATCACTATTCCCACCATCACCATACCGTACTCGGGGTTCTCGTTGAGCGATTCTGTGGGATAATACAGCGATTCTGTGGGATAATACGAGGAGACATATATACGACCAACAGGGGGATGGCGGAGGTAGCTCTCATGGCAAGCGAACGAGCGCAAGATCTCAGGAAAAGGGCGCAAGACGCCACGATGGAAGTTGTGCGTGCGATCGAGGAGAACGGCGAGTTACGGCATATGCATGGCCGGCCCCTTGACCTTGGCGACGATGGCCCCGATTGGTTCCTCCATCGCATGCTCAAGCGGGACGACCTCTCCCTCCCGCTCATCGAGCGCGGCAAAGATATCGACGCCGCCGAGCGCGACGCCGCGGAGATCGTCGAGAGGCTGCGCCGCCGCCGCGCCTGGTTGACGAGTCCCGAGGCGCGGCTCGCCCCCGCGGTGGCCGGCGACTTCAACGCCTACCGTACACGCATGCTGGAGGAGTACCGCGATGGCCTCATCGCGCTCAACAAAGCTATCATCGACTACAACCTGACCGCGCCCAGCGCGCTGCACTGGCGCGGCATTATCGTCGCTCAACGCGTCGAGCGCGCCATCTCCGAGATCCAGCCATTGGACGCAACCGAGGCGACCGATCTTGGTCCCGCCCCAACGCGATCCTTGTCGTGGCGTGAGCGTGTGCGGCGGCGTGTGCTGGGCGCGTATTGATCGGCAGGCGGTTATACAACGGATCTTTCACCCGACATAGGTTGCGACGGTCATCATGCCGGGTGGCGTCCGACGCCCCCGTCGGTTCCGTTGGGCCGTGCTGAGATGACGTATTTTGGCCGAAAGATCATCAGATTAGCCAGTCACATCGGCCGACTTCGACCGTCCGCAGGTCCCAAAACCTCTCGGACGGCTCTGTTTTGGCTGATCGGCAACGCCCGTTCCGAAGATCCTTTATCTATCTCAGCAGACCCCAACGGAACCCTTCTTATCCTAGAGGGGTTGTTTGATGAAAGGTCAATTATTGTACGTTACGGCGTGAGGGGCGACTATGCCGGATGCGTCCGTGTATCCGTAGAGGTAGACGCATACCGTTTCCTGAGCGACGGAGTCGCCCCCGCCGCTCAGGAAACGGTATGATACGAGGGGGCAGGTGTGACAGTCGCCTTCCGGATCGAGGCCCACCTTCCACCACGCCAACGAACGCACCCCTTGTGGAACGCCCCCCGTGGAGGTGCGCGATCCCCGCCTCGGGGAAGGCATGTTCCCTTACTGGAAAGGAGAAGACAGATGACCGCTCCGACCACCATCGATCACACCGCGCCCGTGCTGGCGCGCCATGAGATCGACATCGATGCTCCCACGGACCGGGTCTGGGCGTTGCACGTCGATGTCAACGCGTGGCCGCGCTGGCAGAGCGACATCACCTCGGCCCAGCTCGACGGAGCATTCGAACCCGGTAGCTCGTTCACCTGGACGAGCTTCGGCTTCACCGTCACCTCCACGATCTACGCCCTGCAGGAGCAGACACGGGTGCTCTGGGGCGGGACCGGCGAAGGCATCACCGGCGTGCACGAATGGGTGTTCACGACGACATCCACTGGCACCCATGTGGTGACCACAGAGTCATTCGCCGGCGCCCCCGTCCGGGCCGACATCGCGGGCATGCGGCAGGTACTCGATGGGTCCCTGATCTCCTGGCTACAGCACCTCAAGAACGCGGCCGAATCGTCGGTGGAGTGATGCTGCAATGGCGAGGATGCCCACCCCCACGGGAGAGCATCGCCGGCGCGGCACGCCGCGCCTTGCGCTGACGAGGGCGGCGATGACCCCGCCCAGCACGTCGCCGGTCCCGCCCGAGGCCAGGTTTGGGCCACCCGTTGTGTTGACGGCCGCGTCCTCGTCGGGCAACTCGAGAGCACGGCGTACTCCGCGAACGTGCGCGGGGGCCAGCTACGCGCGCCTCGCCTACTCACCGCTTGACCTTGAGGTAGAGCCGAACGTTCAGGGCCAGGTTGACGAGAAAAACAGCGGTGGCGGAACAGAGGGACCAGATCATAAGCCTATGGAGCCTGTGGGGACTATAGAAGTGCGAGGCGGCTATCACGGTCACGACGAAGATAGCCACGATCACGAGCATCGAGGCGAGCGCGATGATGACGCGTCTTTCCGGGGTGAGCGTCCACGAGGGACGCACGGGTGGTGACGCTGGCCGCGGCTCGTGCCACTGTTGCAACTCGTGGACGACGTTCGCCCCGAGCTTGTCCATGAAGGAATCAATGAAGGCGTCGTCATGCTCCGGCCCGAGGCCGTGGCGCGCCATGAGGGTTGTTTTCAACTCATTCTTCATCTCGTCGAACGTGACCGACTTTTTTGTGTCCATCCTCACCCCGTTGCTGCGTCATATCACCTGAGAAGCCAGTGGTGGTCATCCACCTCGGCGCGTCCGCTCACCCGACGTAGGTAGCGCCGGTCATCAGGCCAATGGCCAGCACGGTTAATGCGAGGCCGGCGAGGGACCAGCGGCGCGCCGCGCGCCCATTTCCGCCCGCGGCCAGTCGCACGAGCGCGGGGCGCAGCGCGCCGTCACCGATCCCGAACAGCACGACCGCCGTCGCGGCGGACGCAAGCACGAGCGTCCCCCACGCCGTGCCGAGGAGATGGCCGTATCCGTTCGTGCGCCCGATCAGCACGACGCCGAACCCGATCACAAGCGTGCCCGCGTAGGTGCCGACGCGCACGGTCGCGACGGCGAGCCGGCCGATGTCCGCGCTGGCGCCTTTCTCCAGGAGCGGCACGATTACGAGGGCAAGCGCGGCATAGCCGCCCGTCCACACCACCGCGCCCAGGACATGCCCGTAGCGGACGAGCCAGCTAACCACCTCACCCATCGCCACGCCCATCGGCCCCCGCCGCCCCCGCCGCCCGCGCCGCGCGGGGCATACCGCGCGGCGCCGCGTCCTCCCTCACTGGAATGAGGGTCGCCTCGCGCCGTATGATGACCCGTTCGCCGATGAACGTCCCGATCGGGCCGGCGGTGACGAGGATGAGCGCGGGGAACCACCACCCCCACAGGCCGTCGAGCGCGGCGGTCCCGGCAGTGACGAGCAAGATCAGGAAGTTGACGCCGTGCAGCGGCCCCAGGATATGGACGAGGCTCCTCGTCCCAGTGAGCGCGGAGAGCACGAGCGCGATCAGCAAGACGGCGTCCAGGAGGGCGAGGTAGCGCAGGACGCGCAGGCGGCGTCGCACCCGCGCCCCGTGGTCGGACGCCGTCTCCGGCGTGAGGGGCGTCACGACGGCGCCACGCCGGCCACCCTGCGGCCGGTGACTTTGGACGCGGGCAGCCTCCCAGCCTTCGCCGTGCCGCTCGTGGCGACCCCCGCGACGACCCCGCCGCCCTCAGTCAGATCGAGCACGACAGATTGTGTACCGATGGGGGTGGCGATGGTGATGTTCCAGACGCCTGCGACAGACATGGGAGTCCTTTCATTCATAGCTCGAACGAGGCGCTCGGGCGCGACGTGTGCGGTCGGCGGTGAGCGGGCGAGTTGCTACAGGGCGACGGCTTCGAGGCCCGTGTCGCGCCAGACGGTCCCGCGCCGCTCGTACGCGAAGGCCTCTTCCACGGAGCGGGCGATGCGGGGGCCGAACTCGCGTTCGAGGAGATACAGGCCCAGGTCCAGACCGGAGGTGACTCCGCCGGCCGTGACCAGGTCGCCGTCGTCGACCACGCGCGCCTGGACCGGGATGGCGCCGGTGGCGCCGAGGACATCTATGCCCATGTGGTGCGTCACGGCGTGGCGGCCGTCGAGCAGTCCAGCCATCGCTAAGGCGAGGGAGCCGCCGCAGACGGTCGCGACGGTGACCCTGGGGTTGTCCAGGGCCTTGCGCATCAGGGCCGGCAACGCCGTGTCCATCGTCCGAGCCAGCAGTATCGGGCCATCGTCCGAGCCAGCAGTATCGGGATGGTATCGATCGCGCGCCCATCCTCAGGCGCGTTGATCGGCCCCGCCGCCCCCGGCACGATGATCAGATCGGCGTTGTCCGGGTCGATGGCGGCTGTCGCGCGCAGGACGAGGCCGCCTATTCCGCCCGTGACTTCGCGCGGCCCTTCCACCGAGACCAACTCCACGGTCAGCGCTCCACCGGCCGCGGCGCCTCCCGCCCACAACACGTTGTAAGGAGCGATGACGTCGAGCGGGTCGAAACCATCGAACAACACTATTTGGGCGCGTATCACTATAGGTCCTTCCATCAGGCTTCGCGAACAGTGACGGCATGGCGCCGTCTTCTCCAGCATAAGGCGCGCACGCCCGGCCGAGAAGTGGCGCGATTGCCATATATCAACGGGTTTAAGCCACAATGTGCGGACCATATACAGCAACGGTGGCCAGCCGAGAAATGCCCTTGATTTAGGCCTTCAGTACGGTTGGCGAGAAGCTGGCGAGTGGGTATGATAGTGCCATGCATACTGTCGCCGTTCTTGCCCTGGATGGGGTGGTGGCCTTCGATCTGTCTACCCCAATCGAGGTGTTCGGGCGCACCCGCCTGCCGGATGGGCGCGCCGCCTACCGCGTACGCGTCTGCGCTCCCACCGCCGAGATCGACGCGGGCGCGTTCACCCTGCGCGCCCCCTGGGGGCTGGACGCGCTGGCCGAGGCCGACACGATCATCCTACCCGGTCTGGCCGACCCCACGGCGCCAATTCCCGCTGAAGCGCTGGCCGCGCTGCGATCCGCAGCGGTGAGCGGGACGCGGATCGCGTCGATCTGTGTGGGGGCATTCACCCTGGCCGCTACGGGGCTGCTCGACGGTCTGCGCGCGACGACCCACTGGGCCGCGGCCGGCGAGCTGGCGCGCCGCTACCCTACGGTGGAGGTCGACGCGAACGTGCTCTTCGTCGACAACGGCCAGATCCTGACCTCCGCCGGGGCCGCCGCGGGACTCGATCTGTGTCTGCATATGATCCGGAGCGATCATGGCTCTGCCGTGGCCGCCGACGCCGCCCGGATCGCGGTGATGCCCTTGGAGCGCGACGGCGGGCAGGCGCAGTTCATCGTACGTGAGCCGCCCACCCCCGATGGGGCGACGCTCGAACCACTGTTGCGTTGGATGGAAGAGAACGCGCACCGGGAACTCACGCTCGCCGACATCGCGGCCCAGGCGATGATGAGTACCCGCACCCTGAACCGGCGCTTCCGAGAGCAGACCGGCGCCACTCCGCTGCATTGGCTGCATCGCGCCCGATTGCGCCACGCCCAATACCTGCTCGAAACCACCGGCCACTCGGTCGAGAGGATCGCCAGCCAGGTCGGCTTCGGCTCCCCCACAACCTTCCGCGACCGCTTCAAACAACTCGTCGGCGCCAGCCCACAGGCGTATCGGCGCGCTTTCCAGGGGAAAGCCGCCCGGTGAAGCCGTGACCAGTTCCGCATGCGCTACATAATAACCTTTGGTGCTAGTTGGGGAGTCTCTCCAACGCCTTTGATGCGATGGAGGTAGCCCCAATGCCTCTGTATTGCGTCAAATGGTGCGCACACGGGTGAATCAGGGTCGTCAGGACCTGTTCGATAGCCGCATCGGCCTCCCATCAGGCATCTGTGCAACAAATACTAGATCAAAGCATCGAGGACGCGAGAAAAGCGGCGGTTTCAACTAGCACCAAAGGTTAATAGAGGTGAAAAAATGGCAGACTTCATAGCCAAAGAAACGAGGGAGGTTATCACCCCCGAGATGATCGAGGCCCTGGCCACCGAGGTGGAAGATGGCTATGATCTGTCCCTCGCCACAGTCGTCCTGGTTGGACGGCCCCCACTTAAGAAGGGAGCGGCCAGGTCACCCCTGATGACCTAACCGCGCGCCTTTGTCGCTCTTTGACACTCCATACGGCTGAAGCCGTGGGATTCTTGGTTCGGCGACCGTCGCACCGTTGCCCAGAGGCACTAGTGTCTGACACAATCTCCCCAAGCGTAACTTCCCGTGTGCCCCACGGTAGAGACGCCGTTGGGCGTCATGGTGGCCCCCGAAGGAGCGATCACCGCCAGCATTATACCATATCTTGAGAACTAAATCGACGCGAGTGATGGTTCATCAGTGCGATGGGCAGAGAGACGTAAGACGCGTAAGGACCATACCACGCGCGGGGCACGCTATACTACTAACAAATAACGTGACGGTTAATTGGCGCCACAGTCGCACTGTAGTACGCGCTCCGCGTGATGCGTACTCCAACGAGGGAGTCAGCCGATGTCTATGTCCACCGCGTCCGCCGCGTCCCTATCCGCCGCGCGCACCCTGGCCGAGCTTGTCGCCGATGTCGCCCGACAAGACGGCGGTCGAACGGCAGTCATCTTCCAGGACCGGCCGATCAGCTACGCGACGCTCGACGGCCTGATCGAGAGCGCGGCCAACGCCCTCGCCGCGCGCGGCGTGCGCCACGGCGACCACGTCGCGGTGATGCTGCCCAACATCCCGCACTTCGTCGTCGCCTACTATGCCATCCTGCGCCTCGGCGCGGTCGTCGTACCCATAAATGTGCTCTACAAAGACGACGAGATCGGCTACATCCTGCAGGATAGCGAGGCCAAGATTTTCATCGTCTACGAGAGCTTCTACGCACAGGCGGCCACTGCCATCACGCGCAGCCCCTCCGTCCAGGAGACCATCGTGGTCGGCGCCGGTCCGGTCCCCGTGGGCACGACGCCGTGGGGGCTCAATCCGCCGCTCATCGGCGGTGCGGCGGACGCGCCCCAGCGTGAGCCCGTCGAGGTCAAGCCCGAAGACCTGGCCGTGATCTGCTACACATCGGGCACGACCGGGCGCTCTAAGGGCGCCATGCTCACGCACCGCAATTTCATCGCCAACTGCGAGCAGATCGAGCGCATGGAGCGCGTCAAGTTCGGTCCCGACGACGTGCTGCTGCTGGCGCTGCCCCTCTTCCACATCTACGCCATGAACGTGGGCATGAACTCCTGCCTGCGCTCCGGCGGTGTGTTCGTGCTGGTAACGCGCTTCGAGGCCGAGCCGGTGCTGGCTGAGATCCAGAAACACCACTGCACCATCTTCCTGGGCGCCCCGCCCATGTTCGTAGCCTGGGTCAACTGCGGCGCGCTCGACCAATACGACCTCTCGACCCTGCGCGTCGTCAACTCCGGCGCGGCGGCGTTGCCGGTACAGGTGCTCGAACACTTCAGAGAACAATGCGGCATCGAGATCCAGGAGGGTTACGGCCTGACCGAGACCACGCCGACCACGCACAGCAATTCGGCCGGCCCGCGCATCAAGCCGGGCACGATCGGCCCCACCATCCCCGGCGTCGAGGCGCGCGTGGTCGACGACAACGACAATGACGTACCGCTGGGCCAGGAGGGCGAGATCGTCGTGCGCGGCGACAATGTGACGTCCGGCTACTGGCGCATGCCTGAGGCCACCGCCGAGGCGTTGCGCGGAGGCTGGTTCCACACCGGCGACGTGGCCACGGTCGACGAGGATGGCTACTACACCATCGTCGACCGCAAGAAGGACATGATCAACGCGGCCGGCTTCAAGGTGTGGCCGCGCGAGGTCGAGGAGGTACTGTTCCGCCATCCGGCCGTGCGCGAGGCCGCCGTCGTGGCCGCGCCCGACCCCTACGCTGGTGAGCGCCCCGTCGCCTACATCGCCCTCAAGGCGGGCCAGACCGCCACGCCCGAAGAATTGATCGCCTACACCAAGCAACATCTGGCCAGCTTCAAGGCGCCGGTAGGCATCGAGTTCCGCGACGAACTACCCAAGCTGCCGACCGGCAAGGTGCTGCGCCGCCAACTGCGCGACGAAGCACGCCGGGACTTTAGCGGTCAACCGTCAACTGTCAGCTAACTAATAGGAGGACAACGATGACCACCACGATCCAAGACCTGAACACCAACACCACCACCGACACCGAGCCGAGCCCGCAAGACATCGTCGAGACGGCCCTTTCGTACGTCGACTACTACAACCTGGACGCGCTGCTCACGCCTGAGGAGCGCGCCATCCGTGACAAGGTCCGCCGCTTCTGCGACGCCGAGGTGATCCCCTACATCAACGACTACTGGGACCGCGCCCAGTTCCCCTTCGATATCTTCCAGAAGTTCGCCTCGCTCGGCATCGCTGGTGGCACGATCACGGGCTACGGCTGCCCCGGCTACAGCGAGGTCGCGTCCATGCTCGTCGCCATCGAGTTGGCGCGTGGGGACGGCAGCCTCAACACGGCTTTCGGCGTGCACTCTGGCCTAGCCATGGGCACGATCGCCATCCTGGGCTCCGAGGAGCAGAAGCAAAAGTGGCTGCCGGCGATGGCGCGCATAGAGAAGATCGGCGCGTTCGGGCTGACCGAGCCCACGCACGGCTCCGACGCCGTGGCCCTGGAGACGAGTTGCCGCCGCGAGGGCGACGAGTGGGTCATCAACGGCCAGAAGAAGTGGATCGGCAACGCTACGTTCGCCGACGTCATCGTGATCTGGGCGCGCGACGAGGCGGACGGCAAGGTTAAAGGCTTCCTCGTGGAGAAGGGCACGCCCGGCTACGCCGCCGAGGTAATCACCGGCAAGATCACCAAGCGCGCCGTGTGGCAAGCGTCGATCACGCTTGACAATGTACGCGTGCCGGCCGCGAACAAGCTTGAGCAGGCCAACAGCTTCCGGGACACCTCCAAGGTGCTCACGGCGACGCGTTTCGGCGTGGCCGTCGAGGCCATCGGACACGCCACCGCGGCCTACGAGTACGCCCTCGCCTACGCCAAAGAGCGCGTGCAGTTCGGCAAGCCGCTCGTCAACAACCAACTGATCCAGTACCGGCTCGCCGGCATGCTGGCCGACATCACCAGCATGCAGCTGCTGGGCTTGCGCCTGGCGCAGTTGCTACAAAGCGGCGAGATGACGGCGGGGCAGGCCTCGTTGGCCAAGATGAACAACGCGCGCATCGGGCGCAAGGTCGTGGCCGACGCGCGCGACATGCTCGGCGGCAACGGCGTCCTACTCGAATACCATGTGGCGCGCCACTTCGCCGACATGGAGGCGGTTGTCACCTACGAGGGCACCGACACCGTGCAGTCGCTCATCGTTGGCCGCGAGATCACCGGGGCGCCGCAGGCGTTCGCGTAAAGAGCAGATTTTGCCAACCTGCGACTGAAGTCGCATGGCAGACCACGGCGACTGAAGTCGCTCAGATGCGGCGATGTACGCCTAACGTATCGATACATTAGGCGTACATCGTCAAGTCCGAGGCACTTTAGTGCCTGTCGTTTGCCATGCGACTTTAGTCGCAGGTTTAGTGTTTCAACAAGGAGAAGGTATGGCGCGATTAGGAGGCAAAGTAGCGGTCATCACCGGCGGCGGCTCGGGGCTGGGGCGGGCTATGGCCGCGCGCTTCGTGGCCGAGGGCGCGTCCGTGCTGGCGGTCGACGTCGACGAGGCGGCCGGTAAAGCGACGATCGATGCTATCGGCGACCCGGCGCGCGCCGCCTTCCGGCGCGTCGACGTGACAAACGAGGACGACTGTGCGGCGGCGGTGGCCGCGGCGGTCGAACGCTGGGGCAAGCTCGACATTATGATGGCCAACGCCGGCATCGGCGCGCCCGGCCTCATCGCTCAACTCAAGAAAGAGGACTTCGAGCGCGTCGTAACCGTCAACCTGATCGGCGTCTTCTTGTGCGCCAAGCACTCTTTCCGCGCCATGCAGGGTCAGGGGTCCGGCGGATCCATCATCGCCACGGCCTCGGTGGCCGGACTGCGCGGGACGCCGGGGTTGGGCGGCTATGGTCCGTCCAAAGCGGGGGTGGTCCAACTCGTCAAAACACTGGCGCTGGAGGGCGCGCGCTACAACATCCGCTCCAACGCGCTCTGCCCGGTGTGGACTTCGACTCCGATGGTCGACGCCTTCATCTCCGGCGCGCGCGCCGACCAGGAGACCATAACCAAGCGCCTCCTCGGCGACATCCCGCTGGGCCGCTTCGGCGCGCCCGACGACATCGCCGCCGCCGCCGTCTACCTCGCCTCCGACGAAGCGTCGTTCATCAGCGGCGTGGCCTTTCCCATCGACGGCGCGGCCATGGCGTGATAATGTACAAGCGCGCGGCGCCCTGGATTATCACCCTATTGTCGCTCGCGGTTGTCTGCGGCGGCGCCGGCGCCGCGCTGGTCGTTCGCGCGGACAACGGGCCGGTCGAGCGCACGGTGGCTCTGAGCAGCATGCCGCCGTGGCAGACCGCGCTCGACGGGCGCGCGGGGCGTCTCTATATAACGGGTTTCGTCGCCGGGGGCACGGGCGGCAGGGTCGTGAGCGTGGTCGACACAACGACCGGACGGCTCGTCGCGACCGTGGCGGCGGACAACTCTCCCGACGTTCAGCCGCTGCTGGACACGCGGACGCATCATCTCTTCCTGTTCGGCGGGAGCGGCGGCGCCGTGCTCGATACGACGAGCGAGCGCGTCGCCGCGACCGTGCCCGTGGGGGCGGACGCGGCCGCGCTCGACGCGGCGGACAACCATCTCTTCGTTACCGATAGGGTGAAAGATCGCGTCGGCATGATCGACACACGGAGCATGGCGCTCCTGAAAACGACGCCGGTCGGTCACGATCCCGCGGTAGTGGCCCTGGATGAAACGACACACCGCGTGTTCGTGTTCAATGCCCTGGATGCGACGATCAGTGTGCTCGATGCGCGCGATGGCCGGGTCCTACACACAACGGATATCAGCGCGGGCGGGAGCGCCCCGGTGGTGATCAACGGGCTCACCGTAGATGAGGCCACGGCGCGCGTCTTCATCGTCGACTCGGACAGCGGCGTGGTGACGACCCTCGACGCGACGAGCGGCGCGGGTCGGTCAAGCGCCCGGCGCGCCATGTGTCGACGACCGTCGTGGACGCGCCATCGTCGTCAGCACGATCAGCAACAGCGTGAGCGTGCTCGACGCGACGACTGGGCGGCTGTTGCATACGACGCGCGCCGGCAAGGTCCCGCATGCCCTGGCGATCGACCGCCAGACGGGGCATGCGTTCGTCGTCAACTACAGCGATGGGACCGTGAGCATGCTGGATGATGTGACCGGCGCGCTGATACGCACTGACCATGCCGGCATATCACCCGAAGCGGTGACGGTCGATGAGCGCACGGGCCGCGCCTTTGTCACCGCCAATGGCAACGGCTACGGCATCGTGACGGTGCTCGATACGCGTAGCGGGGCGATCCTGCGTAGCGTGCGGGTCGGCGAACGTCCAGATGCCACCGTCGTCGACGAGCAGGCCGGTCGCGCCCTAGTAGTGAGCAGGTATAGCGCCAACGACCCCGCCTCCGACCGCTGGCACTGGCTGCCGGGGTGGCTACGCCAGCGCCTGCCCTGGCTCGCGCCTCCCTCCAACTCTACAGGAGCCGCGACCGGCAGCGTTCGCATCCTCGACGCCTCTCGCTGAGGAGCGCTTGTCACAGGACAACCAGCTCTATTCGTGGCGCCCCGATCAGGCTATGGAAACGCGGGCGCGAATCCGTCAGCGACCCCGTCTCTCCTGTAGACTATACGCTATGAGAGGCGAGCATCGTGACTGAGAACAGGTTTTCGCGGATCGGGCCGCGCGCGGGCGTCGTGCGCGTGGCCACGCTCAACGTGTGGGGGCGGCGCGGAACATGGGCTGACCGGCGCGCTGTCCTCATCGAGGGTTTTCGCGAACTCCAACCGGATGTTGTCGCGTTTCAGGAAGCAATCAAGACCGAGGAGTACGATCAGGTCCTTGATCTGCTCGGTCCCGATGTCCACGTCGCCCACCAGACAGGCCGAGAGCCCGATAGACAGGGTGACCCGGAAGAAGGACAGGGCATCTCGCTCGCGAGCCGCTGGCCGTTGGGAGACGTGCGCGAGGTGGACTTACATGTGACGCCCCGCATTGCGGACTTCGCCTGCGCCACCCTCGTCGCGGAGATCCTGGCGCCCGACCCGGTCGGGCCGCTGCTGTTCGTCAACCACTTGCCCAATTGGCAACTGGCCTTCGAGCACGAGCGCGAGCTGCAGAGCGTGGTTGCCGCGCGGGTCATCGAGGACCTCGCCGGCCAACACCAGCGGCATGTCGTGCTGGTTGGTGACTTCGATGCCGATCCCGCCGCGGCCAGTGTGCACTTCTGGTCTGGCCGGCAATCCCTGGGTGCCTGAGCGTCTGCTATCGGGACGCGTGGGAGAGCGCCCATCCCGATGATCCGGGGCACACGTTCACGCCACGCAATCCGCTGGTGACGAGTTGGGACTGGCCGTTCCGGCGAATCGACTACATCTTCGTGCGCTGTGACGCCCACGGCGGGCCCACCCTCGCGATCTCCACGTGCGCGCGTATCTTCGACGAACCGATCGACGGCGTCTGGGCGAGCGACCACTTCGGCGTCGTGGCGGATCTCGCACTCCCGACGCGCGCGTCCGCACCCCGTTCCTGAGACCGGGGGTTTAAGCACGGACATCTAGTATCGCGCCCCTGCGCGCTCCCAGCGCCAGCGTTAGCCCCGCGCTCTCGACGCCCTCGATGCGCGGCGCGCCGAACAGCGGGTTAAGGCGCCGCGTCTCCGCTGAGGCGGGCAGGTCCAGGCGCGCCGTGCGCGGCGCGTCGTCGACGTTGACCGCCACGACCAACCGCTCGCCGTCGAGCTCGCGGACGAAGGCGTAGACGCCCTCGCCGGCGTAGAGGCGCCGGTAGGAGCCCGTCCTCAGAGCGGGATGCGCCTTGCGCAGCCGGATCATCTCTTTGTAGTAGTGCCGCAGGCCGTGGTTCCAGCTGTCGGGCTGGTCCCACGGGAAGCTCTTGCGCGCCCATTGGTCGGGCAAGCCGCCGGTGAGCCCGATCTCGTCGCCGTAGTAGACGCTGGGCGCGCCGGGGAAGGTAAACAGCAGCAACAGGGCCAGCCGCACGCTGGCCTCGTCGCCCCGCGCGATGGTGATGAAGCGGGCAGTGTCGTGGCTGTCGAGCAGATTGTACTGCGCCAACTCCACCGGCCAAGAGTACAGCCCCAGCAGCCAATCGACGCGGTCGGCGTAGCGCGCGGCGTCGATGGGCGTCTGCGGGTGGTAGCCACGGTCCTTGACCGTCTCGAGATCCGTGCGCGGCCCGATCACGAACTCGATCAGCGCCTCGGTCAGCAGGTAGTTCATCACGCCATCGAACTGGTCGCCCTGTAGCCAGGGCCGCGCGTCCTCCCAGATCTCGCCGACGATATAGGCCTCGGGATTGATGGCCTTGACGCGCCGCCGAAACTCCTGCCAGAAGCCGGGCGTCGCGATCTCGTTGGGTACGTCGAGGCGCCAGCCGTCGATGCCTTGGCGTATCCAATACTCGCCCACCCGCATGATAAACTCACGCACCTGTGGGTTGTCGGTGTTGAGCTTGGGCAACGCGCGCAGGCCCCACCACGCCTGGTAGCCGGCCGGCTTCGACTCGTCGTAGGCGTTGATGGGGCCGCCATCCAGGTAGAACCAATCGCGCCACGGCGAGTCCTGGCCGTTCTCCAGAATATCGCTGAATTGGAAGAAGCCGCGGCTGGCGTGGTTGAAGACGCCGTCGAGGATGACGCGCAACCCACGACTTTTGCAGGCGGTCAGAAACTCGTCGAAGGCGGCTTGACCGCCCAGGAGCGGATCGACCCGATAGTAGTCTTGCGTGTGGTAGCGATGGTTGGCGGCCGACTGGAAGATCGGGTTGAGATAGATGGCGGTGACGCCGAGGTCTTGCAGGTAGTCGAGATGCTCGGCGACCCCCAGCAGGTCGCCGCCCTTATAGCCGTGCACGGTCGGGTCGCTGTCCCACGGCTCCAGGTTGCCGGGCTTCTCCACGCGCTCGCTCTTGGCGAAGCGGTCGGGGAAGATCTGATAGAACACGGCATGTTTGACCCACTCGGGCGTCATGATGTTGGACATAGTATCTCCTCACTCAAGCCATCAGCTGTCAGCCATCAGCCGTCAGCTTCCCGCGCGGGAAGCTGACGGCTGATGGCTATTTCCCCTGAAACTCCGGCGCCTCGCGCCAGAAGTCGGGACCGAACGCGTTGCCCTTGCCCGGCCCGGTCAGCACGACCTCGGCCACCGCGCCATGCCGCTCCACGCGCAGCGCGCGGTAGGACGGAGCGTGATCACCCTCTGAGACCACTATGGGTTGTCGAGTGTCGCCATTAACGTGTACTCCTACAACCTTGGCCTGCGACTAAAGTCGCATGGCAAACGACGGACACTGAAGTGTCTCGGCAGTTAGTTGGACGGCCTGACGTGTAAAGCTAGTGGCTCTACCATGATGCGCCAAAGCGACTTCAGTCGCCGTGGTTTGCCATGCGACTTTAGTCGCAGGTCTCGTGAGCGAATTGGTGAGCAGCTTTCATGCCCACGTCGCGGGATCGCTGCCATCGATATACAGCGGATGGGCCGGCGGCTTGCCCTCGACCCAGTAGTGGTCAAAGTCCGTGACTCCGGCGAGTTCGCGCAGCACGTCCTCGTCGAGGGCTTGGCGGCCGCTGTACGAGGGCGGTTCCTGCGCCAGCATGGCCATCGTGGCGTCGCACACGATCTCGGGCGTACGCCACTGGCTGCGATCCATCAAATTCCAGTTGATCGACGCCTGGCTCTCGATGATCGTGCGCGGCCACAGCGCGTTAGCGGCGATGTTGTCGTCGCGGTACTCGGCGGCGATGCCGATGGCCAGGCGCGCCATGCCCATCTTGGAGATCATGTAGCAGACCTTGCCGGGCGATGGATCGGTACTGATAGCCGGGCACATGTTGACGATATGGCCCCAACGCTGCCGTTGCATGTGCGGCAGGGCGTAGTAGGAGGTCAGGTACGACGCGCGCACATTGACGCCCATCATCAGGTCGAAGCGCTTGGGCGGGGTATCGGTCACGTTCTGCCACCACAGCGCCCCGGCGTTGTTGATGAGGATATCGACGCGCCCGAGTTCGTCCACCGCGCGCTTGATCAACGCGCGCACGGCCTCCTCGTCACGCACGTCGGTTGGGACGGCCACGGCGCGCCGCCCCAGCGCCCGAACCTCCTCGGCCGTTTCATGGATCGAGCCGGGCAGCCGCTCGGTCGACTGCTCACTCTTAGCCGCGACGACCACATCGGCCCCCTCGTGAGCCAGGCGTAACGCCAATGCCTTGCCAATGCCACGGCTGGCCCCCGTCACCACCGCGACGCGTCCCGCTAGATCGGGGTGCAACGCATTCTCTGCCGCCATCAATCCGCCCTCCTTCCAACCTCATTACTCGTCACTAACATGCGGTCGCCCCCATCAACAGGACATAGCCGTGCCGCGCTATCACGACGCGGCCTTCATCAGGCGCCTTGCGTCCTCGTTACGCCGAGTTCCTTCGCCAACCATAGCCCCTTCCCCACCGTCTTAAAGCCGAGATGCTCATATAAACGTTGAGCGCGCGCGTTAGCGCTATGCGTCGCAAGGAGTGTCAAATCGGCGCCGGATGCTTGTAAGCGCTGGAGACCAGCGAGGGTTATGGCTCGTCCCAACCCCCTCTGCTGCATGGCAGGGCGCGTGCCCACATGGTCGATCCAGCCCGCCTGCCGCTCGCCGGTCCGCCACTCGCGCCGGCTAATCGAGCATTCGCAAAACGCGGCAAGTACGCCGTCGGGCGCCACGGCGACTAGATCGAGTGCCGGAGAGTAGTCGGGCGTGTCCATCAGGGCAAGCCGGTGCGTCCGGCTCAACGGCGTGGACACCTCGTTGTAGAGCGCGAGATACGCGTCAACCTCATCTCGCCCGGCGAGAGCGCGGACCGTGAAGCCCGCCGGCGGCACGGGCTCGGGCAGCGGCGTATCCAGTGGACGCGCCATATAGAGGGCTTGAACGGGCAACGATGTAAAGCCGTGGCATGCCAACAGGGCGATGGCCGCGGCTTCTTGGTCGCCGACCTCGTGCTCCAGCGTGATCGGCGTGGCGCGTTCCTCCGCGATCTCATGGCCGCGCGCCAGCGCCCAGGGCAGCATCTCATCCGCGAGGAGCGTGCCGGACGCACGCGGATGCGTGATACAGGCAAGCTCGAAGCGCGGATTGTCCGGCCGGCCTTGCAAGAGAAGCGCGCACTCCAAAAGATGGCCCTCGCTATCGGACCACACATGGGCGTTGCGCTCCGGCGACCATAAACGCGAGATGAGCAGCATGCGCAGCCGGTACATAGTAGGATAGTGATCGGGGCGTCCACCAGCCCGCCGCACGAGCAACGCGTCAAGCGCCCGGTCCGCATCGGCGGCGCTTACGTATGGTCGGTCGTACACGTCAATCCCTTTCTATCGCCGTGATGACTCCCACGCCTACAGGTCGTGGACTTCTAGGGTCTTGCACCCATGCGCGCTCATCCACAAGCCAGTGGTTTGCAGGAAGTGCGCGCGTGCGAAGATGCTCTTGCCGGAGCCGGACGCGCCGATCAGCACCACGAGAGACAGGTCCGGGAAGGGTAGCTTCGCTAGAGCTCGTCGAGATTCTTGACCGTGCCGGCATGGGCAACGAGCGCGTCCAACTCATCGGCATTCGCGTGGGCGATGCGCCGCTCGACAGCTGCGGGCACGGAGTTGAAGCGCGATTGAAGCACGGTGCGGATCGCGTCGCGCTTACCTTCCATCCGACCCCTTTCGAGCCCCTGCTCCAGGCCCTGCTCCAGGCCCTGCTCTATGTACTGCTGCAACAGGTTCGCCATGTCGATGCCCTCCAAAATTGCCTTTACTGTCCGCTCATCAATATAATGATACGCCAACCCGAGGAGGGCGGCGACGGTTGGCTTTAGTTGGCCCGCCGGCAACGCTTGCGCCAGCTGGGCCGCGTCGGGCAGCACGTCGTCCAGCGCGCGACGCTGGCGCATCAGCGGTGAGAGGATGAGGTCGATGCGATCCTGCGCGTCGAGCGCCTCGCCGCGCGACACTTTCTCATGGAGCCGCCGCAGCGTGGCGTCGCCATCGACTCGACCCACGAAGATGTTCTGGACCCGGAACGTGATCGAGCCGAGTTGCACGGTATCGGGAGCGCTCCTGATGCGCCGTCCGTACAGGACGACCGTGTGCACGGGCGGCCCGTACCGCTCGACGATATCCATGTTGTAGCCCGCGAAGCGCTGCAGCGTTTCCATCGATGCTGCGTTTGGAACTCGAGATTCAGTTTGCTGTCATCGGCGAGACGGAAGATCAGATCCGTTTCGCGCGTGCGCACCTGCACCCCTGGCAACTCGGATGGCAACGCAGCGACGATCGGCGGTAACGCGATGCCGAAACGCTGGAACAGATCGCCGCTGAGGGCGGTAGCAACGAGCTTCAGGATGATGTCGTTGCTCTGTCGAGCGACATTCTGGTGTGATCGAGGCATGTGATGGTTACGACTCCTACGTTATCGATGTCTTGCTGGCCACGTCTTACGGTCAGGCCACGTCGCACACTCTTACAGTACACCTAATGCGGCCACAGCCATAGCAGCCTCATCCCACTTGGGGCGCATACTGCCGGAGCGCCTACTTACAGTACACCTAATGCGGCCACAGCCATAGCAGCGGCCAATGTAGCATAATGCGAGAGACATCAGGCCAAACGACGAGGAAAAAAGAGGAGGAGAGCGGGATGCTGCCGGAGAACACTCTGAAGGACCGTGTGGCGATCATCACCGGGGGCGGGACGGGCATGGGCAAGGCCATGGCGCACCGCTTCTCTGAGTTGGGCGCCAAGGTCGTGGTGGCCAGCCGCAAGATGGAGAACCTGGAGCGGGGCGCGGGCGAGCTCACCGCCAAGGGCGGTGAGGCTCTGGCCGTGCAGGTCGACGTGCGCGACGTCATGCAGGTCGACGCCATGGTCGAGCAGGCCGCGCAGCGCTTCGGCGGCGTCGATATCCTGGTCAACAACGCCGCCGGCAACTTCGTGGCGCGGGCCATCGACCTCTCCCCCAACGGCTGGAACGCCGTGGTGGGTATCGTGCTCAACGGTACCTGGTTCTGCTCACAGGCGGTAGCCAAAAGGATGATCGCGCAGGGACGCGGCGGCGTCATGCTCAACATCATCGCCACCTACGCCTGGACCGGCGCGCCGGGTACGGCCGCTTCGGGCGCGGCCAAAGCGGGTGTGCTCAACCTGACCGAGAGCCTGGCCGTGGAGTGGGCGCCGCACCGCATCCGCCTCAACGCCATCGCGCCTGGTCCCGTAGCGACCGAGAACACGACCGGCCAGCTCTTCGGCGGCGGCACGCTCTTCGACGTCATCAGCAAGGAGAATCCGCTGGGGCGCTTTGGGACCGTCGAGGAGATCGCCGACGCGGCGGCGTTCCTCGTCTCAGACTACACGAGCTACATCAACGGCGCCAACCTGACCATCGACGGCGGCGCCTGGCTCAACAAAGGCTACCAGAAATACGCGCAGTACCTGCCGCCGCGCCCCACCACGTAGCGTTTGTTATAGGCCGCGCCCTGTTTGACAATCTTGCTACCATGAAGGCATGGACAGTGCGGGCTCGCGGCGTCTCCTGATTATCAATGCCGACGACTACGGCCTCGCACCGGGCGTCACCGCCGCCATTCTGGATCTCGCGCGCCGAGGCAGCGTCACGAGCGCCAGCGCCATCGTGAACATGCCAGGCAGCACGGAGGCGCTGGCCGCCGCCCGCGCCGTCGACCTGGACCTGGGGCTGCACCTCAACTTGTGCGTCGGGACGCCGCTCTCGCCACCCGCCGCCGTCCCTAGCCTCCTGGCCGGTGGCGGCACACGTCGCCCCCGCTTCGCGACCGCGGGCGAAATCCAGTGGCGCTACCTATCCGGTCGCCTCGCCCTGGACGAGGTCAGGCGCGAGTGTTGCGCACAAATCGAATGGTTCCTCGCCACCGGCGTGACGCCGAGCCACCTTGACAGCCACTGCCATCTGCACGCGCTGCCGTGGCTCTACCGTCTCACGGCGCAACTGGCCTGCCGGTACGATATACCGGGCGTCCGCCGCGCCGCCAGCAACTTCATCTTTCGCCCGCCGCGCCTGCCGCTATTCTCCCGCGTCGTGGGCTTCCCGCGACACGACGCGGCCCCGTACCCCCCGTACCAAACGGACTATTTCAGCGTGCTCACGGTGATGGGTCCGGCGCGCACGCCACGCCCACTGCACGCGCTCCTGCACACGCTGCCCGATGGCGTCACCGAGCTGGTCTGCCACCCCGGCTACGTGGACGACGAGTTGCTGCATATCGACACCCTCACCTACGCGCGGGAGCGCGAGTGGCTACTCCTCTCGCGCCCGCATCTATGGGAGGCGCTGACGCGCGAGGGCATCCGCCTCGTATCCTGGCGCGCCATCGCGCGGCGAGTATAACCCAGACGGAACACGTCGTGATGCGCGCGGAAGGAACGCAGCCCTACGCCGCGCTCGCATCGATGTTCGACGCTGCCGCAACGCTGCGGTGACTAGCCCATAGCCGTATTGCGCCCATGACAGCCGGAGCTCGTGTTATATTGTTGCATGATAACGCACCCGAGCACGTTGCAAGGGACGTTCAAAAGGACCGAGGCCGCCGAACACATGAAGATATGGATCACCCTCGCGTGCGCCCTACTCGCTACATGCGTCTGCGTCGCGGTAACCTTGCTGCACAACCCGTCATCTGGGCGCACCTACACTGTCGCGGACCTCGCGGCCGGGCTCCAGCGCAGGCCGAGCGCATGGCTGGGCCGTCCGTTGATAGTACATGCGCGCGCCATCGCAACCTGCGCCAGCTGCCGCCATGAGCAAGACCTGCTGGTGGATCCCCACCTGACTCATCCCCCCGACCCCTACACCTCGATCCCCATCGTGATCAAGTCCTCTGACCTGGCCGTCTTTGTGCAACGCCTTCCGCTCATCGACGCTGCCCTCGCTCCACCGCCACGCTTGCCGCTAACGGGGATCTTCCGCGTGTTGATCGAGCGCGACCTGAAAGCAGGCGCCGCAACGCCCTGCGCGCTATGGTGCTACGATGTCGTCTGGGTCAGCCCACTGTAGCGCGCATAGCTGCTGGCGTCACGAGGAATGTGATAAACTTGATGCATACGCCCAGTACAGTATATTGTCTCTTGTGAGTTGATAGAGAGTTTATGCCCCTACCACGGCAATTCAACAGCGACGGGTTACTGCCCGTGGGGGATTACGAGTTGACTTTGCAAGAACTGCGCTCTTCAATGCTCGTCGTGGGGCCGCAACCGGCCCTGCTCGATTGGGATATGGACCATCGCCGCTATCTGGTGGATCAATTGAGTATCCTCGTTGATCAGCTGTGGCAGGAGGGCACAAAGATGATCCGCACGAACGCGGAATACAAGCGGGCTCTCGACACGGTGCGAGAGAATAGGGCGCGCGCGGAGATGGAGCGAGCGGCTCTCGCCGAGGAGGGCTTTGACACAAACGAGATAACAACACTCATGGAGCCCATCCTGTCTTTCCATGCGCAGATCGCCGACGAGGTAACCTTGTACGAACGGGCGCGCGCGGGAGAGGTCCCTGCGGTCGAGCGTGTGACCGACCTTGGCTATACCCTCATCTATGCGCGCATCGCCAGCGGTCTGAGCCAGCGCGACCTGGCCGACAAGCTTGGAGTGGACGAATCGGTTGTCTCGCGCGCCGAGCGCAACGAATATCATGGCGTCACAAAGGAACGCGCCCAACGCATCCTCGATGCGCTCGACGCCAAGATACGCGTCGATGTCGATCCGAAACCTCCGGTCCACACCGCTGAAGAAGCGCCCATTGCCCTGTCCCTCGCCGCCGCCGACGCTTCGTCGGTACACACGGCGGAATCGCATCCCTGACGGCGCTACTCACGCTTGGGGCTGCCCCCTGTCCGACACATGGGAGAAGGGCTACGCGCTCCGTGCGACCATGACGGAGGCGGGACGCAGGCGCGGGCCGCGCACCGCCGCTACCGTCGCCACGTCTTCGGGCAGCGGCTCGCCGTCGCGCCCGCGCTGCTCGCGTAGGGCCAGGCGCGCGTGCCGGGTGATCAGCGCGGCGGGTAGGGCCACGCCGAGCCGGGCGCGCGCTTCGGCGACGAGCGCGCGCACCAGCGGTGAGTCGGGTGCGTCGAGCGCGCTCGTCAGCACGGCCCCGATGACCTTGTTCGTGGCGTAGGCGTCGAGCGCGCCGCCGCCAACGGACTCGCGCCGCAGCAGCCACAGCGCCGCCGCCTGCGCGGCGTACGCCGGGTCATCGGCCGGCGTCGGCGCGATGTCGAGCGCCAGCACCAGGGCGGCGTTGGCGTCGTCCCCAGCCTCGGCCACGACGACCGCGTAGAGGCGCAACTCACGTCCATTGGTCACGGCGGCATAGGCCGCGCCGGTCTCGTGGGCGTGGCCCAGCGCGCGCCAGGCGTCGTCGTCGCCAAGATCGTGCGCGACCCGCCGCACATGCAGCGTCACGAGCGGACCGCTATCGTCCGCGAGTGTGTAGGCGCGCAGGCCCCGCCCCTGCCCGTGGTAGTCGCTCGGGGTCAGGCCCGCGCCGGGACGATAGCCAAGGTGCGCCAGCAACGGCGCGACGAGGCGGCTATCGGTCGCGGCCAGGTCCCACGCGCCGGGTCGCGCGCGTCGCGCCGCCAGCCCTTCCAGCAGCCGCGCGCCGCGCGCGCCGGCGCGCGCGACAGCGCGTTCGCGCCGCGTCGGAGCATAGTCAATCGCGCGCGCGCCGGAGGCAGCGGCGACGGCGCGCAACACGTCGGACGACAGGCGCAGCGGCGGCGGCGGCAGGGTCGTCGCGCGGCGCGCCGGCGTCCCGCTATGACCGGATGCGCCGCGACGAGCGGACGGGCGCGTAAGATGCGCAGACCGCGCGCGGTACGTCGCCGACTCGGTCTCGGGCAGGGAACGCTCACGCAGCCAAAAGCGGCCAGCGCGGTTAATGATGGGGGCGTCGGGGTCCGCGGCCATACGCCGGTAGAGCACTGAAGACATGGTGCGGTCGGGTGTGACGCCGCGCGGACGCACCAGCCCGTCGGCCACGGCCACGGCGGTCAGTTCAGGCACGGTGAGCGGGCGCTCGGCGTGCGCGAGGATGGTGAGGGCAGCCTGCATGTAGGTCATAAGAAGACACGTCCAGTGTCGCCGGGCGGCGACGAAGAGGGAGGAAAGACGATGGCCGATCGGCCATCGTTTCTCCCAATGTGATATACTATCTCCTTATATTATGTCACGTTAGGCGCCATAGCGCAACCTGATTGGGCGCAACGTCAGGCGACCGCGCGGCCGAAGGATCGCGCCGCTATCACCACCGCCACCACCGCGAGGACGGCCAGGATCACCACGCCCTTGACCACGCTCGGATCCCCCAGGTGATTGTTGAAGAGCGATCGCGCCGCGTCGACGGCGTAGGCCAGCGGATTGATCGAGGCGATCCCACGGAGCCAGCCAGGGGCCAGGCTGAGCGGCAGCAGCACGCCCGAGAGCAGCAGCAGCGGCAGCGTCGCCGTAAAGAGCAGCGGGGCGAAGGCGTCCTCGCTTTTGAGCCACAACGCCAGCGCATATGAGATCGAGGCCATGAGCAGCCCGATCAAGGCGATGAGCCCCAGCATGATCAGCACACCAAGCGGGTGGATGTGCAGCCCGAAGGGCAGCGCGACCAGGATGAGCAGCAAAGACTGGATGAGCAGGGTGAGCATGTCGCGCAGCGCGCGGCCGAGCAGCAATGAGAGCCGGCTCACCGGGGTGACCCGCAGCCGCTCGACCACGCCGAAGCGCAATTCGGCGATCAGGCTGAAGCCTACGCCTGAGGCGCCGAAAAGCCCAAGCTGGATCAGCAGCCCCGGCACGAAGACGTTGTACGCGCCGCCAGGCGGGAAGCCGGGCATGGCGGCGATCGACTTGAGCAGCGGCGCGAACAGCAGCAGGTAGAGCAACGGCTGCACCACCCCGATCACCACCCACGCCGGGTTGCGCAGGAACAAGCCAAGGTAGCGCAGGAACACGAGCCAGGTATCGCGAAGTGTCTTCATCGTCCATTCTCCTTTTATCGCGGCAATGAGATTACGCCGCCGTCTCACGCAGTGAGCGGCCGGTCTGGCGCAGGAACACGTCGTCGAGACTGGGGCGGGTTAACGCGATGGTCTGCAGTTCCAGGCCGGCGCCGTCCAGGTGGCGTAGGATGGCCGGCATGGCCGTTTCACCACGCTCCACGTAGAGCCGGATCACGTCGTCGTCACGTTCGGCCTCCCGCACGAAGGGCAGGCCCTGTAGGAGGTCCAGGGCCGCCTGCTGGTCACCGATAACCCCTAGTGTGACGACATCGCCGGCGATTTGCCGCTTGAGTTGTTCGGGCGTCCCCTCGACCACGATGCGCCCCTGGTCGATGATAGCCAGGCGATCACACAGAGCGTCCGCCTCCTCCAGGTAGTGCGTGGTCAGGAAAACGGTCATGCCGCCGTCGCGTAGCCGGCGGATCTCGTCCCACAGGCGGGCGCGGCTCTGCGGGTCGAGGCCAGTGGTGGGCTCATCCAGGAACAGCAGTTGGGGCTGGTGGATCAGGCCCAGTCCAATGTCGAGGCGGCGGCGTTGGCCGCCGGAGTAGGTCTCCGTGGGCCGATCGGCGGCGGCTTCGAGTTCTAGTGTGGCGAGGAGTTCGGCGGCGCGGTGGCGCGCCGCCGTCGCCCCCAACCCGTAGAGACGCGCCTGAAACACGAGCTCGGCGCGGCCGGTGACTTTGGGATCGGTCCCGCCGCGCTGGCCGACGTAGCCGATGCGCGCGCGCACTTCTCCCGGCTCGCGGCGCAGGTCGCGGCCGGCGATCGTGGCGTCGCCGCCACTGGGCGGCAGCAGCGTCGCCAGCATACGCAACGTGGTCGTCTTGCCGGCGCCATTGGGACCCAGGAAGCCGAAGATTTCGCCGGCCACGACGCAGAGGTCGACCCCGGCGACCGCCTCGACGACGCTGCGGCGGGTCTTGAACGTGCGGCGCAGGCCACGGGTCTCGATGATACGCTCCTCCCCTTGCGGGAGAGACTGCTGAATGGTCATGGCTGGACGCTCCTTTCTTAGGTCATGTAGCGGCTATCTTTGCATCGGCGGCGCCAGCAGTGGGCGGCGCTGTTTCTATGGACACGGTCGGCGCTTCGTCGTCCTGACGCCCCCAATCCGCCCAGACATACCAGGCGAGACGGCCAGACCGGATGTCCGCTATCACCGCGCGGACCCACGCCAACTCGGCCTGCCGCATCGCGCGCATATATTCCTGCTCTATGAGGTAGAGGCGCGGTAAGTGAAACTCCTCCTGCAACGAGCGCAACGCCGTGTCAAGGCCCGCGATCGCGCTCTCCAACGCGACCACGCGCCTTTGCAAGGTAGAGACGGCCTCCTTGGGCGGCAGATAGGCCAGGAAGTTGACCGCGACCATGAATAGCGGGTACTCGGCCACCGGCGTGGAAAGCAACTCGTTCAGCCACGTCTGAAACTCCTCACGCCCCTCGTCCGTAATGCGATAGACGGTGCGCTCGGGGCGCTTGCCCTCGCGGCTGATTTCCAGCGGCTCGACCAAACCGGCGCGCGCCAGGCGATCGACAGCGTCGTAGAAACCCCGCGTCTTGCCCACCGCGAAGTCCTTGTGACGCTCGCGCATGAGGCGCTGCATCTCATAGGGATGCCGGGGCTGCTCGATCAGCAGAGCCAGCACCGTCAAAGCCAGCGGGTTGGGCGAGGAACGATGCTTAGGCGCATTACCTATATTGTTTTCTCCACTATTGTTAACAACACTATAAAGCATTCCACTAGTGGCTGTCAAGCGCCCAACCCACCTAGGAATATATTGCTATCCCAAAACATGTTGCATTTCTAAAAATATTCGAGTATACTATGGCTATTGAAGAGAAGGAGATGACGTTATGCCCGTTATGACACAACGCGACACGGCGGTCGATACCGCCCTCCAGGCGCAGCGCGCGCTCATGGAGGCGATCCACGCGACGGCCGATCCCGCCTGGCTGCATCTGGACCTGACTATGGGCCAACTCAAGGCGCTGTTCGCGCTGACGGATGCGGCCCTGACCGTGGGCCAGGTGGCCGACCTCATGGGCCTGAGTAAACCGACCGCGAGCCTCTTGGTCGACCGCCTCGTCCACCTCGGCCTCGTCGAGCGTACAGAGGACCCGCAGGACCGCCGGCGCACCCGCGTCCGCCTCACTGCCGCGGGCCGCGACCGCGCCACGCGACTCCGTGAGGGCGGCGAGGAGCGCTGGCGCTCCTTGTTGGGCCAACTTAGCGCCGACGACCTTGCCGCCTGGACCCAGGGCGTGCAGGCGCTCGCCCGCGTCGCCGCATCAGCAGCCGCTCCACTCAACGCCACCGCCTAAACCGCGGCAATGCCCGCATCGACGATGCCTATATTGACAAAGGAGATAGAGAGTCCTATGACCGCCGCATCATCCCCCGCCGGCGCCCGAACCGGGCCGCCGGCCACCACCGCCGAACCGCAGAGTCTGAGCGCGACCATGAGCCGCCAGCGCGTCCTCCTGGTCCTCGTCAGCGTCATTCTGGGCATGCTGCTCGCGTCGATCGACCAGACCATCGTCGGCACGGCCATGCCCCGTATCATCGCCGAACTCAACGGCCTGGACCACTACGCCTGGGTCGCCACCTCCTACCTGCTCGCCTCGACCGTGGCCGTGCCCATCTGGGGCAAACTCTCGGACATCTACGGCCGCAAAATCTTCTTCATCGGCGGCATGGTCATCTTCCTGCTGGGCTCAGCGCTCTCCGGGACCAGTCAGAGCATGACCCAGTTGATCTTCTTCCGCGCCCTCCAGGGCCTCGGCGGCGGCGCCATGATGCCGATCGCCATGGCCCTCATCGGCGACCTCTTCCCGCCCGCCGAACGCGGCAAGTGGCAAGGCGTGCTGATGGCCGTCTTCGGCCTCTCCTCGATCATCGGACCGACCGCCGGTGGCTGGATCACCGACAACTGGGGTTGGCGCTGGACCTTCTACGTCAACATGCCCGTCGGCGCCGTCGCCCTCGTGGTGGCGCTCCTGGTGCTCCCCGCGGCCGGCGCTCGCCGGAAGCATCAGATCGACTATTGGGGCTCCGCCGCGCTCATCGCCGGCGCGGTCCCACTCCTGCTGGCCTTCTCCTGGGCCGGCACGCAGTACGCCTGGGGCTCGACGCAGGTCATTGGCCTGCTGGCCGTAGCCGTGGTCATGCTCGCCGCCTTCGTCATGATCGAGATGCGGGCGCCCGAGCCGATCATCACCCCCGCCCTGTTCAAGAACCGCACGTTTAGCATCTCCGTGCTGGCCACGTTCCTGACCGCGGCCGGGATGTTCGGCGCCATCATCTATCTGCCACTCTTCGTGCAGGGCGTGCTGGGCAACTCGGCGACCAGCTCGGGGGCGGTGACGACGCCGATGATGATCGGCTTCATCGTCAGCAGCATCGCGGGGGGACAGATCCTCTCGCGCACGGGGCGGTACAAATTTCTGGCCATCGGCGGGTTCGCCGTGGCCGCGCTGGGCCTCTTCCTGCTCTCGCGCATGGGGATCAGCACGAGCAACGGTGTGGTGATCCGCAACATGATCATCATGGGGCTGGGCATCGGCGTCTCGATGAGCCTATTCACCATCATCGTGCAGAACGCGTTTCCCTTCAGCTATCTTGGGCAGGTGACGGCCAGCCTGACCTTCTTCCGCTCAATGGGCAGCACGATCGGCATCGCCGTCTTCGGCTCCGTCATGACCAATCAGTTCCAGCGCGCCCTCGCGCACAATCTCTCGCCCGCGCTCACGCGCGCCATCCCCGCGCGCCAACTCGCCGCGTTCCAGAACCCGCAGCTGTTGCTGGCGCCGGGGGCGGCCGGACACATTCAGCAGGCGTTCGCGCGGCTCGGGCCACAGGGGCTCACCCTGTTCCGGCAGCTAATGCAGGCGATCCGCGTGAGCCTGACCAGCGCCATCACCGACCTGTTCTTCGTGGGCGGCTGCGCCATGGTCCTGGCGCTGATCGCCGTGCTCTTCCTGCCCGAGCTCCCGCTGCGCACCCGCAACCAGGCGCCTGGGGTCGAGGGCGCGGTCGAGGACGCAGCCGAATCGCTGCCGCTGGCTCCGGACCGCGCGGAGACCCCCGCGTTGGTCGGACAGGGCGCGCGAGGATGAGGTGCCAGTCCGCCTGAGAATCACCCTTTGTCCAGCACGATGATACCGCGTTCGACAGCCACACGGAACGCCTCGGAGCGCGAGTGGACGTCCAGTTTGGCCATGACGTTGCTGAGGTAGGTGTCCACCGTCGAGGACTTGATGCCGATGCGCAGGCCGATCTCCTTGTTGCGCAGGCCCTTGCTTACAAGCGTCAGCACTTCCCGCTCCCGATTGGAGAGCGTCCCCGTGGCGACGATGCCGGAGCGCGATGTGCTGGCCGCGAGTTGCGCGGTGATCTCGGCGCTGAGCGCGTGCCCCCCGCGCGCTACCTCGCGAACCGCCGCGATCAACTCCAGCGCCGGGTCGCTCTTGAGCAGATAGCCGTTGACGCCGATGGCGAAGAGGGCGCGCACGTACTGCTCGTAGTTGAAGCCGGTCAGGACCAGGATCTTGATCTCCGGCAGGTCCTGGCTCAGCGTCGAGCGACATCAACGCCGTTCAGGTCGGGCAGGTTGATGTCGAGCAGGACCACGTCGGGGCGCAGGCGCGCGGCGAACGCCAGCGCCTCGCGTCCGCTGGCCGACTCGGCCACGACCTCGATATCCTCCGCCTCGCGCAGCAGGCTGTGCGTCCCCGCGCGCAGGGGCATATGGTCGTCGACCAGGAGCACGCGGATCATGCCGACGTCTCCACGAGTGGAAAATCGATTCGCACGGCAGTCCCCGCGCCGGGCGCGGAGGTGACGCGGAGTTGGCCGCCGGCGTGCTGGACACGCACGCGCAGGCCGGCCAATCCCAAATGCCCCGACCCTGCGAGATCCTCGAAATGGGCGGGGACGGCAATGTGGCGAGCCGTCGTGGCGCGGTTGCGGCCGTCAATGGCGATCTGGCGTTGGAGGGTGAGGGCCGTCTGCAGCGGCTCGTCGTGCAAGTCGGCGGCCAGACGCGCGCGTTCCTCCTCCTGCACGCGCTGCAAGCGTTCATTGAGCGCGTCGAGCGCGCACACCTTGCCGCGCAGGTCGTCGACGAGTTGGGCGTTGCGCACGATCGCGGCGAGGTGGCCGCTGAGCGTGGCGAGCAGGGCGCGATCCTCGTCGCGGAAGGGTTCGCCCGTGGCCTTCGGCCCGAGGCAGAGGTGGCCGGCGACCGCGTCATGGGTGCGCAGCGGGACAATCAGGACGGTGGGGTAGCCATACTCCAGGGAGACCACGCGCGGCGCGTCCCGCACCTCGCCCGCCGCAGCGACGAGGGCTGGCAGCAAAGCCGGTTGGCCGATGCCGGCGCTGCCACGGAGGCACGCGCCCTGCGCGTCATCATGGACGAGCAGCGCGGCGAAATCGAGGTTCATCAGCCGGCGGAGCGTCGCCGGGAGCCGCGTGCCCAGGGTGTCAAGGTCCCCGGCCAGGGATAGGTCGCGGCTCAAGCCCTCTAACGAGGCGCGATAGTCGTAGCTGTCCTTGAAGATAACGCGATCCAGGCGGCGCTGACCCCGGACACGCAGCACGCTAAAGGTCAGCCCGGCGAGCAGCGCGAGGGCCGCGGCGAGGATGATAGACTGCGCGGGCTCGGGCAGCGCGCCCAAGAGCCACCGGCGCGCGAACACAGCCGCTGTGAAGGGCGCGAGCAACGCCGTCCAGAGCAGGCCGTGGACGAGCCAGCGCTGGAGCAGATGCACATCCAGGGCGTTGTGACGCAGGATGGCGTAGGCGAAGGCGGACGGCAATAGCGCGAGGGCCAGGATCGCCTCCTCCGAGGAGACCAGCGGCCGTCGACCAAGAACCGTGGGCGCGAGGTACAGTGCGGCGAAGGGCAAGACAGAGGCGACGGTTCCTACACCGATGATCACCAGACCGCGACGGCCCTCGCGTTCGCGGGCGGTGACAATGGACCGGATCAGCAGCCCGACACCCATGAGCAGGTAGCTCAGTAGGACGACCATACGGATAAGGTACGCCACGGTATACAGCCTCGGCCAGCCGAGCGCGGTGACGCCAAACAGGACGCCGATGAGCGGCGGGATCAGCAACCAGACGGACAGACGAGGTGTCCCGCGTGGCGTCGGATAGGTCAGGAAAAAGCCGGCGAAGCCGGCGGCAAATAATGCGATCATCGCCCACTCGGCCACGGTCGCCGCGACGTTCTCTGCGTCGACTCCCGGCGCCAGCGCGAGGGCGAAGGCGGCGCTCGCGAAGAGCAGGTAAGTGGCGCGTCCGATGGCGCGCTGCGGCGCGCGCAGCACGCCTAGTGGGTCGCGCCGCAAACAACTGGAAGTGAAGGGGTCAATCTGAGAGGCTGGAGGGAGGAGGGAAGCAGAGACAGGTATGGCACGAGTACAGAAAGAGCCGTTGCGCCCGCTCACCCCAGGGGAGTACCAGGCCGTAGCGGGGGTGAGCAAGGCCAGCAGTGAGCGGGTGGATACCGTACGCCGAGCACGCGCG
>JAABUJ010001391.1_pt1 | contig 36106 bp, 30 predicted proteins | sample 5559131 | NCBI WGS metagenome assembly JAABUJ01 (sample SAMN10711875, study PRJNA513366) | rock metagenome | isolation source: Antarctica rocks | place: Antarctica: Victoria Land, Mt New Zealand nord | collected 2016-01-07 | reverse complement strand
CCATCGCGACCGCGGCGCCGGAGGTCGCCGCTTCCACCGTCTGAGACAATTCACTCACAGGACCGCCGCCGCGAAGTTCCACGACGGACGGGACAACCCCCGCGGCCCCAACGAACCCAGTGCAAGATGATCTACCCCGGGAAACGTGGAGTCGTGGCTCTGGGGTCAGGCGGCGTGGTTGGTCTTGAGGTAGTTGGCTTCGTAGTCGGTCGGGGAGAGCATCCCTAGGGCGCTGTGGCGTCTGCGGGTGTTGTGGAACAGCTCGATGTAGTCGTGGATGGCGGTGGCCAGTTCGATGCGGGTCCTCCAGCGCTTGCGGTTGAACAGCTCGACTTGCATGCGCCCCCAGAACGACTCGACCATGGCATTGTCATAGGCGCTGCCGACGGCGCCCATCGACGGGGCGATGCCGACATCCTTGACCTTCTGGCTAAACGCCCAGGAGGTGAATTGCACGCCCCTGTCTGAATGGATCACCAGGTCGCCTTCGGGGCTTCTTCTGCGGGTGGCCATTCCGAGTGCGTTGAGGACCAGCGTCGTGGTCTGGGTTGAGTCGATCGACCAGCCGACGACCACGCGGGAGAAGGCGTCGAGGACCACGCAGCAGTAGATCTTGTGGTGGGGTGCTCGGTGATGTCGGTCATCCACAGCTCGTCGGGTGCGTCGCGGCGGAACTGGCGGCCGACGAGGTCCAGCGAGGTGATCTTTGCCAGCCTTGCGCCGCGGGGCAGCCGGCGGGTCGGCAGGCCCTTGATCCCGAGCCGGCGCATGATCAGCTCGACGGCGTTGTGGCCGACGTGGATGCCCCGGCCATGGATCAGCTCGGCCCGGACGCGCGTGGCGCCGTAGGTGCCGCCCGATGCCTTATGGACATCGACGATCTCGCCGGCCAACCAGATCCGTCTGAGCTCCCGCGGGGAGGTCGGCCTGTCCTTCCACGCGTAATAGCCGGACTCGGAGACCCCGAGGGTTCGGCAGGCGTGACGGACGTCGGTTCCCTGCCCGGTCAGAGCATCGATCACCGGGTAGAGGCTTTTGGGGCGAGGTCCTGACGCAGGAAGACCTCGTTGACCTTCCTGGCGACCGCGAGCTCGGTCTCGAGCTGCTTGATCCGGCGCTTGGCCGCCATCAACTCGATCGCCTGGTCGGTGCTCACTCCCTCTCTCTCACCACGATCGATCTCGTCCTGCTTGGTCCAGTTGTAGACCGTCGCTTCGCTGATCGCGAAGGTCAGGGCGAGCTGCTTCACACGCGTCCCGGATCGAGCAAGCTCGATCACCTGACGACGCATCTCCGGCGGGTACCTGCGAGGCATCTGAATCTCCGTATCTACCGGACGACTCTAGAAACCCGACCCATCAATCCCGGGGTAGATCAAGATCACCGTCAACCCGGCTCGGTCCCACTTTCCTCCCCCGGCACGACACGGAGCGCCGCAGCCGCCCCCACCATCAGCAACCCCAGGCGCCTTGCGCGCTCCCCATCGAGCAGCACAGTGGCCGTCACGCCCTGAAACGCGTCGCGAACCACCAGATGCACCTCGCCCTCTACACGAACCAGGCGGACCTCCACCCCACCTCCCTCTGCTGCGTCAACGCGGCCGACGCGCTCAAACAGCGGGCCGCTACCAAGCACCGCGACGATCTCCGTTAGGCACCGCGAGCACTTGCCCGAGGCCAGCGTTCGCGAGCGCGAGCGCGCACGGCACGCCGTAGGCAAGAAGCACCGACGGTGCCGCAGCCGGGCCCGCTGGCCGACCGTCACCGCGGCGGAAGCGCAACCGGCCCGCAATGAAGCACACCGCGGTCGCGTGCGCCATCGACTGCGCGAACCACCGCGTGTCCGTCCGCGCGAACAACAACGCCAACCCATCGCCGTGAGCGACCATCCGACGCATCCACCCACCCACATCACGACCGTAAGGCGGGTTCAGCCAGACTCGGCCCGTCCACGGCCGCGCAAGACCGTCATCCTTGCGGCTGAAGTGAGCAGCTGCAGGAACCCACGGCACCCCGCCCACCGGAGCCGCCGGATCAAGATCGAACCCGATGCCAAGTGCCTCGAAGATCGACGGGGGCGTAAACCACTCCGCGCTGCCACCGCCTGGAGCCTCGTGCGTAAAGCCAAGTCGACGTGTGGCGCTCACGACACGGGTTCTCCCACCCATCCGGCGGCCTGTCAGCACGCTGGGCCAACTGAGCACACAAAACGCCCTGCAAAGGGCAAGTATTTATGACGGCGATTGGTCGCCTTTATGCTCGCTTGCTTACCGTGTCCCCAGCGGCCTCTACGCAGCAACGCGACAGACTCTTCGGCGCCGCCGACCGCATCGTTCGTCGCGACTACGCCACAGCAAACCTGTCCCTTAGAGCGGTAGCCGCCGAGCTCGCGATCTCGCCCCGCGAACTGCAGCGCGCCATGCGCAGCGCGGCCGACACAACGTTTCGGGACCACGTACTCGAGGTGCGGATGGTCGCCGCACGGCGCTTACTTCAGGATGGTGCCTCGAGCCGCCAGGTCGCCTCACGGGTCGGCTACAGCAGCGGCGCGGGGTTCGCAAAGGCATTTCGTCGCCGCTACGGAGCCGGACCCAGCGCCGTGCGCGCAGCCTCGACGGGACAGCCCTGAGGCGGGCGACTACGCCGCAGTCTTGGCTACTCCGAGCTTGCTGTGGAGCTCTCGTCGCAAGATCGCATCGAGGTGGTACCGCTGCATCACCGCGGCGGTCAGCGAAACGTCGGAGAGCGCATCAGCGATCACGCGCTCGTTCCAGTATTGGGAACCGCCGAGAGCGAGGACACCCAGGACCGTTTCGGTTAGCGCTTGCTGCCACCACTGCGCCACGGAATCCTCGATTACTCCCGCCGCGCCCGGCACACGGGGGTAGCGAGCCTTCCAGCGGTCGATCATCCCCCGGTAGCCGCGGAAATCGCCATTGATCTCGAGCAGCTTTCGGTGGGGGTCAAACCGTGCTGCCCGGTCCTCGAGGTCTGGCGCGCTGCGGGTGCCGTCGGCGGCAACCCGCCAGACCGTGTCGATATCAGGGAGCGAGTCGCTGTTTGCTGATTCGCCCTTAGGGCCGCCTTGGCGCTCGAAGAGCGCGTACACGTTTCCGTCGCCTCCGCCCGAGCCTCCGCTTAGATTCCCGGTTGATTGCGCTATCTGTTCGCGCTCGCGTGCTTTGCCCCCAGCGTTTGCGTGGTCGAGCTCCGTGGAACCGAGCGCGTCGGGACGATACCGAGGGATTCGGAACAACTCTCGTAGCGTCTCAAGCCGTTCGCGGATCGCGGTGCGGTGATCCTTCGCCGAGGAACCAGCGGCGATTTCCTCCTGGAACCGGCTCAACGCCTCGGGCATTCTCGCCTCGAACTCGTCGGCGTAGCTCTCCCATGGCAGCGGCTGGCCATCGATCAGAACGCGCGTCCGGGCCGTGTCAGCCGTCACCTGATGGCCGGTCACATCTGGTTCGACGTACAGGACGACGCGTTCGTACCCGAAGCGGATTCCGAATTCTTGAACGCGGCGGTATCCGCCGCGTGCTGCTGTGGTGAGCTCGAAGAGTTCGCTCTGGAAGAGCGCTGCGCGGTGACCGGTGGACGCCCAGATCCCCGCCTGTTTCGCGCGCTCTTTGTGGTGGGTGTCGAGGATCCGCCAGTGGACGTTGGCGCCCGTGACGGGCACGATGCCGGCGGCGATGGCGTGCTGGTCTACGAAGTGGTGCTGTCCCCGGATCATGCGGAGAAACTCGCTTCGGTCGATCGCTTTCGTTTCGCGAACCTTGACCTCGACATAGTCGGGCAGCGTGTAGAAGCGCTGGTTCAGTGCTTTGGCCATCCATTTCTCGCCATTCTCAGCCTCGGGTGGTGGGTGGGTGGTGTCGTGATCGGCCGATTGGCCGAGAAACACGACCATGGTTCCGTGATCATGTCCCCGAAGTTCCGGAGGCTTAGCTTCTGGCTCAAGCGGTACCAATACGACCACATTGCCGTCCCTGAGGCGGTGCTGTCGCATTCCCCACACTCCGGCCTCGTCGCGGCCAAGTTCGACCATCGATCCCTGACCGTCGCGCCAAGTGCAGTAGATCACTCCGCGTGGGTTGCCGGGTGCGGCGGAAACCTTGGCGCCGATCCCGTAGTTGTCGGCTAGCCCTTGCGTCTTGCCCGAAGCCGCAAGCTCGTTGACGTAGCCAGGTAGCTCTTGGGCGCTCATACCGATGCCGGTATCGATGCAAGCCAGCTTTGTCTGACCGGTGAGCGCGTGGAGGTTGCGATCGAAAGTCCAAATCACCTCGCCGTTGAAATCGGGATCGACCGAACCCCTATAAGCCTCAATGGCCTCAAGTGCGTTCCGAGTGAACTCGCGTAGGAACTGAAGCGGTGGGCAGTCCCGGGCGATGAGGTCGAGCGTGAACGGGGCGCTCCTGACGCCGATCGGGACTATCGGCAGCTGATCATGGCTCATTGCGGGCTCCTGAGTCTCGGAACGTACGTAATACGGTCTACTCGGTTAGAGTCCCACGCATGCCGTTAGAGGACAAGACACGACTTCGTGTAACGCCCTGGCCGGGCGTAGCGCTCGCGTTGCCGTCAGAGCGGTGGTTCTGGCATCCGTATGCGGGTTGGAAGTTCGGTCCGCACGGGGGGATCTGGGGCGCTGGGCGCTCGTGGGGCCGTGAAGGTGCCACTCCTCCGCTCGGGGAGAGCTACCTCGAACTCGCTGCGCTTGATCTCGAAAACAACGCGTCAATCCATGGCTTCGTCGAACGGTGGGGCGTCCTCGGGGTGCGCTGGAAGCAGGACCCAGTGACAGGCGAGCGCATCGAGGTACCCGACTACAGCCACCTGGTTGGCATCTACCCCACTTTTGGGGATCAGCGAAAGCCCCTCAGCCGGTCTGTCAAGCGCGCAAGACAAGACGTCGACGAGGACGTCGAGATCTTGGAAACCACAACCGAGTTCCGATTCGGGGCGACGCTGATCCGCGATCTCCTTCGCGCGTGGCGCTGGCAACGCGGCGAAACAGACGGCCCCGGAAAGTGGGAATCACCGCTCATCACCGCGTACGGTGGTCCGAACAATACGGATAGCGCAGCGGAGTTCGTGGATGACCTGACCCACGGGCTACTGAGCGCGTTCTATCCCCAATTTCTGCGAGTTGAGATCGACGCCCAGGGACAACGCAGCCGAGCAGGCTTGGCGTTCGCCGGCACCCCTCTGCTCAACATCATGGCTCTGGAGCTGTACAACCACGCATGCGCACGGGCCGAGTACAAGACGTGCCACAACGAGCCCTGCGGCCGATTGTTCGTCCACCAGCGAGGGCGCGCTCAGCAAGGACAGCACCGCGCCCACGGCGTTCTATATTGCTCCTACGGATGCGCGCGAGCACAGGCACAGCGGCAATACCGTCGACGCCAGCGGGCCGGAAAAGGAGTTGCGACCTGGGAGGTGTAGGGAGCGCTCCCGCATGTGCCCACGTCCAGCTTGCCTAGGCGGACAATCGGCGAGCGCACCACAGCCGACCTTCTTCGGGGACCGTGTCGCGAGCCAGGCAAACGTTGTTGCGGGGGCAGGATTCGAACCTGCGTCCTGCTGGTTATGAGCCAGCCGAGCTGCCGCTGCTCCACCCCCGCGCTGTGGGCCGCGCAGGGCGGCTCGGATTTACTATGCGCTCGATTTTGCGGCGCGTCAACGCGTCGCCGCTGACGGATCCCAGAAGGCGTCAGGGGTCGGTGAGTGCTGCGACTGCTTGCTCTGGCGTCGTAACTGCGAAGAGTGCTCGAGTGCTCTTCGGGTCTAGCCCTTCGGTTCTCGACCATGTCGTGAGCTGCTCACTGATCCGTCGTTGGCGGGCCTCTCGGTCGACGACGAACATGATCTGCGGAACGGGTCGGTGTTCGGCGTGGCAGACGAGGGCGGCGCGGCAGTAGCGGCGGACTTTGGCTTGGATGGTGTGCGGATTGGGTGCCGCGGTCAATCTCGATCCAGGCCATCCGGATCTCGGTGGGGTGGTCGACCTCGACGTAGGCGTCAGGCTTAAGCAGCTCGGGTTGGTGGCGGTGGGTGAAGCGCCACCAGCAGGCGGGTTCGGCCGTCCAGCGCATCTCGAGTCGGCGCTTGCGCGCTGCTAGCGCGATTTGCACGTGTAGGTCGGCGATGGCGAGGAGGTGTTGGCGGGTTGCTTGTCCGCGTTCTTGGGGTCGGGTTGCGCGGGTTGGGGCGCGGCCGTCTCGGAGCGCGAGCGTGCGTCGCCCGGCTGCGGTGATGCTGTGGAGTGCTTGTTCTGAGCCGCCACCGGGTCGCGCCGGGACCGGGCGTTCCCGGTAGGAGAGTCCCCAGTCGGCGAGTTGGCGTAGTTCGCGTCGGCAGATGCGTTCTCGGGAGAGCGGTGTTCCTTGAGTGAATAGGAGTGCGCTGATGTGGCCGGTGGCGAGGAGGGGTTCCGAGTCGAGGAGGTCGAGGATGGACCATTGGTGGGGGGAGAGGAGTGGGATGGGGGTCGACGGGCGCGGTTGGCGGGCACGCACGTTTGGAACGTGGGTGTCGTCAGCGCGGGATGCGGGCGCGTTTGTGGGCGGGTGCGGGGGATTTGGTTGGTTGGTCGACGCGGCGATGTGAACGCCGAAGTGAACGGGCTTATCAGCGGGCACGACGACCGACCTCCTCCCCAAACGCCGTGGAAGACACCGGTGTACTGAGCCGGTCACGGATGTCCTTGAGGACTTGGTCCCGTGGTCTGGCGTACCGCTGTGCGGAGCGTTCGCGTAGCGGCCGGCTTGAGCGACTCACGGGGGTTGGAAGCGGGAGGGTTCGTGCGGTGAAGGGTTCAGTGGTGGTGCCGTTGATGGCGATGCGGGCGGCGACTTCGTAGCGGCCGAGGCCGGTGAGGTCGGCGGCTTCGAGGTGGGGGGTCAGGCCTTGGGCGAGGGTGGAGGCGTCGGGGTGGTTAGTTTGGAAGATGAGGCGGGTGCGGGCGTTGGCGAGCAGCGCGGCACGCAGAGTGGGTGGGCATTGGTCGAGGTGCTGGGTGGCGAGGCAGAGGGAGACGTGCAGGCTGCGTGCGAGCGCGAGCATGTCGGCGACGTCGGCGCCGGTGCGCAGGAACGAGTGGACCTCGTCGATCGCGAGCATCACGTCGCGGCGTTGGGACTCGGGTAGGCGGGTGCGGCGTTGGATGGCTTGCCAGAGCCGGGCTACGAGGAGCGCGCCGAAGAGCTGTCCTTCTGGTGGTAGGCGGACTAGGAGGATCTTCCGGTCGCGGAGGATCTCGTCGAGGTCGATGGTGCTCTTCGCCTGTCCGATGATGGGCAGCAGCGCGGGGCGAAGTAGGGGCCGTAGGCGGTTGAGGACCGGGGCGGTGATTTGGGCCTGTTCGCCTTCGGAGAGGCGGTCGTAGCTGCCCCAGAACTCGCGGACGTAGGGGTCCTCGATGGCTTGGAGGAACTTCCGGCGATAGGGCTCTGCGGCGTAGATGGCTGGGAGCTCAGCGATCGTGGTGCCGGGCACCGAGGCGGCGGTGAGCAGGCCGTTGTAGGCGGTGTCCTCGAGCCTGGCGCCCCAGTAGTTGGGGCGGTTGAGCTCCCGCAGCACCGCGACCAGGGAAGCGGCGGTGGCTGCCGGGTCGCCGCCCGTGGGGCCTTGGAGGAGGTTGAGGCCGACGGGGTGGTCGGGGTCGGCGACGGGGTCGATGACGATGACGTCGTCTTGTCGTTCGGGTGGGATGCGACGCAGGGTCTCTTCGATCGCGTCGCCTTTGGGCTCGAGGTAGATCGCGCCGTCCCCCGCCTCGATGGCCTGCAGGACGAGATTGGTCTGCGCGGTCGTCTTCCCAGTGCCTGTCGGGCCGATGAGCGCGATGTGCGTGCGCGCGTCAATTCGGCTGATCGCAACGGGGCGTGAGCGCCCTGCGACGTCGCTGATGCAGAGGACGCGGCCGCGACGCGGTGCCTCCGCGGGCGGCGCGAGCACGCGGTGATCAAGCACCGGGCCGCGGTTGGCGCGCAGCACGGCCGCTGTCGGGGCGAGCATGGCCGCGAGCTCGCCGGTGCCCACGAGCGTCGGGGCCGGGAACGCGAACGGCAGCGCACGAGCCCTCAGCTGGCGGTGGGCGTTTCCGGTCCAGAGCGGCCGGTGGTAGCGGACGTGGGCGTAGGGCGCGGCGAACTGCGCGAACCCCGCCGCGAGGTCGCGGACGAGGTGACCGTCGCTCGCGGCGATCAGCACCCCGGTGTGCAGGAGCGGAGTGGTGGCCTTCTCGCGCGTCGCGCGGGCCCGCGGCCGGTTGGCTTGGGTCGTGGCGAACGCTTGGCCGAGTGGCTGGCGTGAGCCGTGGCGCTCCTGGGCGCGTGCCTGGTTAAGCAGTCGGGTCTGCGCGCCCGCGGCGGCCGGGGCAAGCACGATCTGCACGACCGCCGTCTGACGGGCGTGGAGCGAGCCGAGCGTCGTGAGAATCCCGGCAAGGCCTGGTTGGGCGAGGTCGGTACGCAACGGCGCGTCAGAGCGGCCGAGCGAGAGCCGCCCGACCCCTCTCATGTCCTCGGGATCGAAGTCGCGTACCGGAGTCTCAGTCACGCGGCTCGTGGGAAAAGCCGCGCGCAGCGCTTGGGCGACGGAGGGGAGGATCTGGTCGCGTTCGACCCACACCTCGAAGCGCACCCCGTCGCGATCGCCGGTCAGTTCGATCGCGGCGCGCCACGGCCTCCCGAGCCGTTGGGCGGGGATCAGCAGTGAGCGCAACGCGAGCAGGAACCCCTCAAACCCGTCCGGTGAGACATCGCGCGCGAACTCAACCGACACCGCGAGGCTCATCGCTTCTCCGTCTCACCGGGCTCGAAGAGGTTCTGCAGGCGCTGGCCGGCGTGGCTGTAGGCGCCGGGGAGGAGGTGCCCGTAGCGATCCAAGGTCGTGGTGATAGAGGCGTGTCCGAGCTGGCTTTGCACGAACTTGGGGTGCTCCCCGGTGAGGATGAGCAGCGACGCGTAGGTGTGGCGGAGGTCGTGAAAGCGGATGTCCGGCAAACCGGCTCGCCGCAGCGCGGGCTTGAAGTGCCAGCGCAGAAAGCTCTCGGGGTCGCGCAGCCCGCCGTCGACGCCGGGGAACATGAACTCCTCCGCCACCTCCCCCTCCGACCCTTCCGGAAACGCCGCTCGAAGGTGATCAAGGAGCGCCGGTGTGAGGTCAACTGAGCGGCGGGACCCGGCGGACTTGGGTGTGCCGATGTGGCCTTTCCAGGCGGCGCGGTGGACGTGGAGGCGTTGGTTTCGCCAGTCGACGTCTTTCCAGCACAGCGCGATCAGCTCCCCGCGCCGCAGCCCGGTGAACGCGGCGAGCTCGAAGAACAACCTGTGCTCCGGCGCCACCGCGTTCAGCAACCTCGTGACCTCCGCCGGGTTGAGCGCGCGCATCTCCTGGTGGCGGACGGGGAGCCGGGAGACGTTGATCGCGGGGCTGTTCTGGAGGTAGCCCCACTTGACGGCGTCGGCGAGCATCTTCTTCAACGGCACGACGAAGTTGTTGACCGACTTCGCTTTCAACCCCCGTGCGGCGAGCCCGTTGACGGTCTCCTGGATCCGTCCGGGGGTGAGAAGGCGCAGCGGGACGTCGCCGAAGGCGGGGATCCAATGGCCGTTGAGGTAGCGCTCGTAGCCGTCGTAGGTGGAGGGCTTGACGTGCGGGCGCGCGTAGTCCTCAAGCCACTTGTGCGCGAACTCCCGGAACGTGGCCTCGCGGAGCTCCTGGAACCGGCCTTGGTTTATCTCGCTGACCCGATCGCTCAGGACCTGTTGGGCTTGGTGCTTGTTGGGGCCGATCGTCTCGACCTTCCACCTGCCGTCGGGGAGCCGGTATTTGATCTTCCACGAGACCCGCTTCCCACCACTCCACGTGTGCTTGAACACCGACCCGCTAGCCACGCCGCCCCCCTCCCCTATGACCACTGGGCTGGGGCCAGGGCTCGACAGGGACGTTCAGCCGGTCGGCCGCGAACCCCGGCTCGGTGTCGCAGAGCAGCACGCGGCGGCCCTGCTCACGGGCAGCCCTTCCGACGTTCCCCGATCCGCAGAACGGGTCGAGCACCAGCTCGCCCTCGCGGGAGGCCTGCCACACGATCGTCGAGATCACCTCGACCGGCTTCTCAGTCGGATAGCCACCCGTGACACGGGAGGCACGCAAGATGTTCGCCGAGCGGTTATCGCGCAACGTCCGCGAGCCCTTCTCATACAGGCAGATGAACTCATACTGCGAGCGCCACCCCCGCCCCAGGCCGATCGACTGCTTATCCCAAATCAACGGGGTCTTCACGCGGAACCCAGCGGCCGAGGCGGCCTCGTCGAAGATCGGCTTCGTCCTGGCGTTACAGAACAAGTACAGATGCCTGTTGGGGCGCAGGACGCGGTGAAGCTCGGCGAGGATCGGCAGCCACGCCTCATCGGCCAGCTCCTCAAACCAGCGGCGAAAGATCCGCCGGCCACCAAACACATACGGCGGGTCGGTCACGATCAAATCCACCGACTCCGCCGGCACCGCCGGGAGCCACGTCCGTGCGTCGGCCTTGAGCAATCGCAGGACGCTGCCGTCATCGCGAAAGGGACTGAGAACCCGGCGGCGCGCACGCGTGCGCACGCCGTGGCGGACCTCGCGGCCGGCGAGGCGCTCAACCACCGACCTCCTCGGTCTGCTCGTTGAGCCACTCCTCGATCTCCGAGACCCTGAGACGCACGTAGCGCCCGACCCGCCGGTGAGGGATCTCACCGCGCGCCGTGCGCTCATACACCCAGGACTCCGGGACGCCGAGCAGCTCCGCGATCACCGGGACGGTGACGAACGGCTCAGGGCTCGAAGTGGTCGGGTTGGAAGGAATGGTGTCCATACAAGTCTTTCGATCTGTGGCGCTGATCGCTGTGGGCTAGAAAAGGCGGCCCGTAGCCGCCCGTTTGATCAGCGCTACTGATCATAGTAATCTGCGGCGCAGACCAAGTCAACCCCCATCTTCCCGCACCCCCAGCCGCCGCCTGACCAGACCGCCGGTCACGCCCCACCTCTCCCCACAGGCCTCGGGCGAAGGTGGCGCGGTGACGAGCGCGTCGCGCATCATCTCCGTCGAGATCAGCAGAAACGCCGCGAACTCCTCCACCTCCGCCCGGTGCGCCCCGCCGGCCCGCGGCACCGGCTCCCCCTGCCTTCGCGCCCACTCCGTGAGCACGTGATGGCCTACGCCGCACGCCACCGCCTCCCGCGCCTCCGCGCGCGAGAGACCCTCCGCCAACACGACCGTCGGCGCCTCCCCGTCGTCGAAGTACAGCTCGCGCACCCGGCCCACAAGCGGACCCTCGAGCGCCTCAACGCCTAACCGACCGGCGACCACCCACGGATCGCGACCGAAGCGCGCGGCCACTCCCTCAGCCAGTCGTGCGCCAAGCCCCACACACCCCCCACGCGATCACGACGCCCTCCGCTGCTTCAACCGCGCCCGCCGCAACGTCCGCCGCACCGCCTCACGCTCCTCCTCAGACAAATCGCCGAACTCATCGCGCAACAACAACACCGTGTCGGCGTCGGCGTTCATGCGGCGGAGCTCGACCTCGTCGCGCAGCCGCACCAAGGGATCGGGATGCCCGCCCAACGCCCTCACGAGCTCTCGGAGCTTCTCCGCTGAGGGCAACAGCTCGTCGTGCTCGACGTAATGCAAATAAGACGTCGAAAGGCCCGTCTCCTCCTTCACCCGCGCACGCGACCACCCACGCCGCGCACGCAAACTCGCAATCTCAGAACCAATCGACATAAATGATCTGTACCCCTGATCGAGCGTACCCCGAGACTGCTGTCGGGTCAACCTGCTGCTCGGCTACAAGCCGAAGGAGTCTTGGCTTTCGCTTCTCGTCCAATGCGGAAGCGACTAGGGCAACCGGGGAGGCGGGTTTTGAATACCAACCTGCGACCGGCTACCGGTTCGTCGAGGTGCTCGAGCTGCGGTCTCGAGGCGTGGGCAGCGCGGGCAGCTCAGTCGGACATCGTCGCGCTGAGCGCATAGAGCAGCGGCACAGGATCGCCCGGTAGGCGCAAGCGGCCCTCGTCATCGCGGGCCCTATCCACTCATCGGCTCATCCCGCCCGGCGGTAGCGGATGTGTGTGGCTAGCGGCGAATGCAAGACCTCGACGGGCTCAAACCCGCACGACTCGACGCCGTCGAAGATCCGCTCGCCGGAGCCAAGCAGGACCGGCGCGACGTCGAGCGTGAGCTCGTCGACGACCCCGGCAATGAGGGCCTGGCGCACAGTCGAGGCGCCACCCGCGATGTCTACGCCGCCCTCGCCGGCCGTCTCACGCGCTTGTGCGTAAGCGGCGTCGAAGCCGCCGGTGACGAAGTGGAAGGCCGTCCCGCCTTCCATCTCGATCGGCTCGTGAGCGTGATGGGTGAGCACAAACACCGGCGCGTGGTAAGGCGGCTCGGGACCCCACCAGCCGCGCCAGTCCTCATCCCACTCGCCGCGGATCGGCCCGAACATGTTCCGACCCATGACGTACGCGCCGCGCCGGCGCATGAGCCAGCCGGTCGCCGTCGCGTCGGCGTCGTTGGCGCGCTCGTCGCCGAGATGCCAGCGATGGAGCTCGCGCCCACGCTTGCCGAGTGGATCCTCGCGGCTTTGGTCGGGCCCAGCGACGAAACCGTCGAGCGAGATCGACATGTGGCAGGTGGTGTCCGGCATCGGCGTCCTCTCGGAGGTAGTTTGCGATTTGCAAGTGGCGACAGCACCCTAATATCCGGCTTTCGTCCGAAGCGATAGTGCCAGCGCCCTGGAGAGCGCTGCTGCTCATGCCTCATTGCGCCAGCGACGGTGCTCGACTTCGCTCTATGCGACGATCTGAAGCCATGCTGATCTACTCGATGAGCGTCTCGGTGGACGGCTTCATCGCCGATCGTGAGGGCGCGTTGGGGGGGACGGTCCCTAGCGACGAGCAGTTCGCCTTCCACCTTGCGCAGGTCCGCGAGCTCGGCGGCGTTCTGTTGGGCCGCAGGCTTTACGAGACGATGCTCGTGTGGGAGACGGATCCGTCGATGCGCGACGACGAGCTCAGAGCTGAGTTCGCCGACGTGTGGTGCGCGGTCCCGAAGGTCGTCTTCAGCCGCACTCTCGACCGCGTCCAGGGTAACGCCCGCCTCGCTGAGGCGTCGGTCGCCGAGGAGGCCGCTGCGGCGCTCGACGCGACCGACAAGGACGTCTCGATCGGGGGCGCTGGCCTGGCCGCGGCGGCGATCGAGCTCGGTCTCGTCGACGAGCTGCGCATGTTCCGCTGTCCGGTCGTCGCCGGTGGCGGTACGCCATTCCTGCCGCCGGTCACTGAACAGGTCCCACTGGACCTCATCGAGACCAGGTCATTCGGCTCCCGCGTGATCTACGAGCGCTACGGGCGCGCCCGCAATGGGTCGGATTGACACGCGGCCACGCCTCCTCTCTGCCCGCGGTTGCATAGGCAGGTAGCGGGCGCCCTGACCAGGGGCGCGCAGCCCCTCGCTGCTCCGCTCCCGCAATCGCCTGACGCGGCACAATGCTGCCAGCGCACGCCGGGCTTCCGCTTTCCATGCAGAGCCGTAGCCGGCGCCCGCTCGCCTGGGCGAGCGTTCGGGAATGACCTCGGCCGGAAGCGGTCTACGAGCACGGCCGGGCGGAAGCGCCTAGTTCTCATCCCGCTCGCCCGCTTGGCACGCCGCTGGCGGATTCGGACCGGCGACGTACTTGCGCCATAGCTCTGGCTGGTCACGCATTAGCCCAGTGACCACCTTCTCGCGCCTCGGGTGGTTATCGAGTGCCGCGCGCACCTGCTTGCGCTCGCTCATTCCCTCTCGCTGGGCGAACTCCACGAATTCGTTGAGCGCTCGGCGCATGTCCCAGGCGAAGGCGCTCAGCTCGCGCTCGGTCGGCTTCGGCGCTTCCTCGCCATGCACCGCCGCGGAGCGGACCTTGTCGTAGAGGCGCAGGGTGTGAGCTGGATGGGTGAACCCGTCCCGGGTGAGCAACCCGAGCATGGCACGCCGTATGGCCAGCTTGCCCGCCTTCAACCCCTCTTGCTGGTCTCCCAGGATCGCTTCGAGCGCACTGAACAGAAACAGCAGCTCCAAGGTTGAATCGGTAGCTAGCTGCGATTGCTCGAACCATGTCAGGGCGCGGTTGGCGCGTTTCTCGACGTCGTTGCGGCCGGAATGCGGTAGTCCGAACAGCGGTGCGGCGCGGGCCTCGGTCATAAGCGCGTCGTCGAGCTCCAGCTCGAAGCCCGTCCCCGGAGCTAGGCTCCAGCCTCTCAGCGAGTCTTCGAACCAGTACAAGTAGCCGAGCCGGAAGCGCAGCTGCTCGTCAGGCATGAAGTGGTGGTCCCGCAGCGTCGCCCGTAATACCCGCAGCGCGTGCTCAGCCACCGGGCGAGCACGTTTGGCCATCTGCACATGGCTGGTGCCGCGGCATGGCACTGCTGTCGTGCAGCCCGGCTCCGCTTCGGCACCGTCGGCTTGCTCGCGCGGGATCAACGTGACGCCGTGCAGCTCGAACTGTTCCTGGACCGTGAGTAGCTCCACCGTGAAGAAGCAGGTGCGCTCGAAAGGCTCTTTCGCGTGCTCGGCGACGAAGTCGTCGATGAGCTTCTTTTGCTTGACCACGCGCGCTTGGCAGGTGAAGCGCCACGTGGCGTCCTCTACTGCGCGTTCCTTCATGTGCTCAAAGCGCAGATCGTCGAGCATGAGCTGCCGGACCTGCTGCAAGGCGCGGCCCTCATCGGCGAAGAGGCCCAGCCAACGAAACCCGTCGGTCTGTAGGTCCTCGGGAACGTTCCCGCTCATTACCGTCCGCTCGGGCTCAGGGTTCGAACGGCGGACTAGGCCATGCAGTGCAGCCAAGGCGTGCTCGACAGTTGGTGCGAGCTTACTCATGCCCTAACCCTGCCGTCCCGGGGCGATGGGATCAACCCAGGATCGCTCGCAGCCCGCGATCGGAAGGGAACCGCCGAGTTCGGCCGCCTCAGACCGAAAGAATCCGCGGAATTCGTGTCTTGGACCTGCTCTGGGTCGCGGGCTCTCCCTGCTGCTTTCCATGCAAGCGAACGGCAAATGCAGGAAGGCCGATCACTGCGCGTTCGGATGACAGCAGCGGCGGGCTGGGTCACCGCCGCTCGCCACCGAAGTGGTGTCCAGGGCGATCCGGCCACCCGCGGTCACAATGCTCGCCGCCTCAAACCGCACGCACAACAGCCTTGCCGTCTCGCTCGTTCGCCCTGAGACCGGCCCCTGCCGGGTGGGCGCGGTATCACCGTGGTATCACGAAGCCCGCGGCTGGGGCTCGTGAGTGTTGTCTAGACAGCAGAAAGGCCCGCACTTGCGGGCCTTTCGTGAATAGCGGGGGCGGGATTCGAACCCGCGACCTTCGGGTTATGAGCCCGACGAGCTACCAGACTGCTCCACCCCGCGGCGTGAACCGGCGATTGTAGAGCACGTTCGGGCGATCGCCAAGTCGCTCGGGGTTGGAGGAGAATGGGGCTCGTGGGCAGGATCTTCGTCACCCGCCGTCTTCCCGAGGGGGCGCTGGCGCGGCTCGGCGTGGCGCACGAGGTCGAGGTCTGGCCCGAGGCCGAGTCTCCGGCGCGCGACGAGCTTGCGGCGGGGGCCCAGTCCGCCCACGGGCTCCTCACCACGCTGAGCGACACCGTCGACGCTGCGCTTCTCGAGGGTTGCCCGGAACTGCGAGCCGTCGCGAACTACGCCGTGGGCAGCGACAACATCGACCTCGAGGCGGCGGCGGCGCGCGGGATCCAGGTGGGCGTCACGCCCGACGTCCTCACCGACGCGACCGCCGACCTTACGTGGGCCCTGCTCCTCGGCGCGGCCCGCCGGCTCCCCGACGGCGTCGAGGCGGTGCGACGCGGCGCCTGGCGCACGTGGGAGCCGGCCGGCTACCTCGGACTCGAGCTGCGCGGGGCGACGCTCGGCGTGGTCGGCCTTGGCCGCATCGGGCGGGCGGTCGCCGATCGCGCGCGGGGGTTCGGGATGACGGTCCTCCATACGAGCCGATCCGAAGAAGGCGTCCCGCTGGAGGAGCTCCTCGAGCGCTCCGATGTCATCTCGCTCCACTGCCCGCTGACGCCGCAGACGCGCCATCTCATCGACGGGGGCGCGCTCACGCGCATGAAGCGCTCCGCGATCCTCGTGAACACCGCCCGCGGGGCGATCGTCGATCAGGCGGCGCTGGTGGACGCCCTCCACGACGGTCAAATCGCGGCCGCCGCGCTCGACGTGACCGATCCGGAGCCGCCGCCACCCGATGACCCGATCCTCCGCGCGCCGAACCTGCTGCTCCTGCCGCACATCGGGTCGGCCACGCATACCGCCCGCGCGCGGATGGCCCATATCGCCGAGGGCAACCTCCTGGCCGCGCTCGACGGCCTGCCGATGCCCTTCCCCGCCCGCGCGTAGGAGGGGCCCTCGGTGCGCACGGCGGTCGTCGACATCGGGACGAACTCGACCCGCCTGCTCATCGCCGAGGTGCGGGAGGGCAGGGTGAACGAGCTGAGGCGCGACTCGCGGGTGACGCGCCTCGGGGCGGGTGTCGACCGCTCCGGCCGCCTCGCCGGCGACGCGATGGAGCGAGTGCTCGCCGTGCTCGACGAGTACGCCTCGGAGATAGACGCACACCGCGCGGGGGATGACGCGGTCGCCATCCTCACGAGCGCGGTGCGCGACGCCGCGAACGGTCCCGACTTCGTCCGCGCGATCACCGAGCGCTACCGCCTCGATGCCCGCACCCTCTCGGGGGAGGAGGAGGCGCGCCTCACCTTCGCGGGGGCTACGAGTGCGCGGGATCCCGAAGACCGCTCCCCGACGCTGGTGATCGACGTCGGCGGGGGCTCGACGGAGATGGTGGTGGGAACGACCGGAGAGGGAGCGGGCTTCCACGTCTCCACCCAGGCCGGCGTGGTGCGCCAGACCGAGCGCCACATCACCACCGACCCGCCCGCCCCACGCGAGCTCGAAGTGCTGGCCGCGGAGGTCGAAGCGCTCTTCGCCGGAGCGGTGCCCGAGCGCACGAGGCGCAGCGCCCGGACGGCCATCGCGGTGGCCGGCACGGCGACGTCCCTGGCGGCGATCGCGCAGGAGCTCGAGCCCTACCGTCCCGAGCGCGTGGACGGATACGTCCTCGAGCTGGATGAGTGCGAGATGCTCCTCGCCCGGCTCGCCGCGCTGAGCGACGAAAAGCGGCGCACGGTCAGGGGCCTCCATCCCGACCGAGCCCCGACGATCGTGGCCGGAGTGGTCATCCTCCTCGCGGCGCTGCGGTGCTTCGGCCTCGAGCGGATGGAGGTCTCCGAGCGCGACATCCTGCAGGGCGTCGCGCTCGCTCGGGCCGACGCCCGGCGCCCGGCGGTCCCTGTATCATCGCCCGCGCCTCCGTCATCCACGGAGCGCGGAGGCGCATAGGCCCGGGCCGCCGCTCCGTCGGCGACCTCCCACCGCCCGGGTCGCTGAGCGGCCCACTTCAGGCATGTACCCCTGCCCGCCTGACCGGGCCCCTCCGGAAGCCGCTCGCACGATGCGAGCGGCTTCCGACTATGGCTCCCGGACGCTCAGGCGAGGTTCGACTTGCGCGGGTAGACGACCGTCGGGTCGGTGAGCACGTTGACGAGCGAGGGGACGCCGGCGGAGAACGCGCGCTCGAGCGCCGGGCGCACCTCCTCCGGGCGGCGGACGAGCTCCCCGTGCCCGCCGAGTGCCGCCACCACCTCGTCGTAGCGTGTCTCGGGACGCAGCTCGGCGGCCACGGAGTAGCCATAGAGGAACTCCATCGGATGCTTCTCGAGCGCCCAGATGCCGTTGTTGCCCATGACGCCCACGACGTCGACGCCGTGGCGGGCGAGGGTGTCGAACTCGAGGCCCGAGAATCCGAAGGCGCCATCGCCGAGCAGGAGGACCACCTGGCGGTCGGGGTGAGCGAGCTTGGCGGCCAGCGCGTAGCCGGGACCGCTGCCGAGGCAACCGTAGGGACCCGGGTCGAGCCAGCAGCCGGGCTCGTAGGAGCTCACCACGCGGCCGGCGTAGGAGACGAAGTCCCCGCCGTCGCCGATCACGATCGCATTCCGGTCGAGCACCTGGGCGAGCTCGTGGTAGAGACGCATGGGGTGCAGCGGCGAGCGGGAGTCCTCGATCTCCTCGCGCTCGGCCGCGCGCTTCTCGTCCTCGGTGCGGCGCAGCTCCTCGACCCACCTCCTCGTCGAGACACCGCCGGCCGCCGCCGTGCGTAGCGCCTCGAGCGTCGCGGGCAGCGCGCCGATGAGCTCCTCCGCGACGCCCCGCGGGCTCTGGCGCTCAGGCTCGGCGACGTCACAGGCGACGATCTCGGTCTCCTCCCCGAACGAGGCGCCGAAGCCGAGCCGGAAGTCCATCGGCACCCCGATCACCAGCGCGACGTCGGCCTCCTTGAGGCCCGTGCTTCGCGCGCGGGAGAAGAACAGCTCGTGGTCGGCGGGCAGGCACCCGCGGGCCAGCCCGTTGAGGAAGACCGGGATGCCTAGCTCCTCGGCCAGCGCGCGCAGCGCGTCCTCCCCGCGACCCCAGTAGAGGTTGGTTCCCGCCATGATCACCGGCCGCTCGGCCTCGCGCAGGAGTGCGGCGGCACGCTCGATCGCCTCGCCGTCGGCACCCGGTCCGAGGTGGGGCTCGGGCAGAGCCGCACCCTCCTCGGGCTCCTCGGCCTCCATGAAGACGTGGTCGAGCGGGAAGTCGAGGAACGTGGGCCCCGAGTGCGGCGCCATCGCGCAGGCCAGCGCGTCGTCGACCAGTCCCGGGATCTCCGCGGTCGAGTCGGGCGTCGCCGCCAGCTTGACCACCGGGCGCACGAAGGGCACGTGGTCGATCTCCTGCAGCGAGCCCTGGCCCCAGCGCATGGCGGGGGCCCGGCCGCCGAGCACGAGCATGGGCGAGTGGTTCTGCATCGCCCCGGCCATGGCGCTCATCCCGTTGGTCACCCCCGGTCCCGCGGTGAGCGCGGCTACGCCCGGCGTGCGCGTCACCTTGGCCCACCCCTCGGCGGCGAAGGCGGCGGCCTGCTCGTGGCGGACGTCGACGATGTCGATGCCCTCCTCGCGGCAGCCGTCGTAGATCGAGAAGAGATGCCCACCGGAGAGCGTGAACAGCTTCGACACTCCGTGCGCCTTGAGCCGCTTGGCGATGAGCCGTCCGCCGTGAAGCTGCGTGCGCTGCTCGGTCTCCGTCGACATGCCTCTCTCCTCCTACGTGGGGGCGGGCGGCGGACGCTACCAGCGCGCGCGAGCTCGGACGCTCGGTCGCGTGCCGCTCAAGACCGGCTTGGCGTCGTCGATAAGCAGGGTGACGGGCGCGGTCGACCAAGCGATTCGCGCCTCGCATCGCAGGAGACCAAGCGAGTCGAGTCAACGTCTCGGCGCCCTCCCGACGCTTCAGGTCGCTCCGGTCCGGCCGGCGCAGCGGAACCTCCCGTCCGTTGCGCCGGCGGGCCGCTCTTTAGGAGACGTGCGGCAGCCGCGCCGGCGGCCCGGGGGCGAGGCGGGTCTTCGCCGTCGCCTCTGCCAGGCGCTCCTCGCCGCACAACAGCCGGCCGCCGAGCTGGAGCACGGGCAGGGCGTCGACCCCGCCGGCGGCCAGACACCGCGTGGCGGTCTCGATCTCCACGTCGCGGGCGGCGTCGCCCGCGGCGGCGAGGCACTCCTCGACCACCAGGCCGGCGGCGCCGGCCGCCTCGGCGAGCACCTCGGGATCGTCGAGGTCGAACCCGCCGCAGAAGGCCAGCCGGCCGGCGGCCAGCACGAACGCGGCGGCGCGGTCGTGCTCGGCTGCGTGGGCCGCCGCGCGCGTGACCGCACGGGCCCGGGAGAGCGAGCGCTCGGGCCACACCAGAGGCATGCGCAGCGCCTCGGCGCGCCGCTCGGCACACGCACGCACGGCGGCACCGCGCGACCCCTCCCACGAGGCGGCACCCGGCACGAGATGGCCGAGGACGGGACGCCAACGCAGCCCGGCGTGCACGCGCTCGACGCGCTCGCACGCCAGATAGCTGAAGGGCGACGCGACGTCGAGCCAGAAGGTGGCGGCGCCCTCGGGCCGCTCCTCCCCTTCCCGACCTTCCGGCACGAGCGCCTCGGACGGGACGTCCCGGCGGCCGCGGGCCGCGCGAACGGCGGAGAGATCGATGAGCTCGCCCATATCCCACTTCAACGCAGCGCGCGAGGGAAACTGGCGCAGACTGGAGCGACCGTTCGTTCGATCGAGGGTTGCCTCGGCCGGCTTTGTCGTTACCCTGAAAGGTGGTCCTAGGGGAAAGGATCGATCGTCCGTCGTGCCCACGTCCACCGGAGGTTCGTCATTCCACCCGCTCCGCATGTCAAGGTCCATCCGTACGACCAGTGGGCGCCCGACGCGCGCGCCCTCGACCTGGTCGGCGACAAGTGGACGCTGCTCATCGTCCGTGACCTCGTCGCCGGCCCCCGCCGCTTCGTCGAGCTCCAGCGGGTGCTGCCCGGCATCTCGACCGAGCAGCTCCGCTCCCGACTGAACCGCATGGTCGCCGACGGCCTGCTCACCCGCCAGCGCTACCGGGAGGTGCCGCCGCGCGTCGACTACGAGCTCACTGAACGCGCGCGCGACCTCGTGCCCGTGCTCGGCGCCCTCGCCCACTGGGGCTACCGGTGGGCGTGGAGCGCTCCGCGACGGGGCGAGAAGATCGACGTCGGAGCGATCCTGCGGCTCGCGCCCGGGCTCTTGGCGCCGCCCGCCGGAGCGGAGGGGACCGTCGAGATGACCGTCAGCGAGCGCACCAAGGGGCCGTCGACGCGGGCCTACCTGCTCGAGGCCCGGGGCGGCCGGGTGAGCATCGTCGAACGCGAGGCACCCGATGTCGACGCGCGCCTGAGCGGCCCCGAGTCGGCCTGGGTGCGCGCGCTCGGCCCCGAGGCCGACCGCGGCGGGTTGGAGCTCGAAGGCGACTCGCGACTCGCGGACGCGCTGCTCGACGCCTTCGGCGCCGAGGCGGAGCGAGCCGCGGGCTCGGCGGCCGCCGCCTAGTACTCCCTCCCGGAAGTACTAGCCCGGCCCGGGCCGGTAGCGGTTCGGGGCCACGTGCGGGAACTGCAGCGGCGTGCCCTTGAAGCGGAAGGAGCGCCCGATGAAGCAGGCCGGCGTGCCGCCGGGGCCCTCGGTCGGCGGCTTCTCGCCGAGGGCGTTGGCGCCCGTGTCGCCCTTGGCCGGGTTGCAGTCCCAGTTCGGGAAGATCAGGTGCTGGCCGAGTCCGGGGCCGCTCAGCGCCGTCGGCGGCAGGTAGGTGTTGCCCCGGTTGTCCTTGGCACGCACGGGATAGACCGAGAGCGACTGCTGCCCGTTGGGCTGGAACTGGCGCAGGTAGTGACCGATCCCGCCGGACTGGGAGGTCGTCTTGGACGCCAGGCCACCCGCGCCCACGGTGATGAAGTCCGAGACCCGGTGCTGGTTCTGCTCGAGGTAGTCGAGGATCGGGTTGAGCTGCTCGAGGAACGGGCCGAGCCGGGCGAGCAGCGGGGTGGCACCCCGCAGGACGTCGCGCAGCGCGGGCAGCCCCGCGCGGGAGACCCGGATGAGCGGATCGAGCTTGACGAAGAACGCCTTGAGGTCGGGGGCCAGGATTCTCACGGAACGCAGGGTGGGCACGAGGTCGTGGGCCACCGGGCGCAGGTCGCGCACCAGCGGATCGGTGTCGAGCGCGAAGCTCCGTAGGCGCGCGAGCGTCGCCTTGGACTCGTCGAGGAAGGTCGGGAAGATCTGGAAGGTCTGGGCGAGCGCACGGCCGTGCGCGGCGGTCTGGCCGAACACCGAGGCGGAGCCCACGATGACGCCGCGCAGCGCCCGCTGGTTCTGGGCGAGGGCGTCGAAGACCACGCCCGTGTTCGAGACGAGCCGGCGCACGGCGAAATGCTGCACGTCGAGCACCCTGGTCAGGTCGGTCGTGTCGGCCACGAAGGTCGGGAGGTTCCCGAGCACCGAGCTCAGGTTCTGGCCGTTGCCGCGCGCGGCCTGGGACAAGCTCTGCTGCCAGGAGCGGAACGAGGCGCGCGTGCGGGGATCGAGCGCCTGGAAGATCTCGTCGAGCTCGACGGTGTGCTTGACGTTGCCGCGCGCGAGCCAGCCGCCGTCGGGCACGTCGTTGCCGCGCCGGCTCGTGCCGGAGGTGAGCTCGACGTAGGTCTCGCCGAGGAGCGTCTTCTGGCGCAGGATCGCGCGCGCGTCGCGGTGCAGCGGCGCGTAGCGCGACTCGAGCTCGATGGTGGCGACCGTGCGGTTGCCCTGGGGATCGAGGCTCTTCGAGAGGACCTTTCCGACCGAGACGCCCGCGATCCGCACGTCGGCCTGCTCGGCGAGCTGGGTGGCCTCGGGGAACGAGATCTTGACGCGGTAGCCCTGCGGCTTCAGCGGGATCGAGCCTCCAAAGGAGAGCCACAGGAAGAGCAGGAGCCCGAAGCACGAGAAGGCGAAGAGCACCATCGTGAGGATGCGGCCGAAGGAGGGAGCGGTCTTCTGCACTAGATGCTCGGTTCCGCGGTCGCGCGTGCGCGGGGACGGCGCAGGTCAAGCTGGTCAAGGAAGCAGGGCGCAGCGTGTGCCGGCGGCACACGCAAGCCCGATGACGCCGATCCAGCGCCGGCATGCGCCGTCATCCGCGTGCGTGGGGTCGTGGAATCGGGCATCTCCGCTACTTCCCCTGCGGGCAGACCGCGGTGTTGGAGACGATCTGGCCGAACCCGGTGAGCAGCCCCTGCACCGCCGGCGGCACCCCGGGTTGGTTGTCGACGATCTGGCGGAACGTGGCGCAGTTCGCGGAGAGGAACAGCGGGCGGTAGCCGCCGTTGGCGTCGTTGCTCGAGAAGAGCTGCAGGCCCTCGTGGTCGATCCACGCGATCCAGAAGAGGTAGCCCTCCTGCCGGGTGGCCACGTCAGGGCCCTCGCGACCGTTCGGGTTGTAGCCGAGGTCGTTGAACAGGTGGTTGAGCACCACGAAGGCGCGCCGGAGGTCCGGGGTGGCCGCGGCCAGGTTGGCCGCGGCCGGCCGCAGGTCGCGCACGAGCGGGCGGGCGGCGACCACGAACGGGCGGATCTGGTTCTGGACGACGGGTGCGGTGGCCCGGGCGAAGGGCGCGACCGCCCGGTTGGCGGGATCGATGGCGCGGGCCGCGGGCAGGAGGTGCTGGGCGGCGGGACCGAGCGTGGTCGCGAGCGCCTGGACCTTGGTGAGCGTGCTCGTGGTCTGGCGCAGCGCGCCGGGCAGGTCGCCGACCGCACGGGAGACCGACGTGCTCTCGGCGGCGAAGGAGCGGAACACGGCCGAGGAGGAGTCCACGAGCTCGGAGAGCTCGCGCTTCTTGCCGCCCAGGGCCCCGTTCAGCCGCGCGAGCGAGCCGACGAGGCGGCGCAGCGCCACTCGGCGGGTACGCACGGCGCCGGAGAGCCGAGCGAGCTCGTAGTGGGTGGGCTCGAAGCGACGGAAGACCTCGGCGAGGTCTCCCCCGCGACCCTTGAGCCCCTCACCGGCGCCGTTTACGAGCAGCTCCAGGTAGGCGCGGGAGTCGCCGTCGAGCGCCTGGAAGACCTCGTCGAGGTTCACGTCGGGCTGGGTGTTGCGCACCGGCAGGGTCCAGTTCTCGTGCGCCACCGGCGCGCGCTTCGTGCCCGGGTCGAGCTCGACGAACATGTCCTTGAGTCCCGTCTTGGGCCGCAGCAGCGCGCTGGCATCGGTGTGCACGAGGTGCTTGTACTTCTGGTCGAGGTCCATCGTGACCACCGCCCGGCCCTCGACGAGGTCGACCTTGGAGATGTCGCCGATCCGTATGCCGGAGACGCGCACGGTCTGGCCCTGGCCGGGCGTGACCGCCTGCGCGGTGGCGAACTCGGCCTTGAGCTTGAACGGGCTCGCCTCCCACGGGAAGCGCAGCCGCTGCTGGTGCAGGATGTAGGTGGAGACAAAAAAGGCGAGCACGACGAGGAAGATCACCGCCCCGAGGTCCCGGCCGCGCGTGCGCAGGAGCTTCATCCGCCCGCCTTCCTCGCCGCCGCGGCCACACGCTGGGCGTCGGAGCGGTGGGCCCAGCCGCTCAGGACCTTGACGTGGAGGTGCTCGCTCCTCACCACGGAGCGCAGGTACTTGACGGTCGCCTTCTGCGCGCCGACCAGCGTGGGTGTCGGTAGCGTCGCGTTCATCCTGGGCGGCGGCGGCCCGATCGTCGTGCGCAGGTCTGGGCGCTGCTGGGTCTCGCAGGGCACGTTCGGCCGGATCGGCGGCCGCGCGTTCGGGCCCTGGGGCAGGGGCGGCTCGACGCCCAGCACGGGGAAGAGCGTGGTGGCGACGTTGCCGTTGCCGAAGTCGTAGAGGTTCGACCCGCCGCCCACGAGCGTGCGGAAGAAGATGCCGTTCGCGTCACCCGACCGGCTCTCTCCGCCCAGCCCCGGCAGCGACTTGGTCGACTCCTCATAGACGTTCTCCCGCGCCTCTAGTCCCGGCGCCTGGTCGGGCACGGTGTCGTGGGTCCAGGGGAGGATCACGTCGTTCTGGCAGCTCGAGGCGAGCCGGACCTGCCGGCTGAGCGGGACCGAGCGGCTCTGGAGTGAGGCCAGCGAGGGGACGGTCGGGCGCAGGTCGGCGACGAGGCCGCGCAGCTCGGGCGCCGAGACCAGCCCGCGGGCCTGGGCGATGAAGGGGAGGCTGGCGTCGATCATCGGCCCCGTGGAGCGCACTCCCGGGCGCAGGGCGGAGGCCAGCGCCCGCACGGGCGTGAAGGCGCCGTTCAGCGCGGCGAGCGCGGGCTGGGCGGTGCGCAGGGTGCGCGGCAGCTCGGCGACGGCCGCGGCCAGGCTCCCCTGACGGCGCGCGAGCGCGCCGGCGGTGGTGTTGAAGTCGGTGAGCAGTCCCTTGAGCTGCTCGGGGTTGCGATCGAGCGCCCCGGCCACGAGGCCCGAGTCGCGGACGTAGCTCGAGAGATCGTGCGGCTCGACGCCCAGAGCGGCCTCGTTGACGATGGAGGAGCTCTCGTACGCCGCCTTCCAGTAGTCGATCGAGCGGTTGTAGCCGCGGCCGCCCTGCTTGACGGCCTTGCCGTACTCCGCGAGCAGGAGCTGCAGGTTGTGGCGGGTGTCGCTCTTCAGGGCCCCCAGGATCTGGTCGAGCTGGACGTAGGAGCTGGCCTGCTGGATCGGCAGCGTGTGGCCCGAGCGGACCGTGGGGGCCGATGGGCTGCCCGGCTGAAGCTCGACGAACAGGTTGCCCTCGAGGAAGATGCGCGGCCGGACCCTGACCGTGGCGTCGGAGTGGATCGGCAGGCCGCGCGGGTCGATCTGCATGGTCACGACGGAGCCCTCGCGTCCGCCCGGGACGTGGGCGATCTTCATCACCTTGCCGACATTGACTCCGGCGATGCGCACCGGGGAGGCCTTGCGCAGGGTGTTCGAGGTGGGGAAGACCGCCTTGAGCAGGAAGGGATGGGCGAACGGATTGGCCTTCGTGAAGCCGAAGTAGATCCCGATCGAGATGACCACGAGCGCGATCAGCCCCGCGACGAGGTGGCTCGGCCCGCGGCTCCGGACGCGCCTCATGGGGTGCGATCCCCCGTGAGCGGCTGCCGGGTGAAGGTCTCGCGCGAGGGCACGCGCCGGCGCCCTGCGTAGGTGGGGCCCTGGGCGCCCGGCGTGTTCGGGTCGGTGACGAGGAAGTAGCCCTTGGGGGCGAACTGCGAGAGCCGCCCCATCGGGTAGCCGCGCTGCCCGTTCTCGCAGTCGGCGGCGCCCGCTGATGTGATCGCCGCGCCGTAGGGCTGGCCGTGCAGGTACTCGATCGACCCGCGCGCGTTGTTGAGCGGGTTGTCCACGTAGCCCTGCCCGTTGGCCGGGTGGATGGCGCCGGCCATGCCCGTCGAGTCCGTCTGCTGGCCGTTCGTGTTGAGCAGCGCGCGCTGCGCCAGGCCGCTCGAGCTCTTCTCGCTCAGGTGCTCGGCCAGATAGGTCCAGAAGTAGTTCCAGTAGTCGCAGACGGTCTGGAACGGGCCGAGGTAGCGAAGCTGGGGCTGAAGGGTGGTGACCGTCCCGTTCAGCGCCCGGATGGCGAGGTTCGTGCCCGGTGCCCGGGCGAGGTCGCGAAGCGAGCCCATCGTGTCCTGCAGTCGGGCGTCGAGCGCGATCGAGCGCCGCAGCACCGGCGCGCCGATCTCGAGCGCCGGGTTGATCGTGGGAAGCGCCGCGTGCAGCTCGTCGGCGGCGGCCGAGAGGTCCGGGGAGAAGGCGGTCGTGTCGTTCAGGAAGGGGCGCTGGTCGCGCAGGGAGACCCTCGAGACGTCGAGGGTGGAGGGCGACTTCGAGATCGTCGCCTCCAGCGCGTTCGTGTCGTGGGAGAACGCGGCGAACGTCGTGGCCAGCGCCGTGAACAGGCGAGCGTTGGTGCCGGCCACGGGCGCCACCGTGCTGGCCGCCCGGTTCAGCGCTCCGAAGAAGCGCGACAGGCCCGTGCGGGGATCGGCGAGGTTTTGGGCCACGGGCTGGGCGTGCCGGAAGAGCTCGGGGAGGTTGTGGATCGCGAGGTTCAGGCCGGTCCCCCGTCCCGCGAAGGCGTTCCCGAACTCGGTGAGGTTGCGCTGGGAGGCCGCGCGCGTCGGGGCGTCGAAGGTGGAGTAGACGTCGTCGAACTGCACGGGAACGATGGTCTGGGCGAGCGGGATGGTCCCCCCGTCGTCGAAGACCTTCTTCGCGGTGCCGCGGGTGAGCTCTACGTACTTGAGCCCGAGCGCCGACCGAGGGCGGATCTTCACCCGAGAGTCGATCGGGATGCGGCCCAGCCGCTGGTCGAGCTTGAGCGTGAGCTCGGCGGCGCTGAGCCCGTTCTTCAGCTGCACCGGCTTGATGTACTGGAGCACCCCGATGCGGTATCCGCCCTCGCGAACCTCGTTGCCCTTGACGAGGTTCGACCCGTTGACCACGTCGACCTTGAGCTCGCGAGTGGGCACGAACGGAAGCCCGTTGTTGGCGTTGTAGGCGAGGAAGACCGCGACGATGACCACGAGCGTGGTGACCGCCCCCACGAGGACCGGGTTGGCGGCGATGGACCCTGACGGGCGGCGACTCATGGCGCGAGCAGGTAGTCGAGGAGCGGAGAACCGTCACCGGCGGATGGCCCCGAGCTGCGGGGCAGCGGCAGGCCCGGTACGCCGCCAGGAGGCTGCGGCGTCGAGGTCTGGCCCCGGATGGCGCGGCCGATGGCGCCGAGCGGGTCGAGCGCGGGCGCCGCCGCCCCGGTCGTCGAGCCGCCTGAGGAGGCGCGACGGTGGCGAGCGGCGGGCCGGGCGCGAGCGGCGCGCACGGCGGCCGAGGCCGAGCGCGCGCTGGAGGCGGAGACGCCGGGCGGGAACGCGGTGCTCGGATCGGGCGCGTTGATCCCGGGCTGCGTCGGGCCGAGGGTCGAGAGGCAGCGCTTGAACGACGGGTCGCGCGCCAGCTCGCGCTTGAGGTCAGGCACGTTGCGGTACGGCGCGCACTTGTCGGTGAATGCGTCTACGCGCAGGACGTGCTGGCCGTTGGCGTCGAAGGTGTTGATGGCGAGCGCCTGGTTGTAGGCGTACTGCAGCAGCGCCTCGAGCCCGGTGTAGCCCGCCTTCGTGCCCGGCCGGCCGATCTGCTGGGCGGCGCGCGGGTCGCTCTCCACTGCGCGCGAGCGGTCGTCGAGATCGTGGAGGATGATCGCCAGGTTCGTGGCCACGTCGGGTGTGCGCCCGGCGAACGCGTTCAGCTCGGCGACCGTGGGCCGCGCCGCCACCACCGCCCCACGACCGGTCACCGACGCTCGCCCGAGCGCGCGGAAGGCGGGCGTCGAGGCCTGCGAGAAGGGCACGAGGTCGCCCAGGAAGCGGGTGAGCTCGGGGGCGGTGCGATCCAGTCGGGCGAGCGCCGGACGCTGGGCGTCGGCGGTGCGCCCGAGCGCCGCCATGGTGGGACGGAGCTCTTCGAGGAAGCCCGGAAGCTTGTGGAAGGTGGCCTGCAGATCGCCCCGGCGCCGGGCGGAGGCCTCCGCGGTGTTCCGGGCCTCGACTACGAAGCGGGAGACGTTCTGCTTGTTGTCGGCGAGCGCGGTGACCACCGTGTCGGCGTTCGTCGTGAGGTTCGCGATGACGCCCCGCTGCTGGGCGAGGGTGGCGAGCAGCCGGTCGACGTCCCGCAGCGCCGGGTTGGCGCGGCGCAGCGCCTCGTTCAGGGCCTGTCCGTTGCCGGCCACTCCCGCGCCGAGCTCGTTGATGATCAGCCGCAGCCGCTCGCGGTAGGGCAGCCGCAGGATGTTGTTGACCAGGTCGGGCGCGACGGTCGAGCGGGTCTGAAAGACGGGGATGACGGCGCCGTTCTTCAGCGCCCGGCGCGCGGTGCCCGGATCGCAGTCGAGGAAGTACTCGCCGATGAGCGACTGCGGTCGCGACTGGCAGAAGACATCGGACCGGAAGGAGCCGAAGCCGGGCTGGGTGACCCGTACGCCGACGAGCGCCTTGTTGTTGCTCGGGTCGAGCTTGAACCCCGTGATCGTGCCCGCGCGGACGCCGGCCACCTTGAAGTCGCCGCCCTGGGTCAGCCCGAAGGCGTTGTCGAGCTGAACCCAGTAGTGCGGGTACGGGCTCGAGCCCGTACCCGCCGTGAGCACGACGAGCGCGGCGAGACCCGCGAGCCCGAGGACGACGAGGAGGGCGCGCCTCATGGTCCCGGCGGCACCTGGGTCGGGTCACAGGGGTAGCCCGGCGGGTGGTAGGGCGTCGATCCGTCACCCGTATCCCGCTCTTCCGAGCCGGGGCAGCGCTGGTACTGGTGGTTGCGTCAGCATCTGGAAGATCGGCGCGCGATCGACCGGGGCGATCACGCCTGCGAGCTGGCCGTTCTGGAGCAGCAGAGAGTTGAAGGTGCCCTGCACCCGGCTGGCTCCTCCGAGCGCGTCCTGGATCCCGGGGTGGGAGAAGTCGTCGAACCACCCCGTGAGATCCACCGCGTAGGGGCGCGCGTAGGCGAGCTCGGGGGTGCCCGTCTCCAGGGCGCGCGCGCTCGCGGGGAAGGCGCCCTCGCGAAGCCTGCCGTTGGCGAAGATCTTCCTCACCGTGGCGTTAGCGAGCGGCACCGTGCCCGCGGTCAGGTCGACGAGGTCGTTGCTCGCGCCCGGGCTCGAGGTCAGCCGCGAGAGGTCGCGGATCGTCGGCTGCGCGTCCTGGGCCAGCGGGCGTAGCTCCGCGAGGAACGGGCGCAGCTTGCGGGCCACCGGCTTCGACTCCGCCACTAGCGGCTTCAGGACGTCGAGCGTCGAGCGCAGGTTCACGAACGTCGTGTTCGCCCGGCGCATGAACGGCGGAAGCTGCTGCACCGCGTCACCCAGGGCGTTCGTGGGCCGGGCGATCGCGGCCGTGGTGGTGGACAGGTGGGAGACCAGCCCGGCCAGGTCGTTGCGGCGCTGGGCGATGTCGGTGACGAGTCCCGCGGAGGAGACGATGAAGCGGGTGAACTGGTTCGTGTCGCGGTTCAGCTCGCGAAAGAGGGTGCTCGAGGTGGCCAGCGCGGGGTTCAGGTAGGCGAAGCCCGCGCGCGCCTTCTCGCCCTTCCCCGCGTACTGCAGGGCGGAGCCCTGGATCACGTCCTGGAGCGCCCGGCGCTCGCGCGGGCCGAAGACGTTGAAGAGCTGGTCGAGGTCCACCGCGGTGACGGTCTCGCTCGCAGGTATCACCTCTCCCGCACGGTAGGCGGGCGCATTCGCCGATCCGAGACGCAGGTCGACGTAGCGGTTGGCGATCCCCGACAGCGAGGTCTGGCGCACGGTGAGCTCGGTGCCGTGGCGCAGCGGCGCGTAGGCCTTGTCGATCTTCAGCGTGAGCTGGGCCTGGCCGTCGTGCGTGAGCTCGATGTCGCTCACGCTCCCCACGGAGTCACCCGAGACCTCGACCAGGTCGCCGCGCACGAGCTGGCTGGCGTTGATGAAGTCCGCCCTGATCGTGAAGGGCCCGTTGCCCGAGCCGAGGAGAAGGACGACCACGCCGACCAGCGCGACCACGACCGCGGCCGCGGCGGCAGCCCGCCCGACTACGCTCGCGCCCAGCAACCGCCCACCCGGCTCATGCCGACACTCTCCGCTCCTCTGCGGACGAGCCCGGCGCCCAGCGCGTCCGAGCCCAGCCCCCGGGCGACGCTACCAAGCGGGCGAAGTTCCGGTCAAACGGCAACCGACGCGCCTCGCGGGCCTCGATCAGCGCCAGCGCGGTTCTAGACTCCACCGCCACGTTCGCCCGGGTAGACGAACTGGCATAGTCGGCGGCCTTAAAAGCTGCTGCTCCTCGGAGCGTGTGGGTTCGAGTCCCACCCCGGGCATGGGCCGGGTCAGCCCTCGCCCGTCACCATCCGGCCGAACTCGTCGGGTGGCAGCGGCCGGCCGAGGAAGAAGCCCTGGGCGGTCCGGCAGCCGAGCGCACGCAGCGAGTCGAGCTGCGCGCCGGTCTCGACCCCCTCGGCGATTACCTCCATGCCCATGGCGCTGGTCATCCCGAGGATCGCCTTGACGATCGCCGGGTCCTGGCTGCCCGGCTCGGCGAGCTGGTCGACGAAGCAGCGGTCGATCTTGACGACGTCGATCGGGAGGCGCTTCAGGCGCCAGAGCGAGGAGAAGCCGGTGCCGAAGTCGTCGAGCAGGATGCGCGCCCCGACGCCCTTGAGTGCCTCGAGCGAGGCGATGACCTCGTCCGGGCTCTCGCCGATCGCACCCTCGCTGACCTCGAGCCCGAGGCAGTCGGCCGGTAGCCCCGCCCGGTCGAGCGCGTCGCGCACGGCGCCGGACAGGGTCGCGGCGATGAACTGACGGGCGGCGACATTGACCGTGAGCAGGAAGGGCACGTGCGGGTCGAGCTGCTCGCGCCACCGCGCGCCCTGCACGCAGGTCTCGCGCAGCACCCACTCCCCGAGCTCGACGATCAGGTCCGACTCGTCGGCGACCGGGAGGAACTCGCCCGGTGTGAGCAGACCGCGCTCGGGGTGGGCCCAGCGCACGAGTGCCTCCGCCCCGACCGGGCGACGCTGGTCGAGCGAGTAGAAGGGCTGGTAGGCCACGCGCAGCTCACCCTGCTCGAGCGCGCGGTGCAGCTCGCCGCGCAGGCGCAGGCGGTCGACCCGCCGCGGGCCGCAAGGCTCGTCGTGCAGCTCCCATCCGCCGCGACCGCGAGCCTTGGCGCGGTCGAGCGCCGCGCCGGCGTCGCGCACGAGCACGTGGGCCTCGGTCGCGCACCCGCCCACGACGACGCCCACGCTGGCCTGGAGGTAGTGCCGCTCCGCACCGATCTCGAACGGCCGGGCGAAGGCGCCGCACATCCGTTCGGCGACCTCCGTGGCCGTGGAGGCATCGGGCAGCGACGGGGAGAGCACGGCGAATTCGTCGCCGCCGAAGCGGGCCATCACGTCCGAGGTGCGGACCTCTTCGCCCAGACGGTTGCCCACCTCGCGCAGCAGCTCATCGCCCGCGCTCTGGCCGAGCGAGTCGTTCACCGTCTGGAAGTCATCCAGGTCGAGCAGGAAGACGCCGATCCGCTCCGCGGAGGACGGGGCGGCGCTCAGCGCGTCCTCGAGCCCCGCGAGGAACGCCGTGCGATTCGGGAGGCCGGTCAGGGCGTCGTGGCCCGCCTGGTGGTACACCTGCTCCTCGGCGCGGCGGCGCTCGATCGTCTCAGCCAGCACGTTGGCGATCGCCTCGACGAAGTGGGCGTCGTCTCCGCTGAAGGCATTTGTCACCCGCGCGTGAGCCCCGAGGACACCGATCGGGCAGTCGGGTTGACCCACGAGCACCGAGACGCTCGAGAGGATCCCGTACTCGAGCAGGACCGGAGCCTCGAAGCGGTCCTCGGCGCGCAGGTCGTCGCTCACCACCGGCTGCCGCGTGGTCAGCGCGAAGCCCGCGCTGGAGGAGAGGGTCATGGGCACCCTCCTGCGGCCGAGCTCCCCGGCCCGCCAGCCGCGACCGGCCCGCAGGAGGAGCTCGTCCCGGGAGGGCGCGAGCTCGAGGAAGCTCGTCACCTCGACCTCCAGGGTCTCGACCAGGGTGTCCGTGGCCGCCTCCACGAGCGCCTCGCGGCTCGCACCGGCCAGAGCGCGGCGGCCGAGCTCGGCCACCGCCGACTGCTGGGAGAGACGGCGGCGGAGCTGCTGCTCGGTTCGGTGGCGCTCGGTCACGTCCTGGACCTGGGCGAAGAGCACGTCGGGTCGGTCCCTGCCGCCCCGCAGCAGGGTGGTGCTGACTTGGCCCCACGCCTCGCTCCCGTCGGCGCGCACATAGCGCCGCTCGGACTGGCTCGTCATGCGTCCCGAGCGCAGCGCGGTCAGCGTCGCCCCGCTGTCGTCGCGCTCGTCGGGATGCTGGAAGTCCCGGTAGTCCGCGCCGAGGAGCTCCTCGTCCGAGTGGCCGAGCATCCGGCACAGCGCCGGGTTCACGCGCAGGAAGCGACCGTCGAGGCCCACCACCGCCATGCCGATGGGTGCGTCGAGGAAGGCGACCGTGGCCGCCTCGACCTCCTTGCGGTGCGCATCCTCGCGCTCGGTGCGCTGGGTGACGTCCTGAGAGACCACGACGGCTCCGACGATCGCGCCCCTCGCGTCCTCCACGGGCGAGAGGTGCAGCCAGTAGTGCCCGAGCCCGTCCGTGCTCTCGTACTCGAAGGACTGCCGCGCCCCTCCGAGCGCCGCGTGGTAGCGGTCGCGGAGCTGGCGCCACGAGGCGGCCGGGAGTACGTCGGCCAGCAGGCGGCCGATGAGCGCCTCGGGCATCGTGCCGTGACGGGCGTACCCCTTCCCCTCCGCGAGGACGATCCGCAGCTCGCGGTCGAAGACGACGGCGTTCGCTTCGGGAACGGCCGCGATGACCATGCGCGTCAGCCAGCCGACGGAGTCGAGCTCGAGACCGCCCTGCACGAACGCGTCGCTCATGGAGCCGTTCCCCACGGCCCGTCTTCCCCTACCACTCCCACCGTCTTCCCCTCTTTGCGGACTTTCATGCCGCCGAACTCGGGGGTATCCTGCCGCGGTCGCTCGTCCGGACCGCGCTCCGCCTTGCCCCGCCCCGACGCCCAGGAGATCGCCGCCATCTTCGTCGGCGGCTTCCTTGGTGCGCTCGCGCGCGCCGCGCTCCTCGAGCTCGCGCCGACGGCGACCGGCGCGTGGCCGTGGGCGACATTCGCCGCCAACGTCGCGGGCGCTGCGCTGCTCGGCTACTTCGTCACGCGGCTGCAGGAGCGCCTGCCCCTCTCGGCCTACCGTCGCCCGTTCCTGGGGACCGGATTCTGCGGCGCCCTGACGACGTTCTCGACCATGGAGGTGGAGCTGCTCCGGATGCTCGACCAGGGTCGCCTGGGCCTAGCCGCGGCCTACACGGCGGCGAGCCTCCTCGCAGGCTTCGGGGCGCTGCTCCTCGCCACGGCGCTCACCCGCCGGGTCCGGAGCTTCACGTGAGCGTGCTGCTCTGGCTCGGGGTCGGTGCGCTCGGCGGAGTCGGTGCGCTGGCGCGCTTCGCGCTCGACGGGGCGGTCTCGGCCCGCACCGGCACCCGCTTCCCGTGGGGCACGCTCGCCGTCAACGGGAGCGGCGCACTGGCGCTCGGCCTCCTGGTCGGCCTCGCCCTGCACGGGGAGGCACTCGAGCTGGCCGGCACGGCCGCCCTGGGCTCCTACACCACCTTCTCCACCTGGATGCTCGAGTCCCAGCGCCTGGGCGAGGACGGCTCGCTCGGACTCCTCGCCGTGAACGTCGCGGTCAGCCTGATCGGGGGGCTGGGGGCGGCCGCCCTCGGGCGCCTGATCGGATCGGTCCTGTGAACGAGGACTGCCTCAAGCTCACGACGTACTTCGGGGAGCGCGATCGGGCCGGGAAGGGCTTCCTGGCCGACGCTCTGCTCGACCTCTACGGACGCCGGGGGCTGCAGGCGAGCGTCCTGCTGCGCGGGACGGAGGGCTTCGGCGCCACGCAGCGCCTCCAGACCCAGCGGCTGCTCACGCTCTCCGAGGACCTCCCGCTCGTCTCGGTCGCCGTCGACACCCGCGAGCGGATCGAGCAGACACTGCCCGAGGTGTGCGAGCTCTCCTCGGAGGGGCTCATCACCCTCGAGCGCGCCCGAATGCTCACAGCGCCCGTCGACCGGCTCGAGCTTCCCGAGGACCTGGAGGAGGAGACCAAGCTGACGGTGTACTGCGGGCGCCAGGAGCGCGCCGGCGGTGGCCCGGCCTTCCTCGCCGTCGTCGAGCTCCTGCACCGTCGCGGCATCGCCGGGGCGACGGTGCTCCTCGGGGTCGACGGCACCGTGCACGGCACGCGGGAGCGAGCCCGATTCCTTCACGGCAACGCCGCCGTCCCGCTCATGATCGTCTCGGTCGGCCGCGGCGAGCGCATCGCGGCCGCGCTGCCCGAGCTCGCGGCGCTGCTCCCCCGCTCGCTTCTCACGCTCGAGCGCGTTCGGGTCTGCAAGCGCGAGGGTGAGAAGTGGTCTGAGCCGCGCTCCCTCCCCGAGACGGACGCCTCAGGGCGGCCGATCGCGCAGAAGCTCATGGTGTACACGAGCGAGCAGGCGCGGCACGCCGGCCGGCCCGTGTACGTCGAGCTCGTCCGTCGTCTGCGCGAGGCCGGTGCCGGCGGGGCCACCGCGCTGCGCGGAGCGTGGGGCTACCACGGCGACCATGCGCCGCACGGCGACCGGCTCCTCGCCCTGCGCCGCCGCGTACCGGTGCTCACGGTCCTCGTCGACACCCCCGGGCGGATCGCCGAGTGGTTCGGCATCGTCGACGAGCTCACGCAGGAGGCCGGCCTCGTCACGAGCGAGGAGGTGCCGGCCGCGCGCGTGGCGGCCCCCGACGGGGTCACGGGCGGGCTGGAACTGGCCGATACCCGCTGAGAGAGAGCGCCCGGCACGCAACTTCGGCGTTGTTACGGTGTCTTCGGCGTCTAGGACGGAGTTCGGCAACACGTGGAAGTCTCTGCGTTCAAGCACATCGGCACGGGGGGCGTGTCCGCCCTCGGGGCGGGTCGCTCTCCGCTGCTCAGGCTCCAGTCCGACGAGCGGCTCGTCGTGCTCATCCGCCGCGGCCACCACGGCGCCTTCGAGGTGCTCGTCGCGCGCTACACCGCGCGCCTGCTCGCCTTCTGCCGCCACATGCTCGGCTCTCGCGAGGACGCCGAGGACGTGCTCCAGGAGGTCTTCGCCGCCGCGTTCAACGCGCTTCAGGCCGACGACCGACCCGTCAACGTGCGCCCCTGGCTCTACCGGATCGCGCGCAACCGGTCGCTCAACCACCTGCGCCGCACCCCGGCGATCGGCGTGGACTCGATGGACGTCCACCTCGCCGAGCACGGCATCTCCACGGCCGACAAGGTCCACCGCCGCGAGGAGTTCCGCCAGCTCATCGCCGACGTGGGCACGCTGCCCGAGACCCAGCGCTCGGCGCTCCTCATGCGCGAGATGGACAACCTCTCCTACGAGCAGATCGCCGAGGCGATGGAGACGACGATCCCCAGCGTCAAGTCGCTGCTCGTGCGGGCCCGCGTGGGCCTGGCCGAGGCGGCTGAGGCGCGGATGCTCACCTGTGAGCAGGTGCGCTTCGAGCTCGGCGAGGTCGCCGAGGGGCTGACGAAGCTCACGTCGCCCGTGCGCCGCCACCTGAAGGGATGCGATCGGTGCGCGTCCTTCCGCCGCCAGTTGCATGACACGAACAAGGCGCTCGCCGCCGTCATGCCGATCGGCGCGGTGCTGCTGGCCAAGAAGCTCGTCCTGGCCCACCTCGGCCACACCGCGAGCGGAGGCGGCGGAGCCGCGGCGGTCGGAGCGGCCGGCGGCAGTGCCACCGCCGGCTCGACCACGGGCGGCCTGCTCTCCGCCGGGTTCGGCGCGCTCGGCACCAAGGCGGCGGTCGGCCTCACCGCGGCCGCACTCGTCACCGCCGGGGCCGTCGAGGTGCAGGTAGCGACTCATGCCCCGCGTCGCCATCCGCTCGCCGCCCTGGGCGCTCCCCCGGCACTGCGGACTCCGGCCCCGGTCCATCGCCTCTCGCCCCGGGCACTT
>JAABUJ010001389.1_pt1 | contig 36145 bp, 34 predicted proteins | sample 5559131 | NCBI WGS metagenome assembly JAABUJ01 (sample SAMN10711875, study PRJNA513366) | rock metagenome | isolation source: Antarctica rocks | place: Antarctica: Victoria Land, Mt New Zealand nord | collected 2016-01-07 | reverse complement strand
CGTGGTCGCCAGTTGCCGAGCGCAGGGGCGTGGCGTCATGGAATTCCTCACAAAGGCTATCATGGCTTACCAGGATCAGATCGGAAGGCCGTCAATACTGCCACTGGGGCCGTGAACGGTTACGAAATATCATTGGACTATTGGAAAATGAATCATTGAGTTTTATTCGTTATAAAGGGATTGTCGGAGCCCTCCAAGTCGTAGGAGGATCGAAGATTACGCTCGATGTGCTCGTACCGACGGAACCAAGAGGGCTTATCCACTCAAGGTATCTCGACTCCGAGAGGGCTCTTGACCACGCTCTGAAATCGATCGAGTCTTGGAAGATCAATCCCAAGCTGAGGAAGAAAATCCTGAAGAACACGACCAATTTCAATCTTAATCAGGCACTCAAGGACATACTCGAAGCGACAAAGAAGGATATTTCGGAACTTGCAAGCGCATCGAACAAAAAACCAGAATCAAAGGATTGGGCTGCATTGGGGGAGTTCAACCTGAATCTCTCGATGGGCAAGCATACGAAATGCGCCGATTACTCGATTGAAGAACCGAAGGCAAATATTCTCAGGTCAAAAATCAGCAAGATTTCCTCGAAACAGGACCGGTTTGAAGCTGCGACTGCGTTGACCCAAATCGCCGGGGTCAGTGACATTGGAGAATTGGTGCTTGATGGAGTGTTACCATTCGATTCCCTCCTCAAGATTAGGAATTCGAAGGATGGAGAACAATTTAGAGAATGGTTTAACTCACTGCGCACGGATGAGGTAGAGCGTGATACCGTCAACATCGCTCAGCAGTATGACGCATTGATTCAATCTAGACTGGCGACAGACGGAATTACGGCAAAGGCTACGAGAATGGTTCTTTTTATTCTCACAAGTTCATATTTTGATAGTTTGACTCAAAATACAAACTATCAGTCACTTCCTCTTGCAATTGCTTTGGGTTTGAGCACGATCGATACTTTTCTGCTCGACAAGATCATTCAGCCCCACTCGCCCAAGTTCTTTATCACCAGAACGAAAGAATTGGTCGCTAAATCCCGGTAAGCCATCGATGATTAATTTTTGCCTTCCGCGATTTCGTCGCTGTCTGTTTCCGACGAAGTAGTCAGGGCGAGGAAGTCACTACCGAAGGAAATAGTAGATGCTGCCACTTGTCGGCAATGTGCTTTTGATCGTCCTCATTGTCGCGTGGTCGTTCTTGCAGGTGAAAGCGACGACCAGAACCCTGGCGTCGGCGAAGTCCTTCAGTCCCATCGTTTTCCCGTCCACGCCCGGGAGGCGGAAGTCGGGCGCGGGCGAGCCGATCGCCAGCGGCTTGGGGTCGGCGGCTCCGGCCGGGACCGTCGGGGCCGCGAGGCCCAGGCAGAGACAGGCGAACGGGGCGAGGGCTCGGCGCATCGGGGGCGACTCCGTGGGTGAGGGACGGGCGAGGTGGCGTACCCGAGTCAGTTTGCCCGTCCCGGGACGCCCTGCCAAGCCTCGAACCCCGGTTTCCGTCGGGGCCCGGCTCAGAAGTCGAACCGGTCAATGTTGTCCTTGGTGAACAGGAACGGTCGGCCGAGCAGGACGTTGTCGCCGTCGAGCTTGACCTCGCCGAGCCGTCCGGCCCGGAAGGCCGGGGCTCCGGTCTTGAGCCGGCCATCGACGACGGCCGCGGCGACCTGGACGGTCAGGTAGCCGAGGTCGGCGGTGTTCCAGAGGATCACGGCCTCGGTGATCCCTTCGTGGACATATTGCTTGTTGTCGTTGGGCAGGCCCAGGCCGATCACCTTCACGTCGGTCCGGCCGGACTGCTTGATCGCCTCGGCGGCGCCGGGGACGGCGGGCGTGCAGATGGCCATGATGAGCTTGATGTTGGGGCTGGCGGCCAGGAGGGTGCTGGTCTCGTCGAACGCCTTCTTCTGGAGGTCGTCGCAGGGGCGGAGCGCGGCCAGCTTGATCTCGGGATACTTCTCGGACCGACGGATCTCGATCTCCTTTTGCCAGGCGATCATGTTGGCGGCGGTGAGCGAGGCCGTGATGATGGCGAACTCCCCCTTACCCCCCAAAACCCGCGCGGCGTTGTCCATCAGGGCCTCGCCGATCCCCCGGGGCGTGGCCTGGTTGACGAACAGCGACCGGGCGTCGGGGTCGGCGTCGGCGTCCCAGGTGACCACCTTGATCCCCTTGGCCTCGGCCTTCCGGAGGACCGAGGAGATCCCCGCCCGGTTCTCCACGGCGACGGCGATCACGTCCACGCCCCGGGTGATCCAGGTGTCGACGATGTCGTTCTGCTTGGCCGGGTCGGGCTCGGTGGGGCCGTCCCAGATCAGCTTGAGGCCCCGCTCCTTCGCCGCCTCCTCGGCCCCCTTCCGGCAGGCGATGAAGTAGGCGTTCCCCTTGCTCTTGGGCATCATCGCGACCGTGATCGGCCTGGCGAGGACGGCCGGCGGCGGGACGACGATCGACGGATCGGGGTCGGCGGGCTCGAAGATGAGATGGGACGCGCGGTGGGCCGGGGCGGCCGGCTTCAGGATCATCCAGACCAGATAGGCATTCGCCCCCGCGACGGCCAGGCCGGCCGCCAGGATCGAGGCGCAAATCATCGCCACGTGAGAACTCTTCACCGTCATCACCTCGTCGATGTTTGGGGTCGTGATCGTCGGGGCCCGGCGTCGCCCCGGGCGGCGGTCGAGGCCGATGGCGACCAGGAGGAGGGCCCCGGTGAGGATCCCGGCCAGCTCGGCGGGGAGGTCGGCGAGCCTCAGGCCGTTCTGGAGGACCGCGATCGCGATCAGCCCCAGGAGCGTCCCCGCGACGCTCCCGCGCCCGCCAAAGATCGAGGTCCCGCCCAGGACCACCGCCGTGATCGCCAGCAGCTCGTAGCCCGTCCCGGCGTCCGCCTTGGCCTGGCCGAGGTGGGCCACGTAGAGGATCGCCGCCAGGCTGGCGACGGCCCCCGACAGGACGTACGTCAGCCCCACGAGCCGGCCCACCGGGAGGCCCGCGTGCCGGGCCCCCTCGGGCGAGAAGCCGATCGCGAAGAGCGACCGGCCGATCGTCGACCGATGGAGCAGGACCCCGAAGGCCGCCGCCACGACCAGGAAGATCGGCAACTGCGCGGGGACCCCGCCGGGGAGATATCCCTGGCCCAGGAAGAGGAAGGCCGCGGGGAAGTCGGTGAAGTTGTCCACCCCGCCGGTCATCCCCTCGGCCAGCCCGCGGAACAGCGAGAACGAGCCGAGCGTCACGATCAGGGCCGGGATTCGGAGCCGGGTGATCAGCAACCCGTTCAGGCCGCCCGCCAGGGCGCCCATGGCCAGGGTCAGGGGCGCCGCGGCGACGATCGGCAGGCCGAGGTCGCGGTTCATGGCGCCGAAGAGGACCGCCGAGAGCCCCATCAGCGAGCCGACCGACAGGTCGATCCCGCCGCCGACGATCACCGGCGTCAGCGCCACGGCGAGCAGGCCGATCTCGACGCTCAGACGGAGGACTTCCAGGCCGTTACCGACGGTCAGGAAGTTGGTCCCGATCGCGGCGAAGGCGACCACCTCGACCGCCAGGAGGGCCAGGAGGATCGATTGCGAGGGGTCGAACCGCCGGGCCGCTCGGGCGGCGATCGGGGCGGCGGGGGTCGCCATGTCAACGGGCCCCCCGGGTCAGGCCGTCGGAGGCGACGGCCAGGAGGATGATCGCCCCCTGGATCGCCTTCTCCCACTCGGCGGTGATCTGCCAGTCCATGGCGGCGTTGAGATAGACCAGGGCCGGGCTGATCGTCCCCAGCAGGAGGACGCCGAGGAGCGTCCCGAGCATCGTCCCCCGCCCGCCCGAGACCGCCGCGCCCCCGATCACCGCGGCGGCGATCACCTGCATCTCCAGGCCGGTCCCGGTCTTGGGGTCGACGGCCGGGAACTGCACGGCGTTCAGCACCGCATAAAGACCCGCCAGCGCCCCCATCGTCGCGAAGACCGAGAAGATCACCCGCTTCGGCCGGATCCCCGCCAGCCGGGCGGCCTCGGGGTCCGAACCCGTGGCGTAGACCGCCCGGCCCGCCGCGAGGTACCGCATCCCCCAGGCGAACCCGACGAAGACCGCCAGCGCGATCCCCACCACCACCCACTGCCCGACCCCCTGCCCCGCCCCGAACCACTGGAACCCGGCCGGGATCCCCCGGACGAACTCCCCCTCGCGGAGGTAGCGGAGCGACTCGCGGAGGATCACCAGCGTGGCCAGCGTCACCACGATCGAGGGCAATCCCAGCCCCGCCACGAGCAGGCCGTTGATCGCCCCCAGCCCGGCCCCGACCGCCAGCGTCCCCAGACCAACCAGCGGCATCGGCAGCCCCGACTTCGCCAGGAGCCCCGCCGCCACCGCGCAGACGCTGGCCTGCGACCCCACCGAGATGTCGATCTGGCGGGACAGGATCACCAGCGTCATCCCCACCGCCGCCACCAGGACCGAGGCGTTCCGGACCGCGAAGTCGGCCAGCGGCCGGGCCTCGAAGAATCGGGGGGCCAAGGCCGCCATCAGAGCCAAAACCAGCAGGTAAGCCGCCGTCACCGAGAGTTCGCGCCCGTGCCGGCCGATCATGACGCCACCGCGCGATCGGCCGGGGCGTGGCCCAGGGCCAGTTCCAGGATGGCCTCCTGGGTCGCCTCCGCCCGCCCGAGCGTGCCGACGATCGTCCCGCCGTGCATCACGGCCACCCGGTCGCTCATCCCGAGGATCTCGGGCAGCTCCGAGGAGATCATCAGGATTGCCATCCCCTTCGCGGCCAGCTCCCCCATCAGCCGGTGGATCTCGGCCTTGGCCCCCACGTCCACCCCCTGGGTCGGCTCGTCGAGGATCAGGACCGTCGGGTTCGCGGCCAGCCACCGGGCCAGGGCCACCTTCTGCTGGTTCCCGCCCGAGAGGTCTCCCACGGGCGAGTCGATCGAGGCTGCCTTGATCCCCAAGCGGGCGACCAGGTCGGCCGCCACGGCCCGCTCCCGGGCGAAGTCAAGCATCCCGAGGGTCGAGATTGCCCGGAGGGTCGCGAGCGTGGCGTTGGCCGCCACCGACATCTCCAGGATCACCCCGTGCCGCCTCCGGTCCTCGGGGACGTAGGCGATCCCCAGCTCGACCGCCTTGCCGGGCGACTCGATCGCGACCTTCTCGCCGTCGACCAGGATCGTCCCCGAGTCGGCCGGCGTGAGCCCGAAGAGGACCCGGGCCAGCTCGGTCCGGCCCGCGCCGATCAGCCCGGCCAGGCCGAGGATCTCCCCCTCCCGGACCTCCAGGTTCACGTCGCGGACGCCCGAGGCCCGGCAATGCAACCCCCTCGCCTCCAGGGCCACCTCGCCCGGCTGGACCTCGACCTTGGGGAAAACCGCCGACAGCTCGCGGCCGACCATCATCCGGATCAGCCCGGCCCGGTCGACCTCGGCCATGGGGCGGGTCCCGACCAGGGCCCCGTCGCGGAGGGCCGTGACCCGGTCGGCGACCCGGGGGAGCTCCTCCAGCCGGTGCGAGATGTAGAGGATCCCGACGCCGTGCCCTTTGAGGTCGCCGACCACGCGGAAGAGGCGGTCGATCTCGCGGTCGGTGAGCGACGCGGTGGGCTCATCCATGATCAGGATCCGGGCATCGGCCCCCAGGGCCCGGGCGATCTCGACGAGCTGCTGCTCGGGCATCGTGAGGTCTCGGACCTCGGCCTCGGGGTCGATCGCCGCGCCGATCCGGCCGAGGAGGTCCCTGGCCCGGGCCCTCCGCTCGCCCCACCGGAGGATTCGCCAGGGGCCCGGCGGCTCCAGGCCGATGGCGATGTTCTCGGCCACCGTGAGGTCCGGGAACAGCGCGGGCTGCTGGTAGATCGCCGCGATCCCCAGGGCCCGGGCCCGGACCGGGTCGTTGTGCTCGACCACCCGCCCGCGGACTTCGAGCGTCCCCTCGTCGGGGAGGTGGGCGCCGGTGACGACCTTGACGAGGGTGGACTTCCCCGCGCCGTTCTCGCCGACGAGGGCGTGAACCTCGCCGGCCCGGAGGTCGAAGCAGACGCCCCGGAGCGCGCGGACCCCGGCGAAGGACTTGGCGATGCCCGAGAGCCTGAGGATCGTCTCCACCGGCCGGTCCCCCGCTCCAGAGGTGATACGGGATCGAAAATGGTTGATGGCCAATGGTTGACGAAGGATCAGCGGAATGGTATCCGAGGCCGCTTTCCCGGAAGCTTCTTGATCCATCAACCATTGCCCACTGGCCATGACCCATCGCCGGGCCCCGGAGGGATGACCGGATCGCCTCTCAGGCCCGGAGCGACAGGACGTCGCGCTCGTACGCCCGGACCTCGTCCAGCCAGGCCGGGCCGACCGGGACGCCTCGGGTCCGGCAGTAGTGGTCCCAGACGGCCCCCCAGGGGAGCGCCTTGTATTCCTCCAGGAGCGCCAGGCGTGAGGTCAGGTCGCCGGATTGCTCGTGCTGCCTGAGGATCTCGGTCGGCTCCAGCAGGGCGATCAGCAGGGCCTTGAGCAGGGCCCGGGTGCCGACCACCCAGGCCGCCACCCGGTTGATGCTGGCGTCGAAATAATCGAGCCCGAAGCGGACCCGGTCGAGATAGCCGTTCCGGACGACCTCGTGCGCCGTGGCCTGCAACTCGTCGGTCAGGGTGACGACGTGGTCGCTGTCCCACCGGACGCCCCGGCTGAGGTGCAGGAGGACCTCGTCGAGCCAGGTCAGGACGGCGGAGATCTTGTCGGAGATGACCTCGGTCGGGTGGAAGTGCCCGGCGTCGAGGCAGAGCATCGTCTTGCGCGACAGGGCGTAGCCGAGGTAGAATTCGTGCGAGCCGACCACGTATGACTCCGACCCCAGCCCGAACAGCTTGGCCTCCACGGCGTCGCGGTTGAACTGGCGGTCGATCGACCCGGCGTGGATGGCATCGAGCGACATCGCCAGCCGCTCGCGGGGGCCCTTGCGGTCGACCGGGGTGTCCTTGGAGCCGTCGGGGATCCAGATGTTGGTGACGCAGGGCGTCCCGAGCGCCCCGCCGATCGCCGCGCCGATCCGACGGCAGGCGATCCCGTGGTGGACCCAGAACTGGCGGATCCCCTCGTCGCGGTGGGCCAGGGTGTAGCCGTCGGCGGCCTTGGGGTGCGAGTAGAACGTCGGGTTGAAGTCCATCCCCAGATTCTGGACCTTCGCCCAGTCGATCCAGCGCCGGAAGTGCTCGGGCCTCAGCTCGTCGCGCTCGATCTTCTGGTCACCGGTCTCGGCGTAGCTGGCATGGAGGTTGAGCCGGTGCCGGCCGGGGATCAGGGCGTACGCCTTCTCCAGGTCGGACCGGAGTTCGTCGGGGTTCCGGGCCTTGCCGGGGTAGCTCCCCGTCACGGCCAGGCCGCCGCCGAGGCTCTCGCCGGTCCCCTCGAAGCCGCCGACGTCGTCCCCCTGCCAGCAGTGCAGCGAGACGGCCACCACCGCGAGCCGGTTCAGGGCGAGCCCGACGTCGACGCCGAGCTCGGCGTAGCGCTCCTCGGCCAGGGCGAAGGCTCGATCGATGGGCTGGTCCTGGCTCGCCATGGCGGCTACGGTTCTCGCCTGGGTGGTCGCGGGTCCGGTCAAGGGGTCTCGGCGTATTGTAAGAGGCGCGCGGGCGTCGGGATAGGACCGACCGCCCGGAACTCGGGCCGGCACCACGAATCCGGGCGCGAGTCCTTCCGGACGGCCCGCCTTCGGTTTAAGGTAGCGACGGCGACGGGGCGCCGACGCGCCCCGAAGCTTGCCGGATCTCTCCACCCCGAGGAACCATCGCGATGACCGTCCGCTCCCGCTTCGCCCGGCCGATCCTGGCCCTCTGCGCCGCCATCGGGGCCGCGCTGCTCGTCTCCCCCTCGGCCGACTCCGGCGAGGCCAGGGCCGCCCGGCCGATCCGCGCCCTGCTCGTCACCGGGGGCGGCTACCACGACTACAGCCACCAGAAGAAGGCCCTCACCGAGGGCGTCTCGGCCCGGGCCAACGTCGAGTGGACCGTGGTCCACGATACCGACACCAATAACGGTCACAAGATCCCCCTCTTCGAGAATCCGAACTGGGCCGAGGGCTACGACGTCGTCGTCCACAACGAGTGCTACGCCGACGTGACCGACCTCGCCTACATCGGCAAGATCACCGCGGCCCACAAGAACGGGACGCCCGCCGTGGTCGTCCACTGCGCCATGCACACCTTCCGGAGCCTGAAGACCGACGAGTGGCGCGAGCTCCTGGGCGTCTCGACGTTCCGCCACGGCAAGCAGCACCCGCTCGAAGTCAAGAACATGCAGCCCGCCGACCCCATCATGAAGGGTTTCCCGGCCACCTGGACCACCGGCAACGAGGAACTCTACTGGGTCGAGAAGGTCTGGCCCGGGACCACCGTCCTCGCCGAGGCCAAGGCCGAGGAGAACAAGAAGGACAACGCCGTCGTCTGGTCGCATACCTACGGCAAGGGCCGGGTCTTCGGCACCACCCTGGTCCACAACAACAAGACCATGGCCGACAGCGTCTACCTCGACCTGTTCACCCGCGGCCTCCTCTGGTCCTGCGACAAGCTCGGCGAGGACGGCAAGCCCAGATCGGGCTTCGAGCCATCGGCGGGCAAAACGGAATAAAGAGAAGAAAATTGGAACCGCCCAGACGCCGAGGACACGGAGGTCGGAAAGCGAGGGGGAAGAGAGAGGTGATCCGGCATGTTTGGTGCCCCCGGGTATGCGATCATCGGTCGCCCTTCCGGGGGCATATCGGGCGGGCTTTGCGGGTTAATCGAACCGGGCGGCCCTCACGATCGACAAGGCCGGTTACCCTGTCGGGGCGAGAGAATTGCACCGGTCTGGCCGCTCAAGTCCTCCCCCCAACCTGGCGACCTTAAGTCTCGTGGCGGGCGGGTCATGGACTCGCCCGGTGGCCGGGCCTCGGGCCTCCCGCCCGGCCGACAGGATCGCGAGGATCGGACGGACCGGATCGAGGCCGGGTCGAACCCGCGGGGGCCCCGGTCCGTGGCCGAGAACGAGGCGCAAGGATGTTCCCCACGACCGACCAGATCGGGATGGCTGCTTATTATCGATGGGCCCGCCGGGGTCACGCCCACGGTCGGGACCGCCACGACTGGCTGGCCGCCGAGCAGGAAATGCGTTTCGGCCTGAATTATGAGGTCCTGGTCCGCCACCGCCTCGACGGCGTTGGCCCCCAGCACCTCGGCGACAGGGACGACCGCCGCTGCCGGTTCTGCGAGCAGACGGCGCCGCGGGCGTCGTTTGGAGCCCCCCGGCTCGCGGTCCCGGCGAGCCTGGGGAACCGGTCGCTCCTCTCGTATGAAGAGTGCGACGAGTGTTACGCCCAGTTCGTCGAGAGCGCCGCGTTCGACCTCGACTGGTTCGTCGAGGCGACCCGGTGGGGCGACGACGCCCGCTCGCTCTGCTACGTCCCGGTGGCCGCGTTCAAGGGGCTCGCCCGGTCGGCGATGGCGATCCTGCCCGAGGAGGAACTCCAGTTCTTCGAGGACGCCATCGAGTGGGTCGGCAACCCCGACCACGACCTCGACAGCCGGACCATCGGCGGCCTGGAATGTACCGTCCATGCCCTGCCCGAGCCCGTCTCGTTCTCGTGGGCCTCGCTCGCCCGGAGGCTCGACGACGACGTGCCGATGCCCTACATCCTGGCCTTTTTCGGCGTCGGCCACCACGTCTTCCAGGTCCCCCTGCCGCTCTCGGTTCGCGACGAAGACCTCGAAGGCGTCCTGGACGTCCCGAGGGTCCCTTCCCCCTTCGGTCCCGGCCGGGGGCCGCTCGACGCCCAGACCCGGGTGGTCGGGCTCTCGTCGGCCGACCCCCGGCGCGATATGCTCCTGGAGTCGGCGGGACGCTGAGCCCGCCTCGCCCTCCCCTTCGAGACTTGCACCGATGCGTATCGCCGGCGGGATCTGCCTCGGACTCGCGATGGCCTCGGTCGTCCCCCACCCCTCCCGGGCCGACGACCGGGCCATCCCCGTGAAGCTGGAGAAGGGTCCGGAGGGCTACCGCCTGACCCGGGGCGGCCAACCCTTCTTCATCAAGGGGGCCGGCGGCCGGTCGTATCTCGACGTCCTCAAGGCGGCCGGCGGTAACGCCATCCGGACCTGGGGCGAGGACGACCTCGAACCCCTCCTGGACCGGGCCCACCAACTCGGGCTGACAGTGACCGTCGGGATCTGGCTCGGCCAACCCCGGCAGGGATGCCGCTACGACGACGAGAAATTCGTCCGGGGCGAGATCGAGAAGTCGCGCGGATTCTTCCGCCGCTACCGGAATCACCCGGCCGTCCTGATGTGGGGCCTGGGGAACGAGATGGAAGGGGACGGGGACGACGCCAACATCTGGCGGACCGTCAACGAGATCGCCAGGATCGCCCGCCAGGAGGACCCCGGCCATCCGACCATGACCGTGGTCGCCGAGCTGGGCGGTCGGAAGCTGGAGATGTACCGCAAACTCTGCCCGGACGTCGACGTCCTGGGGATCAACTCCTACGCCGGCCTGGGCTCGCTGGGCGACCGGCTGGCCAAGGCGAAGTTCGACCGGCCCTACGTCGTCACCGAGTTCGGCCCGCCCGGCCCCTGGGAGGTCGGCAAGACCCCCTGGAAGGCCCCGATCGAGCCCAGCAGCACCGCCAAGGCCGACGCCTACCGGGCCAACTACGCCCGGTCGATCGCCGGCAAGCCGGGGCTCTGCCTGGGCTCGTTCGCCTTCCTCTGGGGGAACAAGCAGGAGACGACCGCCACCTGGTTCGGGACGTTCCTCCCCTCGGGCGAGCGGCTCGGGCCCGTCGACGTCCTCACCGAAGCCTGGACCGGCAAGCCGCCCGCCAACCGATCGCCCCGGCTGGACCGGATCGTCTTCGAGTCCGACGGCAAGGAGGTCGAGCCCGGCGCTTCTCTCAAGGCCCGGGTGGTGGCCGAGGATCCCGACGGCGATCCGCTGACGGTCCGCTGGGAGGTCCGCTCCGAGAGCACCGACCGCCGCGAGGGGGGCGACCGCGAGGCCGAGCCCCCGCCCCACCCCGAGTCGTTTGTCGAGGCCCGGGGGATGGACTTCGCCTTCAAGGCCCCCACCCTGTCCGGCCCCTGCCGCCTGTTCGTCTTCGTCTACGACGGCAAGGGGAACGCCGCCACGGCCAACGCCCCGTTCCTCGTCCGGTCGCCCGGCCCGCAAGCCCCCGGTCCGGCCCGATGATCGAACCCTGGCGGGTCCGGGACAGCCGGGTCGCCTTCGAGGACCGCTGGATCAAGCACCGGGTCGACCGCTGCGTCGACCGATCGGGCCGGGCGATCGAGCCGTACCACGTCCTCGAATTCCCGAGCTGGATCAACGTCGTCGCCATCACCGAAAGGCGCGAGATCCTCCTGGCCCGCGAGTATCGCCATGGCGCGGGCGAGATCCTGACCGCCCTCCCCTGCGGGGCGATGGAGCCGGGCGACCCCGACCCGGAATCGGCCGCGCGCCGTGAACTGGAGGAGGAGACCGGGTATGCTGGGGGGAAGACCCATGCCCTGGCCTCGGGGTTCGCCAACCCGGCGAACCAGACCAACCGGGCCTGGTCGATCCTGGCGCTCGGGGTCCGGCCGATTGGCCTCCGGCGGCCCGACCCGACCGAGGAGATCGAGGTGGTTCCCGAGGATTTCGTCGGTTTCATGGCCCGGTTCTGGCGGGGGGGCGTGGCGATCCAGGCGTCGCACGCCGCCGCGATCCACCAGGCGGCGCTCGCCCTGATGAAGGCGTCGGGCCCGGCCGATGGCGGACTCCGCCGGGCCATCCAGGACGAGTTCACCCGGGTGATCGAGGAGGTCTGATCGGATGAGCCCCATGGCGCTGATGCTCGTCGCCGCGATGACCGCCGCCGGCCCGGCCCCCAAGGCCGCCCCCCTGCCCCCGCTGAACGCCCGGGTCGAGGCGTTCGCCCGGTCGAACCTGGGCAAGTCGGTCGGCGACGGGATCTGCCTCACGCTGGCCTCCGAGGCCCTCCGCGAGGCCGGCGCCCGCCGAGGCTCGTTCGCCGACCCGCGGGGGGATTACACCTGGGGCGAGCCCGTCGCCGACTTCAAGGACGTCCTGCCCGGCGACATCCTCCAGTTCCGCGACGCCGTGTTCCTCGGGAAGAGGGCGACCGGCAAGCGGCGATGGGTGAGCTGGCACCAGGAATATCCCCACCACACGGCCATCGTCTCCAAGGTCGAGCAGGGCGGCAAGCTCGTCACCGTCCTGCACCAGAATGTCGCCATCCAGGGCCGGGACGAGTCCAAGAAGGGGAGCGTCCAGGAGACCGAACTCCGGATGGACTCGATCCAGAAGGGGGGCTGGGTCCGGGCCTATCGACCGGCCCCGCCGGACCCCTCGGAACGCCGGAGGCCGTTCGGCGAGGTCGACGACCCAGGCCGGTGAGCCCTCCCGTTTCGGGGACGACTCCCGCCGCCTCTGCACCAAAAATTCGTTTCGAAACGAGGGTCCGCTAACAAAACTACCAATCGTTAAATTGGATCACCAGCCAATCGTGTTCAGATGGCCAACATCGATAAGAAGGATCAGGGCTCGCCCCGGCGAAAGGCCGTCAGGCAATCGCCTCCTCTGCAACCTTCCCATCAGGCATCAGTACAAATTGCCTGATATTTCTACCTTCGTGTTCAATGCAGACCGGATCGCCGGCTTGCCCTTCTTGCGCCAATTCCCTCGCAATACGAATGGCGTCTTGAAGATTGTCGGTGGAATCAAACGTATCTTCCGTGTTCTCGCTGGTGATGTAGAACTCAGGCATGCTCATCTCCTTTGGTTTTCAGGCTTGGGGATAGATCCAGCATTCAAACACGATCTATGTAAATCCATAAATGTTTAAGGGCGGCTTGAGAATGAACATCATTGAACTGCTGAGGATCGGCAATCGCTTGGAGGACTTGCGACAACTGAGTCGCTGCCTGGACTCTATCCACGGCGGGAGACTCGAAAGTGCCGGTCGCGGTATTCTGGAGACCAAGAGCATTGAGAAGCGGCACGACATGATTGTTGCGCAGCCCCGAATTTGTGTCGCGGAAGTACGAAATGCGCACAATCACACGCCACATGGTCTCTCCTCCAACGAATAACGGTTCTCGTCCATCAAACATCTCGTATCGTCCCGGCTGAGGGCCGTACTGTCAAGATCGTCCCGTCAGCTCAGCTTCGCACCTTCTCTCGGAAAGGACACCGGGAGGTTCGCGACCGGGCCAGACGGTTGACCGGCCCGGCGAAACCTTTAGACTGCGCCCCGGGCGGATCGCGCCCTCGCGGTCGGAGATCGACCGCGGCGAATTGACCTGATTGCCAGGAGTGATGCACCCGTGGCCACAGCGACGACCCCGACCGAAGCCCTGACCGACGATGAGCTTCGCAGGATGGACGCCTACTGGCGGGCCGCGAATTACCTGTCCGTCGGCCAGATCTACCTGATGGACAATCCCCTGCTCAAGGAGCCGCTGGAACTCAAGCACATCAAGCCCCGCCTCCTCGGCCACTGGGGGACGACCCCGGGCCTGAACTTCATCTACGTCCACTTCAACCGGGCGATCAAGCAGCACGACCTGGACGTGATCTACCTTTGCGGCCCCGGGCACGGCGGGCCGGGGATGGTCGCGAACACCTACCTGGAAGGGACGTACAGCGAGATCTACTCGGACATCGGCCGCGACGAGGAGGGGATGAGGCGGCTCTTCAAGCAGTTCTCCTTCCCCGGCGGGATCCCCAGCCACGCCGCGCCCGAGACCCCCGGCTCGATCCACGAGGGGGGCGAGCTGGGCTATGCGCTCTCGCACGCCTACGGGGCCGCCTTCGACAACCCCGGACTCCTGGTCTGCGCCGTGGTCGGCGACGGCGAGGCCGAGACCGGCGCGCTGGCCACGAGCTGGCACTCGAACAAGTTCCTCGACCCGGCGCGTGACGGGGCCGTCCTGCCGATCCTCCACCTCAACGGCTACAAGATCGCCGGCCCGACCGTCCTGGCGCGGATCAGCAAGGAAGAGCTGACCGACCTGATGAAGGGCTACGGCTACACCCCCCACTTCGTCGAGGGGGACGAGCCCGAGGCGATGCACCGGCTGATGGCCGCGACGCTCGAAGAGGTCGTCATCGAGATCCGCCGGATCCAGGCCGAGGCCCGATCGGGCGGCTTCGCCGCCACCGACCGCCCGCGATGGCCGATGATCGTCTTCCGGTCGCCCAAGGGCTGGACCGGGCCCAAGGAGGTCGACGGCGTCCCGATCGAGGGGACCTTCCGGGCCCACCAGGTCCCACTCTCGGGCCTGGCCGAGCACCCCAAGCATATCAAGCTGCTGGAAGAGTGGATGAAGTCGTACCGGCCGGAGGAACTCTTCGACGAGTCCGGGGCCCTGATCCCGGAGCTGGCCGGGCTCGCCCCATTGGGCGACCGCCGGATGGGGGCCAACCCCCACGCCAACGGGGGCCTGCTCCTGAAGCCTCTCCGGCTGCCCGACTTCCGCGACTACGCGGTCAAGGTCTCCAAGCCCGGCGCCGTCGACGCAGAGGCCACCCGGGTCCAGGGCAAGATGATCCGCGACGTCCTGAAGCTCAACGCCGACGGGGCCAACTTCCGGGTCTTCAGCCCCGACGAGACGGCCTCGAATCGCTGGGGCGACGTCTTCGAGGTCACCAATCGCGAGTCGACCGCCGAGATTTACCCCAACGACGACCACGTCGCCGTCGACGGTCGGGTGATGGAGATGCTCAGCGAGCACCAGTGCCAGGGGTGGCTGGAGGGCTACCTCCTGACCGGCCGCCACGGCTTCTTCTCGTGCTACGAGGCGTTCATCCACATCATCGACTCGATGTTCAACCAGCATGCCAAGTGGCTCGAATCCGCCAGCAAGATCCCCTGGCGGCGGCCGGTCGCCTCGCTGAACTACCTGCTGACCTCGCACGTCTGGCGGCAGGACCACAACGGCTTCAGCCACCAGGACCCGGGGTTCATCGACCACGTGGTCAACAAGAAGGCGAGCGTGGTCCGGGTCTACCTGCCGCCCGACGCCAACACGCTGCTATCGGTGACCGACCACTGCCTCCGGAGCCGCCACTACGTCAACGTGATCGTCGCCGGCAAGCAGCCCTCGCCGCAGTGGCTGGACATGGAGTCGGCGGTCAAGCACTGCACCGCCGGGATCGGGATCTGGGAGTGGGCCAGCAACGACCGGGGCGGCGAGCCCGACGTGGTGATGGCCTGCGCCGGGGACGTCCCGACGCTGGAGATCCTGGCCGCCGTGGACCTCCTGCGCCAGCAGCTCCCCGACCTCAAGGTCCGGGTGGTCAACGTCGTCGACCTGATGAAGCTCCAGCCCGCTAGCGAGCACCCGCACGGCCTGAGCGACTTCGACTTCGACGCCCTGTTCACCAAGGACAAGCCGGTGATCTTCGCCTACCACGGCTACCCCTGGCTGATCCACCGGCTGACCTACCGCCGGGCCAACCACCGGAACATCCACGTTCGGGGCTACAAGGAGGAGGGGACGACCACCACCCCCTTCGACATGACCGTCCTGAACGAGCTCGACCGCTTCCACCTTTTCCAGGACGTCGTCGACCGCGTCCCCAAGCTCGGCTCCCTGGCCGCCTACGAGAAGCAGTTCGTCCGCGACAAGCTGATCGACCACAAGGAGTACATCCGGGCCCACGGCGAGGACATGCCCGAGATCCGCGACTGGAAATGGGGGAAATGATGGCGTGCTCGCCACTGTCCTATGGGACGCGATGCGGATCGAGGGGATGACAGACGATCCCGACGACAAGGATTCCCGCGAGGGAATCAATGCGTTGGTCAGGCTCGCCCCGCTCCTCTCGATCCTGACTGTCCTGGATTTGGTGCGGAACCGAGACGAATTCCGAGCCTCCGCTCTCAGCCACCCAAGGCTCGATCCGCTCGTCACGGCCCGCGATGCGGTCTTCGGTCGGGTCACTCGATATCTGCTATTCGAGACGATCTCCGGCCTCGGCATCGTGGGATTTTTGTTTGCCTTCGGCCTCGGCCTTTCCTTCCATCGCGCGTTGGCCAGGCGGATCGAATGGCTGATCGATTCTCGCGAAGTCCAGGGACTCGACCGGCGGTTGGCCTACGCTTCGAACCGCTCTCTCTTCGATCACTGATCCCACCGGGTTTGAAGGCGACCCCGGGAGAGATCCGGGCCGGCGTTTCGACGCCGCCGGCCCGAACCCCTTCTTTGCTCGGTCGGGTCGGTTATACTCTCGGTCTTGCGACCGCGTAGGAAGTCTCGCCATTGATTGATCGAAGTAGACTGATTCTCAGATCCGACGCGATCGACGCACCGCACCCGGAGCCCACGCCCATGCCCGCCCCCGACGACATCGACCTGAGGTGTATCAACACGATCCGGACCCTGTCGATGGACGGGGTCCAGGCGGCGAACTCGGGCCACCCGGGCACGCCGATGGCGCTGGCTCCGGTGGCCTACACCCTCTGGCAGCATTACCTCCGGTTCGACCCGCAGGACCCGATCTGGCCCAACCGCGACCGCTTCGTCCTCTCGGCCGGTCATGCCTCGATGCTGCTGTACTCGCTGCTCCACCTGACCGGCGTGAAGTCGGTCAGCAAGGACTATGAGACCCTGGGCGAGCCGGCCGTGCCGATGGCGGACATCAAGAAGTTCCGCCAGCTCGACAGCAAGTGCCCGGGCCACCCCGAATACCGCTGGACCAGCGGCGTCGAGACCACCACCGGCCCGCTCGGCCAGGGCGTCGCCACCACCGTCGGGATGGCCGCCGCCGGGCTCTGGCTGGCCGCGCACTACAACAAGCCGGGCTTCGAGCTCTTCGACTACGACGTGTATTCGATCTGCGGCGACGGCGACATGATGGAGGGGATCTCCTCCGAGGCCGCCAGCCTCGCCGGCCACCTCAAGCTCCACAACCTCTGCTGGATCTACGACAGCAACCGGATCACCATCGAGGGCTCGACCGACCTGGCCTTCTCCGAGGATGTCGCCGCCCGCTTCCGGGCCTACGGCTGGAACGTCCTGACCGTCGCCGACGCCAACGACTCCGCCGCCATGTCCGGGGCGTACGACTCCTTCAAGGCCGAGAAGGGCCGCCCCACCTTCATCCTCGTCCACAGCCACATCGGCTACGGCTCCACCAAGCAGGACACCAAGGAGGCCCACGGCGAGCCGCTGGGCGACAAGGTGATCGCCGAGTGGAAGGAGAAGTTCGGCGTCTCGACCGACAAGTTCGTCGTCCCCGACGGCGTTTACGACCACTTCAATCAGGGGATCGGCAAGCGCGGCAAGGGGCTCCGGGATGCCTGGTTCGCCAGGGTCGCCGACTACAAGAAGCAGTTCCCGGCCGAGGCCGACCAGCTCGACAAGATGCAGCACCGCGAGCTCCCCGAGGGCTGGGACAAGGACCTCCCGACCTTCCCCGCCGACGCCAAGGGGATGGCCGGGCGGATCGCCTCCAGCAAGATCCTTAACCTCATCGCCGCCAACGTCCCCTGGCTGATCGGCGGATCGGCCGACCTGACCCCCTCGACCAAGACCCGAATCGAGGCCAAGGACGCCGGTGACTTCGAGGCCGGCCACTACGGCGGTCGGAACTTCCACTTCGGGATCCGCGAGCACGCCATGGCCGCGTTCCTCAACGGGATGTCGCTGGTCAAGGTCCGCCCCTACGGCTCGGGCTTCTTCATCTTCAGCGACTACGCCCGCCCCGCGATCCGGCTCGCGGCGATCATGGAGCTGCCGACGATTCACGTCTTCACCCACGACTCCATCGGCGTCGGCGAGGACGGCCCGACCCACCAGCCGATCGAGCAGCTTCCCAACCTCCGCGCGATCCCCGGCCTGATCGTCCTCCGGCCGGCCGACGCCAACGAGTGCGTCGAAGCCTGGCGCGTGGTGATGAACCTGACCCACGAGCCGGCCTGCCTGGTCCTGACCCGCCAGGACATCCCCACCTTCGATCGGACCAAATATGCCCCGGCCGCCGGGGTCGCCAAGGGGGCCTACGTCATGGCCGACGCCGAGGGAGGCAAGCCCGAGGTCCTTCTGATGGCCTCTGGCTCCGAGGTCCAGCTCTGCATCGGCGCGTACGAGGCTCTCAAGGCCGAGGGGATCAAGGCCCGGGTCATCAGCATGCCCTCCTGGGACCTCTTCGAGCTCCAGCCCGAGGAGTATCAGGAGAGCGTCATCCCCCACGACGTCCACGCCCGGGTCTACGTCGAGCAAGCCTCGACCTTCGGCTGGGACAAGTACACCGGCAAGACCGGCGCCAAGATCGGTATGAACACCTTCGGCGCCTCGGCTCCCCTCAAGGCCCTCCAGAGCAAGTTCGGCTTCTCCCCCGAGAAGGTGGCCGAGGCCGCCCGGGCTCAGCTCGCCTTGGTCGCCCGGCAGGGCCGGAGCAACGGCACCGCCGCCGCCGCCGCGAAGTGACCGACCCCCGACCCGAGTGGACCGACTGCCCTCCCGAGGCCCGCCCATGACGATCGCCGAACGCGCTTTGGAGATGGTCCGAGACGGGATGGCGATCGGCCTGGGGACCGGCCGGGCGGCGACCGAGTTCGTCAAGGCCCTCGGCCCGGCCGTCGAGGGGGGGCTCCGGATCGTCGGGGTCCCCACCTCCGAGGCGACCGCCGAGCTGGCCCGCGAGCTGGGAATCCCGCTGACCTCGCTCGACAAGTCCGGCGAGCTCGACATCACCTTCGACGGCGCCGACGAGGTCGCCCCCGACCTCAACCTGATCAAGGGCTACGGCGGGGCCCTGGTCCGCGAGAAGATCGTGGCCGCTTCCTCGAAGCGGTTCGTGGTCCTGGTTGGCCCCGGCAAGGAGGTCGTCGTCCTGGGCGAGCACGGCAAGCTCCCCGTCGAGGTCGTCGCCTTCGGCGTCCCCCTGGCTCGCCGGAGGCTCGCTGCCCTGGGCTGCCCGCCGATCATCCGCCACGCCCTCGACGGCAGCCCCTTCCACACCGACAACGGCAACGTGATTCTCGACTGCCACGTCGGCCCGATCGTCGACCCCGCCGCCCTGGAACGCTCGATCCTCGACATCCCCGGCGTCGTCGGGACCGGGCTGTTCATCGGGATGGCCGAGACCGTCCTGATCCAGGCCAAGGACGGAACCGTCGCCGTCCACCACCGGGTCGGGGCCTGAGAGGTGATCCGGGATCGAAGATGGCCGATGGTTGACGACGGATGAGCGCCAGTGTACCCGAATCCGCTCCGGCTGCTTTCGCGGGATATTCTTCACCCATCAACCATCGTCCATTCACCCATCGTCCATTCGTCCATTGTCCATTCACCCATTCGCCCATTACCCATTCGCCCATTACCCATTACCCATTACCCATTACCCATTACCCATTACCCATTCACCCATCACCCATCACCCATCACCCATCGCTCATTTTCCATGAGCCATCGTCCATTCGCCCATCACCCATCGCTCATTTTCCATGAGCCACCGCCGGACCCCGGAACTACGGCCGGCTCGCCTTGGATTCGACCCCCCTCCCCTCGCCCAGGAATCGGAGCGATCCGTTGAGCATCCTCGTCCTCAACACCGGCTCCAGCAGCCTCAAATTCGCCCGGTTCGACCCCCGGACCCTCGAAGCTACCCTCTCCGGCGAGGTCGCCTGGCGGGGCCGGGGCCGACCGGCCGAGCTGGTCGTCCGGCCCGCCGGGGGCCGGGAGCGCCGCTCGACCACCGGAGCCTCCGACCCCGGGGCCGCCGCGACCGAGGCGATCCGGGCGGCGTCCGACCCGGGCGGCCCCGAGATCACCGCGATCGGCCATCGGGTCGTCCACGGCGGGGCCCGGTTCCGGTCGAGCGTCCGGATCGACGACGCGGTCGAGGCCGAGATCGGCCGCTTGACCGAGCTGGCCCCGCTCCACAACCCGCCGGCCCTGGCGGCGATCGCGGCGGCCCGGTCGGCCCGGCCGGGCGTCCCACAGGTGGCCGCCTTCGACACGTCGTTCTTCGCCGACCTCCCCCGATCGGCGGCCGTCTACCCGGTCCCCCGAGCCTGGACCGAGGACTGGGGGATCCGCAAGTTCGGCTTCCACGGGATCAGCCACGCCTACTGCGCGGGCCGGGCCGCCGAGATCCTCGGGCGCGACCCGACGTCGCTCCGCCTGGTGGTCTGCCACCTCGGCAACGGCTGCTCGGCCTCGGCGATCCGGGGGGGCTCCGCGGTCGACACGACCATGGGGTTCACTCCGCTCGACGGCCTGATGATGGGGACCCGGTCGGGCTCGGTGGACCCCGGGATCCTGCTCTACCTCCTCAAGGAGCGAAAGCTCTCGGCCGACCAGATCGACGAGGCCCTGAACCACGCCTCCGGGCTCCTGGGCGTCTCGGGCGTCTCGGGCGATTACCGCGAGGTCGAGGAGGCCGCCGGCCGGGGCGACGACCGGGCCCGCCTGGCGCTGGAGATCTACGCGAATCGGGTCCGGTCGGCCATCGGGGCGCTGGCGGCGACGCTCGGCGGGCTCGACGCCCTGGTCTTCGCCGCCGGGGTCGGCGAGCACAGCGCCACGCTCCGGGCGGCGGCCACCGACGGCCTCCGTTTCCTTGGCCTGGCCCTCGATCCCGCCCGGAACGACGCCCACCCGGTGGACGCCGACATCGCCGCCACCGACTCGCCCGCCCGGATCCTCGTCATCCACACCCGCGAGGAACTGATGATCGCCCGCGAGGTCCAGAAGCTCGTCCCGACGGCCTGACGGGCGATCAGCGATCCGGCTCCTCCTCCCGGAGCGCCCGCGCCACCTCGGACCACCGCTCGAACGGCCGGAATTCCTCGCCGAGCCTGGCCAGCTCCTCGGCCAGGAACCCCCGGGCGAACCGGAGCCGACCCGGGACCAGCCGGGCCGGGGCCAGGTCGGGAGGGCCGTCGCCCGCGAAGGCGACCGGGCCGCCTCCGGCCATCGCGGCGCGGACCACGGCGGACTTGTCGACGCCCGTCTCGGGCGAGAAGAACGGCGAGCCCGTCGGCGGTTCCATGACCAGCCGGCCGCCCTCGATCCGCCCGGGGTTGGCGTGGACCTCCAAACTCACGCCCGCCCCGGCCAGCAATCGGCGGATGTACCAGTCGGACCCGGCCGAGGCCACCACCACCCGCCAGCCCGCCCCCCGGAGCGCCTCGACCTCGTCCGCCAGGTCGGGGTCCAGCTCCATCCTCCCGACCGCTTCGAGCAGCGCCGGCTCCCCGGCGGTGACCGACCCGAAGATCGACCGGAGCGCCTCGAAGTGGGTGAGCCGGCCGGCCAGGTACTCGCCCCAGTAGTCGGGCATCCCCGGCGGCAGGAGCCGCTCGACCACGAGCTGGAAGAAGTCCCGGCGCGTCATCGTGCCGTCGAAATCGCTGACCAGGACCCTCGCCATCGCCCCTCCCCCGTCGGACCGTCCCGATGATCGCCCGCCGATCCTAACCGATCCAGACCCGGGCGGCCTCCCGGGACCGCCGTCGGGGATGGTATGCTGGGACGCTCCCCAACCCTCCGGAGCTGCCCCGCCGATGGACCTTGACCCCCGGATCTACGACGTCGCGATCCTCGGGGCGGGGGCGGCGGGCCTCTGCGCGGCGATCCGGGCGGCCGAGCGCGGGCTCTCGGTCCTCCTGCTGGAGAAGAACCGGCGGCCGGGCGTCAAGATCCTGATGTCGGGCGGAACCCGCTGCAATTTAACCAACGCCAGGGGCCTCCGCGACCTCCGGGTCGTCTCCGGCCCGATCGACCCGGCCTACGACCCCCACCAGGCCCAGGGGGCCCGGAGCATCCAGCAAGCCTTCGGCGCCGGGGGCAAGTTCCTCGGCCCCTCGCTCCGCTCGCTCGGCGTCGAGCGGACCGTCCAGATGTTCGAGGCCGAGGGCCTCGCCACCAAGATCGAGGGGAACGGCAAGGTCTTCCCCGCCTCGGACCGGGCGCCGGACGTCGTGGACGCCCTGGTCCGCCGCCTGGGACGCTCGTCGGCCGATCTGAGGACGAATGCGGCGGTCCTGGACGTTTCCCCCTGCGAAGAAGGCTTCGAACTCCGCCTCGCCGACGGATCCGAGCGGGCCCGGAGGGTGATCGTGGCGGTCGGCGGCCAGTCGTATCCCGGCTGCGGGACCTCCGGCGACGGTTACGCGATCGCCCGGAAGTTCGGCCACTCGATCGTCGAGCCTCGCCCGGCGCTGGTGCCGCTCCGGGTCGACGCCGCCTGGGTCCCGGGCCTGAAGGGGTTGACCGTCCCCGACGTCTCCGCGAGCATCCGGTCCAACCGCGGCCCGGCCCTGCTGGAGCGGCGCGAGGCGTTGCTGTTCGCCCACTTCGGGCTGACCGGCCCGTCGATCCTCGACGTCAGCCGGGCGGTCGCCCGCCACGACGGCCCGGACCGCCTCGACCTGGCCCTCGACCTCGCCCCCGACGCCCGAGCCGAGGATCTGGACGGGTATTTCCAGGCCGCCGGCCGGTCCGGGCGGAGGGCGGTGGTCGGCTTGATGCCCGAATGCCTCCCCCGACGCCTGGCCGAGGCGGTCATGGTCCATTCCGGAGTCCCCGCCGACCGGATGGGCCCGGACCTCTCGCGCGAGGAGCGGAAGCGGCTGGTCGCCGGGATCAAGGGCCTCCGCCTCCCCGTCGCCGGGACCCTCGGCTTCGCCAAGGCCGAGGTCACCAGCGGCGGGGTGACCCTGGACGAGGTCGAGCCGAGGACCCTGGAGAGCCGACTCCGGCCCGGCCTCCACTTCGTCGGCGAAGTCCTCGACCTCGACGGCCTGATCGGCGGCTACAACTTCCAGGCCGCCTGGAGCACCGGCTGGCTCGCGGGGGAGTCGGCCTGACACCCCTCATCAGAGGCCAACCGGAATCATTTCCGTGACCTGGCAATGGTTGATGGTTGAGAAATCCCCGGAGATTTTCCCGGCATCGGCATCGTATGCCGTCCCGCTTGTCGATCATCACTCATTGACCATCAACCATTTCCGATCCCGGACAGCCTCTCAGTCGCGGGTCGCGTGCAGCCAGTCGTAGAACCGGCGGTCGGAGAAGAGGCCGGACATCCCGCGTTCGGTGTCGAGGAGGTTGTGCTCGATGTTGTACTCGAACGAGCCAGGGACGATCCGGCCCGATTCGTCGACGACGAAGCCGCCCACGACGTCGGTGGGGTGCGGGGCGACGCCGGTTTGGTCGTGGTTCCTGGGGTCGACGACCAGGACCCAGTTCGAGGCCCCCGCGCGGGCCTGCTCGGCGATCTCGGGAGTCCCGGCCACGACCTCGTTCATGTAGGAGCCGATGGCCTCGACGAAGGCGGGGTTGAGCAGCAAGCTCAGCGGGTCGTAGCCGCCGTAGTCGTTGGGCGTGACCTCGCCGATGATCGAGCGGGGCTCGACCCCCTTTTCGCCGGCCAGGACCGGCTCCTGGAGGGCCAGGAGGTGGCGGACCTGACCGTCGTCGGCCGTGAACTCGTAGACGTTCATCAGCGGGAGTGCGTCGTCGGGCATCGCTCCGTCCGTCCTGATTGGGGTCGATTGGTCCGGTCAGAGGATGAACCGGCTCAGGTCCTCGTCGTTGGCGACGGCGTCCAGCCGGGCCCGGACGTAGGCGGCGTCGATGGCGACCCGCTTCTCGGGGCGGTCGGTGGCCTCGAAGGAGATCTCCTCGACGACTCGCTCCAGGATCGTGTGGAGCCGCCGGGCCCCGATGTTCTGGGTCGACCGGTTGACCTGATACGCCAGGTCGGCGATCGCGTCAATGGCGTCGTCGGTGAACTCGACTTCCAGACCCTCGGTGGCCAGGAGCGCCCGGTACTGGACGATCAGCGAGGCCCGGGGCTCGCGGAGGATCCGGGCGAAGTCGTCGCGGGTCAGGTCCTTCAGCTCGACCCGGATCGGGAACCGCCCCTGAAGCTCGGGCATCAGGTCCGAGGGCTTGGCCCGATGAAAGGCCCCGGCGGCGACGAAGAGGACGTGGTCGGTCTTCACCGGGCCGTACTTGGTGGCGACCGTGGTCCCCTCCACGATCGGGAGCAAGTCGCGCTGGACCCCCTGCCGCGAGACGTCCGGCCCCCGGCCGCCGCCCTCCTCGCCGCCAGCGATCTTGTCGATCTCATCGAGGAAGATGATCCCGGATTCCTCGGCCAGCCCCACGGCCGATCGGTGGATCTTCTCGGGATCCAGCAGCGCCTCGGACTCCTGGGCCACCAGGATCGGCCGGGCCTCGGCCACGGTCATCGTCCGGGCCTGGGCGGGTTTGGGCATGATCTTCTCGAACATCCCCTGCAAGTCCATCTCCATCTGCTCCATGTTCCCCGCCCCCAGGATCGAGACCGGGGCCACCGCCTTGCCCGGCAGGGTGATCTCGACTTGCCGGTCCTCCAGTTCGCCCGCCTCCAACCGGGCCTTCATCTTCTCGCGCGACCGCTGGCGACGCTCGGCCGCCTCGTCCGGGCCCGCCTCGTCCCGGTGGGCCGAGGGCGGCGAGGCCGGCAAGAGAAGGTCGAGCAGCCGGGCCTCGGCCCGGTCCCGGGCGCTCTCGGCGACCCGGTCCCGCTCGCCGGCCTTGACCAGCGCGATCGACGCCTCGACAAGGTCGCGGACCAGGCTCTCGACGTCCCGCCCGTAGTAGCCGACTTCGGTGTACTTGGTCGCCTCGACCTTCACGAACGGAGCCCCGACCAGTTTCGCCAGCCTCCGGGCGATCTCGGTCTTGCCCACGCCGGTCGGGCCGATCAGGAGGATATTCTTGGGCATCACCTGGGCCCGAAGCTCCTCTGGCAACTGCTTCCGCCGCCAGCGGTTCCGGAGGGCGATGGCCACCGCCCGCTTGGCGTCGTCCTGTCCGACGATGTCGCGGTCCAGCTCGGCGACGATCTGGCGAGGGGTCAAATCGGGCATCGCGATCACTCCCGTTTCGGGGCCCGCTACCGCGGAACGTTCAGAGGCCTGTGTTGATCGGCCGGACCACGGCCCGGGCCAGATGGTCGCGTGCGTCGAAAGACCATTCGACCTGGATCTGCCCGCGGACGAGCAGGCTCCGGGAGGTGTCGTGGATCATCACGCGGATCGTGCCGCCGGGTCTTTCCGAGGAAGCGCCGGTCCCGTCATCGCCCCGGGATCTGGCCGATTGGGTCGGATCTTGCTCCGAGTCGATCGAACAGTGCTCCCGGAGGCCCCGGGAATCGACCCAGGCCAGGACCCGGGCCCAAGAGCAGCCCGCGGGTGTGGCCTCGCCGAGTTCCCGCTCGATCCCCTCGACGGTCGCCGGGTGCTCCGGGAATCCCACGAGGGCCTTCTCCAGGCCCCAGGAGCCCGCCGCCATCAGCGCCAACCCGCCCGAGATCGCCGCCAGGATCTTCGGGAGGCCCCGCCGGGGATGCGAAGTCCCGGGGGCCATTTCGCCCGCCCCGTCGCGCATCATCCGGCCTCCGAGGGCAATTCCTCGACCGTCAGGTTGCCATTGGTATAAATGTCGATCCCCCCGGCGATCCCCAGGGCGGACCGGACGATTTCGCCGGCGGGGAGGTCGGTATGGGCGATCAGGGCCCGGGCGGCGGCCAGGGCGTAGCCGCCGCCGGAGCCGGCGCAGAGGATCCCATCGGTGGGTTGGATGACGTCGCCGGAGCCGCTCAGGAGGAGGCTATGTCGGCGGTCGGAGGCGACGAGCATGGCTTCGAGCCGCCTCAAGAGACGGTCGGTCCTCCAGAGCTTGGCCAGCTCGGTGGCGGCCCGGAGGAGGTTGTCGGGGTGGTCGCGGAGCTTGGCCTCGAACCGCTCCAGGAGGGCGAAGCCGTCGGCGGCGCTGCCGGCGAAGCCGACCAGGACGGCGCCGTCCAGGAGTTTGCGGACCTTCACGGCGTCGGCCTTCATGACGGTCGTGCCGAGCGTGACCTGGCCGTCGCCGCCGACGGCCACCCGGCCGCCCCGTCGGACCGAGAGGATCGTGGTCGCGTGCCAGTCCATCTCCCTGCCTCCGGTTAGAGGGTCGCGCGAGGGTCCCGACCCCCCGCCTTCCCGCTCAGCGTAGTCGGACCGGGCCCCGGTTTCCAGGCAAAGGCGGGCCGGCTTTCCGGGTCGGGCGAGATTTCCGGTGACGCGGCGGCGGGGCGGGGCGATAATCGGAGGGAGGGCGAGCCCCGGCGCCTTGACCGGCTCCGGATCGCGCGGAATGCTTCCCGGAGTCTCGACGGAGGTTGGGGCGAGTCGGACCTCGGCTCGCGCTCGGCCTCCCTGGTGTCCGGCCGGCCCGGCGCGGGCCCGAAAGGAATCACCTGATGAAACATGATCGATTCACGCGAGCGATCCCGGCGATCGGCCTGGGCCTCGCGCTGGCTTATACCTCGGCCGCCCCCGGGCAGGGTCTCTCCCCCTCCAGCGGGAGCGGGGCGGGGACCGGGACCGGGATGTCCTCCGGCTTCCCCGGTTCGACCGGGACCGGGCGCGAGTCGAGCAGCGGGCTCGGGACCACCGGGACCGGCCGCGAGGGGATGACCACCTCCCCCCTCCCTCCGGCCTTTCCCGCCGGCAACCTCACCCGGCCGATCGATCGCAATCCGGCCGCCGGCGGCGACCCCGGACAGGGCGGGCTGAGCACCGTCTCGCCCGACCTGTTTCTTGATGCCCGGGCCGTCGTCGACCCCGGCGAGCGGGCCCTGGCGCTGGTCCGAATCGCCCAGACGGCGATCTTCAGCCGGCAGCTCGACGAGGCCCACACCGCGCTCTTCGAGGCCGGGCCGGCCGCCCTGGCCGAGCCCGATCGCCTGATCCGCGAGCAGCGACTCATCGCCATCGTCACGGCTCTCCTGAGCCTGGCCGAGGAGCGGATGGGCGACTATTCCGACATCGACGCCGCCCTCGACGACGAGACCCCCCCCCCAACCCGCCCGACCCCAGGACCTTCGCCGGGGCAGCCGACCCCGACTCCGACTCCGACGCCGACGCCGACCCCGCCGGCCGCCCGGACTCCGGCCGCCGCCCTCCCCCAGCAAACCCGGACGGCCCGGCTCCAGGCCGCCCTCCCCGAATGGGCCCGGGCGGTCGAGCTGGCCCGCCGGATCGACCAGGTCACGGGCCGGACCGAGACTCTGTTCCGGATCGTCGAGAGCGAGGCGTTCAGCAGCCAGCGGTTGATCACCGAACCGCTCCGGCAAAACGGCGTCCGACCCGACCCCACCAAGGTCGCCTCGGACATCCGAGGCTTCAGCGATGGCCTGCTCGAAGCGGCGGCCCGCCACGCCTCGATGATCGAGCGGCCGATCTGGCGGAACTATGCCGCTTACAGCATCATCTCCAACGCCGCCGCGTCGAGCCAGTTCGCCCGGGGCTTCCAGATCGCCCGGGCGATCGATCAGCCCGAGGCCCGGACCGATGCCCTGATCCGGCTGGCCGAGGGGCAGGCTGTCAACGGCCGGCCCGAGGAGGCCACGGCCGCCTACACAGAGGCCGCTCGGGCGGTCGCCCTTGTCCCCCAGGAGGACCCTCGCGAGACCCTGGTGGGGGTCCTGATCGATAGCCTGATCTCGTTCGGCCGGTTCGACGACGCCCGGGCCTGCGTCGCGCTTTACTCGTTCCCCTCGCGGCAACTCTTCGCCCTCTCCGCCGTCGCCGAGTCGCAGGGACGGCGGGGGCTGGCCGAATCCGCCCGGTCCTGGATCGCCCGCGACGCGCCGGTCGCCTTCCGGCCCATGCTCTACCGGCGGGTCAACGACGGGATCCTCGCGTCGATCGAGCAGAACCGGAGCAAGGACCTCTCCGGTTCCGGCAGTCGGTAACCTCCGTCCCGCGGTCGCCGATGGGGGGTGATCGCTTCAGACCCATCGGCCGGTGATCCCCGGCCGGGCCGAGATCAGGCCCATTCCCCTTGAAAGAGCGGCCGGATCGTCCGGTCGGTCCGGTCGAGGTGGAGGTCGCGGAAGACCTCGGCGTTGTCCTCGTCCTCGGGCTCGGGGGCCAGTTCGACGCCGAGGTCGTCGTCGGGGGCGACCCGGCCGCCGATCAGGATCAGCTCGGCCCCCTCGTGGTCGAGGAACTCGGGCGGGTCGGCCGGGAGCCATTTCCTGGACCCGAACCTCGCCATCAGCTCTGCGGGGAACTCGACCCGGCGGTCGGCATCGAGCCCGAGCCCCGCCGGGGACTCCGCCTCGGGGTTCTTCATGCTCACGACGAACCGGCCCTCACGCCCGATGTGGAAGGCGGCCTGGACCTCGCCCGGTTCCTCGGGCAACTCCAGCGCGTAGGCCAGGACGGTCCCCTGGGCGTGGCGGACCAGGGCATAGACCCCTTCTCCGGCCGGTCGGGCCGGGGCGAGGTCGGCCTTCATCTCGGCCGGATCGGCGAAGACCCGGTCGACGAACGCCCAGTGATTCCCGCCCCCCGGCCCCGACCCCGGGAGCATCTTTCGCCCGACCGTGATCATCCGGACCTCGTCCCGGCCCGCCGGCCGGAGCAGGACGTGGAACCGTCGGACCTCCACCAGGCCAGCGGGGGCCTCGTCCTCCGCGTCCGGCCGGTAGAAGAAGAAGATGTCGCCCCGCTCCAGGGCCCCATCGCCCGGACGCTCCGAGGCAGGCGCCTCGGCCCGGGCCTTCGACTTCGGGGCCTCCGCCTTCCGGGTTGTTGCCTGGGATGCCTTCGAGGAAGATGCCTTGCCCTTCGGTCCTGGCGCGTTCACGATGAGATCCTCCCGGAATGATCGGGTCGTCGGGTTCTGGTCTGGGTCCAACTGAACAAGCGTATCATGCAACCGGCGTGCCCGCGACCGTCCGGCGCGGCGAGGTCGGTTGAAACAAGGTCCGCCGAGGCCGAGTATCCTGTTCGTCCGAGGGCTTGCGGGATCACCTGGGGAGAGATCGCGACATGAGACGAGGCATCGGGTTCGGGCTGGCGGTGGCGGGATTCCTGGGTGCGGCCCCGGCGCGGGCCGAGGGGCCGACGTACCACAAGGACGTCGCGGCGATCCTCCAGCAGAACTGCCAGGACTGCCATCGGCCGGGCCAGGTGGCCCCGTTCTCGCTGCTCACCTTCGAGCAGGCCAGGAAGCGCGGGGGCGACATCGCGGAGGTGACCGGCGAGCGTCGGATGCCTCCCTGGCATGCCTCGACCTCGTTCGGCGGGCCGTTCCGCGACCAGCGGGTCCTGGCCGGAGCCGAGATCGCCACGCTCCGGGCCTGGGTCGAGGCGGGCTGCCCCGAGGGGGACGCCAGAGACGCCCCGCCCGCCCGCGAGTTCGCCTCGGACTGGCCGCTGGGCCCACCCGACCTGATCCTGACCATGCCCGAGCCCTACGAGCTGGCGGCCACCGGGGACGACGAGTTCCGCGTCTTCGTCCTCAAGACCGACCTCCCCTCGGACCGGTGGGTCCGGGCGGTCGACTTCAAGCCCGGCAATCGGAAGGTGGCCCACCACGTCCTGGCCGGGGTCGAGCGATCGGACCGGGCCCGGGAGCTGGACGCCCGCGACCCCAAGCCGGGCTACTCCTCGGTCGGGGGCTTTGGCGACGGTGTCGAGACCCGGGGCTTCCTGCCGATCTGGACCCCGGGGAGCCGCCCCCGGAAGGCCCCGGAGGACGCGGGCTACCTCCTCCCGAGCGGGGCCAACGTCCTGATCCAGATGCACTACCACAAGAGCGGCAAGATCGAGACCGACGCCACCCAGGTCGGCCTCTACCTGTCGGACCGGCCGATGGCCAGCGAGATCCGGACCGGGTTTGTCTTCCCGGAGATCCCCCCGATCCAGGGGATGATCCTCGCCGCCAAGGCCCGCGCCGCGCATGCGGCCGGCAAGCGGATCAACCTGAATGAAACCCTGGAGAACGTCCTCGTGATCCCGGCCGGCGAGGCGAACCACCCGGTCAAGGGCTCTTCGAAAGAGGGGATGGGCCGGCCGATCGGCCGCGACATCCTGGTGACCTCGGTCATGCCGCACATGCACTGGCTGGGCAAGGACTTCGAGTTCAACGCCATTCTCCCCGACGCCCAGGCCACGAGGGTCCCGCTGATCAAGATTGACCGCTGGGACTTCAACTGGCAGGGGACGTACACCCTGGTCGAACCGATCCGGCTGCCCAAGGGGACGTACTTCGAGATCCTCGCCCACTTCGACAACTCCCAGGCCAACCCCGCCAACCCGAACGACCCGCCCCGGACGGTCCACTGGGGCGACCAGACCAACGACGAGATGTGCATCGGGATCTTCGAGTTCATCCCCGTCGGCCCCTCGCCGGCGCCTGTTCCCAAGGTCGAGGCCCCCAAGCCCGCCGCCCCGGCGACCGGCGGCTCGGACTGACCAGCCCGGCCCCTTTCGCCCAGGGAGGCCCCGATGGATGATGTCGATCCGGAGACGACCCATGCCCGGCGGACCGCCGTCCGCCGGGCCCTCGCCATCGGCGGGGCGTGCATCCTCGGCTGCCTCGTCTTCGGCAAGCCCCCGGCCGACGCCACCATCGACGGTCTGATCGCCGCCCTCGGCGGCCTGGTCGCCTGGACGACCTACCACCTCATCAGCGGCCGGGTCGACGCCCTGGCCCTAACCGCGATGAACACCCTGCCGGTCTGGCGCGACCCCCGCGACCCCTGGCTCCCGACCCTGGTCATCACCACCCTCGCCATGCTCGGGGTCGGGGTCGTGATGGGCCTCGTCAACCGGCCCCCGGCCGCGGTCGCCCCGGCCGGGATCGAGCATGGCTGGTGGGACGCGGACCTCGATGGCCCGAGGTAGATCGACCGGTCGGTCCCCCCTTCCCCGCCGGCCCGTCGGACCTATACTGGACGCATGGACGAGACGGCGAACCCGATCTGGATCGGTTGCAGCGGCTGGAGCTACCCGGACTGGGCCGGGCCCTTTTATCCCGAGGGGATGGCGGCCGGCGAGTACCTGGAGTGGTACGCCGACCGCTTCCCGATCGTCGAGGTCGACAGCACGTTCTACCGGGTCCCATCCAAGGGGATGGTCCAGGGCTGGAAGGACCGGACCCCCGACGGCTTCCGGTTCGCGCTCAAGGTCCCGCAGGCCATCACGCATCAGAAGATGCTCAAGGGATCCGAGGCGGAGGTCGACGGCTTCGTCGCCTCGATTCTCCCGCTGGGCAAGAAGTTGACGGCCGCCCTCCTGCAACTGGGCTATTTTAATCGGGGGGCGTTCGGGTCGCTCGACGAGTTCCTGGACGTCCTCGACCCCTTCCTCGCCCGATGGCCGCACGATCAGGTCCCGCTGGCGGTCGAGGTCCGGAACCCCCGATGGGTGACCCCCAAGCTGGCCGAGGTCCTCCGCGACCACGGCGCCGCGCTCACGCTGACCGAGCAGACCTGGATGCCCCGCCCCTCGGAGGTCGCCCGGCTGGTCGACCCGGTGACCGGCCCGCTCGGCTTCGTCCGGCTCCTGGGCGATCGCGAGTCGATCGAGAAGGTGACGACCACCTGGGACAAGGTCGTCGTCGACCGATCGGCCGACCTCGCCGAAAACGTCGAGGTGATCCGGTCCATGGCCGATCGGGTCCCGGTGGCCGTCTTCCTCAACAACCACTACGCCGGGCATTCCCCCGCGACCGCCCGGGACCTCCGGAAGCTCCTCGGCCAGCCCGAGCCGGCCCCACCGCAGCGGCCAAGGACGACGCTCTTCGATTGAACCGTAGAAGGACGGCCCCGTCTGACTCCCTCTCCCCTCGTGGGAGAGGGTTGGGGAGAAAGGGCCGTCGCGGGACTGGCGATTCGAGTTTCGGGCGGGCCGGTTTCCTCGAATCTGACCGGCGTCGGAACCTCGCTCCCCGGCCCTCTCCCAGAAGGGGAATGGGAGGAAATCTTCCATGGAAACATTGGAATCCGACGAGGCTCGATGGCGGCGGAAGCTCCGGCGGATCCACTTCGGGGCCGAGCCGATCGAGGAGCAACTGGCCCGGCATCGGCGGGCGACGCTGGCGCTCTCGGGCGTGGCGATGGCGGTCGGCCTGATCTTCCTGGCGATCTTCGGGGCGTTCGGGCGGCCGGACGTGGGCGGGGTCGTGGTCGGGGTCCTCCTGGCCCCGGTCGTGGCGCTGGCGTGGCTCGACCAGGCGATCCTCCACGCCCGGGCGTCGGCCTATCTCCGCGAGCGGGCCGCCCGCCCTTCGAACGAAACCCCGCCGGTCTGAGCCCGGAGGCCCGGCCCGGCGGGGCGTTGGCACGATCCCGGGGGCCGGTCCGCGGGTCCTCAGAAAGGGCGGTCGTCGAAGACGCCGACGAGTTCGGCGTCCTCCTCATCCACTTCGGAATCGGACCACTCGGCGGCGTCGGCGACGCCGGCCTGGAGGTCGGCCTTGAGCCGCTTCCGGGCGGTGTGGAGCCGCCGCTTGATGGTCCCGATGGGGGTTCCGAGCCGCTCGGCGATCTCGACCAGGGACTGCCCCTGGATGTAGAACGCGACGAGGGTCTCGCGGTCGAGGGTCTTGAGCCGGGCCAGGCCGTCCCAGAGCCGCTGGGCCCGCTCCCGGGCGATCAGCTCGTCCAGGGGGTCGTGGCGGATCTCGCCGGCGGCCTCCAGGACCTCGGAGTCGACGCTGGGCGGCTGGACCCGCCGGGTCGCGCGGTTGATCGCCATCCGGGCGGCGACCTGCCGGAGCCAGCCGGCGAACCGCTCGGGCTCGCGGAGCTGGTCCAGCCGCCGCATGACGTGGAGGAAGACCTCCTGGGTCAACTCGACGGCCTCGCTGGGATTGCCCAGACGTCGGAGGCAGATGGCATGGACGGTCCGCTCGAACTGTTCGACCAGTTCGCCGAAGGCGTCGCGGTCGCCGCGCTGGGCGCGGCGGACCAGAGCGGCCAGGTCGATCCACTTCGGGTCCCTCGGGGGGACGCTCCGCACGGTCGCAATCACGGGAATCGCCCCTCCCCCGATCCTCGGGGGTATGGGCCCGGACACCGCGCCAGGAACTGACAGATCCGGCAAGGCGCGGGACGGGCATCGCCGACGGGCACACTTCAGGCGCCGATTGGTGGCGAGGTCGAGGAGGTAACGCGGCCCGGCCGGGGGACCGGGTGATCCCGCCCGGTGGGCGGCGCGGACCTCTCGGCGACGAACGCCAGCGATCGGCGACCGACGGGTGACGGCTGGGGCGCGGGGGGCCTGCCGGCGGTGGACCGGCAAACGCCTTCCGCGCGGGCCGACCGCCCGAATCAGAGCCAGGGCCTGGGATGACGACCGAATCCGCGACGCACCCCGAGTGGGGCACGCTCGGCCTCGGACGATCTCCCGGACCCGACGGCGATGATGAGGGGGGTTCGGCTCTCATCCCCCGGGGCCGCGTCTCACGACGCGGCCGCGGAGACCTCGATAGCTCGGGCCGACCGGCCCGCTGGGATCGCCGAATCACAACGCCGGCCGAGGGACGACCTCGAAAGACGCTGCCACGACGAGCTTCGCGGCGGCTGGACGCGACAACCTGTCCCGCCGTCGCCCGATCGGACGACGGAGGCACCGACGGGTTGCGACGCCAAGGCGGCGGGCTGCCCTTGCAGGTCCCGACTCGCCCGGCCCAGTCTGGGCCAGGACGATTCGGGGGATGAGCCGGAGATCGCGGGGATCGCGGGCTTCATGGGTTTGGGGGCCATAATCGGCGGCCCCTCGAACCTGAAGCCCGGATCCATCACGGATCCGGCGCGCACGGAGACGACGACGTGTCCGACGTGGGCGGTGCGCAGGGTCAGGCTACCGATGTTGGCGCTCGCGTTACCGTCGAGCTTCCGCGTGCCGAGGTTCAGCCGGTTGGGATTGGCCGACAGCGTCCGGTTCGTGCGGTTCAACATGGCAAGACCCTCACTTCCGCCAGTCTGGCGGGTTGGAGACGCCCAAGCGGCGGTTCGCCGTCGGGCGAGGCCGCCCCGATCCGGGATCGGGGCCGCCGGAGCGATCCGAGGGCCCAGGCCCTCGCATTGACAAGTGGATTGGGGTCCGGTTGGTTCCCGATTCCTCGTGTCTGGAACCGGGCCACGCGCCCGGACCCGGAAGTCCGATCCGACCACACCACCAGGCCCGACCGCTAGGAGGTCGGGCCCGGGTGTTCGCCGATCTGACAGCGTAGACGTAAGAGAGGTTCGCGGGAATTCGAGATTTCTTTTCGAAACGCTCCGAGAACTTTCGCGGACGGTCCGGGATCTCGCGGAATGGGATCGGATCCGACAACGCTTCATCAGAGTCGATCCGCATCCCGCCCTCGTCCGTTATATTCAGGCTGGGCGAGTCTCCGTTAGCACACTTTCGCTCCGGATGGGTGTTTGACGTTCCGCGTTCCCGCTTCCATCGCTCGATCGCCACCGCCGCACAAGACACCTCGGCTCAAGGAAACGAAAAGGGGACATCCAGGTTTATTCAATAAACCTGGATGTCCCCTTTTCGTTTCCCCGGTTGACCGCCGAGGCGACCGGGCGGAGGCGGGAATTCCTGACGACCGGCGGGCCGCTGTCGGCCGAGGCCGTCGCCGCCTTCCGGGATCACCTCGCCGGGGATCGCGAGGTCACCGACGCCAACCAGGCCGCCTACCGAGAGCTGGCGGCGGCCGGATTCATGATGGCCTGCCACACCTTCGCGCGGGGCGACGAGTCGTCCTACCGGCTGACCGAGGAGGGCTGGGCGTGTTGATCGCCCCGGTAACTGGCACGGTTTCTTCGGAGCTATCCGACACCTCCAAGCATGCGATCGATTCGAATTCGCTTGACACGGGCTTGGGCTGTTGCTCTGATACGACTTCACATGAGTGGCCGAGGAGAAAATCAAAGGAGCATGCCGATGCAGGACGCACGCACGCGGCGCGGGTTCACGCTGATCGAGGTGCTGGTGGTCATCGCGATCATCGGGCTGCTGGTCGGCCTGCTGCTGCCGGCGGTGCAGATGGCGAGGTCTGCGGCGAGGCGGGCGCGCTGCGCGAACAACCTGAAGCAGATCGGCCAGGCGATCCACCTCCACGCCGAGGCGCGAAACACCTTCCCGGGCGGCAGCGGCCCAGGCCCCGCCTACCCCTCGTATCTGGTCCAGCTCCTCCCACACCTGGAGGACTTCCCCCTGTACAACGCGATCAATCTAGGGGGCCATGTCTCCTTGACCTCCGCCGCCAACTCGACCGCCCGGAGGCAGACGCCGGGAATCTTCCTCTGCCCGTCGGATGCGGGGCGGAGACCGGATATGGAAGACGCCATCAACTATGCGGGCAACGCCGGCCGAGACGCGAATCAAGGCGAGGGCGTGTTCATCGGGAAGCCTCTGGCGACGCGGGACATCACCGACGGCCTCAGTCAGACCGCGGGCGTCGCCGAGTGGCTCGTCGGGGCGGGCTTCGCCGTGGATTTCATCGAAGGACAGGGCCGGGACCTGTCGATGATCGAACGGAATCGGCAAAGATACAAGCTCAAGCAAGTCTACTCGGACAACCCGCTTGACCTCGCCGCGTTCGTCCGCGTCTGCGGGACGTTCAATCCGGCCGATATCGATCCCCGGGGCATTAGCGGCCTCCCCAAAGGGTCCCTCTGGCTCAAAGGCGGCATCCTGGGCGGGACCCTGTATAACCACATGATGCGGCCCAATCAGCCATCCTGCTGGGCCGATCAATCTTTGAACGCGGTCACCGCTTCCAGCCTCCACGGCGGGGGCGCCCATGTGCTGATGATGGACGGCGGGGTCCGCTTCGTCAAAGATTCGATCGACCCGCAGGTTTGGTCCGCCGTCGGTACCCGTTCGGGCGGAGATGTCCTGACGAGCGGCCTTTAGGGGTAGGCGATCCTCGACCGCACCGTACCTGGATCGGAGGCGGCGAGCGATCGGTAACGATTCGATTTTCGCACCAGGGAGAAACGACCATGAAGCGATTGAACATTCAGTCTCTCACGACTCTCGTCCTGTTCGGGATCATCTTCGCGGCCTGTGGACCGGCCCCGTCCGCACGCGCCGACGACCCCCCCAACATTGTGTTCGTCGACCCCACCAACAACGCGACCGTCAACGTCGGGCCACTTTCCAGCAAACTGAAGGTGAATTTCAAGACTCACAACGGCTTTAATCCTCTCTTGGTGGAAGTCAGACTAAGGGGGCGACCAAGAACAAATCCGCATTGTCAGTCAGTTCCGCACTTTGATGTCACACTGCCCCGCTTACGTCTGATGGTGTAGTTCCAGTTCGGACATTCCTTGTGTCGGATCAGCCGTACT
>JAABUJ010001388.1_pt1 | contig 36149 bp, 32 predicted proteins | sample 5559131 | NCBI WGS metagenome assembly JAABUJ01 (sample SAMN10711875, study PRJNA513366) | rock metagenome | isolation source: Antarctica rocks | place: Antarctica: Victoria Land, Mt New Zealand nord | collected 2016-01-07 | reverse complement strand
ATGAGGAGAGGTCGTCCACGGTGTGATTCCTCGACGAAGGTCGCCACTTGGGCGGCCGATCCGCCGCACATCATGAGCTTAAGCTGACAAGGCTGCTCGTCGCAAGTTTCTACAGGACACAACCAAATCATCCAGCCCATGATCGTGTCCCCTGGAAAGGATCCGTCATCATCCGCCGAGCGTCGAGAGACATTGAAAAAGAAGCAAACATGAGGCCACCATGAGGCATCGAACGGAATTGTTAGCGTAAATACCCGACAACCGGCCGGCTCTGAAAGTTCGCCGCTCTTCAATGTCGCTTCAAATTAATACACAGGTCCGTTTGGAGCAAAATGGGCAAAATGGCATGAAGCGGGTGCCTGTAACGACTAGGAAAGATCCGCGATATGAGAGCTGCTTAACACCAAATCCGGGCGGATCGCGAACAGGTGGCGGGCGTTCTCCGTGGTGAGCTGGGATAGTTCTTGCACACTCATGCCACGGATAGCGGCCAATTTGGCGGCCGTGACGGCGACTCGGGCCGGCTCGTTGTCCTTGCCTCGATGGGGGTGGGGGCTGAGGTAGGGGGAGTCGGTCTCGACGAGCAGGCGGTCGATCGGGACGCGGGCAGCGGCCTCCCGGAGCGGGTCGAGGGCTTTATTGGCGAAGGTGAGCATCCCGGCAAAGGAGACGTGGAGGCCCAGGGTGAGAATCTCCTCGGCCTCGACCCAGTTCCCGGTGAACGAGTGCAGGACCCCCCGGACCGGGCGGCCGAGCCGGGCGAGCTGCTCGACGACGTCGCGGTGGCATTCCCGGCTGTGGATGATCACGGGCCGGTCGAACTCGGCGGCGAGGCCCAGGTGACGGCCAAAGGACTCGCGCTGGAGTTCGAACGGGGTCCGGTTCCAGTGGCGGTCGAGCCCGGTCTCGCCGATGGCGACGACCTCCGGGCGGCCGGCGAGGTCGCGGATCCGTTCCCAGTCACCCGGTCCGGCGTCGGCGGCGTCGTTGGGATGGATTCCGACGGCGGCGAAGATTCCGGGATACTCGCGGGCGATCGCGGCCACGGACTCGCTGTCCCGGGCCGTGGTCGCCACCGCGATGACGTGGACCACCCCGGCCTCCCGGGCGGCCCGGAAAACCTCGGACAGCCGACCCTTCAGCCGCCGGTCGTCGAGGTGCGCGTGGGTATCGACCAGCGGCGCGGGATCGATCATGGACTTCCGGACCCTTCCGGATCGGGCTGCGGGTCTTCGAAGTAGCCGACCAACTCCAACCGATAGCCGGTCACCCGGAATCCCCGGCTCCGGAGCCTCGGTCCGAGCCCGGGGTCGATCTTGGCGATCAGGTCGGGATCGAATGCCGTCGGGACGTCTTCGACGATGCCCGACTGGAGGCATCGGAGATGATAATGATGCTCGCCCCGGGCGTCATAGCGGGCCGACCCCTTGACGGCCCCCAGCTTGGTCGCCAGGCCGGAATCGACCAGCGCCTCCAGCGCCTTGTAGACCGTGGCCAGGCTGATCGACGGGAGGACCGCCTTGACCCCCCGGTAGACGTCCTCCGCCGTCGGGTGCTCCCCCGAGCCGTTGAGCTGATCGAAGACGGCCGCCCGCTGCCGAGTGTACCGCCAGCCGGCCGACTCCAGAGAAGCCCGGAGGTCGGGGAGCCCGGCCGATTCGGGATGGGTCGAGTCGTCCATGTCGCCCACCGACCTTCCGCGGTTCGAGAGTCAAGGAGAATCGATCGGCCCAGCGGAGCCGTCGAAGGGATCCCCCATTGTTCGGTCGCTTGACATGCGTGTCAACGGTCGGTTAGACTGGACTTTGGGCCGTATTCCCATGTACGGCAGGCGTGAACGTTCGGGTCCGGGTGTGACGCAAAGCTTTTCCGAGTCTCCTCGGGTGAAGCCGGTCGAGCGTCGCGTCGCCCAGATTCGGAGCGTGGCCGATCATCTCCGGGACCTCGCCTGTCTCGGGCGCGGTCACCGGGCGGTGAGGCCCGCCCGTTTCGCAACTCGCCCGTCTTCGTTCCGCCTCGGAGGGGTCTCATGAGCGTCGATTTGGTCCGGATCGTGGACAGCATCCACCGCGACAAGAACATCCCCAAGGATGTCTTGTTCGAGGGGATCGAGTCGGCGCTGGCCACCGCGGCCAAGAAGCACTACCCCGACGCCGAGGAGATCGAGGTCAAGATCGACCAGGATTCGGGCAAGATCAGCACGACCACCGACGGCGTGGTCGTGACCCCGCCCGACTTCGGTCGGATCGCCGCCCAGACCGCCAAGCAGGTCATCATCCAGAAGATCCGCGAGGCCGAGCGCGACAGCCTCTTCGACGAGTTCGAGGACCAGCGCGGCGACCTGATCACCGGGACGGTTCAGCGGTTCGAGGGCGGCGCCGTCACGGTCAACCTGGGAAAGACCGACGCCCTCCTGCCCCGGTCCGAGCAGATCCCCGGCGAGAGCCACCACCCGGGCGAACGGGTCCGGGCCGTGATCCTCGACGTCCGGAAGGTCGGCCAGCGGGTCAAGATCATCCTGAGCCGGACCCACCCCGATTTCGTCCGTCGCCTCTTCGAACTGGAAATCCCCGAGATCGCCGACCAGATCATCTCGATCCGGGCACTCGCCCGCGAAGCTGGGTATCGGTCCAAGGTCGCCGTGACCTCGATCGACGCCAAGGTCGACGCCGTCGGGGCCTGCGTCGGGGTCCGGGGGACCCGAATCAAGAACATCGTCGACGAGCTAGGCGGCGAGCGGATCGACATCGTCCGCTGGAACGAGTCGCTCCAGGTTCTGATCCCCAACGCCTTGCAGCCGGCCGAGATCGACGAGGTGATGCTCTGCCAGCTCCTGGGCCGGGCGATCGTCCTGGTCCGCGAGGACCAGCTCTCGCTGGCCATCGGCCGCCGCGGCCAGAACGTCCGGCTCGCCTCCAAGCTGGTGGGCTGGGACATCGAAATCATGACCAGCGAGGAACTCGACGAGTTGATCGAGAAGGCCGTCGCCGCCTTCACCCGGATCGAGGGGGTCGACACCACCCTGGCCGAGAAGCTCGTCGAGCAGGGAATCCTCAGCTTCGACGACCTGTCGGTCATGGAAATCGACGACCTGGTGAACACGATCGAGGATCTGAACGAGGAACTGGCCGTCGAAATCGTCGGCCGGTCCGAGATCCTCGCCGAGGAGCAAGCCGACGAGATGCCCCGCCGGAAAGGGGCCCGCCCCCAGAATCCGACGCCCCACCCGGCCGCCGGGGGAGAGGTCGCTCCCGCCGCAGCCCCGGCACCAGCCACGCTCGATGACCTGTTCCCCGAACAGGGAATCTCGTCCACAGCGGGAGACTCGCTCGGAGCCCCCGGCGATGGGCCGCGGTTCCCAGGCGAGATCGAGGACGGGGACCCCGAGAACCCCGATGCGTCGGGCCTCGAACCCGCCGAAGCGATCGACGACCAGCGCGACCTGGCGCTGGCCGCCGAGGAGGGCGAGCTCGATCCGGATGGCCGCGAGGTCACCTCGGCGCCGAGCGACGCCGATCAGAGCGAGAGCATCAGGATCGCCACCGACGCCGTCGAATCGGGGCCTTCGCCGGAGGACCTCGTTGCCCACGAGTCCGGCGGTGGGCCGAACCACCCGGATCCGTTCCTGTCCCTCGGCTCCTCCGGCTCGTCCCCGGAACCGCCGGGCCACCGCGACCAGGATCAGGAATCCGGCCTCGAATCGGAAAAACCAGGGGAGTGATTTGGACATGAGACACCCATGAGGCCCGCCCTGGGCCAGAAACCGCGTCCCGACCGACCCGGACTTGCCATGCCCCCCCCCTGAGTCTTCGAATCCGGCTCCATCCGGTTCGGCCCGACGGGGGGAAGTCATCTGGGCTTGGCATGATCGGTCGGCGGAATCCACAATACCGATCGTGCCGGCCCGGCCAACTTCGGCCGTCAGCCATTCCAGGAGGAGTCGCCTTTGTCCACGCGCGTCCACGAGTTGGCGAAAGAACTAGGGTTCAAGAACCAGGATCTGCTGAAGCGAATCGAAGAGTTGGGGCTCGACGTCAAGCCGAGTATCTTCGCCGGCCTCAGTTCCGAGCATGTCGATCGTATCCGGGGGTCGATGGGCGGTGCCGCCGAGCCGACCGCCTCCCCGGCCTCGCAACCCTCGGCTCGTCCTAGCCCCACTCCTTCGGAGACGCCCCCCATCAGCCCCACAGCCCCCGCCGCCAAGAGGCACGCCCCGCCTCCGATGGAAGCCGCCCCGGCCCCGACGACCGCCCAGGCGGCCACCGCACCGGCCGTCTCGCCAGCGCCGGTCCCATCGGTCGCCACACCCAAGCCGGCCGAGCCGGCCCCCGTCGCGGCAACCGGACCTGCCCAGGAGACCCCAGCCCCCGCCGCCCCGGTCGAGGCGGCTCGCCCGAACCCGGCCGCACCGGCGGCCGCCCCGGCCCCGGCGCCTCAGGCTGCCCGGTCGGGTGGTCTCTCCGCGCCCCCCCGGCTCGGCAGCGGCGGCGGACCGCTGTCGAGGCATACGCCTCATCGGAGCGGAACCGAGGGCGGCAACCCGCAGCCCCCGCCTCAACCCCGGCCTCCCATGCCCGGGCAGGGGACGACGCAGACGGCCCGGGCCGAGTTCCGCCCCAATCCGGCGACTCCCCCGCCCCTCAAGCCCAGCGACTACATCCCGGCGTCCGGGGTCCGGGCGAACCATAATCGGCAAGTTGGCGGGCAGAACGACCCGGGGTCGAGGCCCGGCGATGGGCCCAGGCGTGAGGCCCTCCCCGGCGGCGCGTCGCGGCGCCCGCTCCCGTCGGTCGCCCCCGTCCAACCCCAACCGGGCTCGCCCCAGGCCCGGCGGCCCGACGGCCCCCGTCCCGGCGGACCCAGGCCCGGCGGCCCTTCGGGAATTCCGGACGCCAAGACCCAGCGTCCCGAGCGTCGGTTCACGCCCGAAGAGATGCGGCGGATGATGCAGTCGGGCCAGATCGGCGGCGTCGAGCCGGCCCCGATGGCCGCCCGCGCCCCCGGGACCGGTCCCGGCCCCGCCCCCGGTCGGACGGGCCCGTCGCCGTCGTCCCGGTTCGGCGCCCCGCCGGCCCCCGGCCAGCAGATGCGCGGCCCCGCCGGCCCCGGTGGCCCGGCCCTCCGTCGCCCCGGCGCTGCCCCCGGCACCGGGACCGCCCCGCCGCCGCTGGTCCAGCCGCCGGTCGACGACGAGGAAGAGAAGAAGAAGGCCGCCGGACGGCTCGGCACCCCCGCCGACCGCGCGGGGCGTCGGGCCAAGCGGAATGAGCGCGCGACCGAGCGCCGGATCACCTCTCCCCTGCCGGTCTCGTCCCTGACCGGCGAGGCCGTCGAGGATGACGGTCGCGGGCGTCGGGGCGGCCGCAAGGGCGGCCGGAAGGTCGGCCGGGGTCAGCTCGCCCCGCTCCGGAAGTCGCACGCCGAGATCGAGCCGCCGATCAACGTCCGGAGCCTTTCCGAGGCGATCGGGGTCCGCGCCAACGACCTGATCCGGCGGATGATGAATAGCATGGGCCAGATGGTCACCATCAACGCCAATCTCGACGACGAGTCGGCGCAGATGCTGGCCCTCGAATTCGGCGTGGAACTCCAGATCGTCCACGAACGGACCGCCGAGGACGATCTCCTCGACGAGTACGCCAGCCGCGAGAACGAGACGGACGAGGAGGGCCTGGTCGCCCGGCCGCCGATCATCACGATCCTCGGCCACGTCGACCACGGCAAGACCTCGCTGCTCGACAAGATCCGCAAGGCCAACGTCGTCGACTCCGAGACCGGCGGGATCACCCAGCACATCGGGGCTTATACGGTCCTCCAGGATGGCCATTCGATCACCTTCGTCGACACCCCGGGCCACGAGGCGTTCACCGCCATGAGGGCCCGCGGGGCGAACGTGACCGACATCGTCGTCCTGGTCGTCGCCGCCGACGACGGCGTGATGCCTCAGACCCAGGAGGCGATCGCGCACGCCAAGGCGGCCGACGTCCCGATCGTCATCGCGCTCAACAAGATCGACCTGCCCAACGTCAACCTCAACAAGATTTACGGCGAGCTTTCGCAGCAGGATCTCGCTCCCGAGGAGTACGGCGGCGACACCCCGGTGATCAAGACCTCGGCCCTCACCGGCAAGGGGATCCCCGAATTGCTGGAGATGCTCGGGGTGGTCGCCGAGTTGAAGTGCGACCTCCGAGCCAACCCCAGCCGGCCGGCGACCGGGACCTGCCTGGAGTCGTCGATCTCGGAGGGACGCGGCGTGGTGGCGACGGTCCTGGTCCAGGACGGCACGCTCAAGGTCGGCGACGCCATCGTCTGCGGCGACGGCTTCGGCCGGGTCCGGGCGTTGTTCGACGACAAGGGCCGCTCGGTCCCGGAGGCCGGCCCGTCGATGCCCGTGGAGGTCTCCGGCCTCGACGCGGTCCCGACCGCCGGCGAGAAGTTCGCCGTCGTCGACGACATCACCCGGGCTCGCGAGATCGTCGACATCCGCCGGCTCCGGACCCGTGGCGTCGCCCTCGGCGAGCGTCAGTCGATCACGCTGGAAAACCTCTACAGCAAGATGGCCGAGCAGAAGGTCAAGAGCCTCAACCTGATCCTCAAGGCCGACGTCCAGGGGTCGCTCGAAGCCCTGATCAAGGAACTGGAGAAACTGGAGAACCCCGAGGTCCCGATCCGGGTCCTGCTCAAGGGTGTCGGCGGGATCTCCGAGAGCGACATCCTGCTGGCCGACGCCTCGCAGGCCATCGTGATTGGGTTCCGGGTCGCACCCGAGGACCGGGCGGTGTCGCTGGCGGACGAGAAGAAGATCGACATCCGCCGCTACGACATCATCTACCAGGTCACCGACGAGATCAAGAAGTCTGTCGAGGGGATGCTCGTCCCCGAGATCAAGGAAGTCCACCTCGGCCGGGCCGTGGTCCGGCAGAGCTTCAAGATCTCCAAGGTCGGGACCGTCGCCGGCTGCTTCGTCACCCAGGGGATCATCGAGCGCTCCTCCAAGGCCCGGCTGATCCGCGAGGGACGCGAGATCTACAAGGGCGGGATCGAAGCCCTCAAGCGGTTCAAGGACGACGTCAAGGAAGTCCGCGAGGGCTTCGAGTGCGGCATCAAGATCACGAATTTCGACGACATGAAGACCGACGACGTGATCGAGGCCTACCGGGTCGACATCATCCGCCGGACCCTTTGAACCGGCCGGATCCCGGCGCCTCGGGCAACCCCCGAGGCGCCGGCCCGGCCGCCGGTCCCCCTTCGGTGAGGGCGGGACGATGCATCTGGCGATCCTCCGCCTCGAAGTCCGGATCGGCGACGGCCTCCGGGTCAAGCGGCGCACCGTCCGGGCCATCGTCGCGAGGATCCACGGTCACTTCAACGTCTCCGTGGCCGAGGTCGCCCGCTCCGACCATCCCTCTGAGACCGTGATCGGGGTCGCGGCCGTCGCTGCCACCCGGCGGGAGGTCCGGGAGGTCCTCGACCGGGTCCTCGACGCCGTGGCGGCGCACCCCCGGGTCGAGGTCATCGCCTCGGAGCTGAAGGAATTCTAAGCCCAACTTCGCCCGCAAGCCCTCGTCCATCGAATCCGTGATACGGATCCCAGAAATGCGATGCACGATTTCAGATCTCAAAGCATTCCATGGCAGAGATTTGCAATCTGAAATCTAGGGTCTGGAACGAGGCAATATCTTTCTGGGATCCGTACGTATCAGTCCCCGCCCGCGAGGTCCAACCACCATGCCGTCCCACCGTCCCCTGCGGGTGGCCGAGGCGATCCGGGAAGTCGTGTCCTCGGCGATCCTTTTCGAGGTCTCCGACCCCCGGGTGACCGGCATCACCGTGCTCCGGGCCGAGGTTTCCGGCGACCTCCGGTCCGCGGCCGTCTTCGTCTCGATCATGGGGACCGAGCCGGAGCAGAAGCAGGCCATGAAGGGGCTCCAGAGTGCCGCCGGCTTCCTCCAGGCCAAGGTGGCCGCCCGGCTCCAGACCAAGGTCACCCCGCACCTGACCTTCAAGAGCGACGTCGGCATCAAGCGGTCGATCGAGATGTCGAAGATGATCGACGACGCCTTGGCCGCCGAACGCCCGCCCGGGCCCGAGGCGGGTCCCGTGGCCGCCCCCGAGGAATCGGTGGGCGACGACGACTGACCGATCGATCACGGTGGCGGACCTACCTTGACCAGGCGCCCCCGACTTGTAAGAGCCCGGAGCCCGTCCCGATCCGGATCGGCTAATCCCCTTTGACCCAACACCGCCCGCGAACGTTCAAGCCCATGGCCACACCGAGCAAAGCGCAGTTCCTCACCGAGATCCACGCCCTCCTCAAGAAGCGCTACAAGCTGGGGCCGGCCGTCGAGAAGTTGTCGGTCCTGGAGGCGGTCGTCTACGGGGTCTGCCACGAGGACACGACCCGGGAGCAGGCCAACCAGGCGCTCTCGCGGTTCAAGGACGACTTCTTCGACTGGAATGAGGTCCGGGTCAGCTCGCTGGAGGAGATCCAGGGCGTTCTCGCCGGGATGTCCGAGGTTGAGGGGCGGGCCTTCCGGATCCGCCGATTTCTCCGCCAGCTCTTCGAGAAGACCTACGGGTTCAACCTCGACCTGCTGATCAAGAAGCCGCAGAAGGAGTCGATCAAGGCGTTGGAGGAATACGACGCGCTCGGGTCGGATTATGTCCTGGCGACCGTCACCCGCCTGGCCCTGGCCGGCCACGCCATCCCCGTCGACGCCCCGACGACCCGGGCCCTCCGCCGCCTGGGCGTTGCCGACGAGGCGGTGGACGCCCCGACCCTCCGGGGGATCCTCGAACGCGCCGTGCCCAAGAACCGCGGCAATGAGTTCAGCGACCTCATCGAGGAGCTGGCGCACGACACCTGCGTCGAGGGTGAGCCCGACTGCCCCCGCTGCGAGTTACGCAAGGTCTGCCCGACGGCCGAGGCCCGCAGGGTCGAGGCGGCCGCCCCCAAGCCCCCCAAGGGCAAGCCCGGCAAGGCCAAGTCGCCCGAGTGAGGGTGTCGAAAAATCTTCGCCGATCTGCTCGACTCGCGGTCGCCCTTGCCTATAACACGAGGGCACGGGTGGCCGACTCTATTTCATGGAGATGCCTGACTGATGAGCACGGCTACAAGCGGACCAATCCGGGAGCCGACACGCATGCGTCATTACTTCGCCGCCGTCGCCCTCGTCGCCCTCGCGACCCCCGCCTTTGCCGCCGAGAAGGACATCGTCGACACGGCCGTCGCCGCCGGCTCGTTCAAGACGCTGGTCACCGCCGTCAAGGCTGCCGGCCTGGTGGACACCCTCAAGGGGGACGGACCATTCACCGTCCTGGCTCCCACCGACGAGGCGTTCGCCAAGCTCCCGGCCGGGACTGTCGAGACCCTGCTCAAGCCCGAGAACAAGGACAAGCTCGTCGCGCTGCTGACCTACCACGTCATCCCCGCCCGGGCCATGGCCGCCGACGTCGTCAAGCTCGACGGCAAGACGGTCAAGAGCGTCCAGGGCTCGCCCATCAAGGTCGAGGTCGAGGGCAAGTCCGTGATGGTCAACGACGCCAAGGTCGTCAAGGCCGATATCGCTTGCAGCAACGGCGTCATCCACGTGATCGACACCGTGATCATGCCCCCCACCAAGTAAGTCGCCGGCCGGCCTCCCGACCTCGCCCGCACGCCCCCCGCGTCGGGCGTCGTCGTTTCGAACAGGCCGGTCGGCGAGGCTCGGCCGAAGGTCGACCTGATCGCGTCAACTCTTGGCACGCTTCGCCGGGTCGTGTTAAGATTCGGTCTTGGGAGGTCGGCAGGGTGTCGCCGCCCGCCCGCCGCCTTCATCTCCGATCGGACGCCAGCCGCGAGAGAGCCGGGAATCGGACCCGGGCCGATCGCCGGGCAGGATGGCCGCGGTCGATCGGTGCGGTGACCACCGGGGCCTGGCCGAGGAGACGAGATCATGGTCGGTCCGTTCCGTCGCTTCGTGACCTTGCTGACGCTGGGTTGGCTCGTCGGCTCGCCGAGCGGATTCGGGGCTCAGGACCCGAAACCGAAGCCGCCCGCCACTGACCCCGAGGCCAGGCCGGCCCCCGCCGACTTCGCCCTGCCCGGCGAAGACCCTCCCAGGGCGTTCGTCCCCGCTCGGCCCAGGACGGTCGAGGAGCAGAAGCGCGTCGAATCCCTCCGCTATTACGCGGCGGCCCGCGCCCTGGAAGATCGCCGCCAGTTCAACGACGCGATCAAGGAACTGGAAAAGGCCCTGGCCTGCGACCCCGAGTCGACGCCCGTCCTCCGCCGCCTCAGCCGGATCGACTTCGCCCTCGGCCGCGAAGCGCCTGCCATCGCCTACAGCCGTCGGGTCCTTGCCGCCGATCCCGGCGACGTGGAGACGCTGGCCCTGCTGGTCGGGCATTACAAGGAAGATCCGCCCGCCGCCGAGGCCCTCCTCAAGGAAGCCGCCGGCAACCCGAAACTTGACAAGAACTCGGTCGGCGCGCTCTACATCGATTTCGAGCTGGGCAACATTTACGAGAGCTCGCTCCGCTTCGACAAGGCCGCCGCCGCTTTCGCCAAGGTGGTCGATGCGCTCGATGAGAAGACCAACGCCCGACTCGCACCGGCCGACCTCCGGCGGTTCCTCGGCAACGACGAGGCCCAGGCTTATCTCCGGTTCGGCCGTGTGTTCCTCCAGGCCAAGAAGAACGACCTGGCCATCAAGGCCCTCCGCCGCGGCCTGGTCTACGACCCCGACGAACCGCTCCTGCTCCTCTTCCTCTCGCAGACGTATCAGGAAGCCGGCCGGGCCGAGGAGGCGCTCACTCTGGTCGAGCGGTTCCTCAAGCGTCAGCCTCGGGGACGAGAAACTTATGACCTGCTGGCCCGGATCCTGACCACGCTGAAGCGCGAGAAAGAGATCGTCCCCCGGCTGGAAAAGTACGCGGCGGCCGACTCCAAGAACGTCCCCCTCCAGTACGCTCTGGCCGAGCGTTACAAGGCCGCCGGTCAGGCCCAGAAGGCCCAGGCGATCTTCAACCTCCTGCTGGCCGAGCAGCGCGACACCCAGGACTTCGCCGAGAACTTCCCGAAACTCCTCAAGGAACGCAAGACCGAGGAACTCCTCCAGCTCCTGATCAAGGCCGGCGGCCGACTCCGGCGGCTCGACGCGGTCAAGCCACAGGTCGACCTTCTCGTGGCCGACCCGGCGTACACCGATGAGGTTCTGGACGCCGGGCTCCGGATGATCTCGTCCTCCCCGCCGGCGTTTGACCCGCAGGAGGGCTGGATCGTCCTGGTCAGCATCGCCACCGAGGGGAAGCGGGCCGCGAAGCTCGCCGGCCTCCTCCGATGGTCGCTCCAGCGGATGCCCAACCCGATCGTCTATCGCGAGTTGATCTTCACCCTCTTCGACCAGGGCAGGTTCGGCGAGGCCGAGGCGGCCTTGAAGGAGCTGACCGAGAAGTTTCCGGACGAGAAGAACACCCGGAACCAGATCCTCCTCGGCCAGATCCAGGCCAAGGCGGGCAAGAACGACGAGGCGGTCGCCACCGTCCGCGACGCGGTCAAGCAGGAGCCGAACGACCCCGACGCCATCCGGACCCTCGCCGTCCTGCTCAGCCAGGCCGGCAAGAACGACGAGGCGATCGCCACCGTCCGGAACGTCCTGAAGGCCGACGCCACCAATCCTGACCTTAACGCCCTGCTTGGCAGCATGCTCATGCAGGCCGGCAAGAACGACGAGGCGATCGCGCTCTTCCGGTCGCTCCTCGACCGGTTCCCCAACAACGACGAGGTCGCGAAGGTCGCCCGCTCGTCGCTCTCGACCATCTACACGACCATGGGCGACTTCGCCAAGGGCGAGGCCGAGCTGGAAGTCCTGTTCGCCAAGAACCCGGACGACCCGGGCGTCAACAACGACCTCGGCTACCTCTACGCCGACCAGGGGAAGAATTTGGAGAAGGCCGAGGCGATGATCCGCAAGGCGGTCACCGAGGAGCCGGACAACTACGCCTACCTCGACAGCCTGGGCTGGGTCCTCTTCAAGCGGGGCAAGTTCCAGGAGGCCCGGACGCCGCTGGAGAAAGCTCAGGCGGACCCCCGGGCCGACTCGACGATCCCCGACCATCTCGGCGACGTCTACTTCCAGCTCCAGCTTCCGGCCAAAGCCAAGGAAGCCTGGGAGCGGGCCCTGAAGGTCGCCGGCCAGGCCAAGCCGACCGACAAGCGGCTCCCCGAGCTCCAGAAGAAGCTGGAATCGCTCAAGCAGTTCGAGCCGTCGCCCCGGCCCAAGGCGGGCGACAACCCCTGAGCCGGTCCCATCGTCTGGCGCCGGGTGGCCCCGCGAGGCCGGACCCGCCCGTCGCCCCTCGTCGATCTTCTCCCCCGACCCGGAGCTGGATGGAATTATGTCAGGGCATTCCCACTCGGCGAACATCGCGCACCGGAAAGGGGCTGTCGACTCCAAGCGCGGCAAGCTGTTCAGCAAGCTCTGCCGCAAAATTTACGTGGCCGCCAAGAACGGCGGCGGCGACCCCAGCATGAACTTGCCGCTCCGCTACGCGATCGACAAGGCCCGCTCGTTTAGCTGTCCGAAGGACAACATCGAGCGCTCGATCAAGAAGGGGACCGGAGAGCTGGCCGCCGAGAATTTCGAGGAAGTCACCTACGAGGGCTACGGCCCCGGCGGCGTGGCGGTCCTTTGCGAAGTCCTCACCGACAACCGGAACCGGACCGCCGGCGATCTCCGCAAAGCCTTCGAGGTTTGCGGCGGAAACCTCGGCTCCAACGGCTGCGTCAGCTACCTCTTCGAGTACAAGGGCCTCTTCCTCATTGAGGCTCGGCACGTCGCCGAGGACAAGCTGATGGAAGTCGCCCTCGAAGCCGGGGCCGACGACCTCAAGCGGGCCGACGATTACTTCGAGGTCACCTGCGACCCCAAGGTCTTCGAGTCGGTCCGCAAGACCCTCGAAGACCACAAGATCGCCACCGAGTCGGCCGACACTGGCTACCTCCCCGCCACCTACGTCAGCCTCGACGTCGACCATGGCAGGCGAATGCTCCGGCTCCGCGACCTCCTCGAAGAGAATGAGGACGTCCAGAACACCTTCGATAATGCTGAGGTTCCCGAGGAACTGGTCCAGGCCTGAGCCCCGTCCGGGCCGGAGGTGGGAGGCTTCGCCGTGCCCCGGGAACCTCATTACCGGGCCGATCTGACCTGGATCGGTCTCGCGCACGGCCCGACGACCTCCTACCCGGCCTACTCCCGCGGGTAGGCCGTCGAGGTCGCCGGAAAGTCCTTCCTCGTCGGCTCGGCCGACCCGCGGTTTTGCGGCGACGCCTCGCTCCACAACCCCGAAGAACTCCTTCTCGCCGCGCTCTCGGGCTGCCACCTCCTGAGCTACCTCGCCGAATGTGCGCGGGTCGGCTTGGCGGTCCTGGAGTATTCCGACGCCGCGACCGGAACGATGCAATTCGAGGGGGGCAGTGGGCGGTTCGTCGAGGTCATGCTCTGCCCCCGGGTGGTCGTCAGCCCCGGCACCGATGTCGACCTCGCCCTCGCCTTGCACAACAAGGCCCAGGAGGTCGGCTTCATCGCCCGGTCGGTCAACTTCCCGGTCCTCCACGATCCCACCATCATCCCTTCAGAGGCCGATGAATCGCAACCATCGATTGAGCCTTGATTTCGAGCGGGCCTTGCGTCTGGCGGCCTCCGGCCATCGCGACCAGGTCCGGAAGGGGAGCGGCGCCCCCTACATCGAGCATCCCGTGGCCGTCGCCCTGATTCTCGACCGCGCGGGGTTCGACGAGGAAGTTGTGATCGCCGGACTGCTCCACGACCTCGTCGAGGATACCGAGGTCACGCTCGGTCAGGTCCGCGACCAGTTCGGCGACCGGGTCGCTGCGTTGGTCGGCCATTGCTCCGAAACCAAGCTCGACGCCTCGGGGGCGAACCGGCCCTGGATCGACCGGAAGCGCGACCACCTCGGGGCCGTGGCCGGGGCGCCCGAGGCGGCCCGGGCGGTGATCCTGGCCGACAAGCTCCACAACCTGCTCAGCATCCGGCTCGACCTCGCCGAGGGACGCCCGGTCTGGTCCTCGTTCCACGCCGACCGCGATCGCGTCCTCTGGTACCACGATGCGATGATCGACGCCTGCCGCTCCCCCGATCCCCGTCTGGCGGCGCTCGCCGACGAATGCCGGAGGCTCCTGGATGAGGTCGCGGCCATCGGTCTTGGCGATCAAAATTCGGGGGAAAGTCCTTGATCGCCCGGGTTCTGAATCCTATAGTGATTTTGTCGGCCGAGACTCACCTCCGGCCGACACGGGTCGTGCGAGCGTGGCACGACGAGATCAGGCCCCGTCTTGCTCGAGGCTGGACTCCCGCGGGACCGGGAAGGCCCTCATTGAATAGGAGGTGATTACGTGTGTAGTGACAACCAGAGGCGGCTCGCCTAAGGGCGGCTGACGGGTTGCCCGTCGGGCAGCCGCATCTTTGCTCGATCGGAAACGATCGCCGGACCAGGCCCGAACCCTTTCGGGCCTGGTCTTTTTGCTCTCGATAGATTGCCTCATCCTTGGAGTGCTTGGAATTGACCCGGAATTCCTCCGAGACCCGGCTTGCCCTGGATCGCCTGTCGGCCTGGTGGTTTACCAGCGTCGCCACGATCGGTTAACGGGCTGGGAGCGGAGTCTAGACGTTCCGCGATGTCTTCCCAGAATCAAGCGACTAGCCCCGTGGCCTGAAAAGGTCTTGGGGCTTTTTTCATTCGTCCCTCTTCGCCGATCACTGACCGAAATGAATGACCGATTTCCCCGGCTTCCACGCCGGGCCCTGGAGGACGGGCTACCGTGATTGTCGTGATGAAGTCCGACGCATCGGCCGAGCAAGTCGACCACATGGTCGCCCACATCCGGGCGCTGGGGATGTCACCCCAGGTCCTGGTGGGTACGCAGCGAACCGTGATCGCCGCCATCGGCGAAGAGCGTCAGGGGCTCGCCGAGGTCCTCGAACCCGGTGAGGGGGTCGAGAAGGTGATGCCGATCCTCGCCCCCTACAAGCGGGCGTCTTCCGAGCTGACGACCGAGCGGACCATCGTCCGGGCCCGGGGGCTCGAAGTCGGTGGGACGCGCGTCGCGGTGATCGCTGGCCCCTGTTCGGTCGAGAACGAGGCGCAGATCGTGGCCCTGGCCAGGTCGCTCAAGGACCGGGGGGCCACCGGCCTCCGCGGCGGAGCGTTCAAGCCGAGGACCAGCCCCTACAGCTTCCAGGGGCACAAGGAAGACGGCCTGAAAATGCTGGCGACGGCCCGCGACGCCATCGGTCTGGCGATCGTCACCGAGGTCATGGCTCCCGAGCACGTACCGATGGTCGCCCGGTACGCCGACGTCCTCCAGATCGGCGCCCGGAACATGCAGAACTATCAGCTCCTCCAGGCCGTCGGCGACTCGGGCAAGCCGGCCCTCCTCAAGCGGGGGATGAGCGCGACGATCGACGAGTTCCTGCTCGCCGCCGAGTATATCCTCGATCGCGGCAACCCCCACGTCATGCTCTGCGAGCGCGGGATCCGGACCTTCGAGGACCACACCCGGTTCACCCTCCCGCTGGCCACCGTGCCTTATCTTCAGGACAAGAGCCACCTCCCGGTGGTGGTCGACCCCTCGCACGGGACGGGCAAGGCCAAGTTGGTCCTGCCGATGTCCCGGGCCGCCATCGCCGCCGGGGCCGACGGGCTCATCATCGAGGTCCACGAGGACCCCGAGCACGCCCTGAGCGACGGCTCGCAGACGATCACCCCCGCCGCGTTCGCCGAGCTGATGGCGGCCTGCCGCCGCGTCGCGGAGGCCCTCGACCGGACGATGTGATCCGACCGGCTGATCGCGATCGAGGGGCTTACGGGCGGGCCCGGCGGCGGAAGGCCGTCGCGAGCCCGCTAGCCAGGTTCATCCCGAGGCGGACGATCGAGGCGGGCCCGGGCACGGTCCCGCCCGCGGCCGGGGCGATGTCGGCCAGCGACGTGGCCAGCCTCGCCTCGTCGAAGAAGGCGTTCCCGTTCCAGTTCTGGGACGAATAGTTCAACCTCATGAAGGTTGAAGAAGCCCAAGACCAGGCCCTGAGCGGGTGGGAGGAGCCGAGCCGCCGAGGGCGCGGCCCTGCTCCCGATCAATCCTTGCCCTTGTGCCGGGCGACCCGGATCTGGCCTTGGGCCCGGTCGATGGCCCGGGTCCGCTCGGCCTGCTCGGGCTCGGAGGAGCCCCGGCGGGCCCTGGCCTTTTCCAGCTCTTGCTCGGCGGCCTGGGCGTCGACGCCCGCCGCCGGGATCGCCCGGTTGGTCAGGATCGTGACCACGTCATCGCGGACCTGGGCGAACCCGCCGTCGACGAAATAGCGGCGGGTGGCCCCTCGGGCCCTGGTCCGAAGCTCGCCGAAGCCGAGCCGACCGATCAACGGTGATCGGCCGGGGAGGACGCCGAGTTCGCCATCGAAGAGGGGCAGGGCCACGAACTCGACGACCTCGTCGAAGAGGGTCCGCTCGGGCGTGACCACGACGCACTGGATCCGGCCGCCGGGCTTGAGGCCCACGCTGACTTCGGCTTCGCCTTGTGGCCGCGGAATACCGCCTTGACTTTTGGCCTCGTGGTGGGCGGTTGCCATCGCGATTACCTTCACCCTTTCGCAGGTCGGGTCGTAGGGTGGGTCGAGTGAAACGAGGCCCACCACGCCGGCGGGATGGTGGGCCCCGTTTCACTCGACCCACACTACGCTTTTGGACGCATTCTCAGCGATGATGACAATGGGTATCGACCATGAAATCAGCGGGCCATCCGCTTGGCCTGCTCCTCGGCCTGGTCGACCGAGCCGACGTAGAGGAACGCCCCTTCGGGGAGGTGGTCCCACTTGCCTTCGCAGATTTCGCGGAAGCTCTTGATCGTGTCGGGTAGAGTCGTGTACTGGCCTTCCTTGTTGGTGAAGACCTCCGCCACGAAGAACGGCTGCGACATGAACCGCTCGATCCGCCGGGCCCGGTGGACGATCAGCTTGTCTTCCTCGGACAGCTCGTCGACGCCGAGGATGGCGATGATGTCCTTGAGTTCCTTGTAGCGCTGGAGGATGGTCTGGACCCGGCGGGCGACGTCGTAGTGCTCCTGGCCGACGTACTGCGGGTCGAGGATCCGCGAGGACGAGCCGAGCGGGTCGACGGCGGGGAAGATCCCCTTCTCGGCGATCGAGCGCTGGAGGACGATGAAGGCGTCGAGGAAGCCGAAGGTGGTGGCCGGGGCGGGGTCGGTCAGGTCGTCGGCGGGGACGTAGACGGCCTGGACCGAGGTAATCGCCCCTTTATTGGTGGAGGTGATCCGCTCCTGGAGGCCGCCCATCTCCGAGGCCAGGGTCGGCTGGTAGCCCACGTTGGAGGGCATCCGGCCCAGGAGGGCGGACACCTCGGCCCCGGCCTGGCTGAACCGGAAGATGTTGTCGATGAACAGGAGGGTATCGGCCCCGGTCGAGTCGCGGAACCACTCGGCGTTGGTCAGCGCCGAGAGGGCGACGCGGAGCCGGGCGCCGGGGGGCTCGTTCATCTGGCCGAAGAACATCACCGTGGAGTCGATGACGCTCTTGCCGGTCGAGCCGATCTTGGTGTCCTGCATCTCCAGCCAGAGGTCGTTCCCCTCGCGGGTCCGCTCGCCGACCCCGGCGAAGACCGAGTAGCCGCTGTGGACCTTGGCGATCCGCGCGATCAGCTCGGTGAGGATCACCGTCTTGCCCAACCCGGCGCCGCCGAAGAGGCCGATCTTGCCGCCCCGGACGAACGGGGTGAGCAGGTCGACGACCTTGATCCCGGTCTCGAAGACCTCGGTCTTGGGCGAGAGGTCGTCGAAGGCCGGCGGGTCGCGGTGGATCGGCCAGTGCTCGGCCGCGTGGACCGGCCCTCGGCCGTCGATCGGCTTACCCAGCAGGTTGAAGACCCGGCCCAGCGTCTCCTTGCCGACCGGAACGGTCACCGGCGAGCCCGTGTCGTTCACGGCCATCCCACGGACCAGCCCGTCGGTCGAGCCCAGGGCCACGCAGCGGACCCGGTTGCCGCCCAGGTGCTGCTGGACCTCGCCCGTGAGATGAATCTTGATGCCCTTCTCTTCGGTCTCGATCGTCAGCGCGTTGAAGATCTCGGGCAAGTGCCCCTCTTCGAACTCGGCGTCGAACGTGGAGCCGATCACCTGGGCGATGCGTCCGGTCGCGGTGGCGGTGGCCATGAGCTTTCGTCCTTCGGGAGGGAGGCCATCTCAGATGTCGGATCTCGGATCTCGGACAGCGGGGATAGAGAGGTTTTCGCCTGGCTGAGTCGTCCGGCGGCGTCGAGCGGAGCGAGGCTCACCATGCCTGGACGTCCCTCGGTGGGCCTCGCTCCGCTCGACGCCACCCTACATATATTCGCACCGATCGATGGGAAACCGCTCTCGCTCGATCGATCTGCCATGAGTCGGGTCATTCCAGCGCCGCGGCCCCGCCGATGATCTCGGCCAGCTCGCGGGTGATCTGCGCCTGGCGGGCCCGGTTGTAGAGCATGGTAAGGCTCTTGATCATGTCGTCGGCGTTCTCGGTCGCACCCCGCATGGCGACCATCCGCGAGATCTGCTCGCTGACGGCCGCGTCGAGGAAACACTTGAAGAGGCGGACCTTGAAGGAAACGGGCACGATCTCTTCGAGGATGCTCCGGGCGTCGGGCACGAACTCGTAGGGGACGCGTTCGGGCCCCGGTCGGCCGACCTTGGAGGGGGCGGCCGGCGTCTCGGGCTTGGAGGGGGCCGAGGCCGGGGCGACTTGCCCGGCGGTCATCGGCAGGAGAGTCTCGACGATAGCCTCCTGGCGGGCCGAGTTGATGAAGCGGGTGTAGGCCACGTCGACCCGGTCGATCTCGCCCCGGAGGAACATCCCGATGAAGTTATTGGCCAGAATTTCGACTTCGTCGAACTGCGGCCGGTCCTCGAACTGGAGGTACGTCGCGTCGACCGGGATCTGCCGGAACCGGCAGAAGGCGGCCCCGCGCTTGCCCGAGACTTCCAGCCGATGCTCGATGTGGTCGGTCGCGTAGTCCTGGAGAGTCCGGGTCGAGACCCGGATCACGCTCCCGTTATAGCCGCCGGCCAGGCCCCGGTTGCTGGTGAGCATCAAAAGGACCGACTTCCGGACCGGCTCGCGGACTTCCAGCAAGGGGTGCGAGACGTCCTTGGCCGTCGCGCCGAGGTCGGCCACCAGCTCGGCGATCTTGCGCGTGTAGGCTTCGGCCTGGGTCGCGCGGTCAAGCGCCTTCTTGAAGCGGGCGGTGGCGATCAGCTCCATCGTCCGCGTGATCTTGCGGATGTTCTGCACCGACTTGCGGCGCTTGACGATCGCTCGGGCCTTGGCCATCGGTGGTGTCTCGCCTCGCCGTCGGTTCGATTCGGGGTCGGGTCCGGGTCCCGGTGGGGACCCTCCGGGGACGCTGGCCAGCCTCGGGGCGGGGCCGGGCCAGCGCCCATCGTCGATGTTCAGACCGTCGCGCCGGCCAGGGTCGGGCTGGCGGCAGCGGCTCCGGCCGGGGCGGCCGAGCGGTACTGCGACTTGAATTCGCCGAGGGCCGCCTTCAGGCCAGCGACGACCGCGTCGGATAGCTTCCGCTCGCGGGAGAGGAGGTCGCGGACGTCGGCCTTCCGCTCACGCATGAAGTCGAGGAACTGCGTCTCCCAGTGGGAGACTTCCTTGATGGGGACGGCGTCGAGGAAGCCCTCGGAGCCGGCGTAGATGACCATGACCTGGTCGATCACGTCCATTGGCTGGTACTGCGGCTGCTTGAGGAGTTCGACCATCCGATAGCCCCGGTCGAGCTGCTGTTGGGTGGCCTTGTCGAGTTCGGTCCCGAGCTGCGCGAAGGCTTCCAGCTCGCGGAAGGCTGCCAGGTCGAGCCGGAGCCCGCCAGCCACCTTCTTCATCGCCGCGATCTGCGCCTTGCCGCCCACCCGAGACACCGAGATCCCGACGTCGACCGCCGGGCGGACGCCCGCGAAGAACAGGTCGGGCTGCAAGTAGATCTGGCCGTCGGTGATCGAGATCACGTTGGTGGGGATGTAGGCCGAGACCTCGCCTTCGAGAGTCTCGATCAGCGGGAGGGCCGTCAGCGAGCCGCCCGAGGTGGTTGTTTTGACGACCTTGTGGCCCGGGTTGCTGGCCAGGGCGTGCTTGGCCTCCTCGGCCCCCGGGACGCCCAGGTAGACCTTGCCGTCGACCGCCGAGGACTCGGTGATCGAGGCATCGGCCGGGGTCGCCTCGGGGACGATCACGTACTTGTTGGCGAGCTTGGCCGACCGCTCCAGGAGCCGGGAGTGGGCGTAGAAAACGTCGCCGGGATAGGCCTCGCGGCCCGGCGGCCGGCGGAGCAAAAGCGACAGCTCGCGGTAGGCGACGGCCTGCTTGGACAGGTCGTCGTAGACGCAGAGCGTGGCCATCCCCTTGCCGTACATGAAGAACTCGGCCATCGCGGTGCCCGAGTACGGGGCGAGGTACTGGAGCGGGGCCGGGTCGCTGGCCCCGGCGGCGACGACGATGGTGTAGTCCATCGCCCCGTGCTTGCGGAAGACCTCGACCAGATTCGCGGTCGTCGACTCCTTCTGCGCCACCGCGACGTACACGCAGATGACGCCGGTTCCCTTCTGGCTGAGGATCGCGTCGATGGCGATGGCGGTCTTGCCCGTCTTCCGGTCGCCGATGATGAGCTGGCGCTGGCCCCGGCCGATCGGGGTCATGGCGTCGATCGCCTTGATCCCGGTCTGCATCGGCTCGTCAACCGGCTGGCGGTCGGCGATCCCGGGCGCGGGCGACTCGACCAGGCGGGACTCGCTGGAGGCGATCGGCCCCTTGTTGTCGATCGGCTCGCCGAGTGGGTTGACGACCCGGCCGACCATCCCTTCGCCGACGGGGACCCGGAGCAACTCGCCGGTGGCGGTGACCGTCTCCCCCTCGTGGATCCGGGTGTAGTCGCCCAGGATGATCACGCCGACCGACGTTTCTTCCAGGTTGAGGGCCAGCCCCCGGACGCCGTTCTCGAAGCGGACCATCTCGCCGTTCATCACGCCCGAGAGGCCGTGGACCCGCGCGATCCCGTCGCCGACCTCGAGCACGCGCCCGACCTCGGTCTTGGTGACCTGCGCCTGGAACTGCTCGATCTCACGCTGGATGACTGAAGTGATCTCGTCGGCTCTGAATTTCATGGGTCTTTCTTTCGATGAGTCGGCCGCGGATCGCCTCCAGGCGGGTGCGGACCGAGGCGTCGTAGACCTCGTCGCCGATCTGGACCACCAGGCCCCCGATCAGCGACGGGTCGACCACCAGGGTGATCACGGGCGAAGCGTGGATCATCGAGGCCAGCCGGTCGCGGAGCGCGGCCTGCTGCCCCTCGTCGAGCGGGACGGCCGAGCGGACCGTCACCGGCTTCCGGTTGTTCCGGCGGTCGAGCGTGGCTCGGGCCTGACCGGTGACCCCAACCAGTAGGCCGAGCCGGCCGTGGCGGTTGAGGACCCGGAGGAACCGGACGACCGTGGGGAGGGCCCGGCCCTCGAACGTGTCGACGACGATCCGGTCCTTCTCCGCGGCCGAGATCGACGGCGCGGCCAGGATCGCCGCGAACCGGGGCTGGGCCCGGAGGACGTCCGACCCGATCGCCTCCAGCTCCTCGACCACCGCCTCGGCCTCCTCGCCGCCGGCGTTGAGCAGGGCCTCGGCGTAATTCCGGGTCAGCTCGGGGGCGACATCCTCGTGGGCGGTCCCGGGGATGAACTCGGTGGAGGTTTTGGCGCTCATGTGCGGGCCCCGTCGGGGTGACCGTTGGCGGGCAGTTCGGACATCGCGACCTCGACCAGGCGGCGGTGGTCGGACTCGCCCATCTCCTTGGAGAGGACCCGGCCGGCGACCGAGACGGCCAGGTCGGCGGTCTTGGACCAGATGTCCATCAGGGCCTGGTCGCGGGCGTTGCCGATCTCGCGCTCGGCCCGCTCGCGGGCGGCCTCGGCGTCGGCCTGGGCCTTCCGGATGATCGAGTCGGCGGCCACCAGCGCATCCTTGCGGGCCTGCTCGATCAAGGCGCGGACCTGGTCGGCGGCCTGGGCCAGCTCGCGGCGATTCTGGGCGGCCAGCGCTTCGGCCTCGTTCCGGGCCCGCTCGGAGTCGAGCAGGACATGCTCCAGGTGGGCCTCGCGCTCCTGGAGGGCCTTGAGCAGCGGCTTCCAGGCGAATCGGCCCAGCACCAGCATCAAGCCGACGAAGACGACCAGGGTCCAGATCGCCAGGGGCGACTCGACCTTCATGATATCGATCTTCTCGCCGCGGGCCGCCGAGGCCCCTTCGTGGCCGGGCTCGCCGGCCTCGACAGCCTTGACGAATTCCCGCTTGTTCTTCTCGGCGGGGGTCTCGTGGACCTTGGCGGCGGCTGGGTTCGTCTGTTCGGCCCGGGCCGCGCGTGCCGGCGACCCGAAGGCCAGGGTCAGGCCCAGCAGCACGAGCGCCGGGATCGTTGGCCGGAACATGGTGTCAACCTCGCGATCCGGAGGAATCGGGTGAAGCGGGAAACCTCGGCCCGGGGCCGGGCCGCCGGGCGATGCCCGGGCGGTGATTCGGGCCGGGGCGGCGCGGAGGCCGCCCCGGTCGCCCGCCCCGGGGCCTCAACTGGTGGGGATGATGAAGCCCAAAACGATGATCGCGAAGAACGAGACGCCCTCGATCAGCGCGGCCGAGATGATCATCGCCGTCTGGATGTTCGCGGCGAGTTCGGGCTGGCGGGCCATGCTCTCGACGGCGGAGGCGGTCAGCCGGCCGATCCCCAACCCGGCCCCGATGATGACCAGGCCCACGCCAATCCCGTTGAAGCGGAACGGATGGTTGTCCTCGGCGGTGGTGGTGGCGGTGCCGGTGTCGGCGGCGGGCCCCTGGGCGGAAGCCTCGGCGGCGGCGACGAAGAGGACGGCCAGGAACAGGGCGGCAAACTTCGCGAATTTCATCGGAACCTCGACTCCTTGGAAGCGTGTCGGACGGGGAAGAAGTGGGCCCGCGAGGCGACCCGCCGATCGGGCGTCGGCCCCGAGCCGTTGCCTCGCGAGGAGGGCGGAAACCCGGACCGGCGGTCAAACCGCCGCCAGCAATCAGAGGCTATCCGGGATCGAAAATGGTTGATTGGCAATGAGCTATGGTCGATAAGGGGGACGGCATACGATATGGATGCCGGGGAAATCTTCGAGGGATTTCGCACCAATCAACCATCGTCCATTGGTCATCAATCGTTGGCAGGTCAAGGAGATGTTTCCGGATCGCCTCTCAGTGCGGGTGGGCGGCCGAGCCGATGAACAGCGCGGACAGGAACGTGAAGATGTACGCTTGGAGGAACGCCACGAACAGCTCCAGAAGGCTCAGCGCGACCACCCCGGCAATGCTCGCCGGCATGACGAAGTAGAAAGCCCTCGTCCCCTGGACCGCCAGGATGAACCCAAGGATCACCGCCAGGACGATGTGGCCGGCCAGCATGTTGGCGAAGAGCCGGACCGCCAGGACGAAGTGGCGGATCAGGAGCCCAGCCACCTCGATCGTCCAGAGCAGGGGCCAGAGCACCAGCTTCAGGAACCAGGGAACGTCCAGCTTCGGGACGATCCCGATCCAGAAGCCGACCGGGCCCATCGCCTTCATCCCCGCGGCCAGGACCACGACGAACGTCATGATGGCGAGCACGAAGGTCACGTTGATGTTGCCGGTGGCCGACGCCCCGCCGGGGACCATCCCGAGCACGTTGTTGAACAGCACGAAGAAGAAGACGGTCAATAGATAGGGCAAAAACGCATCGGCCCCGTGCCCGCCGATCGCCGGCCGGGCCACCCCGTCGCGGATGAACAGGACCATTGCCTCGAAGGCGTTGAGGAATCCGCCGCGGGTCACCGGGTGCTTCGCGGCGTGCCGGGCCAGCGGGATGACGATGGCCGCGACCAGCCCGGCCGCCACCAGTTCCATCACCATGAACCGGGTGATCTGGAAGCCCAGCGGCCCGAGCGGAACCCGAGGCAGGGGCCCGAGATTCCCCCAAGGGAACTCCAGGAAGGTGTTGTCCACCACGTGGTCGAGCGGGCTGTGTGCGTGATGTTCGGCCATGGTTGCACGATTCCAGTAAGACCCGACGACCTTCGCCCGGCGGGGCCACCCTGGGAACCCGGTCATCCCGGGTCGCGGGCGATCCGGAGCAGATGGACCATCCCGACGGCGAAGCCCAGGGCCATCCCGACCAGCAGGGCCCAGGGCCCGGTCCCCAGCTTCACGTCGAGGAGGTGGCCCAACAAGGCCGGGACGAAAAATTCCAGGCCGATGGTGCTGATCCGGGACGCCTTGGCGATCCCCGCCGAAAGCGGCGATCGAGCCGATGGATCCGGCACGGGTGGCCCCATTCGCTGAAAATTCGGGACGAAAGCCTGGGCCCGCGAAGAGGACGACGGCCAAGGGATCCGTTGATTGAAGGGAGGAGGCACGGACCTCCTCGCTTCATCAGAGACCATGAGTCTACACGTCTCCCGTGGCATGTCAACACCCCAGAAGCGGGATTCGAGAAATTTTTCACGAAGTCGGTCGGTCCGCATTAAACCACTGCGGGGTATGGGGTTGGGCCCGGGCGATCGACGTCTCCGGCCGCCACGACTCCTCGGGTCGTCTGGCGTACAGTGTCCGCCGGTGGACACCGGAACCGGGAAAAATGGGTTGACGGGGGTTGCCGGGTTTGTTATGACGTACCAAGCAGCGTTTCGCGTCAGAACGACGAGCCGGTTAGGCCAGTGTGGGGACCAGGCATGACGTCGCGCTTCCATTCCGGATCCGAATCGCATCAGGGCGGCCCCTGACCGTTGTCCACGGTCGGGATGGCCGCCCTTCTCGTTTCCCGGATCAGCACGCCGTCTGGTGAGTCAGAGCCGGTCCGAAAGTGTGATCTCAGTCCGGGCGACAAGGAGTCGCCCGGATCGGCCCACTCACGGATGAACCTCGCGTTCCTTGTCCCGTCCGATCACGACCCGATGGGGTCCGGGCGGAGACGGAGTGGCCCCGCATGACCGTCGATTCGCTCAAGGACTGCAATAAAAAAGTTCTGGCGCGGATGGCCAAGGACCAGGGGATCGTCGGCTGGCATGCGATGCGTAAGGATCAACTGATCCGCGCGTTGACGCCGTCGCCGACGGCCCTGAAGAAGGACGCGGCCAAGCCGGCGCCCGTCAAATCGATGGTCAACCTCCCGTCGAAGCGGCCGACTCCGCCCCCGGCCCCCGCCCGGATCCTCCCGGTGAGCCCGCCCCGCCCCCTGGAGCATGCCTGCGTCAAGGACCGGATCATCGCCATGGTCCGCGACCCGTACTGGCTCCACGCCTACTGGGAATTGAGCCGGTCGACCCTGGCCCGGGCCCAGGCCGCGTTGGGGCAGGACTGGCACACGGCCCGTCCGGTCCTCCGCCTGCTGGACGTCACCAGCGAGGACACCACCTCCGCCACCGAACGCCACATCCGCGACATCGAGATCCACGGCGGCGTCAATAACTGGTACATCGACGTCACCAACCCGCCCCGATCCTACCGGATCGACGTCGGCTACCTGGCCCGTCGCGGCAAGTTCTTCGTCCTGGCCCGCTCCAACGTCGTGAGCACGCCCAAGGCCGGCGTCTCCGACGTGATGGACGAGAACTGGGCGAGCGTCCAGGACCAGTTCCAGAAAATTTACAACCAGTCCGGCGGTGCCAGCAACTCGGCCAGCTCGCAGGACCTCCGCGAACTCTTCGAGGAGCGGCTCCGCCGGCCGATGCATGGCCTCTCGCTCCAGAGCCTGGGGACCGGCGCCCTCCACGGCCTGTCCAACGGCTTCCACTTCGAGATCGACGCCGAGCTGATCGTTTACGGGGCCACCGAGCCCAACGCCAAGGTCACCCTCCAGGGCGAGCCGGTCCAGCTCCGCCCCGACGGAACCTTCACCGTCCGTTTCAGCCTGCCCGACTCCCGACAGATCATTCCCGCCGTCGCCGCCAGCCCCGACGGCGTCGAGGAGCGGACGATCGTCCTGGCCGTCGAGCGCAACACCAAGGAACTCGAACCGATGATCCACGACGGCAACGAACTCTGACCCGTCGATCGATCGCACCGGACCATCGCCGCGCGCCCCGCCTCGGTCTCCGAGGCGGGGCACGCGGCGTCTCCCATTGTCGGATCGGCGGCGCGGCGTAAACTTGGGTGGGCGAACCTCGCCCCCGCCGAGGGCGACCCGACGACGGAAATGACAGGCATCAAGGCTTGGGAGACGCTCCTTGAGCAAGGACATCACCGCGATCCTCCAGGGCTGGGACCACGACCCCGAGGAGTTCCAGGTCCGGATCGTCGCCGGCGACGACGGCCGCGACAAACTCCAGATGCGGGTCGACCTCGGCGTGATCCAGATGGAGCTGGCCGGCCGTCCCGACGGCCTCCGGCCCCTCGGGTTCGACTCGTACCTCGACTACCACGAGGCCCGGGCCCTCGAATCCGGGTCGATCGACCCATACGAACTCGACGCGGACCAGTGCGGCCTCCTGATGCGCGAGGGCGTGCAGTATTATCACCGCTATCTGGCTTCCTTCCATCTCCAGCGGTTCGACCTGGTGGCCCGCGACACGACCCGGAATCTCCGCCTCTTTGCCTTCGCCGTCAAGCACGCCGCCGACCGCCGGGCCAGGGTCGAGTTTGACCAGTATCGCCCCTACGTCACGATGATGCGGTCCCGGGCCCTCAGCGCCGAGGCGATGAGCCGGGGCGACCACACCGCCGCCCTCGCCGGCCTCGACGAGGGGATCGAGGCGATCCGCGCCTTCCTCCGCGAGTACGACCAGGACGAGGACCAGATCGAGTGCCGCGAACTCCGCCGGCTGCTCCGCCTCCGCCGCGAGGTCGAGCAATCCCGCCCGGTCGGGCCCGTCGACCGCCTGGCCCAGCAACTCGACCTGGCCGTCTCGCTCGAAGATTACGAGGAGGCCGCCCGGATCCGCGACCAGATCGCCAGGCTCCGAGGGGATAACGCCCCCACCGGGGTCAAGGCCGCGCGGCCCACCTGAGGGAACCACCGTTCTCGGGCTTCGGCCTTGATGCCGGGGGGGCACCGCGGCTAAGATGAAATCGTCCGGTTCACGCCGGTCAAGATCCTCTGCCATGTTCGATAGGGGCGTACTTTTGGCGAACCAATGAGTACCCGTTGGGAGCCAATTCACGGTCGTTCGGCTTGTCCGTCCTGGCCTAAGGCACCCACTTAAACTGCGGGTTCTCAAAAGCGTTTCAACGGCATTGCGGCGGAGGTTTCTTCGACGGCCCGCGACCCCCTTCGTCTCGACGAGGGGGATCGCGGGCCGTTGGCATTCCGCCCCGTCGGTTGAGGGCTCCGATGGACGTGAAGGCTCGCAAGACCGCGATCCGCCGCGAGGTCGTCGCCCGGATCCTGGCGATGGACCCGGAAGTCCGCCGGGTCCAGGAGTCCGAGCTGGCCCGCCGCTTCGAGGCCCTTCCCGGATTCGAGCCCGCCCGATCGGTCCTGCTCTATGCCTCGGCATTCCCCGAGGAGATTGACACCGGGCCCATGCTCCGTCGATCGCTCGGGCTCGGCAAGCGGCTGATCCTGCCGACCGTGGATCGGGCCTCGCGTCGGCTCCGCCTCTTCGAGGTCGGCGACGTCGACCGCGACCTGATCCCGAGCCGCCGGGGAATTCCCGAGCCGGGCCCGGGTTGTCGCGAGGCCGAGCCCGGGGAGGTCGATTGGGTCCTCGTCCCGGGCCTGGGCTTTGACGAGCGGGGATATCGCGTCGGCCGGGGGGCCGGCCACTACGACCGGCTCCTCCCGGACCTCCGGCCCGAGGTCCCGCGCTGGGCCTTGATCCTTGATACCCAGTGGTCCAGTGACCTCCCGATCGAGCCCCACGACGAGCCGCTCGACGGCGTGGCGGATCACCGGTCGCGATCGATCGGCGTCCGGGGCCGGCTCCGAGGCTGTCCGGAAAAATTTCCTTGACCTGGCAATGAGTTATGAAAAATTGACGATGCTTGATGGGTGAGAAATCTCCTGAGATTTCCCCGGCATGGGCATCGTATTCCGTCCCCCTTGTCGATCATAACCCAGTTGACCATCAACCATTTCCGATTCCGGATCGTCTCTCAGTCGGTGATCGTCACCTTCGGCGGCGATCCGTAGCCGCTGAACGCGGCGGGTAGCGAGGCGGATCCGGCATCCGCTTCGTGCAGGAGGACCCGATAGCGGAACCGGATCGATTCGCCGGCGGGGAGGACGTACTCGCCCGAGGTCTTCCGGCCGAAGTCATGCCAGCCGAACGGGTTGGCGGCGAACAGGCCGTAGTCCCGGACGTGCCAGGTCGTCGGATAGCGGAAGCTCTCGGGGTGGTTCAGGATCGCGATCCCGACTATCTTGCCGTCCACCGGTCCCGAGTAGTCGACCCAGGGCGAGGGCTGGCCCCAGGCGGCATTGTCGATGATCCCTTCGGCGTTGACGATCCGCCCGCCCTGCCTCGCGGTCAGGTCCATCGAGGAGGCGACCCGGAGGCCGAACGTCCCCTCCTTGGTGTCGCCGAAGGTGACAGGGCCGGCGGTCGCCTTGAGGGTGACGTCGAAGTCGAGGACGCGGGCCGTCCGGGTGGCGTAGATCCGGACCACGCGCTCGTCCTCGCAGACCTTCTTGCCATCGGGGCCAACCCAATCGTCGGTGGTCCGGATCAGCCCGATTGCGGCCCCCTCCACGATCGTCGGCCGCGAGCTCTCGCGGATCGTCCCGTGGTTGGGGGCCTCGCTCCAGAAGTCAACCTTGTTGACGCTCCCGTGGGTGAACCAGAGCGACCGGTGGTGCGGGTGGTCGACCTTCTCCCCCGCGACCTGCTGCATGGGATAGGCCCGGGTCATCGCCGCGCCGGTCGGGCCGATGAGAGGGAAGTAATAGGGCTTCGGGCCGTCGTCGGGAATGTAGGTCGTGAGCGGCCGGCCGGCGACGGAGATTGCCACCTGCCGATTGCCTTCGTGGGGTTTCAGGTCCACGCCCAACCTGTAGGTCCCACCGAGTTTCGGGCCCTCCACCAACTCATAATGGCGCGAGCCAAAAGCCGGGACCCGATCGAGGACGGTGGCCAGGAACACCTTTCCCTGATCCTTGAAGATGGTGACGGGCAGGTCGGGGCCCCCCTCGCGAGGCCGGAGGACGTAGGTCCCTTCGAGGTGGATCGAGTTCGGGGCGATGACGACGATCGGAGTCTCACCCAGGCCCGTCCCGGTCCCTTCGACCTGGACCGACCGCCCATCAGCCGCCAGGGCCGGGCCGCCCATCCCCAGCGCGATTGCCCCGCAGGCCCAAATGTGTAAGAGGGCTCGGATCGATCGACTCATGGCTCGGCTCCGGGGTTGGTCGTTAGACTGCGCGAGAGGGTGGCGACACCGAGTCGTAATGGGCCGTGGGGGACGATGCAAGCAAAAAGCGTTCTTGCCTCGGGACCCGGCCGCCATAAAGTTGACGGGGAGAAGCGCTCGGATCAGGGAGAGTCGGGGCATCGATCATGATCGAGGAAGAATTCGGCGTCCCGATCCCCGGCGAGATCCTCCCCGAGGAGCGATGGGCGAGGACGGCCATCAAGCGGCTGCCACCCCCGAGTCCGCTCGACTTCGCGGCGATCTTCGGTCGGGTCGCGCCCGTCGTCCTCGAACTCGGGTGCGGCAATGGACGGTACACGCTCGGGAGCGCCCTGGCCCGGCCCGAAGTGGACCACCTGGCCAGCGACATCCTCCCCGTCGTGATCCGCTACGCGACCCGCCGGGCGAATCAGCGTGGTTTGCACAACGTCCGGTTCGCGGTCAAGGATGCCCAGACGCTGGTCCGGACGTACGTCGGTGCGTCCAGCGTGTCCGAGATCCACCTCTACCACCCACAACCCTATCACGATCCCCGCCAGGCCCACCTTCGGCTGGTAACACCCCGCTTCCTTGCCGGAGTCCACCGGGCGCTCGGGCCGGACGGGCTATTCGTGATCCAGACGGACAACCCGGATTACTGGGCGTACATGGGCCGGGTCTTGCCCGTCTTCTTCGACTTCCGCGAGCAGGGCGGGCCCTGGCCCGACGCCCCCGAGGGGCGGAGCCGGCGCGAGATCCTGGCCCGGAGCCGGGGCCTGACGATCTTCCGGGGGTCGGGGATCCGCCGCGAGGACGTCTCGCCCGCCGAGGCGATCGAGCGGGCCGAGTCCCTCCCGCCGCCGAGCTTCCGGAGCCGAGGGCCCTGGTGCGACCTCGACGCGCTCGAATGAGCCGCGATCAGCGCGGCTCGACGCCGAAGAGCCCGAGGTCGACCGGCTCCTCGGGCGTCATCAGGACCTTCCGGCGGACCCGGGGCATCAGCTCGCCGAGGGCATCGCGGTAGAGTCGGCGGACGGTCAGGGCCCGCGATCGGTCAGCCTCGGCCAATAGGGCGAGGAACCGCGCGGCCCGGGCCCGGGCCCATTCGCCCGATCGCGAGGCTCGCGCGTGGGCCGAGTCGGTCGAGGCGCGGGCGGCGGCGATCGCGGCCGGGCGGGTCGAGGCGGCCAGCCCCTTCGCCTCGACGACCCGGCGGTCGCGCTCGGCCTGAGCCGACTGCGCCTCGGCGAAGGCGGGCTCGACCTCGATCGGCGGCCGGGCGTCGGTCAGGTTCACGCCCAGGATCGCCACTCCCAGGCCGAGGGCGTCGGCCGACCGGGCCAGGTCGGATTGGACGGCGCGGGCCACCTCGGGCCGCCCCGAGCGGAGCGGGGCGTCGATCGTCCGGGACGCCAGGGCCCGGGCCAGGCTCGCCTCGGTCAGGCTCGCCAGGAGCCGGTCGCGGTCGCTCGACCGGAGGACGAAGGCGACCGGGTCGGCCACCCGGAACTGGACGACCCCGCGGGCCCTCACGATGTTGAGGTCGCCGGTCAGGAACTCGCCCGCGCCCGGGGGGTCGAGCGGCCCGGGCGTGTCGACCAACCCGAACTCCAGTCGCCGGACCTCGTCGGACCGGAGCCGGGTCGTCCGGTCCAGTCCGAGCGGCCAGGCCCAGTGCGGCCCGGGCCCCCAGGGCTCAGGCAGAGCCCGGCCCAGCCGACGGACCACGACCACCTCGCCCGGCTCGACCGCGACCCAGCCGCCCCAAACCAAGGCGAGGGCCAGGGCCGCCAGCCCGGCCGCGCCGACCGCCCGCCGGATCATGGCTTGCTCCCCAGCGGAAGGGCCACCTTCTCGGCCGAGGGCGGGGGATCGTCGCGGAGGACGTCCTCGGACGGCCCCCGGGTCAGGAGGCGGAGCAGGGGGGAGGCCGAGGAGAGGACCAGGGTCGCCCGGTCGTCGAGGATCGATCGGTAGGTCTCCAGGCTCCGGACGAACTCGTAGAATTTGGGGTCGCGGGCGTGCGCCTCGTTCAGGAGGCGGGTGGCCTCGGCGTCGCCTCGTCCCCGGATCCGCTCGGCCTCGGCCTCGCTCCTGGCCAGGATCGCGTCGCGCTCGCGCTCGGCCTGGCTTTTGAGGACTTGATACTGGGCCTCGCCCTCGGCCCGGAGCCGCTCGGCGACCTGCTTCCGCTCGCTCCGGATCAGGTCGAAGACGGCGGGGCGGACCTCGACCGGGTGGTTGAATCGGCGGAGCCGGACGTCGAGCACCTCGACCCCCAGTTCCCCCCTCGCCTGCGGTCCGACGGCCCCCAGAACCTCGCCGGTCAGCGCGTCGAGCCGCCAGGTCGCCGGGTCGGTCGACGCCAGGCTGGCCAGGTCGCGGCGTCCGAGCGCGTCGCTGAGCGCGGCCGAGACGCGCTCGTTGAGCCGGGCCTCGGCGGCTCCGAGCGTCCCGGCGGCGGCCACGAACCGGCGGGGGTCGGCCACCCGCCAGGCGACGTAACTGGCCACCTCCAGGTTCTTCTTGTCGCCGGTGATCATCTCGCGGGCCGGCGGGTCGAACACCCGGAGCCGGCGGTCGATCGCGATGGTCGACTGCCAGGGAAGTCGGGCGTGCGGACCGGCCTCGCCGGGGTCGTCGCCGTAGACGGCGACGGTCCGACCAAACTCGGTCACCAGGACGAACTCGGTCTCGTCGACGACCACGACCGAGCGCCAGGCCAGGAAGCCCAGCAAGCCGAGAGCGACGAGGGCAAGCAGTGATCTTCGGTGTCGATTCATGGTGGTCCGGGCGGGGCCATGGCCTTGAGGATCGTCCGGGGTCCGGTCGGGAAGTCGGGCAGGAACAGTTGCCGCCGATGGCCCTGCGCCGGGTCGAGCACGACCTTGTCGCGCCCCTCGAAGGCGGCGGAGATCGCCTCGGCATGAAGTCGGAGGTCGGTCAGGGCCGGGGCCCCGGCGCGGGCCCCAAGGCGGGCGAGGAAGGCGTCGGATTCGCCCGAGGCCCGCTCGGTCCGCCCGAGCCGGTCGGCCTCGGCCCGCTCGACCAGCGCGGCGGCCAGGCCCCCGGCCGAGGCGAGCCGGCCCGATCGATAGGTCTCCCCCTCGGCGAGCCGCCGGAGCCGGTCGCTCCCGGCGCGCGACACGTCGCGGAAGGCGTCGACCACGGCCAGGGGCGGGTGGACGTCCCCGAACCAGACGCCCGTGATCACCAGCCCGAGCCGCGCGGCCTCGACCCGGTCCCGGAGCGCCGCGGCGGACGCCCGCTCGGCCTCGGCCCGACCCCGGGTCAAAAGGTCGTCGAGCGACCGGCGACCAACGGCCTCGCGGATCGCCGATTCGGCCAGGGGTCGGAGGGCGGCCTCCGGGTCCAGCGTCCCGAACGCCAGGGCCTGGAGCGACTCGGGCCGGGGGTCGAAGCGGTACTCGGCCGTCGCGGCGACCTCGACGAGCTGGCCGTCCCCGGTCAAAAGCAGCGATTCGTCCTCGGCCCGGGCGGCGGCCCCCCGGCGGTGCGGACTTTCCCAGCTCACCGGGTCGGTCGAGCCCGCGGCCTCGGATCGGAACCCGACCTCGACGCTCCGCGACCGGCCCGGGCTCAGCCGCGTGACGACCTCGAAGGGCGGTGGGAGCCTTAAATGGAGCCCCGGCTCCAGGACGCCCGCGAACCGCCCGAACCGTCGGAGGAGCCCGACCTCGCCCTCGCCGATCCCGATCCATCCCCAGGTCGCATAGGTCGCGAACCCCGACACCAGGCCGACCACCACCAGGGACCGCCACCGGAGCAGGAGCCGGCCCAAGGCGTGGCCCGGGTCCAGCCGGTCGTCGAGGTGCTCGACCGCGTGGCCCAGGCGACCGAGCCACCGCGCCGGGACGGTCGATCGCCGGTCGCCGAACCAGAGCAGCCGCATGCTGTTGCAGAGGACCAGGAACGACCCGGCCTGGTGGAGGATCGCCGCCGGGATCGGCCCGAGGATCCCGATCGCCGCCGAGCCCATCGCCACCGCGTTCAGGCCGAAGGCGAAGATCAGGATGTTCTGGCGGATGATCGCCACGGTCGCCCGGGACAGCTCGACCAGCCCCGCCAGATTCGCCAGCGGCTCGCCCAGGACGACGAGGTCGCCCGCCTCCGCCGCCAGGTCCGACCCCATCCGCCCCAGCGCGATCCCGACGTCGGCCCTGGCCAGCGCCGGGGCGTCATTGATCCCGTCGCCGACCATCGCCACCCGCCGCCCCTCGGCCTGCCGGCGCCCGATCCATTCCGCCTTGCCCGCGGGGAGCAGTTCCGCCTCGACGAGCTTGACGTGGACCTGCTTCGCCACCCGACGGGCGGCCGGCTCCCGGTCTCCGGTCAGGACGGCGACCTCGGAGATTCCCAGGTGCTTCAGGTCGTGGACGACGTCGTGGGCCTCGGGCCGGACTGAGTCCCGCGCGGCGATCAGACCGACGACCACACCGTCGACCGCCACGATCAACGGCGTCTCGCCCTTCGCGTCGATCGCGCCCAGGGCCGACTCCGCCGGCTCGATCGCGACGCCCGCCTCCTCCATCCAGCGCCGGTTCCCGACCAGGACCCGGCGGGCCGACCCCTCGGCATGATACGTCGCCGCCACCCCCGACCCCGGCGCCGCCTCGGTCACCTCGGCCTCCACCGGCGCCAGCCCCCGGGCCTTCGCCTCCCGGGCCACCAGCCCGGCCAGCGGGTGCCGGCTCCCCGACTCGGCGGTCGCGGCCAGGGCCAGGATCTCGTCCTCGCCCAGCTCGCCCAGCGGCGTGATCCCGGCCAGCTCGGGACGTCCCAGGGTGAGCGTCCCCGTCTTGTCGAAGGCGAAGCTGTCGCACCGGGCCAGCCGCTCCAGGGCCGCCCCCCCCTTGATCAGGATCCCGTGCCGGGCCAGCCAGGCCATCGCCGCCAGGACCGCCGCCGGAGTCGCCAGGATCAGGGCGCAGGGGCAGGCCACGACCAGGACCGCGACCGCCCGCGACCACTTGTCCGGCCACCCCAGGGCGTAGCCCGCCACCACCGTCGAGACGGCCACCACCTCCACGACCGGGAGGAAGTACCGGGCGTACCGATCCGCCTCCCGCTCCAGCGGCGACTTCCGGTGCTGGGCCTCGGCGACCATCCGGAGGACCTGGCCGAGGGTCGACTCGTGTCCCACCTTCTCCGCCCGGACCTCGATCCCCCCGAACTGATTCATCGTCCCGGTGAAGACGGGGTCGCCGACGCCCTTGTCCACCGGCATCGACTCGCCCGTCAGCGCCGATTGGTCGACGCTCGACCGCCCGAGGACGACCGGCCCGTCCACCGGAACCCGCTCCCCCTCGCGGACCAGGACCAGGTCGCCGACGACCACCTCCGCGACCGGGATTTCCCGCTCCACCCCGTCACGGCGGACCCGGGCGGTCCGGGGGGTCTGGTCAAGCAACCGGCCGATCTCGCGCTGGGTCCGGGCGAAGGTGACGGCCTCCAGGACCTCGCCCACCAGCGCGATGAAGACCACCTCCGCCGCCACGAACGGCTGCCCGATCACGATCGCCGCCAGGCAAGCCTGCGCCAGGGCGAAGTCGGCCCCGATCCGCTTGTGAGCCAGCGCCTCCAGGGCCCCGTAGACGATCCGCCCCGCCCCCAGGATCGCCGCGATCCAGACCAGCGAGACCCCCATCGGTGCCCGGAACCCGTCCAGTCCCCCGAAAACCACGTCGGCCCCGATCAGGCCGCCGAGAATCGCCGTCATCGCATAGAGCGAGCGGTCGTCGTGGCCATGATGCTCGCGAGGCCCGCCCGCGTCGAAGGCGTGCGCCCGGAGGTGGTGCATGTCGGCGGGATGGAATTCGCGATGCACGCGGCTCGCTCCACGCGGCTCTGGCGTCCGGGGCTCACTCGGCCGATCGAACGTCCTCCCGGAGGGATCCACCATGGTCGGTCAACGCCGACCCGAACGCAAGGGGTGGCGATCCGAGGTCGTTTCGATCATTGGGAGTAAAGTTGGATGTCCCCTTTTCCGCTCTTTTCCACTCTGCGAGTCTCGCCACCGAGAGCGGGATCCGAGGTCTACGATCTACTTCCTAGCACCCGTCGCCCGCCGGGCTGAGATGGCGTGCACCGTCTTCGAAGCAGGCAAGACCAGCGTGCTGCGCGAAATCACCGCCTCGTAATCCCCGCCGAGGGGACCGCCCATTGGTCCGGTCAGACCTCTCGTGTTGGTCAAGTTGACCTGCAATAAGTAGCGATCATGGATGTTGAGGCGCTCGACGGGGTGGAGTGTGACGGCCAGCGAGGTTGGGTCGTATTTCGCTGCGCCGATGGCGATCCGGTGGCCGTGATGCGACCCTGCCTTTCCGGGTCCTCCGAGTGTCACGATCTTGTAGTTTTTCACATCCTGAGCGCGTCCCTGATCGAGTGGGCTGGAGAAGGTAAGCACCACGATCGTCGGCTGGTTGTGGTAACCGAATCGTTGCACAAGCGTCACCGGAGACGGAGTCGGTGCAGGGGTTGGAATTGGGGTCGGGATCGGAGTGGGTGTCGGGGACGGCGTCGGATTTGGCGTCGGTGTGGGTGTGGGCGTCGGTATCGGTGCCGGAGTGGGCGTCGGTGCCGGTGTCGGTGTCGGAGTGGGCGTCGGTATCGGTGTCGGTGTCGGTGTCGGACTGGGCGTCGGTATCGGTGCCGGAGTGGGCGTCGGAATCGGAGAAGGTGACGGATTTGGCGTCGGCGTCGGAGTGGGGGTCGGGGTCG
>JAABUJ010001387.1_pt1 | contig 36168 bp, 41 predicted proteins | sample 5559131 | NCBI WGS metagenome assembly JAABUJ01 (sample SAMN10711875, study PRJNA513366) | rock metagenome | isolation source: Antarctica rocks | place: Antarctica: Victoria Land, Mt New Zealand nord | collected 2016-01-07 | reverse complement strand
GTCACCCCCACGACGCGCTCGATCACCGCAAGTCGGTGGAGGTAGAGGTTTGTGGCCAGGTAGACGGCGGTTGACATGGGGCAGTACCGGTGGAGGCGGAGGAGGTAGGCGTGCAGGGAGAGGGGGGGCGGGTGTTTGGAGGTGAATTTTCGGAGGATAGCGGCTGGTTGTGGGGGGAGGGGGGCGGGGGTGGTGGTGGTGGGGATGGTGGTGGCGAGGGGGTTGATGGGGGTCTCGGGTAGCGAGTCGGGTGCGGGTTGGCGGGGCGGGGGCGAATGGGGGCGGGCGGGTTGGTCGGCGGGGTGGTGGGTGGTGGCTTCCTTCTCGGCTTGCGTGGTGAGGAGGCTGGGGCTGCAGGAGCGAGAGCGGGTGGTCGTGGGGGTGGGCGGGACGTCGTCGGTGGTTTGGACGAGGGCGTTGACGGAGCGGCAGAGCAGTTCCAGAGCCGCCATGGGCTTCAGGGTGAAGATGTCGATTGGCTCGTCGGACAGGGCAGCCTCGTTGTCGGGGTCGGATGGCTTGATGCCAATGTCTGTAGAGGGGTTCGGCGTGGCGGGCTGCGCTGCGCCGTTCGTGACATCCCGTAAGGATGGCCGTCGCGGTGGAGGGTGTGTCTGATCCTCTTCTGATGGCGTGCCCATGCTGGTGTGGGGAAGTCGAGATGTATGTGTCCAGCCGAGTGGACCACTTCGAAGGCTTCAGATGAGTTGCCAGTTATGCAAGGGGCATCGCCGGCCGAGGCGATTTGCATCTGCTCTTCGGGAAGAGCACCACATGGTTCGATGTGAATGTAGATTCATGTGCTGGCTTGCAGTTCAGCGTCAAGGTATGGTCTCAAACTGATACGTTGGCAAGTTGCCAACACCGTTGTAGCAACAATGGGTTCGGGTAGGTAATCCTTGTAAGCTGGTGGGTGTATCACTTGGAATACTGATGCCGAAGATGAATGGTCAGAATCGTTGAGGCCTCTGTGAGGGTCTCGATGATCCTGCTCGACCGTTCGCAACGAGATGCTACACCAGGACCTGAACTGATGCAGATCGATCAGCTGTGGGGAATATCGGACAGACCATAAGAGCATCGGCCGAGAGAAAAGGTGGAGTTCGCGAAGCCTTGCTTTGTGTGTGCCCCCGGTGCCGTGTCGAGGTGGAGCTGCTAGGGGAGCTGTGAGCTGAAGGTGTAGGGGGCCAGTCGGGCCCATAATTGATCCGGTCTAGACCAGCTGATGCGACAGAGTCCAAACACTGGTGAATCATGACTGTGTTGGTGATATTAGCGTACTGCTTCATAACATTTTACATTGCTCCGAGAAAGTCTATGAAGAAGCTCTATATAATCAAGGGGAATCAAAATACGCAAAACAAGAAACCCCAAATCAACAACGATACAGTACATCCAAAGCCAAGCTTCACTCCAGCAGTTCCCTTACGCCAGTTCCCATACCTCCCTTTGAAGCCCTTATATCCAACCCAATAACACCGTTTGAACCCCATATATTTCTAAAACCGCCCAGAGCGCCGTCGTTCCTCTTCGTAAACCACCCTCTCTCGAACTCTAACCGATTCACGCCTCCGGACCCCCTCGGGAACACGAACCCTCCGGAAACCTTCGTTATTCAGCGCTCTTCTTGCTGCTTCCCTTCGCCATGCATTTCCGATGGATTCCTCTAAGACATCATCACCTGGCTCCCGCCATCTATCATGCCTGTCCTGGTGCAAAAGAGGCGGCGGACGACAAGCCCATCTCTGTTCCAAGCGCCTTAGCTCTTCGAGTTGTTCGGCCTCGAGTCGCTGACGGTGTGCTTCACGTGTCCTCCTCTCCTCCTCGATACGCTGCTCGAGCCGTAGCCGGTTGCGGACCTCACGGCCGCGATCGGCGTTCGCCTTCTCCACCTCGATTTGTCTGCGTGTCCTCTCAGCCTCGACCTCTGCATTTCTCCGATCTTCATCCGCCCTGCGAGCCGCGGCCTCGGCATGCCGTGCCTCTCGTTCGGCTCGCCGGCGTCGGTCCCTTTCCCGATTAACCTCCACCTCAGCATTATCACGCCTTCTCTGCCGAGGCCATTCAGGTCTCCGGCGATGGTGTTGGCGAATAGGTGACGCGGGGGAACTTGAGTCCGAATCGTAGTGAGAGTGAATGATTGGAGGTGGCCGACGTCGTGGTGAGTGTGGCGGAGGAGGTGGAGGTGGAGGTGGAGGTGGAGGTGGAGGTGCAGGCGGCGGCGGCGGAGGGCGGTAAGGAACGAACACGGGCGGCGGAGGATAGAACTCCGGGGGCGGCTGAGCGGGGACAGGCTGATAAACAGGAGGCTGGACAGGTGGAGGAGGATGAGGGCGTGGACTAGCTGGCGGTGGGGTTGGCTTGATGTTCACAATATTCGGCTTCCGATGCTTTTCGTCGCTCCTGCCGCGTCGAGTGAACGGGATGTGGAAGTCAAAGACGAGCTCCATGTCCCTTCTCTTCCCCCACCTTTTCACTTCTGGCTTCTTTGGCGTAGGTTTAGGCGTCAGCGCGGGAGGCCTTGCCTGCGCGCCCGGCGGAGGTCCCGTTGCAGGAGTGAATGGGCGAGGACCGTTAGGGGCAGGCGGACCGTTGGGCGAGCCTAGAAAGAGGTCGCCGATGTAGTATTGCTGGCTGTTACCGCATGGGTTCCGACCATCGCCTTGAGGGCAACGGGAAAGGGATTTCCTCGCGGTCCGAGCACCGTCAGGGTAAACGTCGGTCCAGTGCTTGATCACACACATGTTGGTGTGTGTGACTAGGTATGACCAGTCCCGCTGCTAGGTCTCGTCTCAGTGATGGGAGTAGCCCTTCAAGGGCCTTCGTCGTGGAATGGAGGAAGGTAGATAGGAGGGTAATAGTCGTCCGGCTTTCAAGAGCCGGTGCTCTACGCCAGATATCCGGTGATGGATCAGGCGCAACGATAGTGGTAGCGTGACGGGAGACATGTGACGTGCATGTGTCCACCACGACGATATATTGGTAGCGAGTCAGTGAATCACAGTGTTGTTGAGACACGATAACAGTGTTGCTTGTTATAAAGAAAGGGAAAGTAGTATAACACGGAGGAATAACGCAGACAGAGGATGAATCAATTCAACAGAGATACTGGTGAGTTGATGTAACAAATGTGTCGACCAAGCTAGATGAGGAAAGAGGACTGCTTTATTAACTAAAGCAAAACTGCAGCCTGACGAGACCGGTAGAATGCGACTGTGTTGGAGTACATCAGTATTAACCCCAAGGGCAAGGTTCGATGCCCTTCTCGGACAAGATGTGAGGCGCAGCCCGGCTCCATTCAGGCAACCATGACACCTTTGCAAGAGTGTGACGTGAAGCATGCTGGGCAAGTACGAGTAAGGAGGTAGGTCCTGGAGTGTTTGATCTGTAACAGCTGCTAGATGATGAATAACGGTCGATGGTGCTGCATGCACCAAAGCTGAAGGAGGAGAAGAAGAAACAGCAGAGGAGCCGAAGGAAAGGTGGTTGCTTATGCTTCGGTTCGGATCGTATGTGTGGCCGAAACGGTGGCTTTGCATAAGGTAGGTAAGTTACCAGGTAAGGAGTAAGCTCAACTCATCTCTTACAGTACTACTCTGGATATAGCATGGACCCATGGTGGGGCTATTTGCGTCTGAAGAGGCACTGTTCTTCTGTCCCTGAAGAAGTGAAGATGCAAAGTGTTCGTGGGGTTGATTACCTTACCTTACCTTACCTTACCTTACCTTACCTTATGAATGCATGTGTATGAGGCTCATGATGATTGGAGCTTGTGTCACATGTTCCATCATTCTTGTTGGTTGGGAATTTCACAGCTGACACCCGTCACACCCCTAAAATTAAGTTACAGGAGCCTCATGTGGCTGTGGATCCGTCACTACCTTACTGTCTGGCGGCTATGCCAGGCTGGAGATGAAGAGAGGAGAGGTACCCACTGAAGGCACCAAAGCCAAACACCTTCAGGGGCGTCAACGTGAATGAACGGCTTGCGACAGCTGTCACTTCAATTCAATTCAATGCAATTCAATTCGATTAGAAATCCACAGTAGTTGACTGGTCGGATAATATTGCACGGAGAAGGGAGCTTTTAGCCTCCACCTGCACAACATTTGTAAATCCCCCGAACCCAGCTGCAGCCTTCTGCCGCTGCATCTTCTCTTCCTTCACAGTGGCGCAACGGCCCCCACGGCAAACAAAACGCATCGCTATTGCTTCCAAGTAAGCTGCGTTGCGGAGCCTCAGCCTGGCTCAAAGAACGCGTGGCAAATCCTTAGTATCTGCAAGACCTCACCCTGGCCCAGCTGAGATGTGGGAAGTGGGGTTCGTAACGGACAGAGCTGCGAAGGAAGGGGCTTACACGGAGCTAACGCCGAAAATCTGGCATTCGGTTTCGAATAAAGCCATTGTATGAGCGCTAACCGCCGGAATTCCATCTATAAACACGAGAGATGCAAGGCTGGGGAAATATCAACAGAAAAAGCAAGGCCCATGGTCAAGAGTCCCGTCTTGAATCGCGAAACATCATAGCATCGGAGCTGCTCGCTTGGTGTCTCTCCTACCGATACATACCCAACTCGAATCGTGTTCCACCTCCCCCAAGTCTGTCGCTCACTGATCTCTAATCATGCCAGAATCCATACCGACAATTCTCACGCCACTCAAAACCCCCCAACGAGGGCTTCCACCCCGAACATGAACGCCAACGTTGCCGAGCCTTCTAACAATTTGAGGCCGAGTAACGGGATCAGGCTGGTCCCAACGCTCGGGGAGCCGAGGCATCTATATCCACAATCCGTAGGCTGTGCCGGCTTGTTACTGTGGGCGGAGGTTGCAGGAGATGTCGGCGAGGAAGGCTGAACGGAGTTCACTTTGGGCGGAATGCCGTCAAACTCGACCTTTGCCAGCTGAATCTCGTAGATGCCTGTATCGAAGCCGCCTTGGATCTGAGAAGTCCAGCTGAGCAAAAGATGGCGTCCGTCGGCCCCCGCGTCCGATTCCTTCACCAAGCTCTGCCCGTACCAGTCGTTCTGTCTGTGTGCCGCTGGCGTACCCTCCGGATACAGCGACGCTGCGTAATAGTGTCGGTTGAAGTATTCGGGGTGGGCCACGCCTGCGTAATTGAAACCCCCCTTTCCTGTGGGTGACTCGTATAACTTCTGTTCTGGTGACCAACCATACCAGACAAGCGCTTCGGCGTCTTCGGCCTGAATGCCAGCCCCATCCTTGCCTCCTTGTAGCCAGGGGTTTGATGCTGTGAGGTTGCTATCGAGGTCGAGGAAGCGAATGTAGAATGTAGAGTCCACCATCTTGTTGAAGTATACCATGATGAAGGTGGAGAAGTAAGGGCTATAGAACACCGTCCCGGATGTAAATGTACCGGGGAGATATATAGCTCCATGGTCCGTCATCCCGGGATCCGGAGACTGACTGGAAAAGTTCAAGGACTGGGGCTGGAAATACGAATATTTCGAAAGATCGTTGATATCATTCACATCGACCCGGGCTAGTTGCAGGCCAGCATCGGTCATTCCTAGGAGGTAAACATCACGATCCGTCGACCGACTGCTGGTAGTAGACTCCACTCTAGGAAAGCCCAGTAAGGATGCGAATCCACCAAAGGGCACCTCAGTCCCAGGTATAATCAGGCCCCCTTGACGCACCGCCACTGGTTCCGAGTCCTGGGCAGTGATTGTCACCAAGGTCATTCCCCTCGCCTGATATTTCTTCGACGGGTCTCGAGGCTTGCTGTCGACATAGACAAGGGGCGCAAAGATAAAAGCTCGGTCTGTACTCATGGGCGTTGGTGTAGTCCCAGGCCCTGTCTGTCTCAGCAAGATCCACACAGTATTGACTTGTCCACAAGAGGCCATCGATAGAGGCAGGCTGTTGATTGCTTACATATAGCGACCCGTTCACCTCGATCATTCCCATTATTGAAGTCCAGCTCATCCTGCCGAAACGGGATCCAACCTCCCGTACCGACCGTCTTATCGGCTAGGATTGCGTATTGCTTGCGTCCATATTGGTCCTCTCCGACCATCTCCACACCAAAGTCATGCACCGTGCAAATGTCCGTGTCTGGCCTGTTGGCGTATGCTGCCGTGTTCGAGATGAAGGAGAGCTGCTCCCCGGCATATCCCATGCACTCTGTATCATCGTATATCCACAGAATGTTGCCGTTGAGAAGGACGGAATGGCCTCCGTCTCGAGACACGTTCGTGACATCTGGTGTGAGTTGAGGTCCGAGCTGGGTGATGGTTTTGACAACGATCGGAGACCATGACTGACTGAGGACGACAGTGGTGTGAAGAGAGAGGTTAAGGAGTAAGGCCCAGAAACCAAATGCACACAAGGAAGTCAGTAGTGGAGGTGTAGAGAACATGGTGGTGAGTGGCTATCAAGAAAAGATAAGTATAGCTGTCGGACAGGAGGGGTTTGCGAAATGATGACCTTGAGCTCAATAAGCCAAGCTATCAGTTCAGAACACAAGTGAATCACTCCGGCTGCACGATACTCGAGAAGTCTGACACTATCACGATATGAGTGCCGAGGATCAATTGAGATACATGTAGCGGAACGGGAAGACATGTGGTTTCGCATGTGTTACACGTTTGGTGAGCGAAAAAGGTAGGCACAAAGTGTTAGGGCTCCTGCTAGATTAGAATGCACTGCCTGCCAAGTCGGTTCTCAGTATGGTTGTTCCCCTCTCTGCCAACCCAGGTGATCCATACAATCAAATGCATCAAAGACACCGAGGACAATACAATCACAGTAGGAATGGAATTGAAGCAGCTTATAAGGGCTATAAGCGGCAGCTCATCTATTCCATTGCTTAATAAAACGGTCACGTTTACCGTCCGGCACATGGAGCCCCTCAAAGTCGAGATTGGCCATGCCCTGTTTAACCCCATCGATGTCACTCTCTAGCATTTCAAGATTCGTCGACAAGAGCTGGTCCGCCAAGCGGAAACGACCATAGTGCGAGTCTTCATACAGTGCGTCGCGGATCCACTGCAGAGACCTACTGGACTCACCCAGCGTCGTGCTCAACAAGCTCCGAACGGTCGAGTCTAGGCTTTCCGCCTGGTCTGTTATGAAATTCGCACGTTCGGCAATGGCTGCGGATATCCTGTCATTCATGCTCATACTGCCATCGTGCTCAGGCATGGAGATGCCCCAGAGTCCGAGCAATTGCTGGAGAGAGTGGAAGCTCGCTTCCGTAGTCGTTGAAGATTCGCCCACGTCTGCACCTACAGAACGAGTCGGTGATCTTGATGGAGAATGTCGAAGGGTAGGGTGGGCCGGCGTCTGCTGCTTTGACGGTGACGGAGCATAGTCGAGCTTCGACTCTGACGACTCTGAAGTCAGAGCGTCCGATATCGCTTTGAGCGCTATCCTGTGGGAGTGATGTTCCTGCACCCGGGTTGAGACCTCATCGATCCTCGTAGTGAGATATCCTAGTGTAGAGGTGATCTGCCAACGTTAGCCTTGTCAAAAGGGGACAGCTTTGGTCGCACGAACATGATCGAGGACAGCTTCAGAATGTGCCTGGTTCAGCTTTTGCTTAAGTTCGAGTCGTGCCATGATAGGCACCACGAAGCTCTGCTGTACGGACATATGGGCAACTGCTTGTATTTCTGAATACAATGAGTTAAGGTCTGCCTCCATGGAGCGCTCCGGGCTGTCGTCTCCGTCCGAAACATGAGCGTGTGCCGATGAACTTATTACCTCGAGGCGGCGTTCGAGAAAGGTACGGTCAAGTCGACAGCGAATTTCTTCCGAGAGAAAGGTCTCGAGCTTGGCACTCAACTTTCTTGTGCGCTCGGCAATGGCGTCTCTCGACTGACCATCATCCTGGTGAAGCTCCCCAGTCAGGCTCTGAAGCCGGTCTAGTAACCTGTCATCCCCCTTCAGCCTCTCGGTCACAGACGCTGTAAGCGTGCCATTGGAAGACTGCAGTTGCTGTTGAGATGCAGCCAACTGCTCCGTGAGACCGTCCAACAGCTCGTCCGCCTAGTCAATCGGTTCAGTAACTGCTATCCTCGACCTCCTTAACCCCAAGTAATTCAGCTTACCGCCATCTGCACGTGCTGCTTCTCCAGAGCATACTTCCTCCTCCGTTGCTCGCTGTCATGCTTCCGCCTTGACTCTACATCATCGAGGTCCTTCCCGTATGACAGTAAGCCCTTCTGTTGACTGCGTAAAATCCGAGTCTGTTTCTCGATCGCCGACGTCGAAGCCTTCAATGTGTCGAGAGCGCTCCGGATATCACTTTCACCAAGAGGCCGAACTGTGGTAAGATCATTGCTGGCTTGTATAGCTCGGACGGTCCCATTTCTTTTCAACTTGTTATAACTGTACTTCGTCAGTCCCACTGCCGAAACTAGCTGCTGGCAGTCTCGATGCATACAGTTCTAGCTCGTCCTTCGATAGCAGGGTGTCGGCACCAAGATACTCTTTCACCCATTCCACAACCGCTTCCCTGGTAGTCGGCGCGTCGAAAGCCCACTGCACGTCATCCCGAGAAAGCGGAATGCCACGTTCTCTCAGGACGACCAGCAGGTGTTCGAGGGGATCTAGAGGTTGCATGGTCTTGGGTAGAGTTTCGGACTGGTGTAGATGCGCTAAGAACGGTCCCGTTGGACCGTCCATACTCGTGCCTGCTCTCTACACTCATCCGGACTTTGACGGAGGCCAAAGACGGCGCGGTTGAGGTAATGACTCAAGATTCAGTACCTCGGCAGGCTATTATAGATGTAGTCACGGCATTGCGATTGGTAAACATCTATAGCCCTACCGTGAGAGACTACATGCTCAGAGACGTCTAGGTCGCACGACTATCATGGCGCAGGTCCATGACCGCATGGCTGTTTGTTCCTTTGGGAATTGTGTTGATTCTACTTGCATGTTTTGGTGTGCATTGCCTGATTGGGTTGAGTAGCGTTTCGTTTCCGGCTTCGGTGGCTTGTATGATACTTCTGTTCTTTGCTTTGATTGGGTGCGAGATACTGGTTGGAGATAGAAGGACGAGAGCAGTGGTACAGATTGTTGATATATCTGTCAGTGATCTTGATTCAGATCTACTTAATATCAGGTGTTCATATAGATTAGGCTGGTTTTGCTCTACGTTATATAAACATCTTCTTCACGCCATCCTTCGTCCTGCTGCCCCTGAGTCCAGCAGTGGGTGGGGTTGAGGTGGGCAAGATCATAGGCGTCTTCCGTATGAGTGTGCCTCCCTTGCTTTTAATACGCAAAGCAACTGATGTCTGCAGTGATTGGCTTCGTCGTGATGCTCGCAGCCACGGCGTACTCTGTCCGCGGCCTTCAGATCGTCCTGAAGACGTCCAAGAAAGGGTTGACTGAGCGTGCGGAAGAGTTGGGCCAGGAAAACGACGAGATCCCTCTTACGGAGGGGATCCGAGGGCAGATGGACCTGTCTGCGACTGCCTCTGCCGCTACATCGACGCCTGATTTGCATGCCGGCAGCCAGATCACCGAACTTATCGCCCCGGCTCGTGCTCAAGACCCAGCGCAGGTCCGCGGAACAGGCGGACCACCTGCCGAAGCTGCACCATCCCAGGCAGTCCTCACGCCGACGCCGATGCGCCAAGACCCGCTGCCCTTGACGCGCGCGCAGGAATGGGCGGCCATCATCAACGTCAACCTCGACACCTTCACCTACAGCGCTCTCTTCCTCTTCGTCGGCATCCCCATCTACTTCGTCACCGGCTACGGAATGCCCGCCCAACTGACCCTCAACGTTCTCGCCTACTTCGCCGCCCTCTCCCTACCGGCACGATGCAAGCGCGTCCTGCACCCCGTCCTCGTCTCCTCCGCCCTCACCATCCTGGCCATCTGGCTCCTCGCCCTCTGCAGACGAGACACGCTGCACGACGGCCTGAAGGCTTACTCGACGAAGACGCGCTACCTGCAGCTCTGGGACGGCGACAAGGGGCTGCGCCGGCCGGGCGCAGGCGACGTCTTCGGCAGCGTGCTGGACGTCAGTATCGTCGCGCTGGCTCTGCCCATGTTCCAGTACCGCAACGAGCTGAAACGCCACGTAAGTGTTTTCCGAGACTCCACCATACGGTTTTCCATACCTCCTCAGACCTCGGAAGCACTAAAACAACGGGTCTCCAGTTCCTGTCCATCATAATCCCCAATCTCCTCATCTCCGTCGCCTCCCTGTTCGGCTACCCAGCCCTCTGCTACGCCATCGGCATCTCGTCTAAGCGCAGCCTCGCCTTCGCAGCCCGCAGTCTCACCCTCGCCCTTGCGACGCCGGCAACCGCGAATCTCGGCGGCGACCTCAACCTCGTCGCCGTGTTGTGTATCATGAGCGGCATACTGGGCGTCTTGGTCGGGCCTGCCATGTTGAAGTGGTTGCGAATACCTGAAGGTAAGTGCTTTCTTTGTTTGGTCGCGAGCGCAGACATGTTGAGTGCTAGGGAGTATTCAAAGGTTGATTTGCTTGGGCCAGATGACTATGTCACGCGCGGTGTAGCACTGGGTGGGAATTCTTCGGCCATCGCAACGGCGTTGCTGCTCGTTTCGGATCCGAGGGCGGCGGCGTTGTCGAGTCTGTCGATGAGTCTTTTCGGCACGGTGATGGTGGCTTTGACGTCGGTACCACCAATTGTGAGAGTGGTGATGAAGTTAGTGGGACGTGAAGAGGGATAGCTTTATTGTTACGCGGTAGTTACGCAGATCGTATATGAACCAAAGGGAACAGACATGCATGCCAAGGTAAAAGTTTTGCAGCTTCTGATATGTCGCTGTAAAGACCCCACGCTGGCTAAATTGCTCGATAACATGGCTAATCGATCGCTGCGAAGAGTATAAATCAAATGAGATATGTTCGTAAACAAACAATTTCAATGGATCGATTCCACTAAGACGAGATAGGAGCACGCTACAACCTGGCAGGGATGGGGCTTCCTCCACCTTCTGCAACATTTGTAGCCCCCTGCTTCGGGTCGGGGTAGTACCAAGCAGTGACGGCAATAATGAGGTATACCAACACGCAAAGTGCTCCCTCGAGATAGTTTGATTTTAGGTCTCTGTCGGTCCATGATTAGTCGTCATTGAGCAATCCCCAAAGCTGGTAAAAGTTACAGAGGGAAACAAAATGTACAAAATCAACGAAAAAGACCTGAAGCTGCTGCTGATGGTAATCTTACCTAAGGAAATTCCCCACCACGAGAATAGCTAGGAAGAAGACCACGGTCATGAAGATTTCTATTTCGGCCCCTCACGTCAGCTCTGGGAAGCTTCGGGAACCAGAATGACTATCTCCTACCAAAGTTCAGTGACATTTCCTTCCCAATACCCCAGCCTACTAGAACAACAAGGGGAGCGTTCAGGAGCGCTGTTTGAACGGACGCTCCAAGGATGTGTACGAGGGCGAAGTTCATCTGGTTGTCCCAGGCTTCGTCGATTGCCGTAAGGTGCTCTGCGAATTTCTCCACCAAGGGTACGAGAATGAGACCCATGAAATGGTCGCTGACGTGCTTTTCTTCAACGATGAATATGATCTCCTCTACCAGGAAGATGGCATGCAATGACACGCAAGCCAACGCGATAAGAAGGGCGATGAGACATTCAGTAAAGGTGAGCTTGTCTTTAGCCAGATCCATTTCTCTATCTTCATCTTTTGCCTCGTCCTCTTCCAAGACCGCATCGTATACGCTGTGGTGCGTCCGCATCTGAAACCAGACATAGCTTGAAGTGGACTTCATCAGTGATGCAAGCGAACGGAGCGGTTGCGCCACTTACATGAGGAACGCTGCTAGAAGAATGACAGCCGTAGCCCGGCTGATTGTAAGGACGCTCTGGCGAAGGGCATCTGCGGTGATTGCTGGAGTACCAGTCAAGGCTGTGAAGAAGGCACTGGGTATCAAAAGCCCAAAGCCGGCGACGAGCATCAGCCCACTGCCGACCTCACTTATAGCTTCATTGAACACTACTTCTTTCCGCCTTATACTTCCAACGATGAAGCACGTCCCGAGACATAACAGCAGGTTTGCAAGGATCGATCCCAGAATTGCAGCTTGGATGACAGGTATCAAGTCGTTGTTGTTGCTCTTTGCGAGTAGAACCATGAACAGGACGATTTCAACGATACTTCCAAGGAATGTTTCGAGGAGCACTCCTGCAAAGTAAAGTTAGAACTCAATCAGGTGTGCCGATTCGATGATTTCGGAACGTACCGAATACTTTTGGTAGCTTGCGAGCCAGCTCTTGACCTGCGAAGCCGACGAGGTTGGCTGTGGGAACCATAGCTATGTAGTTGAGTGCGAATATCCATAGATGAAGGTCCGGGCGAGCGAAGTGTATGGCAATGGCTGCAGGTACGAAAGGCCAGAAGATGTTGCAGAATTTCGACGCCGTGCTGGAACTGCGAAAGCAGATCCGGAGGAAATGGAAAGGATGAATACCCTTCCTCCCACTTTCGCCGTCTGGCTTGATACCCCGAGTGACCCGATGTCCATTGTGATTATATGTTGGTAGATGGCTATGGCCGTTCTTCCCGGCGGTGATGTGAGCGGGCGCCGGACTTGTGAGCTCAATGTCGTTCTGCTGCTGCAGACCGTGTTGATTCCTATGGAACATCCCCATGCTGCAGGTTGTTGATATGTGATTGCTTTCCAAGACCTCTTCGGGGCAAGGCTATTGAGCTTGACGATGGATTATGTGGACGCGTCCTTGATGAAAGGTCTTTCACTCGGTCTGATAGAATATTGAATCCCAGAGCCTGTGGTTAATACGACCACCCGATTCTGACGAAGCATACAAAGTAGACTTGAATCAGAAGGGTGAAAGGAGGACAAGTCCAGCTGAGTTTGCCAAGCAACAGCCGAGGAGCTTCTTCGAAGATCGTTCAGGGATGAAGTCAACCTTTTGTTTACAGGGTCAATAATGATAAATTGATTTGGTGGAAATGCAAACCCTGCATCTGGCACCCGCTGGAATGAGTTGTCCTGGTCTTACAGAGGCTGAGTTGGGTCTGTTGATCGTTACCTTACCGTATTGTTGCGAGTGACGAGAGTAGTCGTTCTTGGCATGCATAACCCTATTGGCTGCTTCATCCTTGAATCCGGTTTTCTCTCGTTTGTCATTGAACTGAGGTGGCAAGGAAGTCATACTGCGACGGCTCGTGCGGTCGTTTCGCACTGTGGCAGTCCGTCTTGGGTGCTACACGATTCGTGCATGCTGTTGTCCGGCGCGTAATCTTTTTACGTGTAACTAGGTACGCGTTCGTGTAACATGTTTGTCCGGAGTTACAAGTGGGCAAGTGAAGCCTTGATGCACAATGATACAAGAGCTGTTTCCTAACCCGACATCCATTTTGCCGTACACAACACATCCTGTTTGACATAATCATCCCCTTCTCGACCTTGGGTTTCTCACACGTCCTCCCGCAAGCGCTGGCATTCCCATTATGTGAGAATATTACCCACAGACACTGATATACCTTCTGAGTTCCCCAAGAAGGGGACGGTACGATCACTCAATGTCTCCATGTTTATTCCTTGCCTTTTGACATCTCCGCAGAACATTGGATTGTCACAGCTTGCAGATAGCCCTTCTCCTTCACCCATCTGTGTAGCGGCTTGATCCTGAAATACTCCGCTTCCTCTTGTATGGCCTTATTAGATGCGTGGTCAAACCCATGGCTTTTCTCGCAGATACTTTTAGCGTGAGCATCCAAGACGCTCATCAGCTGCCTCTCTTCAGCGTTATGAGGGCCTCATACCGACACCAACCACCAATGAGCCTTCAGCAATGTCACCGAGAGCTCTTTTCCGCTTAGGTCAGCACCTTCGAGGCGCAGCCGACACCTACAAAATTACTGAGCAATTATCGGAGTTCATCTATATTGCAGTGTATGTACTTGTTCCATCCGTTTATGCTCGCGGTCACATTGAGCAACAGCCCATAGCAACCAACAAGAAAGTCCTGTCGTTGTCAAAAGTGTCGAAGGACATTGGCGCCTCCATAATGAGCGTGATATTCTCAAGCGCTTTCAGTCCCGTACACCGACTCTGCGTCCTCTCCTTGACGAGATAGAAGACCCGGCCGAGCCGCCAGCGATTATCTTAAAATATCTTGACGATGATGTGACAAGGGCGTCGAGAAAGCAAAGGCTCACCAGGCAGGAAATTAAATCGGTGGCTAGAAATGTGCTCGAAGCTCTTCAGGTGCTTCACGAAGATGGCTATGTGCATACGGGTAACTAATACTCTTCCAGTATTACTGAACCTTTCGTTAACGACAGATTACAGACATCAAGCCTAGCAACATCTTAGTGGACTATGGAAAGGGAGGGAGCCGATTTTCAGAGATCCATTTAGCAGATTGTGGGGGTGCCGTCTCCATTGCTTCAGAATTCGCGAAGCATGGTGCACCAACTGGAACAAGCCTTTTTCGTGCTCCTGAGGTCCATCTTGAGATGCCATGGGATACTGCTGCAGACATCTGGAGTTTCGGCGTTACAGCTAGTTTGCCCTGGGCCACTCAACCATCCGCCGGGGAGCTGATGTTTCCCTAGCTTATCAACCTCATATGGGGTCTCAACTTCCACATCTTCGAGCCTGAAGAGCCAGAAAGCCATGAAATGTACGATACGGGAATCGTCGTGAACCAGCATCAATGGTTCGGGCCGTTTCCGATCTCCTATAAAGAGATCGCTGACGAGGACACCCAAAAAGCAATCATTGGCATCATGTCTGCGGTGCCGCCTGAAATGCTGAAACCATTCCAGCGTCTCAGTGAAAGAGAGATCTGCAATGAGGATAAAGCATTTATACTCAAGATTATGAAGCTCGACCCAAGAGACCGACCTCTTGTGGGGGAACTCTTGCAGGATGAGTGGTTTACGGAGCGATCGGAGAGGACCCTGGGGTGGTATTCGAAAGAAGAATGGCAACAGAAGCAGCAACAGCACAGGGATTGCTGAGACTACCTTAGCAAATGCGTCCTGCTCTTGTGGCAATTGCCGTCGGGATCCTCTCCTTTATCGTTCTTGATTCGATGGTAAAAATAGATAATAAGTTAACAATTGGCATTTCAAGGTCCTGAATCTAATCTAATCTTATCTTATCATGTACTCATACCCCGCAACCGTGGTGGCAGTTGTTGACCATATCATTCTACGCCGCAAATGGCTTTCAGTACCTTAGCCTTCTCAGGTCGTGGTGGTGGATGTTGTGTTGTGTATTATAGGCTACTTTCTGGTGTATATAGGATGTGCCCTCTTCTCAGATACCCTTTGATAACTCGCTGCTGCGCCGCATTTCTCCTGCCGTTGACCATTGCTATCTGGCACCATGGTTGACTCCTATGTAGATCTTCTGATCGTGGGTGCTGGTCCGGCAGGGTGAGAACTTGGAATGTCCATCCGTTGCGGTCGCAAAACTAACGACTCACAGATTGATGGCAGCAACCTGGGCGGCGCGGTGTGGAATCAAGACGCGGATCATAGACAAACGGGGTACCAAGATCTTCAACGGGCAAGCAGACGGCCTTCAATGTCGGTCGTTGGAGATATTTGATAGCTTTGGCTTTGCAGACCGTGTGTGGAAGGAGTCGAACCATATGCTTGAGGCATGTGGATGTTGAGGGCTTCAGATTGGTGATGCGAGATTGCTAACACGCGATCCAGATCTGTCTTTGGGTAAGCAATCGTGTCTAATGAGGGCCACTTGAGCAATGTTTCTCAAAAGCCAAACCAGAACCCAGACCCATCGGGAATGATCAGACGCACCGACCGGATCCCAGACACCATTCCCGGCATCTCGAGATTCCAACAAGTCGTTCTGCACCAAGGACGTATCGAGCGTTTTTTCCTGGACTCCCTGAAGGAGCATTCAGACATTGAAGTCGAGCGCGGAGTACTCCCTGTGGAGCTGGATCTCGACCACTCGAAAGCCGAGGACACCGATGCATTCCCAGTCACTGTCAGGGTCCGCCACCTGGATGATGACGAAGCTACCCCGGCGCAGAACACCACCAACGTGCCCGACGGCTTGTTTAGAAGCAATATGGCCAACGACGATACCGACGACCTGATTCGCAGAAGCCAGGGCAAGAATGGTTCGACAGAAGTCATCAAAGCGAAGTATATGGTTGGATGTGACGGAGCGCACAGTTGGACCAGAAGACAGCTGGGCTTCACGATGGAGGGAGAGCAGACTGACTTCATCTGGGGAGTCCTCGACATCATTCCGATAACTAACTTCCGTATGTGTAGATGGGCTGATTTGACATTATACTTGGTTTGCTGACTAGTTCACCCAGCTGACATCCGTATGCGGTGCGCGATTCACAGTGCCAGTTCCGGCAGCGTGATGGTAATCCCGCGGGAAAAGGGGCTTGTACGATTGTATATCCAGCTCACCGAGGTGGGCAAGGACGGTGGTCAGGTCGATCGGTCCAAGATAACGCCAGATATAATCCTGAAGGCTGCCCAAAAGACGATGAGTCCCTATAAGCTGACTTACGACTACTGCGACTGGTGGACAGCCTACCAGGTACGTCCGAAACGAGTGAAGCACTCCATTCCATCTTCCTAATGGTTTGGTGTAGATTGGGCAACGGGTTGGCAATCGCTTCAGTGCCGATGATCGTATCTTCCTCGCTGGCGATGCCGTACACACTCATTCTCCCAAAGCGGGGCAAGGCATGAACGTCTCCATGCAGGATTGCTTCAACCTTGGCTGGAAGATTGGAACTGTCGTCAACGGCATTGCCAAAAGGGCGATCTTGAAAACATATCAATCAGAACGTCGCAGAATAGCGCAAGACCTAATTACATTCGACCATCGCTTTTCCCGTCTTTTCTCGGGAAGGCCTGCTAAGGACGCAGCCGACGAAGCCGGCATCTCTATGGCTGAATTCAAAGATGCATTTGAAAAGGGCAATATGTTCGCTTCCGGCATTGCTGTGGACTACGGTGCTAGTCTACTTGTCGCCAAGGCCGGCAGTGCGACGGATCAAGGCGATGGCACCGATGTAAGCCCGTTGCTAGAGAACGGTGTTGAGAAGGTGGTTGGCAAGCAGGACCTTGCCACGAATATCAAGATGGGGATGCGCTTCCCCAGCTTTCAAGTTCTGAACCAGGCGGACGCAAGACCGTGGCAGTTCCAGCAGTTCTTGACCAGTGACGGTCGATTCAGGATCATCCTATTCGCTGGAAACATACTGGACGCTACGCAGATGAAGCGCGTGCAACGATTCGGATCCAGTCTGGATCGTCCGAACTCTTTCCTGCACCGATTCACGCCAGCCGGCAAGAAGATTGACTCGGTCATTGAGGTCTTGACTCTGCATTCGGCGCCGCGGACGAAAGTGGAGCTTCTGGATTTGCATGACATCTTTCATCCTTTTGATGAGAAGAAGGGATGGGATTACAACAAGGTCTTTGTCGACGATGTCTCCTATCACGAGGGTCATGGCGAAGCATACAAGAACTATGGAGTCGACAAGGAGAGAGGGTGTGTAGTCATAGCTCGACCGGATCAGTATGTGGGGTATATCGGCACTCTGGAGGATGTGTCAGATATGGATCGTTATTTTTCTGAGATTCTTGTCCCTCAGACCTGAGACTTGGGCTCTGGTTGAGGCAGAGGGGCGTGAGGCTGCATGTCATCGTCTCGGTATACATACCTTACCTCATCTACTTTATGGAGCATACATTAGCGAGCGTATTTATACGAGTATACCCGCAACATATCCGACTTTCAACCTCTTAAGCCCTTTGCACTTATTCGCCCGGGCTAATTCTGCCGGTGCCCACGGTGATTCCTCAGCAGTATAGTTCTAAATAACACCATTGACATTGAAAGCGCTGCTGAGCCAGAGCTAACCATGGGAATGAAGTGGTCATTTTCGATAGCTTGTAACTACGGCAAAGATAATGTGAGAAAAGTTTACGACTGAGAAGGCGTTAAAGTGATATGATATCTTCCAAATCACTTCCTGTCGGCTTTTGGTTCATTCTTGCAATTGAATGTTTGAAGCACTCCAACGTTGCTGATGACTTAGGTAAGCACAAAGAAGAGCATTGATTGGTGGGTAAAATCAGCGGGAGCTCGGTTGATACAATCCCTATTTTGGAATCGAGCGTACCTTACCTAGAACGGTCCGCAAGCTTCAAGGTACCATTAATTATCAACGCAGGCACAACACCTCTTTTCTATCCAAGATCAGCGAATGACGAGTACGGCTTTCAAGTGTTTGGAGGCACCTTTTTGACAGAAACTCTCTCCGCCAGCTCAGTCGGACCTGGTACAACTCTTCCACCCGGTCACCTCTCCTTTCAACGCTATGCTTCTGAATCTGCTCTACCTGTTGGCGGCCCTCGCGCCCTCTGCCCTCGCCGACGTCAGGTTCACAACACCGGCCGCCGGTGCCTCAATACCAGCGGGAGGCACATTCGCGGTGGAGTGGAAGGACTCTGGAAGTGCGCCGTCAATCGCAGATCTCGCATCATATCAGCTGTTCTTGTGCGCGGGTGGCAACGATGCGACCAACTTTGTACGTGACCCACCACCTTTCCATGCTGAATGGATGCGGATTTCGTCTACCGGACCCATCACTTACTTACGGTTCTCTTTGGCAGATCCAACTAGCACCAATCTCAACCCAAGGAGCCTTCACAACAGGCAACAAAGCATCCGGAACAGTCCAGCTAACCATCGGCGCCGACGTCAAAAACGCATAGTACGACACCCCTTCCCCATCCCCTTCCCTCCGCCAACCCCTCCCTCTTTACCCCTCCCAAAAGCTAACCAACCCCTCCACCCACCCCAGCTTCCTAAAAATGATCTCCGTCGCCACCGCCGGCGGCACCATCACGAACTTCTCCCCCCGCTTCTCCCTAACCGGCATGACGGGCAGCTTCCCACCCAACGTCCTAACGGGGCTCAAAACTGTCACCGGCACCGCCGGCCCCGCCACCGAAAACAACGTGGCCGCCGCCAACCCCGGCGCCGGCGCCGGCGGGCCGCAGGGCGCTGGCTTCGCGGTGCCCTATACCTTGCAGACCGGGCTGACCAAGTACGCGCCGATGCAGCCGCTGCCACCGACGAAGATCACGGCGCAGAATGCGTCGCCGCTTTGGCCTACCAGTGCGGTTACGTATGCTCAGACGTGGTTGCCGCGCCCGAGTCAGGTTACAACGTTCACGCAGAGTTTTACGGGGAGTGTTTCTAGTATGGAGAATACGGTGAGCAGGTTTTTCGGGGCGATGTGGGCGCTCATGTGGGTTATATGCTGAACTTGAGGTATAGGCTGCTGCGGCTTCCAAGCCTACGGGGGATATGCAGAAGTTTCTGGCGAGGTGGAAGGATTGAGCCTGGTTGGCTGGTTCCGTTCAACCATAGCGTACTGGGAGTACTGGTGTTTATTTGTTTTGGCGCCTGGACCTAGTTTGCGAGGGTTTGTATGATAATCAAGAGAACTTCGACAAGGTTTGTGACGCCTACTGGGGTGGGATGGGGTGAACGTGGAAGGATATCTCAGGCTTAGACACAAGGAGATACTTATAGAAAGCATACATGTATATTCATTGCTCCTCTGCCACCATGAAGCTACTGTGAGTACCGTAGCTGCAAGTAGGGATGGATGGAATGACTTGTAGGTGGTTTGCATGTATAATGTTATTTCTCAGGAGAACTTGGGATTGCATCCTCGTAGTTTGTGTTAACTCTCTTATCAATTGTGCACTAATGCATGCTGCTTCTTCTTCTTCTTCTTCTTCTTCTTCTTCTTCTTCTTCTTCTTCTTGTTGCAGGAAACATCATGGTGGTACCTTTGTTAGATATTCGGATAGCTGCCCGCCAATCCTATTTGCCTTTGATTCGCAGAAACTAGCGTAGTGTCAGCTGGGCAGAGTGTAGACCTGAATACGACGATAGCTTCCTTACCTTCGGACCTATGCCAGTGATGTTGTCCTTGGTGGCGTCGGCAGCATCTGCGGCCAAAGGGTCAGAGCCAAAGAGCTTCTGAAATATCGGCGCGAACTTTAAACTGTCAGCGAGCTCTACTGGAGGCCACTAGGCCTTACTACCTAGCCAGCTACCGTTCGGTGTACCACTTCTAAGCAGTCCTCGATTTCTAGGCAACCCCGCGACTCCTGAGCACGCCGTGGGCCCTAGGCATAGCTGGCCAGCTAGGTGCGCATGAGGAACCCCAGGGTAGCTGGCTCGCCTGTTGATTAGGGGCCTAGCGGGGCCCATACGGCCAATGGGCGCGAATGAGACCGCCAAATGAAAAGCGACCACTATGATTCTACCGGGGCATGTGCTTAGCGCCCTCACCAAGATGGATTCGAAAGCCCCTAGGTATTGTTATTCTAGAACCGTCAATGCTCGAACACATGCATGTTGTTATCGAATTCGAAATTCCTCGAGCCTCATGTCCCTCCATATAGCCTGCCCGTCCATGACTCCATGGACGTAGGCTTCACCCACTAAGCGATAATTGGTCCCATCCTGCCTCAAGATGAAAGGAGTATGACCACCGCTCAAGATGCATACTAGATCGCCAGGTCTCATAGATCGAGGTCCAAGTTCAATAGTCCCCCTGACAGTGGTGAAGTATTTCCTGTATGCTGCCGTGTAGGCTAGAGCTGCTTGATACAGCTGGTCATTCGGTGCCTTCGGATTCTTTCTCCATGCACTCACGAAACCACTCAAGTCGTCATTAGCCATGAGCATCTTCTGGAAAGGGCTTCTCCTTGCGCTTAAACGAGACAAGTAGCTTCGGAAATATTCTCTGTACATCTCCGGTGCAGGATATGTGTTCCCCCCGGTGTTGCCTATCAGCGTCCTCCAGATTGAGTCGATAGTGACCGTGCCTCGGCGAAGAAGTGGGTCTGATAATCCCAAGCACTGTAGCACAAACTTGTGCGCAGTTGCGGAATTGTCCAAGCTGTTCGTTGTCACAGCTTCAATCTGATCATGGCAGACACCGTCGACATGCAGATCAAAAGATCCCGGGCTCCAGCGCGCAGTCGTGGGGATTGCCGTAGCAGCTCCATACCTTGAGTGCCGAATTGGTAGACCTAATATAGAGCGCTGCCGCCATACACTATAATCCGGAACCCAGGATGGGAGAGCTTGCAGTCGTCGATCTGATTGATCCTCGACGCTGGACAGGAGGAGGAGGGACTGATCTGCAAGTATGAGCTCGCCCGTCACTTCTAGATAGAGTTCGGCAATGGATCTTGAATAATCCGTTAGGTTTGAGTATTTCTCGGCATCTCTGGTAAGACCTATCAAGGCAATGATCTTGTCCCGTGGATCACTCGTCTGGAACCGTCTTGTAGAGCAGAGGAGAAAGGCAAGTCCCATCCCAGATCCTCCACGAGTCTCGTGAAAATGTAACTTGCAATTTCGTATTGTCTGAATAAACGAAGGACGCACAATAACACCGTACAATTCTTGAAGAGCTCATCCAACCAGTGGAGATGATGAGTGAGGCAACGTGTTCAACTTGGGCCCAGCCCAGTGAAAACGAACCACACCACACGACAGCATTGGGAGACACGACCAGCTCTTGAACTACCCAAAGCCTTCGAAAGTACTGGCGTTCAAAAAGCCGTGCTAGGGCTTCCCACTCCTGGGATGGACATCGAGGCAGGTTCATCTTGGCCATGGCCTTCTTATCCCAGATGGTGCGAGCGTCCCCTTTGAAGCTTCCACCTGGAGCATAAGAGCGGATACTACTAGAAACAGCTTCGATGAGAGAAAATGCCCTCTCGGTGTGTTTGTCTGCGGCACCAAGCCACGCAACAACCTGGCGCGCGCAACGGAATATATGGCTCATCAGTGCGGTCTGACGACTCCTCTCTAATACATCAGCTTGATTTATACATAATGCATCTATCCATGCCAGCCTCCTTGTTGTAGCGTTACGCAAATGCCGAAGGGCCGAGTGGAGATTTTGTGTTACTGGTATGACCATGCCGTCACAACAGATGTGTGTCTCGAAAGTCTCGGAGCCCCATTCATAAGACAGTGCATCAAATGTGGGGTGCTGGCTCGTATGGTTCCCTAGGTCCGTCTCGTGTATCAGACAATGAATAGCTTCTGTCTCCCCAGGTAGAATCTCCACTAGCCGGATGGCGAATGGCCTGGGTGATAGTTCGTTGTATCTATACAATCTCCAGTCACCTTCGGGGGGTGATGAGAGTTCTACGTGGTGGCCATTATACACATGTCTTTCTTGATGGTCGTCTGCCTTTATGGCGTTTGTTGTCGAGTATCTGATTTGTGACAGAGGCGTTCGGCCATTGACAGCGCAAAATATCATAGGACTTGCTGACTGTGATATTCTTGGGGGTACGCCAACCCTTTTCTCAAGAATTCTGCTGAAAGTGCCCCCATAACGTATTTTCATCGTTTTCTAATTGAGGGAATAACTCGCTGATTTTCTCAGGGTTCCTGATGGTGCCTGTGATATAAAGGACAAACGGGCTGTACAGAAGGAACGAATCGAAACGCTGTTAGAAGCAACTCCCGTGCTCCTAGGACTGATGCGGCGCTTCTTCCTCATAGAGTTGATGTTCCCTGACTTTTTGAGCATCCTCTTCTTCATGTACGCAGTACTGTGTCCAGTAGTGTGCTTACATAAGAGCTAAAAATGGCAATGACATCTTCGAAATACTTCAGACTCACATCCCTTCAGGGAAGGGCCAAAGGTCCAGAGCATTCATGAGTGTTTGGATTGACCCTACAATAGTAGGTGGAGTTGTATACTCTCGTGTAAGATGGCACACTGCTAGTTCTGTAGTACAGAAACACCGCAGCTTTGATCAGGTGACTTGACTGCGGTAAGGTAGTCTGCAAAATATAAGGTACTGTACCTTATGGACCCATTCAATTTTCAACCTTTACCTACTTTGACTTAGGCGACGGCCACTAATCGCATTCACGGGATCATGGCATTCAATCCCTGATATTGCTTAGAGAATGCACCTATGATCTACTCCAATCGATCAATCAAAAGCTTACAGGATGCTCTCATTATGATGTCTTGTGTAGAATGACCGAACGCGTTCAGCGACTGAGACCTGTCTTTTGGATCTTGGGCTTTATGAAGCCCATCAATGCCCTGTTCTTCCGTCTCACCATCGTCGTTGCCCTCTTCACCGAAGGTCCTAATACATACTCTGAGGCTGATTTTGCTAGTCAGCATGGTGGATGAGATAACAAGGGGTTCAGAAAAGGAGGAAGAGGAAGAGGAGGAGGAGGAGGAGGAGGAGGATGAGCGCCTGAAGCGGCAGGCGGATGAGACAGAGGAAGCAATTTCGATGGCCTTGTGAATCCAAGAGGCGAATCCTGGCGTTATGAGCGTGAACGACGGTGAGTATTGAAAGAACTACCTACTGGACTGTCGGCGACGCGCAACTTTATCTAGACATTCGCTGTTCAGGCCATGCATCTTCGACCTTCTATGTCTCTGAGCCTAGTCGGGCCCAAGTCCGGGCTCCCCTGCCAGCAACCACGTCATGTCTCCACAGGAAACTCCTTCGTGACCACGAGAAAACTAACAAGAATGGAGCATGAAAGAAGGACCAAGTGACTGCCCAGTGTTGACGAATAGGTCCTGGCGCTTCAGAGTCTGAGGCGGCGAGTTCTTAGTGCAATCATTGGTCAATACTCTTTTATGGCCATGGTTTCGAAGGTAAACCTGTTCTTCACGGTACGGCATTGGCACGCAAGTCAATGCTATGACTTACGGTACTTTACGGTATCTTCTCGCTCATGGCGCAACTGTCGATGGCAGAATAGAGAACTATTTGCTAATAGTACTCCCCCATTCTCCGTGGTTTTAGACGGTGAGGTGGATGCAGCTCGGGTTCCCCTTAATGCAGGAGCGCATTTCAGTGTCAGCGTCTGTTGGGTCTGGAGTATTGAAACTCTAGAGTCATGGGAGAGCCAGGTTGATACAGTCTCGCGTTTCCTCCAACGAGGGTCAGATCTTGAAGGGCCACTCGGCCTGATGCAGTGATATACCACCCTCAAGGTACGAAGGCCGATTCCCGAATTCTCGGGCACCCCACCAACTTAGGCGACACTACAGTGCCTGGTACTTACCTTATAGGAGTAGCATAACGTATTCGTGGGGTGCCCGAGAATTCTGGAACTGGTCGTCTCAGAGATATCGGTGCCCAGCCCACAAAGCCACTAAACCCAATACGGACAGATTTAGTCTCGGAGTATTATGCCACCGAATCCGGGGAGCCTCCGCCATGTCACGTGCTCTAGGAGCGTTTCGGCCATATCAATCAACCTTTGATGAGGCCGCAACACTCGGCAATTGGAGGCTGTGTAAAGGTATCGGATTACGTGGTATCCGTGGGACATGATTGCGTTGGCGTATATTCGCACTGGCTGACGGTGGTCGTGTTGCAAACCCCTACTACGACTCATAGAGAATCAGTTGGTTACCTAGGTGACATTGAAATTGTCAAACTCACTACGTAGAAATATCTTTCTTACCGCCCCTAACCCGACTTCCTTTCCCTCCAGACTTTTGACAGAAAAACTCCCATCTCCCATACCATTGCACTTGAGTGATTTCGCGATTAACGGTCCCTTACTCGAATACCACAACCCTAAGCATGGCATCACCCTCGCAGCCTCCTGAGCAATTTCTGCCGACGGGGCTCCCTTCTCCTCCTCCCTCTCCTCGGAAGCGAAGACGCTGGCTGAGAGACTCGGACGATAGCGCTGGGGAGATGGCGATTGAATCCTACATCTACCGTTCCGAACCATACCGTTCAAGCACTGCCTCCCTACCACTTCCACTACCCTTGAGAGAAGTCGTATCTCGAGAGAATCTCGACCTGGAGGACCCAGGATCTGCCGAGCTCCTAACACAGATGGAACAGGTAGTACTAGATCACGAACTTGACGGTCAACATACATTTCGCGTCCTCCATCTTCTCAAGCCTGGGTACCCTAACGGCGACGGATCTGTAGAGACATTGAGGCTGGACATCTTTGAGAGTAGTGGACTGACAAGATCGTGGTCGGACGTGGGGAACGAGCTCCAAGATCTTCTCCGAAGTCACGGTTTCCCACACATGGAGGTCGAGATCCTGGACCGGGAGCGTGCCCTAATGCCGTCGATCTTTTTTATCTCACCCGGCGCCGTATCCATCCAGGTGTATGAAGAGACACGAGCGGATCTGATTGCCTTGCTCTTTGACACTCTCAAAGATGCCTGGAATGCCATTTCAGTCTTTGAATTTGGTCAGACAAAAGAAAATGCAAGACCATCGGTTGTCGTTTTTGTTGAACCATTCGCATCGTCTGACTGGCAGACACTCGAGCTAACAATGAAAGCCATCCTTTGGCCGAAGCTCCCGCAAGGATTTGAGATGGCCGTCGAATTCATTCCTAGTGGAATTACGGATTTGACTGGCGTCTCGTGTGTGCGCACCCTCTCTCCTCATCCGGTCATGGGGTCCAGTTTGGGTGTTGTCGGACAGGAAAGCAGTGGTACCATCGGAGGTTTTGTGGAACTTTCCGTCGGAGGGAAAACGTACCAGGGCATCCTAACCAATCACCATGTCGTGGAACCCCCTGAGGGAAAGGCCTTTCGCAAGGGCTTCGGGTTTGATGGTTCTGACAAGGGTCGTCCCGTCGCACAATATCCGTCCGGTGAGGACCATCGAGAAACGAAGACGACAATACAGGAGATGCTATCGAGAGCGGTGAAGACGGCAGACTTTCTAAAAGAGAACCTAGAGATGCGAGTTGCGTGTGGTGAGGACATTTCTCCACAGTTGAAGTTTAGAGAGCAGCAAGCAGCCGCGAACTTGCGCTACTGGGAGAAGCAGGCGGCCCTGATCGACGAACTGCCAATCGTGCTCGGCGAGGTCCTCGTCACGTCGGGAAGACTGATCAATGCCAAAAAAGCCATCGTCGACTGGGCATTCATCCGTATGCCTTCAGATAAATTCCCTAAATGCTTCAACAACCTTCCACCGCGAAACACGCAGACTCTGGACCAAATGCCCGAGTTATCGCATCCGCCGATTGCCTCTGATGAAGGCCCCGCGGAGGCCGAAGGTGGCTATGCTCAATATTTCAGCAGCATCGTGAAAGGTAACCGATATTTCAAGCTGGGCAGGACGACGGGTATAACCGTGGGTGTCTGCCACGGGGTCGAGACGGACATCAATCGTGAACGTCACGGAGTCTTTTTTGACGAGAGCGGAGACGAGATAACTCTGACCAAGGGCTGTACAAGAGAACTTGTCATTCTCGCTGAGGCTCCAAGATATATAGACCATCAGACCACGTTCTCCGCTTCCGGAGACTCCGGTTCAATTCTCTTCGACCACGACGGCTTTGCTGCCGGGCTGTTATACGGAGAGCTAACCGGACACTTTGGGCCTCGATCATGTGCCGGTGCAGGTCTTGTGACCTGCATGACGGATGTTCTGGCCTCAATCGAGTCAAAATCGGCCGTACCGGACGAAGAAGGCAACATGAGGTTGGGGACGCTAACCCTCAAAACCCCAGGGTCATGAGCGCGGAGAGATCTTGACGCAGTGGCTTAAGGCTTGGTTGTAGGGCAGAGTGGCCGGTTCGGAGCCCGTTAGTGTTGCATGCTGATATGCACGAGGCTGTTGCTAGGGTCGCCTACTCTGTCGCATACTGGCGGTAGAGGCCCGGTATTGAGCGCGCTGGATGAGAGATGGCCTTGGACGCAGCAGCTTCGATATAATCGTCAACACTGGTGGTCGTTTCGTGTTTGAGTGGGAGCTCGGGGCGTTTGGTGACTGCTGTCTGGCACTGGGTACCTGGTACCTTAATATGATGTTGTTATGACTGCGGCCAATATTATAATAATCATCACTCAGCTGTCTGCATCAATCTAGGAAATGCTTGACATAAACCGCGTCAGCTATTGTGGTATCCAGGCAGGTAAGGTAGATATACCTTATCGCTCTTCAGCCCCTTTCCCACATCACCATCCTTACCAGTAACCCTCAATCTGACTGTCAGCCACTCAGAGCTAGGTAGGTAGAATGAAGCTGGATTATTCAATACCTCGTGCCAGTCGCGGAACTAATCCTGTTCTCCATACCTAGGTAGAAATATCAGCAACGAGAGCAGCAGTATCATCATTCCAGATCATCGAGTGGCCACCGAGGGTTTAGTGTGGAAGAAACTCCAGCCTTGTTTCGGAACAACGATAATGCGGCTAAGCTGATAACATTTGATAAGTACCTTAGGTTTTGTACCTTACCTTCCAAGGTCACCTACCTTCCCTTACAGCTATTCTTAGAATGTTGGCTCCAAGAGGCACATAGCAAGAATTTGTAGAAAATAAACAGTAAAATCTGTCTAAATTTTCTTTTCTCTAATCATCATTTACAAAATTGATCTCACTGTCTTTCTCAACATCATCATCATCATCATCACTATGACAAAACAAAAGACTTTTACAAAGACTTCTTCTGTAAAGAAGAAGTCTTCTATAACATAAAAATTAATATTTATATCAATATTTACATCAGTCTGTTCACTGAATCTTAATAACAATTTTATTAAGATTCTCAATCTCAATGTTGTTATCAATAAAGATTCAGTGTCATTCATACAATATATTATGTTTTATACAGTATATCTGAATAAAAAATTAATAAATGAGAACTTAAATGTCTTTAAATTGAATAAGAAAGAAAAAAGCTTTGTGTAAAGAATTTAAGATTTTAAGCAGTTAATAGCAGTTAAGAAATACTGTAATGAGAGAAGATACTTTTATTATAGATATTAAATAAAAATTAAAATCAACTATTTAATTATAAAAAAGAATGCTGTGATCACTGTGATTCTTAGAGACATAAATAACTGATAGAAAGTAAAGAATTTTGTTAAATTATAAAATAATAATAAGAGAAAAGAAATAACAGTTATTATAAGAACTGATTAAGATAGAAAGACAGCAGAGAATATCATTACAGTAAGTGAGAAGTTAACAGAGAAAGAAATTATAAAGAAGAAAAATAAGTTTAAATATTAAATATAAATTTATTTTCTTTCTTCATTGATTTTTAATGTCTTTGCTAACAAATATCAGAGAACAGCTACTGTGATATATAAGAAGAATGCAGATCAATGTGCAAAGACTTTAAAGAATGTTGATTATATATTAAATGTTATTGTTTGTTGAGAAGTGATGTTCTAGCTGCTTCTATAAAGCAGAGTAGAACTAGCATTAAAGACTGAGTGAAGACTCTATTTACATTGACTGCAGTCAACATTCTTTCTACTTCTTCTGTAACTCTCTTAATCAAGACATGCTTATAGACAACACAGTTTAGGAATTTCATTAGATGACATAGTATAGCATGAATATTTATTTCTTTCAATAAATTATGAGCTCAGTTAGCAAAAAGCTTCTCAGAGAAAGTGTATACTTCTAATGTATGCAGCAGCTGAGTCTGCAGACTTTTAAGATTCACAGTGAATTCAGCTTTAACAGTGTTACTGACTATTGAGGTTTGTGATAAATCTAACTTTAATGAAATCAGCACAGTGATGACAACTTAATATGTATCTGTTAGACAAATAAGCATCTTCAGTAGCTGAGTATGTTTGACTCAGAAGATTTAAGAAGAATCAGTCTCAGCAAAAATTAGCATTTATAGTCACTCATAAAAGTACTGTTCTTTCAGCAACTTGATATGTGTCTTGTTAAATAGACAAATAAGCACTCACAGTTACTCAGAAAGCACTGTTCTTTGACAGCTTAATATGAGTTATTAAGATAAATAAGCACTACTGTCTCACAAAACAAAAGATACAAAAGCTTTTTATTTGTTTTACTTATATTATCTTCAATGCATACATTGTTATTTTACTTTATTCACTTCTTATACTACATGTCAACTATCATCATCATGAACTTCAACAACTTCTTTACAAAGCAACAACTCATCTTAATTCTTACTTATGAGAACTGTAATCAATGATTCACTCTTATGAGAAGATAACTGATAAAAGAAGATCTATAAAATGTTATTGAAGTCTTAGCAGTTAACACATCAGTTAGTAAATTTTCAGACTCATTTTCTTTCAGCAGTCTCAGCTTTAAAAATCAGAAAACTAATGTAAAGATCTTATATTAATTTATTATCTGCATAAATATAGATGATCAAGAATATCTGATGAACAAAATCAGTACAAAGAATGTTTGAAATGTATTAAAGTTTAAGTATAAGAAGAAGCTGCAGATAACTGAGAGACAATATTTGACAGAGTTTGTTGAGTACAGAATGTCAGAGAATGTATTCATTAAAAAAGTATAAACTTATTTGAGCAAACTTGACAGAAAGATCACTGCAACTCAGTCTGACATAATCAGATTGTTTAAATCAGAATGATGATTTTAAATGCTGCTTTAAGCACTATCAATTAAGTACATTGTGATCTGCAATGTCATTGACACTCAGAACAATCTAGATGTTAAGAGAGATCTATAAAAGCTTTAAGAGAAAGAGACACAACTTAAGATTGATAAGACTGTCATTGTTTTGTGAATAGATAAACAAAAAGAAGATTAATGTTTAATGAATTAGAATTGCAGTTCATTAAATCATTACACAGCTAATATTAAGCAACACTATTACAAATCATTCAGCTTAGACAGTGATCATTTTTCTCATTGCTTTATTAAGTGCTTTCTTTGCAACAGCTTTCACTTCATTAAAGATTGTGAATTTCTTTCTGATGTCAAGCAAAATACTTAAAAGAAGACAAGCAGATTAACTGTGATTAAGCTGCACAGATTGACTGCAGTTAAGTTGTATTAGAAGTCAGTCTATAAAGAAAAAGAAAAGAGACACAGAGTCTTTAACACAGAAGTTAGTGACAGTGATGATGATGATTTCTTCTTTAAATTTAAAGAGAAAGAAAAAATTAATAATAAAATCACTGCTCTGTTTAAGAAGACTGTCAGTAAGATGCTTAAATCTGAATGAATTGCAGATTCTAAATTCTTCTTATACATAACTGATCAACTTCAACTCTTCAGTGACTCTCTCATATAAATGAGACATCAGCAAATTAAAGTTAAAAAGAGACATTTATACTCTCATTATTGTGAAGTAATCATTATATAAGTTAAGTCAGAAAATTCTGTGAGACTGAGTTCAACACTTTACATGTCTGAACTTGAGGTCAATCTTCTCTTAAAAAAGTGAATGTGCAAAATAAAACTGCATAGAAGCTTTAATCAACACTGTCTTTAAATGTATAATAAGCACAGCAAGACTATAATAGAAGCATTAAAGTAAGACAGAGTCTATATAGTTAAGTATATTGTAAAGAGTTTTAATGAATTTATTCTGATATCTATAGTGCACACATCACATTCAGAGACTGCTTTTCTCACAGCTGCTTCAGATGTAAGTCTGCACAATAACATAATTAATTTCTTAGAAGTCAACACTGCATTATTGAACAGAAAGATCAAGACTTACAGACTTTGACATTAATAATTTGTTTATCTTGATTCTGTGAAGCTGCATGATCTTTATAAGATGACAATTCTTGAAAAGTCAATTCTTATTGTTGAGAACAACAAGATTATATGTAAGATTTGTGTTCTAATTAAGTTCATCAACAAGTAAGATCACATCATAAGCAAAAAAAAAATTAACATTCTTGTTCTTGTCTTTATTGACATATACAGCTCATTATCTTTGTCATTTAGTGAATATCAGTACTTTCTGAAGATAGTAGATAATCACTTTCAGAAGACATAAACAATATTGCTGAAGTGATGTGATGAGATCTCATAGACACTGCAAAAATGATGACTGAAGACTAAACTTTAGATTGATGCAAAGATTCTTGCTGTATGAAGCAACAATAAAATAAAGTTAAGATTCATTCTAAATGACTGATGCAAGTCTTTTAACATCACACTGCAGTACACAGTGCTCTACATGTCAATTCAGAATGATGTTGCTGAAAGAGTCATTTAAATCATGAAGAACTCAGTGCATATCATGATTAAAGAGACACAACTGCTAATAGAGTTCTGAGTGCAGACAGTATAAACAGATGTTTATCTTTATAATTAAACAGCAACTGATCTCTTAATTAACAGTAAGTAGACAACTTCTGAGAAAGCTTTCACTGATGTAAAGTTATTCATCAATTATATCTGTATATGAGAATGCAAGTGCTACAGCTACATTGATCTTAAGTCACTATCTGAAGACAGATGTGACAAATTCATAAATTAAGAATGAGTAAAAGTCTTTATGAGCTATATTGAGAAAATCACAAAGCAGTATCAGCTTTAAGCTTTAGATCTTAAGTGTATCATTAAGAATCATGCTGTGAAGTTTGTTAAAAGTGAGAAGAGAAGCACTGTTAATTTTAGACTGTAACAGCAAACATTAAATGTTCTTTCAGATAGAAGATCTGTTAAATGTTCATAAAAGAAGTTAATCATTATGAAGATCACAGCTTTAGATCAGGCATTCATGACTTAAAACAGTAAGATGCAGTCTGACTTAATTATGATTAAGATTGATAAGTCTTAAGATAAACAACATGAAGTCAAGTTGACTACAGTCAATCTAGATGAGTCATTAGATGAGAAGATCAACACTGATTAAGTTAAGATGATGACACTTAAAGAAGTCAGAATCTTTCTGTGTGTTGAGATTCTGAAATGAAAGAAGAACAACAATAATGACAATTAAGATGTGAATAAGTTTTTAATTAAAATATTAAGAATCATATTAATACTTACAGCATTCTCTGCAGACAAAGAAGACTCTGTGATTAGATCTGACATTTTAATATCTGTTATCTATGCTGAAGCAGTGAGAGACTCAATCTGAGAAGAAATGTGAAAGAATGTTATTTATATAGAGCTGACAGCCTTGACAGTAAATGAAATATGAAAAGAGACTGTGTCATTAAGAAAAGTTAACATTGTAATCAGTAAATGAGTCTTTAAACTTAAGCTGAACATCAATAAATTCTTAAATAAGCTTAAGACAAGACTTGTGGCAAGAGGCTTCTCATAAACATATAATATTGATTATAAGAATATCTTTACTTTCATTATTAAGTTTAACACTCTGCAAGTCTTTCTGACTATCATCATACTCAAGAATTTAAAGTGTCATTAAGTGAATGTCAATAATGTCTTCACAGAATTCTTTCTGAAGAAAACAATTTATATAACACTTTCTTCTGAAGTCAATGTTACATTTAATTGTGTTCTGTGCATACTGCACAGCCTTTATGATCTTAAGCAAGCTGCACAGAACTGATATGAATAATGTGTCATCAAACTGCTTAAATTAAGTTTTCATCAAAGCAAAACTGATCTCTGTCTTCTTCTTCACAGCATTAAAAGAATCATGCTGCTTCTTTATGTAAATAATATTGTTATGACTTCAACAAATCTGTTACACATTCTCTGATTTAAGCAAGCTCTTATGAACATGTTTAAAGTCAAGAACTTAAAAGAGACACAGAAAATTCTTGACATTTAAGTTATACATAACTGCAAAATGAGAATTCTGTGCCTGAATCAGACTTATTATGTGAATAAGATACTAAAGAATCTTCATATATAATCTGATAAGCACAGAGTCATCAGCATTTTACTCAACAGATATGATGTTTTTTATCTTGTCAGCTTAACTAATTAAAGAATAGATTAAAGACAGTATTAATAGACAATTAAAAGTTTAATGTATGTGACAATTCATACTTAATTAGACATTGTCTTCACATTAAATTGATTAAGTCAATATCTCAGCAATTCTGTGAAGCATCATGAACATGCACTTAAGAGACTACTGCAGTACATAAGATTAATCATCAATCTCAGCATCATGTACAGTTTTAGTGAGAGTTAAATAATGCTTAAATACTCTGACTTTAACTATGCTTTGAACAAGCAAAATTAAAAATCAATTTTAGAATGTGTCTACATGCTTAAAAATGAATTAATGTTGTAAACAAGTCAAAAGCAGAAGTCTGTTGTCATCTTAATCACTAAGATTAAATATATAATTATGTCAATGTGCACAAAGACTGAGATCTGGCTTAAACAGATGTTAAGAGACATGAACATAAGCAAATATCTTAAAGTCAACTTATACTGTGTAAACATTCAAAAGAATGAAGCTCATTGAACTTCTTCATTTATTCAGCTCAGAGAAGATAATCAAGCTGTTTTAATCTTAATTAAGAATGCATATATACATGAGCAGTCAAAGCACATCAATGTCTTCTATTACAACATTCACAATCTGCATAAATGCAATCAGATTCAAATAGACTTTATACTCAGTCAAGAGATGATTGCTGACAGATTTATTAAGTCTCTGTTTAAACAAATCTTTAAGTGATTCATTGAACTTATAAAACTCACTGTTAATGATTAGTTAAACTTTTAAATGATTTGTTGAACTCTTAGTGATGCATTTAGTCATCTGGTATTTGTTGTCAGTGAAAGTCAATAGATGCAGTCTCACTAAGTGAAAGTGTTGAGAAATGATGTTCTAGCTGCTTCTATGAAGCAAGATAGAATTAACATCAAAAGCTAAGTGAAGACTCTGTTTATGTTAACTGCAGTCAACATTCTTTCTACTTCTTTTGTAACTCTCTTAATCAAGATGTGCTCATAGACAACACAGTTTAGAGATTTCACTAGACAGCATAGTATAGCATGAGTATTCATTTCTTTCAATATTGTTGTTCATTATTAATGTAATAACAAAACATATCTTAACTATAATCACTATTATCTTTTTCACAACAACATTTATAAGATTCTTAACTCTGCAGCTATTTAAATGTGAGCAAAGACTGTTAATAAGAATAAAGCAACAATTTATACATTATTCATTAGTATAAAGATCATGTCAGTTAATTAATTAAAGAAGAAAATCTTATTATTAATTACATTATCTTTCTTCTTTCTCATGTTGTCAATATTCACAACATCTTCATCATTTTATCTCATTTAAATTTATACTTTCTCATCAACATCAACATCAATATCAGAAATCTCTATCTCTGCAGTTTCTTTCAGTGATGTTAAGACTATATTAAAACTATTAATTTCATTAATTACAGCATTACAGTGTTTTTCTTCTTTTTCTTTACAGTCTTTACAGTCTTCACAGCCTTCACATTACATTTTATACATCTCAGCTCAATATTTTTCTTCTTCATTTTCTTCTTAACTGCTTTCTTTACAGTTCATATCTTCACTGTCTTCTTTATCATTTTCATTATCTTCATTGTCTTCATCATCTTCACTACAAACTTCACAATCTTTACAAAAAACATATTTTATCACATTTCTGTCAGCACTGTCTACAATATTACTTGTTAACAGTTTACTTAACTTAAACATCAATTCTAAAACATAACTGCAGAACTTCTTTGCTTAATTTAAGTGAAAATACTTTATTTTAAAGACATAATTGATGAATTATTGTGATATTCTTTTGAAAGAGATATATAATTTATGAGATATACAGCTAATCATTAAGTAAACATAAAGAGAGCTAAGCATTTCAGTTAATCTTAAATGACAGTTAAAGAAAGTCTTACACTTATATTAAAAGAAAAAAAGATATGTAATAATTATAAAAATTTATTTTATAGAGATTTATAATTTTAAGAAGAAGCAGAAAGCTTTGTAAGTGTTAAAGATAATGAAAAATGATAGTTAATTCATTATAATAATATATTTATATACAATTAATAAAGCTATTTCAAAAATATCTCTCTGAATTGTCTCTTATCTTATATTTCTATACAGTTATATAAATAAATACTAAAAACTCATTCTTAAATCTCTTCATCAATGTTTTATATCTCTACATTTATGTCTTTAGCTCATTAAACAACTTCTTGATAAAGTTGTAGTTTAATAAATAGAAAGAAAGAAATGCAAGAATGACATTAATTTTATAATACATAATTGTAAGTTTCTGTCACTGAGATTAGTAATAGCAATAGCAAAAATACTTATATTAATATAAAGACTTATCTCTGAATGATGTATTTTACAATTATTTATGTATAGAACACTGCATAACTCTAAAAATTGCTTATATAAAGATAAGATTTTCTCTTAAATGAAAGTATTAAATATTTTCTTATTTATTTTCTTCTTATAAATCTCTCAAGCAATATAGCTGTCAATTATATATGTTAAAAGAATGCTGTAGTACTTTTCTTTTTAAAAAAACTTCTTTATGACTGCTTACTTTTTCACAGCAGCTCAGTCAAACTTTCTGTCTATAATATGAAGATTAATGATACTTTTATCAATAAAGATTAAAGTGGTCATCAGGTTGAGTCAGGCCCAGATTTTAGAACCTGGCTTGACTCATTAAGCTCAACTTTGAAACCTGACCTGACTCATAATATTAGGTAATTTTCATTGTTTCTCATGTAATTTTGATAATTTTTACATCATTGAAAAGCCCTCACAATTCTCTACAAAATGAGCCTAAAATCACAAAAAATGAATTGCTTTCAAGCTCAATGCATACAACTGAAGTTTTGTTCAAATTCTTGAAGTTTCTGTCACTATGGTTGCTCATAGTTAACAAGGCATGCAAAATAAGCAAAAAACCAGCTTTGAAAAAACCTGACAGCCACTCTAATAAAGATTAACTAATTAACATATTAGCTACTTAACTGCATCATTTAGTTGTTATAAGTCTTTTAAGAGTGTTCAATAACTCATTTTTAACATTAAAAATTATTTTCTTAATAACAGTAATAGTAATAAAAAAATGCTTATCTATTTTCTTGATTAGTCAGCTCATTTAATGATGAAATTAACAGTATTAATGCTGATTTAAATTTTATATTTATATTAAATATATTTCTGCATCTCATTCAAATATGCTGTGAATTGATTCTTAAAAAAATTAAGTATTTTCTATATTAATTATTAATAAATCAGATTTCTCTCTCTAAATTAAGATCTATCTTTATTATAGTAACTATTATTATTTGTTCTATTAACTCCCTATTCAGTCCCTATCTAGGTCTATGAGGGCGAATCGCCTTTGCAAAGGAAAAACCAAAATGGAAAACCTTAGTTCTGCCTCGCGGGCGCCCCGCAGGCAAG
>JAABUJ010001383.1_pt1 | contig 36210 bp, 32 predicted proteins | sample 5559131 | NCBI WGS metagenome assembly JAABUJ01 (sample SAMN10711875, study PRJNA513366) | rock metagenome | isolation source: Antarctica rocks | place: Antarctica: Victoria Land, Mt New Zealand nord | collected 2016-01-07 | reverse complement strand
TCCGCTCAGAGCACGTGTATTCTATTCCATAATGTAAATAGTACGTTCACAATAGCCTCGAAGGCTTTTCTATTGACAGTCAGGTGGGGAATGGAATACTGTGACGAAGGCGAAATTGCGACAGATAAAAAGATATGCAGGAGAAGACAGTGACGACAATAATAACCTGCCACGGGACCTGGACCAAAAAGGTTGATACCAAATCAGAGCGGACTGGATTCACTAAAAGAACTAGTGGAACACGAGAAATTGATTGCTACATTGCGTGTCGATACCGAAGAGCGCAAGGCGCCTCACAAACCGCTAGAGGCTGGCTGATAGACAGACCTGTGCACCGGAGGTCTCTCATGGCCGCGGCCTAAACTGCCTGCATGGAATATCTTCCTGCGCCGCTCATTTCGGGCTCGGTTTCAGCTAGACTCGTATTGGAATTGAACACCAGTCCTCTTCTAGCCTCAGCTGATATCCTATCTCCGTGCCGGGGGCACTTAAGCAGGACGATCTGACGGCGGAGCGGCCCACGAATGATTCGAGCGTGAGATTGGACCCAAGTCCTATCGAACTGTACCTGGGGTATATGAAGACCGGTCCGAGGCTTCCGATCTGCCTCAATGCAGCACTTTCATGTCAATGAGCGGCGTGCATGATGGGTTCTGGCTACTGTGCTGGGTGCTGGGTGGATGTCTTCGTATATCCAATAGTCACATAACCTATCAAGCTAGGGTCCCGGCATGTCTTCTACTTCCAACACCTAATACTCAAGCCCATCGGCAGAGCTCAATGGCATCTGCCAATGACTGGCGCATGTTGTGCATGTAAGCCTCATGCTAACGACGAGTCCACTGCAGAACTGCTTTCTCCGGATGCAGCATCTGCAGCAACAGCCTCATCCCCGTATCCTTCCGGATCTGCTCCAAGAGCCGCGCTCGGGCCACGGCATCATCCTCGCCAGCCTGGGGGACCGGCTTCACCTTGAAGTCGCGGAACAGTCCCACCAGCACGCCAACAAACTCGACTTGAGAGAATTTACGTCCGGGACAGTTACGAGCGCCGCCGGACCAGCCAACGAAAGGACTGTTGCTCTTGGGTAGCTCTTTGAATTTCTCTGCACGAAATGCTGCATTGGGGCCGGACGCATTGCCGTTCGGTTGTGGCTCGGAGGTTATCCATCGCGACGGCTCGAATTCGAGCGAGTTTTTTCCCCAGTAGCGAGGGTGCGTGTGGAGTGCGGAGTAGTTCGGTATGATCATGGTGTTCTTGGGAATCATCACCGTGCTTCCACCGATCTTGAGAGGCTGTGGACTCGAGCCGGTGGATTTTGCTATGGCGACTGCTGTGTAGAGACGAACTGTCTCGAACTGGGCAATTCATGTTAGACGTCCCCTGTACTTAGGTTGAAGGCGACTTACTGTCACTGCCAAGCAGCGCTTGAGTTGTGGAAAGACTGCTTCGTACGAGGATTCTTCAGAATCGACACCGACTAGGACGGCATTGATCTCGTCCGCGATCCAGTTCTGGACGTCCGGCCGAGTCGCCAGCAGGGATATACCCAACGCTAAAGAATTGGCCGTTGCGTCATGGCCCGCAAAGTTGAACACGAAGATGTTGCCGTAGATTTCTTCTTCCGTCAGACCCTCCTGGTGGGACCCAGTGTAGGTATCTTTCTTGTTGGCATTGGCCTGCGAGGCACGTATAAGAGCGGTCATAAGATTGTTTTCCTTTTTCTCGCCACGGATGTTTGCTTGCTTCTCGGCCTCGTATGACTTGGTCATGTGCTCTTGGAAGACGAGGGTGGCTTGGTAGAGTTCTCTGAAGCTTTTTGGCAGCCACGGTTTACTCAGATTCTTCCGCCCTAGTATAAGCAAAGGGATGCAGCGATCAAGAATCACCCTGAGAGCTTCTCCGTAACTAGTCGAGTCCTCTCCTGACGACGGTCGAGCTTCTCCGGATCCTCGGAATGGATATGACTTGCCGAAGACTGCACCTGACATTACATGAAGAGAGACAGTCCGAGTGTCTGCAGCCACGGTATCGATAGAGGGTTTGGACGTCCAGTATCGGATCATGCCGGTAGCCTGGTGGATACTCTCAACCCAGACTCGTTCATTGACATGTTCGTTAAAACATGAAGCCGTAATTTTACGGTGTCGTTGCCATTGCTGTCCGTCGGTCTAAAAAATAAGCAATCGTGCTTTGGGAGAGAGAAGCCACTTACCGTTCCGAGATTTGGGCCGAAAACATTGAGCATTTCTAATGAACAGTCGTCAGTGCTTGCACCGAGGCATGGCGAACAAAAGTAAGGTGATATTCTTACCAGTTACTTCAGGTGGCCGAGGGAAGTCTACCCGACGTTGAAAGATCTCCGAGACCGCCTCCGCATCACATAGCTGAAGATAGTTCTTGCCAGGTGTGACAAATATGATTCCGTCGCCCAGCTCCTGATGTGCCCTGTAACGGTCCCAAATCTCCCATCCTCGCCAATTGAACCTGGTGAAGGTCCCGGAGCCAAAAGGTATGCGACGGACCAACTGCACGACCTTCCGGTCGATGATCATCCATAGTGGATGGCCACTGTCAAAGGGTAAAATGACAAGAGGCATGCCAGTCTTGCGGGCAGCATTGTAGTTGATCAGAAGCCCATACAAGATATAGAAGAACGCACAGCCCGGCAGAAGAGCAAGTGCCACAAGCACAGCGGCAGATTCAGTGATCAGCATCTTGCTGACGATGAAGAAGAGACCTAGTTGACAGTATGGAGAAGAAAGAGCAACGCAGGAAGTGGTAGGAGGAACACGCAGCCAATCCGTGTGCCGCAAATCCTTCCCATTGATGCAGCGATACCATGTTACATGGGCCTTCTTTTCCGACTTAGCAGCGAATGGCGAGTGGTAAAAAGTTGGCTGAATGCAAGCGCGAGGCACAGTCACAGACTACCTATGTAAGGTATCTCATTCCGCGAGCCGCCAGAGCATTAAACTCGCAGTATCGCATCGTTCTTCAAGTCAACTTTCGTTTTGAAGATGTGTGAATTTATTCACTCCGTTATAATCTTCAAGTGATCAAGTGATCAAGTGATCAAGTCTCTCTGAAAATAACAAGGTTACAATTGGGATGTTACCCGGATGTAGTTGACGCAGGCGTGGAAGAGTTTGAGGGGTTTGATCCAGAATAAGAGGCACAGCACGGTAGCGGGTCTGGTCGCAATCGATGTTCCATTACTTCGTACAATCTCTCTTCTGATTCTTCATCTCAACCGCACAGCAACAGTATGACAGCTCAAATGCAGCCAGGCTCAAGGATCCTCCAATATCTTACCCTCCGATCCAACGTCTCCTTCGACGACCCTGTCAGCCCAGACGGCAGACTGTGGGACTCTGCCCTCAAACACGTCACCCAGTCGCAAGGCTGGACCGATCTCAACTGGGGCAGGAGGCTCGAGTCGAAAGATGTGGTGGATATACTTATAAGTAAGTTCCCTGCGATGTATCGACAGTCACAACAGTACTGGATTTTTCACACACACGCAGGGTGGAGAAGTCATCCCGACTTGCAACATTTCATGACGCACAACTACCGATCGTGGCTGAGCGCCATCGAGCCCTTGCTTCTTCTTGACGGCTCTTCGAACCCGACTCCCCCTCCCTACCTCCACAACTTGCACCCCGGCATGCCATACCTGGACCCCGGCGCTGTGAGCTCCATATTTGAACTCGCTTTCAGTCCCGACCTTGATGCGGATATCAAGATAACGCTTGGCATCGAGAGGCAATTGTGTCAACAATTTTTCAACACGGCCGCAAAGAAGCTAGATGATGATGGCGATTTCTTTCACGGTCTTGATGCAGTCTGGGTGGAGCAATACCACCCAATTCCATCATCATCTCCTTCATCAACTACACCTGACTCGGCTATTGGTATGGAGCGGGGTGGAGAGAGTCAACAGAAGACTTTGCTGGTGGTCATGGAATGGGCGAGTCAGGAGGCAGAAGAGATGGTCTCGGACAGTGATAGGATAGAAGATATGGGCAATCCTTTCACGGTCGGAGAATATTTTGCAAAAGAGTTTTTGCTGAGGGCCAGCAGCTACGTGAAGCATCAGGTAGTTTTCGAAACTGTGATGGCTTGATGTGGAGCAGTTGAATGAGAAATACTCTACATATGCGACAAGCTTTATGATTGACGAAGATCCAAAAAAAGGAAATCGTAGTAAATAGAATAAAAACTCTCAAAATGATCTAGGTTCGCCGTTGAGCCGGGGCCAAAAAGGTCACCCTATCAAACCCTCTTTTTGGGCTTTGCTTCTTTATTTGACTTGAATGTGAATCAAATAAGTTCAAGTACTAAAGCGATTCGTTATGTTTCCAATTTTGCCAGATCATACGTGGTGGACAGACGAAGAATAGTGGAGGAACGTATTTGTACCTGACCTCAAAGCTCGGCGGATATGTAATGGGTACGAAGTCACCGTCGAGCTCACTGTCATTGAAACGTCGCCTTGCCTCAGCGTGCTCTAGAGACTGGCGATTGCATCTCAAAGCTGTTCAACGAATTCAACATGGCCTGCAGAGCATTACCATCGATGTGTTCGCGAAGCCATGGGGAAAAGAGAGGCTTCGTGCGCATTGCGTCGTACAGCTGTGCAGCAAATGGGTTGGATCTGATATTTAAGTAGGTCATTCTGTGCTATAACTCGCACTGAACTCAGCCTACACTATAGCTACCGTCTCGCACAAAAGCTGATAGCTAACTCCAATCCTACTTCATTCCACCACCCTTGATCCTTCATGCCAAAAGTCCTCAGGCAAAGACCCTTACTCTCACATACAGTCTAGACAGCAATTCTCTGCAGATGGGACCGTAGTCCATCCACACCCACCTCCCGCAGAGGCACAATAGTTAAACTGGCCGCAAACGCACGGGTAGCTGGGGTCCATGGGTTTGCTCCTATACGAAAAATCGTCAGCCTCGTTTCACTTCCATGCGGGTAGGTAGAGAGAGGGCGCTTACACTGAAGTGCAGGAGAAGACGGGTGAGGAAGTGGTGTGAAGGGTAGTGGGTGGCTTCGTTGTTGAAGGTTTTGTAGTACTGGCAGGCTTCGATGGACCGCTGGTGGAATCAGGCGGCGGTTTTTGTGTTGATGACGGGGACGCCTGGGCCGAAGATTTGGTAGCGGATGCGGTATGGCTTGTGCTTGAAAGATCTCCGTTAATAGAATTGGCTGCAAACTCGGAAGCGACGGCCGCGGAGACAGAGGCAAAGGGCACGGTGTCTGAGACTTCGCTGTGGATTTCTATGGTTTCAATGATGTAGGTAACGCTGCTGCCAGATTTCGTGGTTGTCGCTGTTTTGCCTGTTGCACTACACGCTCTGATGCTGGAGTAGCACGTTGTGCTACAGGATTGCGAGAGGCCAGGTTTCGTGCCGGTGGGTGCTGGGCAGATGACGCTACAATCTGAGGCAGTCTGGGTATGTGCGCAACTGGCGGAGGAGCTGGTGATGGTGCTGGTGCTTTTGCTGTTCCTATTGCTGTTTTGTGGATTGCTGCTCGGGGGATTCTTGTTAGGCGGTGGTGGAGGCGGTGGTGGAGGTGGTGGAGGTGGTGGTGGAGGATGCGGTGGTGGAGGCGGTGGTGGAGGTGGTGGTGGAGGCGGTGGTGGAGGTGGTGGAGGAGGCGGTGGAGGAGGCGGTGGTGGCGCTCCTCCACCGCCTCCTCTTGAAGGCGGGGTCGGCAAGACAGGCACATGAAAGCCGGCGGGTACGCTGGGAATCTGCCACCCAAGCCCGCCGGGTCCGACAACAACAGGCACAGTACTTCCGCCAGGGGCAATAAGACTTGTGGTCAGTGTCGACATCAAGGAAGAAAACTGGCTGTAGGTTTTCGGTGTGAGAGTTTCAGAGAATAGCAGGCTTCCACTTGTTCCAACAATGATGGTGGTGCTAGGCCCTTGATCACTCGAAGATCTGGAAGCCGGACTTCTACCAGTTGAACCAGCGCCGGTTGAGCCAGCATCAGTTGGACCAGCGCCAGTGAAGCCTTTGCCGGTTGAGCCAGTGCTAGTTGAGTCAACACCAGTAGATTTACCACTGGTTGAGCCAGCACCAGTTGGACTAGCGCCAGTGGAGCCCTTGCCAGTGGAAACAGCACCAGTAGATCCACCGCTGGTGGACGGGCCGGCGCATGTACCTGGAGAATCCTTCGTTATTGTTACCGTAACTGTCTCTGGGCCCAGAGATCGCGCTTCGAGAGTTGGAGAGCGAGGTAGCGTTGCAAAAGTTGTGGGAGTGTTATCCACAATAGCTCGAAGTTCTCGGATGCTTGAAGGCGTCACGTCTCGTTTACCATGGGAGGGAGGAGCTTTCGGAGCTTTCGGAGCTTTGGCCCAAAGTCATTAGTAGCCTGGGCAAGACCAACGACCCAAGCGTTCTTGTTGGCTAGTGAAGCCATGGCGTAGTACGTCCAGGTGTCTGCGTTCTGCTATGCTTTGGAGGGGTCGAGATATGTTGTCAAAAGGACGCCGTTCACCATGTACCCTCCGGTGATGTCAACGGTACGCAGCCGGCAGTGAGTCGCCTCGTGTAGTAGGACTGCGCCGGTTGAAGCAAGAGTGTCTAGCGAAGTCCCAATGGTCTGCTCGGATGTCGGCATGGTCCGGTGGACTGGTTCTCGGAATGCATCAGGGCAGAGGATAAGGTGTTTACCGCCCGGCAGAGAAACACCCTGTGCAATCTTGCCTCCGGGAGTTTGACAGATATTGGTTCTGTGAGGCGTCATTTCTCCATCCAAATAGAAGGGGCCTTCGGCAGGGTTGTAGCGGCCTTCTTTGGCATGCCATTGACCATTGTTCTTAACGGGTTGACCCTTCCTCGGGCCTTCTTGAAAAGTCGTTACCCATTCAAAGGCTGAGCCATCGCAATAAAGGTCTAATTCTATCGTTTGAGCTTCAAGAAACCTCAGAAGTTGTTTATACTTGAGGTGTATAATCTGGCCAAGCGGAGTCCCAAAGTACACTAGCAATGTGGCTTTCCCGAGCTCGCTGGTTGGGCTTCCAGCTTCGAGATTGGCCATTGCAGCTTTCACGAGAGAAATGGAGTCGTCGCCAGCATCGTTGACCCGGTCAATCACAGAATCGCAGCTGGAATCAACCCATCGGAATCGAGTCTTGGCATTGAAGGTTGCGCCAGCGCGAATGACTGACAATACCAAGAATGATGGAAATGATGGAGAGAAGATAAAAAACGGGGTGAGAGTGAGAAGGAATCATGGTTGGAGAAGGCTGATGAGCATAGAAACCGCATTGCTGAATGGTGTAGGGCCCTTTATATACACTTGAGACATGCGTAAAGAGGGAACAAAACAGGCGACTGACAATCTCGACGTTGGGTTTGTTGGATTGTTGGAGTCATAATCCAGGAAGCTGTTCTCAGATGAAACCAAACTTTGGAAGATGCATGACGGCACAGCAAAGTTGGAGGCAAGTGGGCCTCCAACAAGTTACATTCAGCACTCATCACCAATACACTGCCTCGCGACGCAATCGGCAGCTCAGGAATCTATTCCGAGTTGCATTCGGAAATCTGTTGGATGAGTGAGTGTTGCGGCAGAGTTGGGGAGTTAGACCCGCAAGGACTTACCAGCAGTAGGTACTCACACCAACACCAGTCCGACACCACTCCGACACCAGCTTGTTGGCAGTACCTTCAGCTGTTGGTGTTATCTTTAAGCTCCATTGCTATGTCAACACACATCATGCAACCTTCCCTAAAATCGTAGAAGTCCTTGTGTCCGAGATGGAATGACCGCTTCTCAAGATGAGGAGGGAAGCTGTACCTCAATACCGCAAAATGAGCTCGACAATTGTAGAATAATGAAAGATGGGACAGCGTATTCCTATAAGGCAGACACATGCTATAGGCAAGGATCCCAACCCAGGAAAGATCCAAGCGGGGAGAGATGCATTGGCACGAGACATCAAACACAGGAATGAGCAGCGAAAGCCAGAGTCCGGGATGGGCCCAGACTGCAAAAGAAGGCTGTGAAGGAGCATGTAGATTTCGCTGCCAACTACCAATCAAGGTAGGGCAACCTCAGCCCGAGGGTGCGTGCTGTCGACTGAGCCGCACGGGTCCCCTTTACCCCATCTGTTGTTTGTTGGCCCCTTGATGATCCTAGCATTATTATGAATCAGCCATCGTGGCACGGGTTTCACAGTGCCGCCGCCCTACATATTTTGGGACTACACGGCAAAGCCGAACAGGGACAGGTGTCTTTCTCAGCCTCCGGCCAACAATCTCATTGTTGGTTCCCTTATAGAGCTTTTTGATGATAATCGTGAAAGACCAACAGTCGGAGCCTGGAGGCAAAGCTCCGGCAGATGATATTGATCATCGAATGAGTTTAGAGAACCTTGAGAAGATATCTGGTGACTACAGTTGTTGTTGTTATCTTACAAATGTGCGAGACTACCTTACCTTACTAATACAAGCGAATGTCACGTGCATCCAACAGCTTGCAACAAATTCCTACTTGGATAAACAATCTCCCAGGCCCCTTGCTATCACCCACATCGTCGCTGTGCCCACATCATCACTGTTTATAGGCCTCGCACAGAGCCTGCCAATTGGGGAAGACAGCACCCTTGGAAGGAGCAGACAGCTCCGACAAAGCCGACATTGTGGGGTTGGTGACAGTGAGGTCGAAACGCGTCAAAATGTGGATGTAAACACCAGGATCTTGACGACAGCGATGTGTTTACTACAGGTCCTGTAGGTAGAGACAAAGAGTTAGCGTCAGCATTGAGACTATCTGAGTCTTCTTTTCGGGCCGACCTCCATCCGAGTCTTTAACGCAGTCACATGGACCAGCGTAGTCTTTTACCCTTATTTCTATTGAAATATCAGTGATTTGATGTCTTTAATAATCAAGACTGAATATTCAAAGCTCATAGTTTTCTGAAATGGCAAATAACTCTTTTCTTTCACAAAATATTCATGGTGTCTCGTTAATGCAGACTACATCAGCGAAACGTACAAGCCCTTTGCACTATGAGTTGACCCTGAGACACTATATCTCAATACTGGCCGGAGGATGTCACAGAAGTATACAGAAAAGCCGATGTCTTGGTATGGGAAGGTCACCTAAAACAGTTCTTCCTGAATTCTGGATTCGACCCGAAGTCCCTGAGGGTAGCCTGGATCAAGCCAGTCAAGGGCGACCCTATCTACGTCGAAAATAACCCCGTCAACCCCAACCAGCTTTCTCTTATCCATCTCATCGAGAATATATATGCCAAACAGCTTCTCCCTGGAAATCAGATGGTCCGAATGAGCGAAGCCTTTATCGCAGCCCTCCAGACAGCTTTGTGCTGGCCCAAGATGGACTTCTTCACTTTGGACATCAGCACGGGCTCGAGAATGGTATCCCTTAGAACCTTGTGTCAATACACACTGTCGGAAGCTGGAATCTAACCTTTCTTCGGCAGAACAATAGGTCAGCTGGACCCCAAGGTCATCTCAAAAATGCTAAGCTTCAACCAAAGTGCTTGGATGCTCTTTTACGGGCTTTCTTCAATGTTCTTCTCGGCAGTATCGACTCCGAAGCGTGCGTTGATCGAGACATTTGAGACATTTGCAAGTCTACCAGAGAGTCAACGCAACAAACCGTCATGGGGTGTGCAGCCGCTACTCATCGCTCAAGGGATCTTTGGGACCAATGTACAAAGCAGAGTGTGCATGCTAATCATAATCCTCTGGGCGTGAGTTGTGTCCCAAGGTCGATCTATGTCCCATACGCTGACTACCTCCTCAGGGCCAATGCCATTGTCAACAACACTGCGCTCTGGGAGCTCGCGTATATTCTGTTTGATGACTGACTGCGCGACGTTGTGAAACAAGAGGTCAACGCAGCCTGGAAGTCAGGAGAACTTGATATCAAATCTCTATGCGCTTCGTCACAACACAGGCGCCATAATGGGACGCAAAATTTAAGCACCGACGTGCATCGGCAACAAGATACTGAAAGCAGGCGCATCCATCCTCATACCCAGCCGGCAGCTCCATTCGAACGAACACATCTGGGGTGCCAATCACAGGGGTTTCGGCTTGAAGCGTTCTGCGGGTACCGAAGGCCTTCTCCGGCATTCATCATACCGGCCCTTCGACGGCGGTGCCAGATTGCGAAGGAGCAGGTCTTCGCATTTGTCGCCATCCTTGTCCATCGCTTCGATATCGCAATGAAAAAGGGAAAGCGCCCAGTTTTTCCCAGAATCGATTTCAGTGTGCTTGCCTCGGGAATCCCCGGTCCGGCCAAGAGTATGGACACATCGGCGGACCTCGGACATTTTGGAACAGATGCCTGATCACTGTTTGGTTGAGTACTCTTGGTATTCGGTGTTGACGTGCACAGAGGGGAGAGAGGCCACGATTGGCAGTACAGTATGCGTTTCGAATTACTACGCATTACACGGGAAGAATCGTGGATTCTATATGTTACCAGGTTGAGCTGAACACAGTACTCGAACTTCGATGCAAATTGTGAAACATAACAGGAATTGCTTGTGGGCCGAGATCATGGTACGGTATCACTTACCAAAACAAGACGAAACCGCAGACGAGGCCGGACGAAAATACTAGGTACGTACGGTTAGGAACAGCGCAGTATGCACGGCCACTTGATTGCATCGCCCCCATGTACAAAAGCATTGTGCATTGTGGAAGATGCTCCATAAGGCTGTTGTTCGTTTGGATGCCACACCTGCAGCTAGTTCCTGCCTATTCAGCATACAGGACATCTAGGTACCACGCTGTTGTGAAACATGGACGCCTTCAATGTTATGATGTGCATGCGCCCATGCATGCACCGCACAAGGCTGGCCGTCAAGAGTGTGTCCTTGAAACAGTTCGTCATTACTGTCGGCAGCGGGCCCCAAAGGAGAAGTGAGGAGCAGGCGTCGTCAAAGCCCGCAGTTGGCCACATGAGTGGAGGGATGGCGGGCCTTCTCGGATTTTTACAAGATGATAAGGGCGCGGTGCATCTCTTATCTTTTGAGCTTCTCTTTCCCTCCCAACGCACTGATTTCTAAAGACATTGGGAGTTTAGAAGATTCAGACTTGATTAGGTAGGGCCCATCGGGGTTCATTGTTGTATCACAGGGTTTATGTGCACGTCAAATACGCTATGACTATCTTGGTCGAATCCAGACAGGCGGCAGCTCCCATCATTAAGCCCATGAGGATGCAAGAGCCCGTATTTATGGTCAGTCATTCTTGCAACCATATGACATTGAAGCGCTCTGATGGATATAGGGCGTCATATGGGGAGGACTGGCGATTTCTCTCATCTGCTGCTGTCTTCGATTTCTGGCTCGGGTCCGAACTTTCAAGAAACTGCTCGCCGACGACTACTTCGTCGTGCTGGCCCTGGCATTCGCCCTCGCCAATGCCATCATGTGGCAGATATATGCCCACAACATGTTCCAGATCATGACCGTGTCGGCCGGCCTGGAGTTGCCCGGTGAGGGCTTTGTACCAATCGCAGAGAGCTATTTCAGGTCCACGATCGCTTTTATCGGTCTCTTCTACTCCACCCTCTAGTCTATCAAAATGTCGTTCCTTCTGTTCTTCCGACGCCTTGGCCAGAATGTCAGAGGTCAGAACGTCGTATGGTGGCCCGTGTTTGGTTTCACGATCGTGACATACTTCGCCTGTATCGGCACAATAGATTATCCATGCTTCGTCAATCCGATTGCCTGGGAAACTGCCAACTGCAGTACGCCGGCGGCAACATCATTCCAGCAGATCACGCTCAAGCTGAACTGTACCTGGGATGTACTAACTGACTGTTCGAGTAGGTCTACTGGAACCCTTCCAGGAAGCTGCTGACAGTTCTCCAGTCATGTTAATTCCCATTCTCATGCTAAGGGGCGTGCAAATGAGATGGCGCCGAAAGGCTGCTCTCACTGGCATCTTTTCACTCGTCGTCATCACCATGATATTTGCAATCGTGCGCACAGCCGTCGTCGGTTCTAGCAACACAACCCAGCTCGACAGTTCATGGCTGTTCATGTGGAGCGCGATCGAGGCTTCCGTCGGTAGGTGGTGCCCGTGCTACGCAATTCCTGTAATCTAACATGGTGTGTGCAGCAATCACTGTGTCATGCCTGGCTACTTTCTGCAATCTGTTCTCCCGCGAAAACGCCCGTTCTCGTCCAACACCACCTCATAAAGCGCCTGGCTCGTTGAACCTGTTTCTTCGCGGCAGCAAGCCTCGGGACAGGATGATGAGTTTCATTGATACGTTTGCGTCCGCTCCGGACCATCCGCGTACGAGCTATCAGGTGCATGTTGAGAGTGGGGACGACATGCATTCGATGATCAATCGCCAGACCATCAACGACTCGCACGATATGACAGACTTTCCCGCGGCAGTCCATGTTAGGAAGGACGTTGATATTTACCATTCTTCCCGAGTTTGATGCTCGCTTGTCAAGACCTGTCAGGGGAGAGGTCAACCAAGGCGTGGTCATGATTTCTCCCTTCTCCCATCGGGATCGTTAGGAGTCAGGCTGCAAACGCATTGGGTAGTCAGCTCTGCAAGCAAGGCCAGGTCGGCAACTAGGCTGCCATGGTCACCGTATACACATCAGTAACGCAATTACAGCATCTATCTATAAGTTAGAACTCTCACGCAGAGAAGCAGGAGCTTCTCGAGTAATCCCTAGCCAACTGAAGAAAAATCAAATACATTAAAGCGTCACCTATCCAAGACACAGACACCAAAACTCAAGGCATTGCCGAACCAGCCATCAACTTGCCATCTTCATCAGAAGCCTCGAATCCTGGGTTCACCCTTACCTTAGTGACAGGACGCCAGCCCCCCACTGGCAAAAAACCACGACTCATGCCGAAGTCTTCAGTGCTTTGGCTAAGAGTATCTATCCGATTCTGAGGCCGACTCCCAAAATCCATATTCGCACTTAGATACCTTAGCAACACGACCCGGGGAATGACATGAGCAAACAATCGCATCATCCAGATCCTCCGGGGGCCATCCATCACGCCCACTTCCGCCCGTCCGAGCGAAAAGGACAGGTAGGTGGCCAGCCCCCACTGACAACGAACTGCGAGTCAGGCTGGATTCTCCTCATTGGGATGGCTAAGAGAGTTCGTCTGATCCGGGGCCGAATGCATCTCTGCGCTCATCCTTGTCCGTACACGCTAAGCCTTGTTGCCTTGCCCAGGTTCCGTACCTAAGGTACTGTACCTCACGAATGCTGGGGCCGAGACGCTCACATGCCCGGCTGCGGCCGTAGGGCAGGGGCGGATCTGTAGCGGGCTGCGGGATGCGGGATGCTAAGCGGTCGAAAGATTTTCCATTCGCCGGACTGGAAGTCATGTTGTACCCAGGGTAGGTATACTTATATCGGCTGGCGATGAGGTCCAGCTGTACGTGCTGCCGGCTACGAACCTTCTGCTTGTCAGAAGAGCCAAGAGACCTTCAGAAAATACTAGAATACAAAAATCATTCAATGTACAATGCTACCTGATCTGTACTCAGGCTCAAAATCAATGTGAACTCTACACTGAAGAGTTTTCATCAGTAAATGTAATATCATTTTAACACTACAACAGAACATCTCTGAGCTTACATTTGCTCTGAGACTATGAAGCTTCAGCATGAACAAAATAGTAAAAATAAAAGAATCTTTTAATGTCTATTTCACTTACACTGAGACTCAATGTCATTACTGAGTGTGAAGATAATAATAAATGTGATGTTGTCTAGACTTAAGAGAGAATAAAGAACTTAATTAATAAAAGATGATCAGACTATGCTGTCTGACTAAAGATGTAGCAGACAGAATCTTCTGCAAGACATAATTAATTTGTTAAAAAGAGATTTCTACAGATAATGTGAAATAAAAAAGTAGCTTGCTACAAATCTGCAGAACATAATATATAATGATAGCAACTGCTGATCTCATAAATCTCATCTCTTTACTGAGCTCTGATTCACAGTCATTATTTAAAAAATAAGATCAAATCTTAGTCAAAAACACTGTCTGTATAGTCTGAGAGGACAGATGCACATGTTGATGTATAAAGAGTTAGAATAAGTTTAAGACATATGCTTAAGAAGTAAATAGAAAAAGATTTAGACATAAGAAACTTTATTAATCTCAATATTGTTGAGCTGCAGAATGCAAAATGAGAATTTAACTCAAAAGTCTGAAGATTGCTGATGAAAACTAGTGTAGAGATTGTGTCTTACATAATGTTTTGTGTAAACAAGATAATAATCTATCTCTGTCACTTCACAAGAACTGGCGCCCACCTAAGCAATACAACAGTCAAGATTAAGAAACAGAAAGTGCAGTCAGTCACTGAAGTGAAGCTGCTTAAAATGATCATGAATAATAAACTCTGCTACAGAACTTACATGATTTTAGCAGTCACTAAGAAATTAAAGATGATTATGATTCTTAAAAGACTACAGATGATCTCTTTATCAATAATAAGACAGCTGTTCATCTGCATAATAGCATCAGTAATGAATTACACTATAATAATTTAAAGATATGTCTATAATGTCAGAGCAATGACTGTCTTTAATAAAGTGCAGAAGATAGAAATTCAGACAGTAATAAATGTCTTCATCAATGTTTTTATAATTATAGCAGAGACAGAGATTTGCTTGAAGTTTATGCAATTTTGATAAACTGAGAAGACAGCAACAACATAAATTAAATTATAAACACTGCTCATCTCAAATTCATTAACTAAATTTAACACAACACAGACTCAATGATTCAACTCTTCACTCAGTAAGTTAAATATCAAATACTCAGAGACACTCTGCAACAAAATGAAAACAATAAAGTTTTATAGCATTTAATTATGAGTTTCTCATCTACAAGCAGACACAACAAGAAAGAAAAAAGATAAGCAAACTTTTATTGACATTTTTTAAGACATCATCATTGCAACAAGTGTATTCATCAGAAATGACAAGGTTGAGATAAAAGAAATCATTATAAATACAAAAAAAAATGTTACAATGAGTCAATATGTAACATACTTAAGAATGCTAAAATCAAGAAAGAAGCAAAATTCTTACATAGTTAAATTGTCAGCAATCAGTCAGACTTTAAGATGTCTTTTTAATCATATTTATAAATAAAATATATACATCATCACTTAAAGTCTTTCAGCAATTCAGAAACTGATGCAATTTAAGCAACAATCAGAATAAACAAACATAAAAGTTATATATTAAGCTGTGAAAAAGCTTCTGCAACAAAAAAATTAAATACAGTGTATTTAACTGTTAATAAAAGTAACATTACAACAATAGACAGCAACAAAGAAGGCAGTGCAGAACTTTATAAGATAGAAAGCTTTCTTGAAGCTTTTTTTTTATTAAGTGTAACTCATCATCACAAAAAGAATCATAGAGATCATGAAAAAGTTATACATTTTATTAAGAAAAGTAAAAAACTTCACAACAAAGCTAAACAGAGCATTGTCAGATAAATATATTAAGAAGCTTTACAATAGTTTAAAGAAGACAGAAGTGAAGATATTTATTTAATTATGTATAGTTATAAATAGAATTAACAAATATTTATATAGAATAAACATCATTAAATCATTGAACTGTATCTGTGATGTAAAGAAAGAAGACATAAAGCATTTTCTGTTTTGCTGCATCAGATAAATTACAGAAAAAGTGTTTCTACAGTAATATTTTACAGTAAGAGAAAGTGCTTTCTTCTGATGTTTAAAGAGTAAAGTATCATCAGATTTAGAAGACTGATCATCAGACATGATAGCTGTTAAAGTCATCATTAAATTTATTTTAAATATTGATAGACTTAATTATCAATTAAGTCTGATGATAAAATTTTTCATTTTTCATTAATCATCTTTTCTCTCATTAACATGCACCTCATAGTCACATAATATCTGCTTTGATCACTGATCATAGAACACTGAACATTTGTAGAATTATCTTTAAAATGTATCTACAATTTTATTTATGACTATCTGAGCATGTCAGAGTAAATGAGTATAGAAGACAGCAAGAAAAAGATGTTTCAGCAAGAACTTTTTGTGAGACATGGACATAGCAATAGTTTTGACAGGATGATAGTGCTAGAGCCCTTTAGGCGTAGTGCCTCCGGGCGGAATAAATTACTTACTTACTTATACTTATATCAGGTCTTTTCTTACAGCTACGGTAGCTACACCAATAATAAGGGATGAATCCACCCTGGCAAACAAGTCTTTCCCTACCTGGTACGTATTGTTCGATGGTTTAGCTATGCATGCTCTACGTAGTCAAAGGCTGAGAGCACGTTCACAGACTGCTGCTTTATCTAAGCACACCATGGTGGTTGTTTCGCTTCCAGCAGGATCCACTTTTGTGTCTGTGCCGTTGAACCCCACCATGGCTTTACTTCACTGAATTGCAGCATATTCATTTTTCACATGAAACATTATTGAGCCGCAGCACAGACAATGGCAACGGCGTACCCTCTTGAACGTGGCTCTTGTCCAAGTTCAGCTGTCAGCACCGAGGCAGAACATCCCACTTGGAGTAGTGTTGCGAGAGTGCTGACTCCGCCGAAAGCTAGTGACGATCCCTATAATGAAGAGAAGATTCGTTTTGAATCGGCTGATGATGATTGCCTGAGTACGACTCAGCCCCCAAGTTTCGCTGCCTACACTGTACGCCTCGGCTTGTGATCGAGCTGTTTGTGCATGCATGCCATTGCACCGCTCTCGGTTTTTCGGACATGAAAGGCATCCATATGCTCGTTGCGGTCCATAAGTCCGTGACGAAATCAAGTGCAACGATGCCCTGACGGAGTACAACCTGCGTTCGCACACCTTTCCCCTCCCCTCCCTTCCTGGTTTACCATCGTCCTCTCGAAAGCGTCCCTTTCCTCGGCTTCCTTGACTCGCCCCCTCCTGGCTCCAAATAAGCTAGGGCGAAAGACTAACAGGTCCGAGAGCGACCGACTGTGCTGTATTCGTTTGAGGGGGGGCGGTACTCCGCGGAGTGTGAACGCAGGATGGACTGTGCGGTGGGTGTTATGACTGGAGTCGAGGGGGGTTAGAATCGAGCGGTGTCTCCATCCAAGCTGTGCCCGTCTCGCTGAAAGGGCTAGGGCGCTAGGCTCGATGTTGGGGGTCCTGATGTGGTTGATGTGGGCTTTGGACGGACTCGTTAGGACGGTGTGGAATGGGTGGGGAGCCTGATACGGAGGGTAGAATGTATGTATAAGGTAGATCCAAGGGGGGTTGCAAAAGAGGGTGTGAGAGGACTGTGGCAAAGGAAATGACCTGTCTAGGATATGTGCCACGACGTAAATCAGGTTGAGAATATTTCAGAAGAAGGACTAGGGCGATGCATCTGCATTGACAGACACCTTTTTTCTTTGAGAGAAAGAGAGCGAGGATTAGGCAGGTACACTGAAGATAATGATTGAATATATATAAGAGATTCTTTTGGAGCAGAAACGCTCTGAATACTTATATTTATTCATGAGCAATAGAGACAAAGTGCAGATCGTTCGCAAAGAACAGTTGAAATGGAGTTTCCTTGCATCCTGAGCTCCATTGTAATGCACTCTAGATCTGGGTAGTCTCTGCAAGGTACTGAGGACACAGAAACAGGGTCAAGAACTCACTTTAACTTAACTTACTGTAGGACGTCATTTGTCGTTTGCGCTAGAAGCGGCTGTTTATCGATAACGATACCCACAAGAGAACAAGCATTTGTGCTGACTTGATCATTAAAGAATTCGAGCATATCGCCGAGGAAGAGAACATTGTGTGGGGCTGGTCAGACGAGCAAGTTCGCAACTGCATTTTCCATCTTTCTTGGAGGCTGGGAGAATCTAGGATCAATTGGGCCCGGCACATCTCGATCGTCCTGGAGAAGGAATGGGCCCGCATGTCTATCTGACCCATGAGGGGCCATCAGTATTCTCCAGATTTCGAAGGAAGATACTTCAAGACCGCATAGGTGCGACCAGTGTGAGAGCAAAGTGGGTGCATTATGTCTGTCTCACCAAAGACGTGGGTGCGCAGGAGGAAAAAGTGTTGGCACAACTGCTTGCGTACGGCGAGTCGTCCCTCGACGAAGACAACCTACTCTCCAGCAAGGGAGATTCGAACACGTACAAGTTCTATGTTACGCCTAGGACAGGGACAATTTCGCCATGGAGCTCCCAGGCGACCAGCATCGCACACGTGTGTGGACTCGAAAGAGTCGTTAAGCGCATAGAGAGGGGTATGGTCATCGCCGTGACTATGGACAAGGCGCTTCAGAAGGGCGGCATACCCTTTGCAGACGTCCTCCATGATCGAATGACGCAGACATTAAGTCTGGAGCCACCGGATCTGACAGTCATGTTCGTGGAGCATGCACCAGCGCCGTCGCAAATGGTTCCAATGCACCGCAAGGACATCGACCCACGACATGCGCTGCAAGAGGCCAACCGACAACTGGGTCTTGCTCTTGATCAGTCGGAAATAGACTATCTGGTTGATGCGTATTCGTTACAAGGACTGGTTGCGCGAGACCCGTCGGATGTTGAGCTTTTCATGTTCGCGCAGGTCAACTCCGAACATTGTCGGCATAAGCAGTTCAACGCTACCTGGACCATCGATGGGGTGGAGAAACCTCATAGCCTTTTCGATATGATCAGAAACACGCATGACGAAAACCCGAAGCATGTGATCAGTGCTTATAGTGACAATGCGGCTGTACTCGAAGGGGAGAAAGCTAGCTTCTGGGGTCCAGATCATTCGACAGGTGAATGGGCGGAGACAAAAGAAGTTGTACACTACCTGGCGAAGGTCGAAACGCATAATCACCCTACAGCAGTATCACCATATCCTGGGGCGGCGACAGGATCTGGAGGCGAGATTAGGGATGAAGGGGCTGTGGGTCGGGGTTCGAAACCAAAAGCTGGGTTGGCAGGCTTTAGCGTATCTGACCTTCTGATACCGGGCCATGAGCAACCCTGGGAGTTAAAGATTGGTAGGCCACAGCATATTGCGAGTAGTTTGGATATCATGCTTGAAGGCCCTATCGGTAGTGCAGCTTTCAACAATGAGTTTGGCAGGCCGTGCACAACTGGCTATTTCCGGACGTTGTCAACAAGGATACCGATCGATGGTGGCGGGAGTGAGGTTAGGGGCTATCACAAGCCTATAATGCTCGCGGGTGGAACCGGCACTGTACGACCTCAACATGCTCTCAAAGATCCAGCAGTTGTTGAGCATGGAGCACAAATCATAGTCCTCGGGGGACCAGCAATGCTCATTGGTCTGGGTGGTGGTGCAGCATCTAGCGTCACCTCCGGCGAAGGTTCCGTGGACCTTGACTTTGCCAGTGTACAGCGGGGTAACGCAGAGGTGCAAAGAAGAGCTCAGGAGGTCATCAATACTTGCACTGCTATGGGCATCAGCAATCCGATCAGGTTCATACACGATGTCGGTGCGGGTGGCCTGTCCAACGCCTTGCCCGAGATAGTGCATGATGCTGGCTTGGGGGCTACGTTCGAGTTGCGAGAAATTGAAAATGCGGATGCAAGCATGAGTCCACTGCAGATCTGGTGTTGCGAGGCACAAGAAAGATACGTATTGGCCGTGAGTAAGTTTGAGATGCCTGTTTTCAGAGCCATTGCGAGACGTGAGCGGTGTGGTTACTCGGTTGTAGGATACGCTACCGGATGGGAAGAGGAAGAGAAGAGATTGGTATTGACGGATCGAGACTCGCAGCGAATTCCCAAGCTGATCGATTTGCCCATGTCTGTTCTCTTTGGCAAGCCGCCAAGGATGACCAAGGTCGTTGAATCGAGGAAGTTGAAGCTCCCGGCGTTTGACAGCACCCTTTCGACGTATCTACCAGACATACCGATCGACAGCTTACTCGACGAGGCCGTCAACAGAGTATTAGCATTGCCTGCCGTTGGTTCCAAGTCTTTCCTCATCACCATCGGAGACAGAACCGTTGGCGGTTTGACGGCCAGAGATCAGATGGTTGGGCCTTGGCAGGTACCTGTAGCCGATGTCTCTGTCACAGCAACATCTCTCATGCGAGGCATAAAGACCGGTGAAGCGATGGCTATAGGCGAAAAACCGACACTAGCACTCATCTCACCTGCCGCTTCCGCTCGGATGGCTGTAGCAGAGTCGTTGCTGAACATTGCCGCAGCCGATGTCTTTGGTGGATTGGAAAGGATTCGTCTCTCTGCGAATTGGATGGCAGCCAGCAGTCACCCTGGTGAAGGAGCTGCGCTCTACGAGGCTGTGGAAGCCATTGGCATGGAACTTTGCCCGAAGCTTGGAATTAGCATTCCAGTCGGAAAAGACTCGATGTCCATGAAGATGATATGGACAGATCAGGAAACCCAAGAAGCAAAGGAAGTCACTGCACCTTTGTCTCTGGTAGTATCGGCTTTCGCCCCGGTTGCACACATCACCAAGACTTGGACGCCAACGTTACGACGGCAGGAGGATGTTGGGGAGACGGTTCTGCTCTTCGTAGATTTGGCCGAGGGAGCGAAAGCACTCGGAGGTTCTGCCATAGCGCAAGTGTTTGGTCAAATCGGGGACGAGGCACCCGACGTGCGGAACGTACCGTTGTTGAAAGATCTCTTTGATGCCCTTCAGCAGCTGCAGGAAGCCGGGATAGTTCTTGCATACCATGACCGTTCCGATGGGGGGCTCTTCACCACCCTAGCAGAGATGATGTTCGCTGGACGGTGTGGAATAGAGGTCATGCTTGACAACCTGGCCAAGGAAACCGACACCAAAAGTCTGATCCAGACACTTTTCAACGAAGAGCTTGGCGCTGTGTTCCAAGTCCGGAAAAAGGACGAAATCGAGTTCCACCGATGCTTCGCTACGTGCGGTCCACCACCCGGCCTCATCACCAAAATCGGGCATGTTTCGCCCTCATCCAAACACGACCTCAGCATCTATCACGGAACCGAATGCCTCTACCGTCGACCCCGACCCGATCTCCAGCAACGATGGGCCTCAACCTCGCACCAAATGCAACGCCTCCGCGACAACCCCCAATGCGCCGACGAAGAACACCACAACATCCTCAACCCCACCGACCCCGGCCTCACCTACAACCTAACCTACCACCCCAACGAATCCATCCTCCCCCTCAAAACCTCCCTCACCGCCACCCTCTTCACCAAGCCCCGCGTCGCCATCCTCCGCGAACAAGGCGTCAACGGCCACGCCGAAATGGCCTTCGCCTTCCACCTCGCCGGCTTCGCCGCCGTAGACGTGCACATGACGGACCTGCTCTACGACCGCATCTCGCTCACCTCCTTCGTCGGCCTCGCCGCCTGCGGGGGGTTTTCCTACGGCGACGTCCTCGGCGCCGGCATGGGCTGGGCCAACTCCGTCCTCCTGCACCAAAACACCCGCCGCGAATTCGCCGCCTTCTTCGCCCGTCCCGATACGTTTACGCTGGGCGTCTGCAACGGCTGCCAGTTCCTTACCCGCGTCAAGGCCCTCATCCCCGGCGCACAGGACTGGCCGACTTTCGAGCGCAATGCCAGCGAACAGTACGAGGCGCGCGTCGCTATGGTGCGCGTGCACGACGAGCCGTCCGCGTTCGCTTCTACCTCTTCCTCGACCTCGGGCCCTGCGTCTGCCTCCGCGAAGCTCCCGCCCTCCGTCTTCCTGCACGGCATGCACGGCAGCGCGCTCCCGATCGCCGTCGCGCACGGCGAGGGGCGGGCGTCGTTCGCGGCGTCGGCGGCCCCGCTCGACGACGCGCTCGTGCCGCTGCGCTACGTCGACAATGAAACCTTGCGGCCTACGGAACGCTACCCGGCTAATCCGAATGGCAGTCCCGGTGGGGTGGCGGGTGTGCGGTCGCGCGATGGGAGGGTGTTGGCGCTTATGCCGCATCCGGAACGGACGGTTTTGGGGGGGGTGGGGAGTTGGATTCCGGAGGAGGGGTTGGAGGGGAGTGGGAAGGAGGGGCGGGGGGAGGTGGGGCCTTGGGGGAGGTTGTTTTTTAGTGCGAGACGGTGGGTTGGGTAGGGGGAGGGTTGGTAGTGGGGGGTGATTGAAGGGGAGGTGAGGAGATGGGAGGGATTGGGATGGAGTGGATGGGATGGAGTGAGGGAGGGGACGAGGAAGGGGACGGGGGTGGGAAGAGGGGTGTGTTCGGTTGGTCGCTGTGCTACTTCATGGTAGATGTGAGGGGTGGAAGGGTTCACACCGGTGGTGTTGGCTGTTGCTGTTGCTGTTGCGATGGCATGGCTCTACGGTATCGATACGGACGCACTATAGAAGGTACAAATACATTTAGAGCGGAGACGTAGGTCACTTGCTAGAACAAATTCGACATGTGCACAGGCGAAGTGTCGCTTGCAGGTATGCTTGGTGTACTGTAGGGCAGTCCCAGACTATCAGAGAACAGATACTCGAGATAGTAGAAAGGAAGGTGCATTTGCCGGATTGGGCTGCCATGCTCTGGAAATTACCTTAGCTACCGTAGAGGGCAGAGGACACGCGAGCGTCATGACCATCCACGCCTTGCTTGCACGGTACGCTGTCCATGGCTTGCGGTTCAACCGATCGTCTTCTCTTTTCATTACTTGCGTTTCATCTCTTAAAAAGGGCTCGCACTTCTACTACAGCGGCTATTAGACTCGCGAGGAGGTTGATTCTAGATGCCCGTAGCCGGACCGAGTGACTAGCTACGTACATTGGCGATCCAGCCAACCAGAGCGTCCTGGTGCTCAACTTGCTGTGATTGCGGCATGAAATACGTGTGGGATTCTGGAAGGGTTACTCGCCCATCTCGTCGCTATCGGCCATAGCGTCCTCATCTCCCTCTCCCTCTCCCTCTCCCTCTCCCTCTCCTTCTCCGTCCGCATGCGGGTCCACATCGTCGACATCCATACTCTCCATGACCTCCACATCCCCATCATCACCAGGCTCCAGCTCGAGTCCCCTCCACTCAATCTCGCGCATCGAAGCCGCCACCCTCGGATCAAGCGCGCCCGCACGACCCGTCTCCACGCCATTCTCGTCTCCGCCCCCCTCTCCCGCAGGGCCACTCCGTGTCGCCGCCGCCACCGCCACCGCCGCACCCTCAATCGGAACCAACGGACGCCTCTTCGCCGGCGACGCCGCCTGGACCCTGATCTCCGCCGCCCACTGCACCTCACGGCGCGAGCCGTTATGCACGACAGCCAAGCTCCGATTGGACGCGTCGAGGACGTCCGGGAAGTGCACGAGCCGGGCGTAGTCTGCGTCGACGGGGACGCCGCCGTGGCGGATGGTGGTGAGTTTAGCCTTCATGATGATGCGGGCCTTGGCCCAGGTGCCGTTGTGGTACCAGCCGTCGGAGCGGATGTCGCATTGGGCGCGCAGCGAGGGCGAGTCGAGGATGGCGCGCAGCTGCGGGTCGGTGATGTCGCAGACTTGCCAGACTTTACCCTCGAGGTCGGCGCGGACGCCGTCGAAGATGTGGCTGTCGGTCGGGCGGGGGCGGGGGCGGGGTCTGGGCGTGTGGGCGTCGCGGGGCGGCTCGTCTTCGCGGTTCGTGGTGTTCGGCTGCGCGCGGGTGGTGGCGTCGGGATCGCGGGTGAACAGTTGGAACATGAGGGTTTGATAGATGCGGTATTGCGGGTCGGTGCGCGGGTCGAGGCCGAGGGTGACGATGGCGTCGCGCCAGGGTCCGGAGCGGAACATGTAGCTGACGTATTGGAAGGCTTGTTTGAGGGTCTGGGCGTATTCCTTGTTGACGATGTGGTTGGTGATGGCGCGGCGGGTCCAGATGGGGCGGGTGGCGAGGAGGGTTTGGAGTTGGGTAATGGTGCGTTGGAGGGATGGGTCGAGGGTTTCGAAGGGGGCGAGGTTGGGGGGTGGAGTGGACGGGACGCTTGCGACGTCGTAGGGGACGAGCTGCGTGGATATCTTGGGGGCGGTCTGAGTATTGCTTGTTGTGAGGTGGCCAGCTGAGTTGACGGATTGCTTGACGGCGGGGTTTTGGCGGTAACTGGGAGGATTCGAGTTAATCTGGGAACGATTGCGAAAGATGGCCTGGAGCGTTCGCTGGCTTACGAATAGATGAATGGGATTGAGATGTGACTGAAGCTGGGCGGCGGGATCAAGTCGGTGTTCACTTGTACGCCTTTGCTCGGGTCGAGAGCGAATTGCTTCATCTTGTCATCTGATTATGATCAGTATAGCATTTCCGTATATCAGTTGATGGGAATGGTAACATACATTGAAATGGTAATATGTGCTCCCTCATCTTCTGTATGAACGGGCTCTTTGTGGTCGAGTAAACGAAATCCGGCATACCTTGCCATCATCAGTGTCCAGTCATGCGTCGCTGTGACGTCGACATATAAACATGAGTCGCTGACTTACCTCGGAAGCGATGGGTGTGTTCAATCACACCGACTGGCTTGGCATCGTAGTTGTCTTTGTTATCCTGTAGGGCTCGTAGAAGATGCTTGGTCCTGTCGTCTAGTCTTGCCCGGGGTGAACCTGAGGCCGTTGAGTGCTTCGACCCCTTCGAGAGGTGGTCGTTGACCTCGGCAGGGTCCAGAAAGGGTCCATTAGAACCCTTCTTCCTGCGTCGTCCGGTGCGCTTGGGGACGGTGATATGAAGCACGACATTCCTCGTAGCAACGTTGTGAGACATCATAGGCTTACTCATACGATCCTCTGGGCGAAGATAAAGTCCGATCACAGCATCTTTGCCATCAGGGGCCACAATCTGTAGCTTACAGTCAATCTCTTCGCACTTCGTATCGAGAGGAGAAAGTGAAGAGCGGGCTTACTTTGGCGATGCTATTCTGGCCGCCCAAGGTTTCAATGCCCTTCTGAATGTTCTGGATGATGAATGGATGTTCCACACCCACGATCTTCAGCCGTGGAACATTGCTCCATGGTGCTGTTTGAGACTGGGTTCGAGAAGTCGTTTTAGTTGTTGTCGGGCGTTGTGGTTGTTGTGGTTGTTGGTCATGGGTCGGATCAACGAGAGGGACAGCAGAGTCCATTCTGCCCGTTGGGGCTCTACCCTAAGGTAAGTACGAATACGCTAAGTCCGGATTTAGTTGAAGAAAGGTACTCTCGTGCCCAGAGCGGTTACTTATTTTCAGATCACTGTCTTCATAGATGATATAGGATACTATAGAACACATAGGAAAATATGGGAAGATATAACAGCTCGTACGTTAGGTAGAAATCCATTGATCCATTTGCTCAGGTACCTTAGGTAAGGTAAGGTAAGGTAAGTTAGGTACCTTACCTTAGGTATCTTTCCAGAGGCTAGGTTACTTAAAGCTAGCGCCTCCCAGCTCGCGTCAGACCACGGCTAAGCCGAATCGACCGCTAGTCCAAGCTAGCTTCGACCTCCAAACGCCCGCAGGACATCACGTTTACAGATCAATCAACAAGGTAAGTAAGGTACCAGGCAAGCTCTGAGCTTCAGTCACTCACGCCGGATAGCGTGCTCCCAATGTCTTAAGCTACTTCCATCATCACATCATGCGAACGGGCTTTGATATCCTCTGCATCGCTCCCATAGCCCCGGCGATAGTCCTAAGGTAGGTAAGGTAGCCACAGCAGATCCGAGTGACGCGCACAGTTGGCAGAGGAGTGCATTGGCGACCATACCAGATCAAGATTATTCGAAAGTTCATACCTCGTACAGTACCACAGCGCCGTCGAACCGCCTCTTGCTGTTCGCTTCAATTGATCTTGAGTTACGGATTACGGGTTCTTGAGGTTGGAAAGCCTGGCACTGTTCCTGTGCAGTGGCCCGCCATTACGGTTGAAGATCCGTCAAGCACGATACTCTAGCAGACCTCGACAAGAGCTGGATGTATCACAACATGAAGAACTTCAGACAGAGAGTTGTAAGAGTCCCTAGCATTCACATGAGCTTTCGTGAAGCTTCCATCTCCATGCCACATCAAGGATTTTAGCACAAGAAGCGGCTAACGTACTCAGCACGAGCAGCTCTCTCGAGCAAAGGATTCAAACAAGTCAGCGAAGAAGAAAGAGTCTACCACAGGCACCTCTTCTCCATCGGCCCCGACCCCATCAAGCCATGCCCAGTCTCCATCGAGCTCGAACCATAACACTCCGTCTTCCTCCACCACTGCTTTGAACGACGTGAGGAGTAAGCCTCCACCTCCGAACGAGACTCCGCTGGGGCCAGGTGGACAAGCGAACACAGGACAATCCGTGCAGCAAGGTCCACTCGGCTCTTTGGGTGCTGGACAGCCATTCTTACCTTCACAACATAACATTGGTATCATGGGACCGCCTACGGGGGTTGGAGGGCCTAGTACGCCGACGAGGCAGATCGGAACCTTGGCCCCGAGCGTCGTGATAAGCCCCAGTGCGCCGGTGAGTACCTTGCGTCTCGGCTCGTTGCAGGTTCTCGTGGCTTGACGTAACTTTTTAAATGCAATGCTTGCGGATTTTACCATTGATGATCATCGTGAATCTACTGACACTCTAATTACATAGCACGTACCTCCTCCAGGCGCTGCGGAAACGATGCCAGGCGATCTGGCCCCTCCGAAAGCTGGACAAAAGTCTCTTCTATTCGATCGTTTACAAACAACGCCCAAGGAAGTTCCAGAGGGTATACGAACACCGAAGCGACAACACTCGTCAAGGTTCGACATCTCCGACCAAAGACAGCGAGAGCTGGAAAAACTCCCCGGCTTCCATGAAGTCCCACCAAACCGTCGCCAGGAACTGTTTATGCAGAAGATCGATCAGTGCAATATCATATTCGATTTCAACGACGCAAGCGGCGACATGAAGTCAAAGGAGATTAAACGTTTGGCGCTGCATGAGTTGCTCGATTATGTCGCGAACAACCGGCAGGTCATCACCGAGCCAATGTACCCTCGGGTTGTGGACATGTTCAGCAAGAATTTATTCCGCCCCATACCTCCTCCGATGAATCCGCAGGGCGAGGCTTTTGATCCGGAAGAGGATGAACCTGTTCTGGAGGTTGCATGGCCTCATATTCAAGTTGTCTACGAATTCTTCCTCCGATTTATCGAAAGTCAGGATTTCAACACAAATGTCGCAAAAGGCTTCATAGATCATCAATTCGTCCTTCAAGTGAGTCATTGAGCTGCTGACCGCCGTCCCTACTGCTAACCTTGCCAAGCTTCTCGAACTCTTCGACTCGGAGGATCCTCGAGAACGCGACTTTCTCAAGACCACTCTACACCGAATATACGGCAAGTTTCTCAATCTACGCTCTTACATCAGACGATCCATCAACAACGTCTTCTTCCAATTCATCTACGAAACCGAGAGGTTTAATGGTATTGCCGAGTTACTGGAGATTCTTGGCTCCATCATCAACGGTTTCGCGCTGCCGCTGAAAGAAGAACACAAGCTTTTCCTAACAAGGGTATTGATACCTTTACACAAAGTCAAGAGTCTGAGCATGTATCATCCGCAGCTAGCATACTGCATCGTACAATTCCTCGAGAAGGATGCCGCATTAACTGAAGAGGTATGATCGACCCTGTTAGACGGTAGGCAAGTCGCTCATCCAATATGCAGGTGGTTCTTGGACTATTGCGGTACTGGCCCAAGGTCAACAGCACGAAAGAGGTCATGTTTCTCAACGAGGTCGAAGACATTTTCGAAGTCATGGATCCTGCCGAGTTTGCAAAGGTGCAAGAACCATTATTCAATCAGCTGGCAAAGTCGGTTGCCAGTCCTCACTTTCAAGTAAGTTCCCTCCAGCTTCACCCTTACCAGCCCAAAGCGGGGGTCTAAGTTGCATTGCAGGTGGCTGAACGAGCACTATACTTCTGGAATAACGAGTATTTCTGCAATCTGGTCAGCGACAATGTAGAAATTATCCTTCCCATTATGTTTGCGCCACTGTACGAGAACTCAAAAGGACACTGGAATCGGTAGGTGAAATCTTCCAAATATACGAGTTGTGCGCTCATAGTTCTAGGACCATTCACGGCATGGTATACAATGCGATGAAACTCTTCATGGAGATCAATCCGCAACTCTTCGATGAGTGCTCTCACGACTATACCGAAATGCAAAACACTGCGGATCAGCGAAAGCAGGCACGGCAGAGCAAGTGGGACAAGCTCGCCGAGCAAGCCAAGCAGAGGCGGAATGGCGTGCCTCCAGTCATCCCACCGCTTACTAGCAACATAGAGTCTAATCTGAGTACACCCTTGCGTTCAGACGATCCAGATCCCCTCGCACAGGACAACCAAAAGCGATTAGACGCTCTCAAGATCCAAGACGAAAACCCAAGCAAGGAGCGGAGGCTTAGAGATCATGAGAAGCAGAATTCGGTAGGCACTTCCGCAATTCTGCTTTGAATTCACATCTGTGTGGTAGCCATGCCGAACTACTATAGCCGATTCAGGGCTTCTTCTAAAAGAGTTTTTCATTCTCTGCTTTTTTGAGAGCAACAGCGTGCATGGTTTCTGACGTCAGATCTTCTCGTTAATCTCAGAGGGTTCCTTTCCAGCCATCGGATGACAATAGAACATCAAGCGGTGACCGTCAGCCTCGACTAGAACGACGAGGCTCAGGAGGTGGTGTCGTTACGCCTCCCACGATATCTCGGTAGAACTCTAGCACCACAATCCCTAGGGCTAGATGACGAAAGTCTTTTCCTTTCCGCCTCGAGCATTGCGTGAGCAACGTTAGGGAGCTATGGGTGCTGCTCTAGGGCATATGTACAGAGAGAAGTGGCGCCACATGCTGTTCCCTAGGTTTGCATGGTGGGGATGGGCATAGTACTCGCAAGCGAACGTACGCATTCCACTTCCTCATCTCGAATTCGTCAGGTATTGTTTGGGTCAGGGTTCGAGGCAATGGGGTTCTGAAAATACACCGACTTGTTTGGACGCATTTTCCTCCTCATCCCCTGGAAGAGACGGTTGCCGCGATAGGCGTCTGTATTCGAGAACAAAACATAGACTATATTGTTTTCTCGTGTCATTGGGTGTATGGGCATGCTAGACACCACGATGATCACTTTACCACAACGATGAACAGAGCCAGTAAAGTCCAGTAGGGGGTTTAGTGACAGTCAGTATTATATGCGAAGTCTAGAAGCCTGATTGTACAGAGTATGAGAGAGTCAGGCTGCATATACACAGAACGTTGGGCATACCCGATGAGTTTAGTTTCCTCAGCTGTCGGAGCCTTGCAGAAAGTTCCAATGATCTGGAAGCTGAGTCATGGCTGACTCATTGCACACATGTGAGAGAGATGTATAAAGCAGCACGACCGATTAAGCCCAGAAGCGAATGAGAAAGCCATGCTTCTAAGCCGCTAGGCTCAGTAAAAGATAGTGGGAGCGCTGCTTAATCGTCGCCATCTTCAAGGTCAAGACGACTCCCCTCTGGAGTTTATAAGACCGGGCTATCTGTGAGATCGTGAATGCAACTAATGCCAGCCTGACAGCCCGCCTCCACCTAAGGCTTCTCTTCCTCAATCCCCACTGTCAATTCCTTTCACTCAATCATACCGCATGGTGTTAGGTGTTTGTTGCAGCCGTGCAAGAGATCTTTACAATTTACGACACAGAACCACGAAACGATTGCTGATTCAAACTACGAGTTCGATCTATGAAGACCGCCGCTACACACTGCGACACCGATTCCACAGTCTGCCGGCCGCAAGGCCTGGCATACTGGCACGCTGCTCGTTCAATCACCCCGGGGCCGCATACATAGGACCGCAGCGCAAACATGGCGGAAAGGCAGATTGATAGCTACGCTGCACGGCTGGGCGATCCTAATCTGGGTACACCTACCTCTTCTGAAGGGCGCTATATATTAAAAAGAGATGATTCGATTGGAGTCAATTCAACTCCGAAGTCGTGCTCTGGCTAACTCGCCCGTCACAGATGTGAAGATCAAAGTGAACTTCGCTACAGAATGCAGAGATGCTATCGAGATCTTATGCTCGGGACAGCTGTACCCAGTCTTCCTCAAGAAACTGGTTCCGGTATTTATGAAGCTGCTGGAGGGTCCGCCGGTCTTCATAAGCACATCATGGGAGCAGGTTGGTCACTGCATGCGTACGAATCGAAACATCAAGCCCGGTAGGCTAACCTTCTACTTCAGAGACTGCGTAACTGTACTCTCGAGATCTTCCATCGCCTGCCAATGAGCCCGCCTGAAGCTCTCGAGCCTTATGCTGCAGATATCGTTGACCTCCTTATGGGACTTGTCAAAATCGAGAACGAAGATAATGCGGTACTATGTATGAAGACAGTCATGGACTTCGCAAGACACCAAACCAAAGCAACCGAGAAGAAGGTGCAGCCGTTTCTGGATTTGATACAGGAAATGTTCGAGGCGATGGAGCAGGCCGTCAGAGATACGTTCGACAATCCAATTCAGGCCAGTATAGCGGGCGTACCTTCGACGCCTGGCAACGCGCAAAACTTTCAGTCACCTAGACCGGGCTCCCCGTCGGCGTCGGTCTCAGATCTTGGCATCGAGCAGCAGACTACACGCCCATTGTTAAGTGGAATGCAGTCCTTCAAGGTACTTGCCGAGTGTCCAATCATCGTCGTGTCTCTTTTCCAAGCACACCGGAACTGCGTCCACAAGAACGTCAAGCTCTTCGTTCCACTCATCAAAGGCGTATTGCTGCTCCAAGCAAAGCCGCAGGAACGAGCACATGCCGAAGCAAAGGCGCAAGGCACCATTTTCACTGGTGTCAGCAAGGACATCAAGAATCGAGCTGCCTTCGGCGAATTCATCACCGCTCAAGTCAAGACTATGAGCTTTCTGGCCTACTTACTCAGAGTCTACGCTCAGCAACTGACGGACTTCTTACCAACCTTGCCAGACATCGTGGTTAGATTGCTCAAAGACTGTCCACGTGAGAAGTCCGGTGCGAGGAAAGAGCTGCTGGTCGCAATAAGGCATATCATCAACTTCAACTTTCGAAAAATATTCCTGAAGAAGATTGACGAGCTGCTGGACGAGCGGACTTTGATTGGGGATGGTCTGACGGTCTACGAGACCATGCGTCCTCTGGCTTACAGCATGCTTGCCGACCTGATACACCACGTTCGAGAATCCCTCAATCGTGAGCAAATCCGTAGGACTGTCGAAGTGTACACCAAGAATCTGCACGATGACTTCCCTGGGACTAGCTTTCAGACAATGAGTGCCAAGCTACTGCTGAACATGGCTGAATCCATCAGGAAGGTATTATCAAATAACAAGCAGGACGCCCGTCACTTTCTCATGATGATCCTGGACGCAATCGGGGACAAATTTGCGGCGATGAACCGCCAGTACTATAATTCCATCAAACTCACAAAGTTATACTCCCAGCAGTCGATCGACGCTGCTTCGGAGAACTACCTTGCGGACAAGGACAACCCACCAGATTGGGATGAGGTCGACATTTTCAGTGCTGCTCCGATCAAGACATCTAACCCACGGGACCGAGGAGCGGACCCAGTAGCGGACAATAAATTCCTCTTCAAGAATTTGATATCCGGTCTCAAGACCATGTTCATCCAGCTGAAAGAATGCAACCCCGTTCCACAACCTGTTGACCCTGCAACTGCCCCACTCAACTGGCAAGACGTCTCTTATGGGTACAATGCAGAGGAAGTCAAAGTCATTACGAAACTATTCCGCGAGGGTGCTCATGTCTTCAGATACTACAGCTTGGAACAACCTCCGACGGAGACCCACTACACGTCCACTGTGGAGTTTCTGGCGAATCATTATATGGTTCAGAGCGGCAAGGAAGAGAAAGACCTTCTCGAGACCTTTGCCACTGTCTTCCACAGCGTGTATCCAGCAACCTTTCATGAGGTCTTCCATTCAGAGATACCACGCCTCTATGAGATGATGTTTGAGCATACAGCGCTGCTTCACATCCCGCAGTTTTTCTTGGCCAGCGAGGCGACCTCACCTAGTTTCGCGGGCATGCTCCTACAGTTTCTGATGGAGCGGATCGAAGATGTCGGGACGTCGGATATTAAAAAGTCTTCTATTCTCCTCAGGATGTTCAAGCTATCTTTCATGGCAGTCACGCTGTTTTCTCAGCAGAATGAACAGGTTTTACTACCACATGTTACGAAGATCGTCACAAAATCTGTACAGCTTTCGATCACTGCAGAAGAGCCCATGAATTACTTCCTGCTCCTCCGCTCACTGTTTCGGAGTATAGGTGGTGGCCGATTTGAACATTTGTACAAGGAGATTCTTCCGCTCCTAGAGATGCTGCTCGAGGTTCTAAATAACTTACTGATGGCGGCGCGGAAGCCACAGGAACGGGATCTCTACGTCGAACTTTGTTTGACCGTCCCGGCACGGCTGAGCAACCTGTTGCCACACCTGAGTTACCTGATGAGGCCACTTGTTATTGCACTGCGGGCTGGTTCGGATCTAGTTGGCCAAGGCTTGCGCACACTGGAACTGTGTGTTGACAACCTGACTGCCGATTACCTTGACCCCATCATGGCCCCTGTCATCGACGATCTCATGACGGCTCTGTGGGACCATCTCCGGCCAAATCCATATAGCCACTTCCACGCCCATACCACCATGCGCATCTTAGGTAAGCTCGGCGGTCGCAATCGCAAATTCCTCAACGGACCCCCTGCTTTGACCTTTCAAAAATTCGCGGATGACCACTGTAGTGTGGATATTAGACTTGTTGGATCAAGCAAGGAGCGAGCGTTCCCCTCGGACATTGGCATCGACCTCGCAATCGGCAAGTTGTTAGAAGTACCGAAGGCCGCGGCCGCGAAGAAATCGGATAGCTTTTACAAGCGCCAAGCGTTCAAGCTGTTAGGCAGCCAGCTTAAGCTCTACATTGGATTTGATGCTCTACCGGATGACTTTGCACAAATGGTTCGACTACAAGCTATCGATTTGTCAGAAGGTAGATATGAAATAACACCAGACTTTATGCAGAAGTCAGAACGTGAGAAGTCAATGGCCAAGAAAGAAGCGCAAGAGGCGACGCTGAGAAAGCTGATTAAGGCTTGTATGAATGCGAACTCAATACCAGAACTCAAACCCGATGCGTCCCTTCTGGTCGCAGACGTCTGTCGACATTTCACCATTCTTGAGATCGGTCGAGCTCTGACTCAAGAGAAACAGCGTCGAAAGCAATTCGATGTCAGATCGGGGGAAGGTCCACTCCACCTCGACAGCAGGATGCTCGCTGAGGCCATTGTAGAATGTCTCGCATCAGATCAACCGGCTGTCCGTGAAGCGGCGGAAGACGCAATCAAGGTTGTTCATGACGCAGCTACGGCAATCTTTGGCTCCACACATAAGGTCGAGAAGCTGCAATTCTTCGGCCATTTAGCCAAAGTCTTCTGTCACAACTGTTACGAAGAGGAGTGGTACACGAAAGCAGGTGGAAGTCTGGGCATTTGCATCATAAGCACCAAATTTGACCTTGGCGATTCTTGGGTTATGGACAGACAAATCGACTTTGTGCGCGCTTTGATATACGTGATCAAAGATCTTCCACAGGATCTACCGGCCAGTCCACGCATCAAAGCCCAGGCAACTCTTGAGCTTTTGCTCCGGCGATGCAACAAAGGTATTTCCAAGGAAGATATAAAGGACCACCATAGTAGGCTCTTTAATCTGTGCGGCTTCCTCGTCTACGAACTTGCCCATATGAACAAGCATGTTCGCGAAGCTGCTCAAAAGGCGTTCGCTATCATTGCCGAGGTTACAGGCTCGGAAACGTATGACCTTCTCGCTCCAGTCAAGGACCGTCTTCTACAGCCAATTTACAACAAGCCCTTACGAGCTTTGCCGTTTGCCATTCAAATTGGGTACATCGAAGCGGTCACTTTCTGCTTAGGACTGCAGCACGACATTGTCGAGTTCAATGACCAACTCAACCGACTCCTTATGGAATCCCTCGCACTCGCCGATGCTGATGATGAAAGTCTAGCGGCGAAGCCCAATGAGCAGCGAACCTCCGAGTCGATTGTAAGCCTCCGTGTGTCATGTATTCGGTTGTTGTCGATGGCCATGAGCTTTCCGGATCTTGCTACAGCGGCACAACTTCAGAGCCGATCTCGAATCATCTCCGTCTTTTTCAAATGTCTGTACTCAAGGTCAACAGAGGTCATCGATGCAGCCAATGCCGGTCTCAAGGGGGTCCTGAATCAGACTAATAAGCTGCCGAAGGACCTCCTCCAGAACGGCCTTAGACCTATACTCATGAACTTGCAAGACCCCAAACGATTGAGCGTTGAAGGGCTCGACGGGCTAGCCAGATTATTGACCTTACTTACGAACTACTTCAAGGTTGAGATTGGTTCGCGATTGATAGACCATATGAAAACGATTGCAGATGCGGCCACACTGCAGAAGATCTCCTTTACATTGATTGAGCAAAGTCGGCAAATGAGAGTCTTGGCTGCTATCTTGAACATATTCCATTTGCTGCCACTGGCAGCCATCACCTTTATGGATGCGTTGATCAACAGAGTACTGGAGCTAGAAGAAAGCCTGCGACGAACGCACTACAGTCCTTTCAGGGAACCCCTTGTGAAATACCTGAACAAGTACCCAGTAGAGACCTGGAGCTTCTTCTCGCTTCGCCTGCATGAAATGAGATATGGCCGGTTTTTCGCTCAGATTCTTGCTGATGAGAGAAGCGCTCCGTTGCGGGACGTTGTCACTGCGGATTCCGAAGGTTTCCTGAAGGCCTCGCTCGATCATCGAGACGGCGACAAGCGCATTGCAGCCTCGACCAATGGCATACATGCTGTCCACTCAATATGTCTTCATCCCGGGAGCGGCACTTCCTTTATCTCACATAGGATCATGAGGCAGCGTCTAATGGCTGCCGGGATAGATTTGGAGGGTAGGCTCAGGCAAGACAAGATACCCGCGGCCCTACGCCTTGCCGTGGAACAAGCAGGGGAGCAGCTGATTAGAATCATCACCGTTTATCTAACGCATAATCCTCAAGACCTGGATTTCCTGTTCGAGGTTATAGATGCCATCACCTCTCAGCAAATCAAGCTCTGCTCTTCCATCTTCAGGTTCATATACAATAACATTATCTCAAGTGAGTCCGTCGACTACTGGCGTACTGTTGTACTACGCTGTATGGATTTATACAGTTCACGCACCTCGTCACAGAAAACAAAGGCCTTCGCCTTCCACAATCTGGTCAACCCTATATTAGCCATGGATATCATGCGTACCTTCAATATGCCACAACCATCGGGTAAAGGTTCAAGGTTGATGGACAAGAATATGACGGAAGCAATCCACACGCGCTTGTGGAAGCCTCAGTTACGTGATATTGGTGAAGATACAGGGCAGCCTGGCGTCGATCACTCGCGAATGGAGCTACTCCAGATGTCGGCCATGCTCGTCAAATATCATCACAACCTGGTCGCGGACTCTCGCAAAGATATCATCAAGTTCGGTTGGAACTACATTCGATTGGAGGACATCGTCAACAAACATGCCGCATACGTGCTCATCGCCTACTTCATCGCCCACTACGATACACCCTCAAAAATAGTTAACCAGATCTATGCTGCCCTGTTACGCGCTCATCAGAATGAGGGACGAGCCCTAGTCACTCAGGCGCTTGAGCTCATGGCGCCAGTTCTCCCGAAGCGGATGACCAATCCCAGCGCTCCAGGTGCTCCTTCGCTTCCTGTGGATCCCCGATTTACCAACTGGACGAGGATACCGAGGAAAATACTTGCTGAGGAAAGTTCGAACCTGCAGCAACTGATGAGCATCTTTAGCTTTATCGTCCGACATCCTGGTCTTTTCTATGATGCCAGGGAGCATTTCGTAAGCCTCATAGTACCTGCTCTTACAAAGGTCACTCAGCCTCCGAACCCTTCCAACGAGAGCAAAAAGCTTGCGTTGAACCTCATAAGTCTGATTTGGCAATGGGAGGAGCGGAGAGTCAAGAGTGCCGGCTCGTCGGGCTCACGCGGCCATTCCGAGTCGCCCCAAACGAGGAAGCGCAAGCTTGAAGGTGTTCAAGCTGACTCGGCTTCCCCAGCGGCGATATTAGGCCCTCCAACATCTACCGAGCGTAACGAATATACTATACCCTCGGCATTAAGATTAGCTCTCATCAAGTATCTGGTTCAATTTATCACCTCCCTCCCTGAGCGATATCCCGTGCCTTCCG
>JAABUJ010001382.1_pt1 | contig 36230 bp, 47 predicted proteins | sample 5559131 | NCBI WGS metagenome assembly JAABUJ01 (sample SAMN10711875, study PRJNA513366) | rock metagenome | isolation source: Antarctica rocks | place: Antarctica: Victoria Land, Mt New Zealand nord | collected 2016-01-07 | reverse complement strand
GCAGGCGCAGGCAGGCGCAGGGCCTGGCACCCAATTGAACGGCAGGTCAGGGCGGCACGCTTTCGCCAGACCGGGGCGGCACGGCGGGGCCTCCTGCGCGGCCCCGCGCGCTCGACCGCGGAGCACTGGCAGGCTGGCCGGCGGGCGCATGGCCGCACCTCAAACATGTTCTCCGCCGGCTTGAGGCCCAGCAGCAGCATGGGGTCCATGTCCGCGGCGCTGTTTGGCGTGGTCACGGTGGCGCGCGACCACCGCGGCAGGCGGGCCGGGCTGCAGCAGGGCGCGCACAGCGCCAGCAGCACCACCAGAGCGACGACCCTGCGCGCGCCCGGCCCGGTCAGCGCCGGCCCGGTGGATCAGCGGGGCCCACAGGGCGGAGGTGCCCGGGCAGCACGGTCCATGGGGTCGAGAGCCGCTGCACGACAGGCATCCCAGGCGGGCAGCTGCAGCGCAGGCATCACGCACGCATCCTGGCTCGGCCCGGTGGAGCAGCGGGGCCCACAGGGCGGAGGTGCCGGAGCAGCACGGTCCATCGGGCCGAGAGCCGCTGCACGACAGGCATCCCAGGCGGGCGGCTGCAGCGCAGGCATCACGCACGCATCCTGGCTCGGCCCGGTGGAGCAGCGGGGCCCACAGGGCGGAGGTGCCCGGGCAGCACGGTCCATCGAGCCGAGAGCCGCTGCATGACAGGCATCGCAGGCGGGCGGATGCAGTGCAGGCATCACGCATCCTGGCTCGACCAACCTACAACCTCATACAGCCGGCGGGGCCGGGGCCGCCGCACCGGACTGCCGACATCTCGGCAAGCCGCAGTTGTGTAAGCCTGGTCGCAGCAGAGCGATGAGGCGTGTGGAGTGGTCGCTTGGATGCGGACGGTCTGCGAGCGAGCTGATATAGGTGTGGTCTGGGGAGCAGCGAGAACAAAGCTGCGAGCTTTCTCAGATTGTGATACCTGCCTGCCATTACCCTAGGCTGTACAACTGACTTCCGCAACCCCTCCGGGATTTACGACAAGTACACGTAATCCCTAGGTACAACCTCACCCCAAGTCCCCACATGTAGACGCAAAGCCCATCAGAGGCACAGTCACGCAGGCCTGCAGGAGATGATGTACAGCTTGTCTGCAGCGTTTACAGAAAGGGCAGAGCGTGTGAGAGCGCAATGCGTGAATCAAGCGCCGGCAGGCCAGCAGGCCATGCGCCAGCCTTGCGGGCACGCTCAGCTGGTGCTAGGCTGCGCCCTGCGGGCGTGAGGCTTTGCCAGGAGGGCATGCCAATGCAGCGCTTGAGGAGTGCACCCGCCTGACAGCGCCGGCCGCGCGCGCGCAGGCCGCTTGGGAGACATCCTGCAGCGTCCTGCGCTGGGGCGCGAGCGCGTTCCTGTGCAGTGCAGAAGGGCGCCTTCCGCAGGCCGCGCTGCCGCGCATCCCGCTGGCCGATGCGCTCGACGACGGACTGCATGGCTGCCTGAGCAGGCCCCTGTTGCATGCCTAGCAATGGAACGTGTGCGTTTTTTTTTTAAGACAGGAAATTCGGAGGTGCTGGTTTGAAGAGAGCATTGAAGTCATCCTGCTTGGGCCGTGCCAGGCTTTGGATCATGCTACATGCTGGGCAGACCTTATGAGCGCCTCTGCGGCGCAAGGGTGCAGTTGCCATTGTGACCCAGACGTGCCATACACCTCGAGCAATCACCGAGTTTCACAATGCAACACGAGGCGCTTCGGCATGTGAAGGAAGCCCAGGACTGACAGAGCACGCACTCGGATGCCCAACCTCGCCCCCGAGATGACCTGCTGCGCTCCCAAACACTGGCATGCATGCATGGCCCCCAATGGATGCAGGGCAGGCAGTCGCCCGTCCTGCGCAGTGCACGAGCCAGCATGCAGCGGAGCTGGGCGCTGCCACTGGCCGCCCGTTGCTCGGAATGCCCATCACTACCCATGACAGCCCTGCGTCTCCACCTGCAACCCCCTCCATCACCCCAAGTCTCGGTCGCAGTGGCATGCCCTACCCCTGCGCCCGTGCCTGTCATACGCGCTGCTTACAGGCGCCGGCATGCGCCCTTGTGGCCCGCGCGCCAAGCCGCCTTCTGGCATGTCTCAGAGCAGTAGCGCGCGGTGTTGCAGCCGGAGCACAGCTGCAGTTGCAGGCCCGCCTCCGTTGCGCCGGACAGGTTGCGGCACCTGCGCGGCTGCGGCACGCTCGTGAGCGGGCGCTCTGATGCCGAATGGAGTTGGCCATGGCAGCCTCACACTGCACGGGCGCACCCCATGCACCAGCAGCCCACGGGCCGCAGCGCGGGCGTCTGCAGGCGCAGGTCCTCCAGGCTGGCCTCCGGCAGCGTATCCGCGGGGATGCGCTGCGCGGCCTCAGCCTCAAAGCGCGCGACGGCGGCCACTAGAGTGAATGAAGCGCCCTGGACTTCGTTGCTGCTGGGCTCAACTGGTGGCGTACAATAGTCCAGCAGCGGGCAGTCCTGCCGCCCAGCCCGCGCAGCATCAGCGGATCAGCTGCTGCCTACATGCGCTTTGTGCATGGGCGGCGCAGAGCGCGCACACACCTCGGGCAAGTGCCGGTCGAAGGCCTGCAGCAAGGACATCACGCAGCGCGCTGCTGCGCGTACCTTGCCCTCGCGCTGGGGCTCCTCGAACCGGTTCACCCAGTGCTGCGCCAGGCGGGCGGCTGCGCCTAGCGCGCCGGCGCGCGCGAGCGCCAAGGACAGCGGGCGCGACGCGTCAGACATCCTTGCGGTGCTGCCTACACCACTGATGGCATCCAGCGCCGATCCCAGGGCCCCATCCTCCCGGGAATTGCTTACGTCATCGCGGCCGCAGGCCATCTCGAGGGCAGTGGCACGCACGCCCGGCTGGGGGGCACCTGCGAGGCTGTGCCGGGTTGACGTGACAAGTGCATAGCATGCAAGAGGGGAAGGCCTGCAAGTCAGGGGAGCCAGGCAACCCCACCTGCCCACAGGACCTTGTTCGTGAGAAGCCCGCTCGCCACACACCGCCCACCCAGAGCAACCCTACAAAAACCTACAGGGCCCGGCCAGGGTTGCACGCTTCAAAGGCACAGCCGAGGAGCGCGGGTCTTGTACGCCAAGCTGCTCAAGCATGCACCTAAAGCACTGGTGTGCAGTATGAAGCGCCGGGCTGCTGCGGAGGCGTCACACAGCTCTGTCAGACACCTTGACAGTTCACGCTCCTGTCACGCGCAGCAGGGAAGCGCGCACAGATGTCAGCCAGCTTGTCCAGCGCCGCCACGACAAAGGGCACCAGGCCCGGGCACGCCAGCGCGACCGCCCTGCACTCCGCGGAGCCATTTACCAGATGGCTTGTGACTGCCTGCGCGCATGCAGGGTCAGGCTGCTACGCTCACTCCGGGGTTGCACCGCAGCACGGCGCACTGTGCACGGGCCTCGCCCGGTTTGGTCAGCAGGAGGGCTGTAAACGCACCAGCCTGCCCGTAAGGAAGACTGTCACTCCGTCGGCATGATCGTGAACGCTCTGGACTTGTGCGAGGTCCAGCACGCGCACGCGCTCGGGCGGCAGGAGCAGCAGGGGCAGCAGTTGCGCCACCGCGTACGGCAGCAGCGCCGCCGGCAGGTTGCGCCTGCCTCCTCGCGGAAGCAGCAGGGTTGGGACCACGGCCATAATCGCAACCTGGCGCGCCACATGCAGCAGGTTGGACGCAGGCGCTCATATGCTTGCATGTGACATGTGGCACGCGCGTGAGGTGTGCATCACCCGGCTGCAACGGCGGCAGCGGGGGCGGCAGGGCCGGTACGGCTCACCGAGAGCCCGGTGCGCAGGGCCGCGCTCGGCACATGCTCAATGGCGAGGAGCTTGGCCAGCGTGGCGAGCAGCGCCTTGGCGGCCGGCAGCAGGCTTTCGCAGGGCCCCACCGCCAGCAGCACATCAGCCGCGTGCGCAACCGCCTGCGCTCCTGAGTATGCGTCAAGGGCCGAGGTGTTGCGCAGGGCAGGCCTGACGCACCCTCACACCCCCCCCTGCCAGAGCACCGGTTGCCAGGCAACTGCGACGGCGCAACACCTGCACAGCCGTCAGAGCTCTCAGACGCTCGGAGCGAAGACGTGACCGCGCCTGGGCCACAGCTCTGTCGGGGTCGCACACCAGCGCCCTGCCCACAGCCTCTGGCCCACGCCTCAGTGCAGCCTCCACGGCCGATAGGGCCTGCGGGAGCAGGCCCTCAAGTCGCTCGGCATCCTCCCGCGAGACCTCCATATTGGCCTGGACAGGCAAGAGGCTGTGGCTCAATGCCGCAAGCGCAGGTCATGATGAGGTCATGGAGGTCCGCAACCAAAGTGCATCGGACAGCAGCACAATACATCTTCAAATTGCACACGCCTGGCATGGAGCGCTGTATGCAAACGTGCTTCCTCCACACCCGCCTTTCAGCCATGTCACTAGTGGCAGTGCGCGCCCCAACACACATGCAGTGCTACCGAACGCAACAGGGGTCGCACCAGCATCCGCCAGGGCATGCGGCAGCCGGCAATGTCGTTGCAGACGTGCTCCAGGTGCGGCATCTGAGCTTCGTTTTTGCGCATGCCCAGTAGCGCGTCGACACGCGCGCTGCCCTGGTGAGCGTTCTGTACCAGGGAGCTGCAATAAGATGTGCTGCTGCTCACCTAGTCTGAGCACAGGCTGCAAGCGCGGCCGCTCAACACTGTCCAGTACACGCTTGATTCTTGTCTGGGCATCAGTGAGCCACCATGTGACGCACTCTCCCTCGTAGTTGCTAGCAATGCCGTGCACACAGGCGTCGAGGCGCAAGAACCCAGCTATAGGTGATCTGAGGCACAGGGCGCAGCGAGACATGCGCGGACTGGTCTGAACAGTCTGAGCATGCAGCGGCGGCAGGCCAGCAGTGCAGTGCGGGCTGGCGACCAGCACACGTGCGACTAGCTAGACCGGGCCCCTGCTCCTGCACCGCCCACGGGAGGCGTGCCCGCGGGCGCGCGCCTGCTCCGCGACGCGCTGCAACGCCCACAGCAGCATGGTGTACAGGCCGCGCATGCTGCGAAGGCGGTCCCGCTGCGGCATGCGCTTGCACAGCTCCTCGATGCTCAGCAGCCTGCTCAGCACGCTGCCGCAGAAGCATGCGTCGGCGGCCATGCTCCGCTGCGGGCCTGCATCCAGTGAACCTGGTCAGCATGTTGCGCACGCAGCGGCTGCGCCGGGACCACATCTCGCCCACTCGAGCTGCGCAACGACCCGCCTGGGCAAAACAGCTGGCGATGTGCCTTTCATGCAACGGCCTGCGCAAGAGCGCCAGAGCGCAAGCAAAGATGCCCCAGCAGGTGCCACAGGCTGTGTAGGTGCTGTGACGCGCACCGCCCCTCCACAACTGCAGGCAGCGCAGCAGCAGCGGCACCGCGCGGTCTGCCAGCAGGGCCTGCAGCTGCAGCTCCATCTGCGGGCTGAGCGCGCCCGCGCCGTCCTCGGGCAGCGAATTATACGCCGTGATCGCGCACTCTATGCGGCGGAGGGCCTTCCAGAACGCGCGGCAGTGTGCGTTGGGACCGCCTGCAGGCGTGCAACCAGGCTCGCTCCAGGGGCGCACACGCGCGTGCGCCCTGGCCCGGCCGAGGCAGGGCCCGCACCGCGCGCCGGCTGCGCAGCGTTCGTGTCGCAGCTCTTGGGCAGCGCCTGCTGCATGACGCTGATGAGGAGGTCGCCCCCGGCGGCGCTGCAAAAGCCCTTCAGGTACGCGGCGTGCAGTGCCTTGCCGGCCAGGCGCAGCCTATTGTACAGCCGCGTTGCGCTCAGCAGGTGCTGCGGCAGACCGGAGTGGGTCAGCCAGGGCGCTGGCTGCAAGGGCTGCAGGGACTGCGGCGCGCGGCGGAGCGTGCCTGTGAGGCGCATGCGAGACGGAGGTGGCTCAAGCGCGCTGCAACGGCTGGGCCCCCCGCCATCTGCACGCTGGCCGGCAGGGCTGCTGGCGCGGTGGAGAGCCACAGGAGCACCGCTGAGAGGCCAGAGAAGTACTGCGTCAGGACAGCCGACGCGGCGGCCTCGCCCCACGCGTCCGTCTCGTCGACCTCACACCAGAGCTGAACCACCTGCGCATTGCGCAGCCCAGTGAAGAGCAGCGTGTGCTGAGTGGTCTGCCGCCAAGGTGTGCAGGCAAGAGCCTTACCTGCTCAAACACGCTTACACAGTTGCTGAACATGGCATAGACCAAGGCGCTTATTATAGTGTCTGGGCTGCTCGCGGCCAGCACTGCCCACGACGTGGCCACGCCCGCAACGATGCCATACACATCATACGCGGCATACCTGTACGCGACAGAGCACGCTGCGTGAGCTGCACACAGGAGTGCGCCACACTGGCAGCTCAGGCATGTGCAGGCGCACACGTTGCAGGTGAAGGGGCCCTGTGCAGGCTCACCTCTTGGCAGCTTCGCGGACGGCCGTCTTGCGGTCTGGCCCCGCTGCCACTTGGAAGGGACAGGTCAGCCTGCGTTGCACAGCGCGCCAGGACAATGTATTATGAAGTGTGCATTTTCTAAAGGGGCACAAGGAGGCAGGGGCGTGCAGGCCGGGGCTCGCATCAGACACAGCGTCTGCAGCGCGTAACCGAGTTGCTCGACCACGGCGCCGTCCGCATCCCCGTTTACCGCAGGCTCAGCGAAGATGTCCCGCCATACAATGCGCCTGATAACATTTGTGTTGTAGTATATAAGCCTGGCCTTGTGCAGCGTCAGGCCATTCTCCAACATATCAGCCTGCAAGAGGTCAGGGACAGCCAGCATTGACAGCAGAACTGATGCACGGGGGTTCAGCAAGTCCGCTTTGCGCAGGGGGCCAGTGGCAGCCGCTGCCAGCTTTGGAGCATCAGCATTGAGTGCCTTGACCCGCGCAGCAGCCCTGGCCGGCAAACTTGCCAGCGCGCTCATTGTCAGATAATGCAGCTCATTCCAAGTTTCGCTGAGACTGCCCGGCCAGTCGTCAGACAGACAGACTCGTAACTGCTGTTTACAACATGCTAAAATTAGACAATTGATATATTTCATGCATGTATAAACGATTGCAGGGGGTTGGGCGGGTGGACAGCTGCTCTGCAGAGCAGACAATGTACTACTGCTCGTGCATGTCTTATGTAAGACACATCTGTGAGCGTTTCTAGGTAACATGCATGCGTGCGTGCGATATAGTTAATGAGGGTTACTTGATATAGTAGCGGGCCTCTAGTCCTTGCACGAGTAAATGGCGGCCTCTAGTCTCAGGAAACTGCGAGACCTTGAGCCCAGCATGTGAGGGGTCCAAGGCAGCCCCGGTGACCATGCAGCAGATCTGTTTGTAGGTCTTTGCCGGGCAACATGATGACAGAGTCGCCGGCAAGAGTGTTACACGTGCAATGCATGTGGCCCACAAAGCCTTACTGTGGGCCTTGCACGACGCTCCTTCACCCATCACACCTGTGCTTTTGCGAAATTCTGACTGCTATCCTCAACGCCATGCATCCACACGACTGGCGTTGTACAGCGCTTGAGCGCGTCAAGGTCAGCGCTGCCGCAGAGGTCGCGGAGTCAGGTAATACAGCTGCTTGCTTGTGCGCAGGCAAAAGAGGACAGGTGCTTGCCTAGGAGCGGAGAAGCTATGGGGAGGAGCACCGCATGATCTGCACATGCTGCAAGCTCGGCAGGCAACGGCCCTCGCCGTTGATGACTTCAGAACAAGCTCAACCAAGGGCAGCCACACAGCACCAGCGGCATGAGTAGACACCCCAGAATATCCCATGCACTGCTGGGCAAGCCTTTGCGGGCGCCTTTGCGGCGCAAGGGTGCAATGGCCAACACGCGCTTGTACCGTGGACAAGCTCGAGCGACAGTCAAGGCTGTTGATACAAGATGAGGCGCCTTTGCATGTGCAGGAAGCCCAAAATTGACAGAGCACGCACCAGGCGCGGCCCATTGCGCCCCCAACATGAGCTGCTGCGCTCCTGATCACTGGCACCCATTGCATGGCCTCTGGTGGGTGTCAGGCCAGGCGACCACCCGCCCTGCGCAGTGCGTGAGCCTGCATGCAACGGAGCTGGTCAGTGCTACTGGCCGCCTGTTGTGCGTTCCCCCGCCCCCCCACCCATGATAGCCGCGTCTTCATCTGACCCCCCCCTACATAACCCATGCTTCGCTCGCAATGGCATGCCCTCCCCCTGCGGCGGCGTCTGCACGGCGCGCGCTTGCAGGCGCCGGCATGCGCCCTTGTGGCCCGCGCGCCAGGCGGCCTTTTGGCACGATGGCGAGCAGTAGCGCGCGGTGCTGCAGCCGGAGCACAGCCGCAGCCGCAGGCCCGCCTCCGTCTCGCCGGACAGGTCGCAGCACCTGCGCGGGCACCGCACGCCAGCGCGTCAGTGCTTCAGCCACAGCACGTGCTCTGCCAGCATCGGCGAGGACTGGTGGCCGGCCCTGAGCCGGCGCGCGCGGCGGGAGCGGCGCGCACCCCGTGCACCAGCAGCCCACGGGGCGCGTCCAGGTCGAGTGCGCTAGTCGCCCACGGCAGCGCCGCACCGCTGTCTCCCCGGCTCGCGTCGGCCGCCTGTGCAGGCGGGCGGGCTCCTGAGGCCGCAAGCGTGCATGCAGGGTGCGCGCAGCGTGCTGCGGCATCACCGGAGGCATGGGCAGGGGCAGCTGCCCAGGCGTGCGAGGGCGCACATCTGGTTCTGCGGCCGCCGCGTCGCTCTTTGCCCCGCCGCCGCCCTCGGCCTGCGCAGGCAGACGCCGTGCGTCTTGCGTGTGCAGGACAGCATGATTGGATGGGAGCATGCTGTTGCCGCAAACGGCACGCACGCTGGAGCCCCCGTCGTCGAAGCCCAGCTCATGCAGCAGCGCGGCAACCTGCACAGCGCACGCGCGGTGTCACCGGTGCAGCGCTGCCAGCAAAACAGGCGGGCCGCGAGCACGCCGCGCGCACCTCCGGCAGCTGCCGGCCGACAGCCTGCATCACCCCGAGCACGCCACCCAGCGCGCAGGCCGCGCACCACCCGCGCTCGGCCGCCGCGTGCGCGCCCAAAAAGCGCCGCGCCAGGCGCGCCGCGGCGCCCAGCGCGCCGGCGCACGCAAGCGCGCCGGCCAGCGCGCGCGACGCGCCGGCCAGCTGGGCGACGCTGGCCAGCACGCGCGTGACCTCCTCCTCCGCATGTGTGGCCCACGCCGTGTACAGCGCGCAGCCGCATGCGCCATCCCCGCTGCCCGCAGCGCGCGCGCCTGGCGGCGGCCCGCCTGCGCGCCCGCGCCGGGTCCGCACGCGCCGTCTGCATGACTGCGCTCGCGCTGCTGGCGTGCAGGCTCATGGAGCCAGGCATGCGCCCCACACGCTTGGAGCAGCTCGGTGGGAGCTCCCTGGCCATGCATGCTCCACAGCAATAGTGAGCATCTGCGCGCAGGCTGAGAACGCAGGCATGCACACCGTGCCTGCTGGTCAGCAAGCGATCCCAAGCTGCCGCCGCAGCACACAAGGCCCCCCGCCCCCTGACAGGGGCATGCACCCCGCCGGGGGCGCGCGCACAGTGCTCGGCCAGCTCGGTCAGCGCCGCCGCGACAAAGGGCACCAGGCCCGGGCACGCCAGCGCGACCGCTCTGCACCCCGCGGGGCTGTCGCCTGCCACGAGCTCGCTGATTGCGGCCTGCGTCCCGGCATGCGCGTGCGCGCGCGTCACTCCGCGGCGTTGCGCGCAGCGCTGCCGCTGCTTCAAACGGCCGCAGAGCGGGGGGCTGCGGGCGCACCACTCTGTCTCTGAGGATCACCGACACCAAGTCGGTGCCGACAACTACCTCGAGGCCTGAGACGTCCATCGCGCGCACGCGCTCGGGCGACAGGAGCAGCAGGGGCAGCAGCTGCGCCGCCGCGTACGGCTGCAGCTCCGCCGGCAGGGCGTCTCCGCTGGGCCGCAGGAGCGCGCTCGGGTTCAGCAGGTGCGGAGCAGTGGTGAGCAAGGCGTCCTGCCGGCCCCGCGCAGCACGTGGTCATGGGCGGGCGCTCGCAGGGCTGTTGCAGCAGAACGTGCTCGCGGCGCGCCGCGGCGGCCGACGCCCCGGCGGCGCACCTCGAGCTCTGCGCGAAAGCTGCTGGGCACGCACGGCGCCACAAGCAGCTTGGCCAGCGTCGTCAGCAGCGCCTTTGCGGCCGGCAGCGCGCTCCTGATCTCGCCCGTCGCCAGCAGCACCCGCGCCGCGTGCTGCACCACCTGCGCGCCGGCGGCTGCACTCATCAGTCTCCCGCGCTGCGCCCTGCAAGGTGCGAGCGCCGGGACTGGTACCATCACACTTGTACCATCACACTTATCACATCTGCGCTCATCCCAGAGCACCAGCCGCTACGCTGCTGCATGCGCAGAGGATCCCGCACGGCCGCCCGGGTTCCGGACAGGGAGCCCGGTCGGGGGCGCACGCGGATCACAGAGTCGTTGGTGATCTCCGGGTTGGCCAGGGCGTCCGGCGCGCGCCGCAGCGCGGCCTCCATGGCCGGCAGCGCGAGCGCGAGCAGGCCCTCCCGGGCCCCCTCGCAGGGCGCCTCAGCATCGAGCTGCACACGCAGCGGGGTGAGACTCATCTGCTGCAGCACAGCTCATCAGACCACCGTCCGCCTGCCTGTAAAGAGCGCACAGCAGCCTGCCTGTTGCTATGACTGCCGTATTGCAGCGCTGCACGCAGCGGCCTGATTGGCCTGCGCGGCCTTGCACCATGTCGGCAGCCAGCGGAGGGCGTGCGCTTCGCGCTTGCGCGCGTTGCGGCGCATGCCGAGGTCGCACCAACAGCACCCAGGGCGGCTGGCAGCAGGCGGTGCTCTCGTACGTGTGCTGCAGCACGCGCGCACTGATGCGGCCCGGCGCTGCGTCGGCGCGCCCGCTCGCGTCGGGCGCGTCCTGCGCCGAGCAGACGCTCTGGCGCATGCGGGTGCCGACAGGGACAGGCTGTGGCCTTTTCCTGCGACCGGGACGGCCGACTGGCTCACCATTGGATGCAGTCGCATCATGGTTGGCCTCGGGTAGCAAGCAGCCTGGTCACGCCAGACTGAAACAAACAGGCTCTGCAGCGCAGGGGTCACAATGAAAGATGTCGGAGACACAGGAGGTGCTGCAACCAGTTGCCCATGCATGCATGCCGGCATGCCATGGTGCGGCCTGCGCCGGCGGCCAGTGCATGCGCGATCCGCTGCACTGCCTCTCGCATGCTCTGCCTGTGGCGCCCGCGCCCCGCGCGCGCGCACCTGCTCCTCGATGCGCTGCAACACCCAGTGCAGCACGGTGTATATGTGGCGCATGCCGCGAACGCGCGCGCTGCCGCGCAGGCGCTGGGCGAACTGACTGCACTCCAGCAGCTCGCCCAGCATCCGGCCGCCCCGGCACGCGATGTCGTCCAGCGTGCGCTCGCGGCCTGCGGCGAGCGGAGCTGCTCGGCCGGCTGCGCGGCGCCGCGCTGCCAGGGGTCTGCTTCGGCATGCCGCCCGCCTGCCCACCTGCCCCCGGCCGTGACAGGGGCTGGGGCATGCAGGCGCGCTGACGCTCTGCGCGCTGCATGGCTGCGAGCACATCCGCCAGCAGCAGCTGCAGCACCAAAAGCATGCACGGCAAGCGCGCGCGCGAGCCGTGTCGGCTCGGCGCCCCTGCAGAGCTGACCCGGGCAGCACAGGAGGCCACCGCAGGAGCACACGACCAGGAGCGAACAGAGCAGCCAGGTGCGCAGAGTGCGGGTGCGTGGACGGCGCGGCGCACCGCCTCTCCACGTCTGCAGGCAGCGCAGCAGCAGCGGGGTGACGCGGTCGGCCAGCAGGGCCAGCCACCGCCGCTCCACCGCCGGGGCGAGCGCATGGGCGCCGACGTCAAGCAGCGCGGAATACGCGTGCATCGCACAGTCTATGCTGTCCAGGGCGCGACACCATGCGTTGCCTGCGGTTCTTCTGTCCAGGTCGGGGCACACTGCGCAGCACGCCGTACGGTGAGCCGGCTCACTTCAGCCTCGTGCATCAGGACGCCTTTCTTTGCCGGCGGATGCAGGCCCCGCACCGCTTGCTGGCGGCGGCGCCTCCGCAGCGCAGCATACGGCCAGTGCGTGCTCCATGGTGCCGAGCAGGAGGGCGCTCCCGGGGGCGCTGCAGAAGGCCGCCAGGTATGCGGCGTGCGGCGCCTTGCCGGCCAGGCACAGCGCCTCGTACAGCACCGCGGCGCCGTGCAGGTGCTGCGGCAGGCGGGACAAGGCTCGCCAGATGCCTGGTGCACGGGCTGCCGGAACAGGGGCGCCCGACGACGCGCACCCAGTAGCAGTCGGCGCATTTCGTGATGCCACCGTCGGTGGCGTCGGGTGCTGAGGCCGCCGGCCCTGATACCAGCACGTCAGGCCGCTTTGGATGGCTGCTCAGCCAGACCAGCACTGCTGAAAGGCCAGTGTATTACTGCGAAAGGACCGCAGAGCGGGGCGTGGCGGCCTCGCCCCACGCATCGGACGCGTCCGCGCGGCACCACTTCCCGACTGCCTGCGCGGGGCGCGGCCTCGTATGGAGCGGCCTGCACAGGGCGGCTTGCAGAGTGGCGTACGCGTGAGGGCGCACCTCTCGCAGCGCACCCACGCAGTCGCCCACCACGTCACGGGCAAAGGGCCCGCTGGACTCGTCCGGTCTGCTTGCCGCCAGCACAGCCCAGGACGTGGCCAGGCCTGCAGCTAGGCCGTATATGTCATACTCTGCGAACCTGTGTGCACGGTGCTGCGTCAGCTGAGCCAAGGTGCGGCCAGGGAGCAGTGACATCAGCAGGCGCATGAGGCCAGAGATGAGTGCACTTGCGCCAACCACGGTCACCTGTGTGCGGCTTCACGCACAGCCGTCTCGCGGTCCACCTCGTTGCCCACATAGAACGGGCAGGACAGCAGAAGAAAGAGCGCCCGCACAGGTCGAACCACGTGCGACAACAACCTGGTCTTCGCGTCCTTGCCCGCGCTCTCATAGGCCTCAAATGCCTTCAGCAAGCCGCGCCACACCAGGCGCCTGACTACGCTGATCAGCCACCTCAAGCACGTCCCGTGTATAAGCGCCTCGCGACACGCAAAGAGATGCTCGCCCCGTGGATTGCTGCAAGCACGAGTTCTGGCGGAGTTAAGTGTGGGAGCAGGTCTGCTACGGCAGGCTTCAACAGCTCATAAAATTGCACAGGGGTGGTCGCATCGGCTGCCAACGCTGGGGCTGATAACTCGACTGCCCTGAGCTGGGCAGCAGCCTTGGCTGGCCAGCTCGCCAGTGCACACATTGCGCTGAGTGACGGTCAGGCTCAGCTGCTGCAGCCTTGATGCTGAATTCAAAATTCGCCGCAGCTGCGGAGTTCACACTCATCGATCCATGCATGGCAATCCAGCCGTGTATGTATGCCTCGTGCGCGCTCAACATGCGCGAGTCTAGCATCGCAATCTTCCAGCAGGACAGTCTGGTTTGCCAGCAGGCACCTGCCTCCAGGACACCGCGCACGTCACGTGCTAGCGCCCCACAGTGATCCAGGGAACTGTGGCACTTTCCATACAGCCTGTGCTGAGCTGCGGCATGAGCAGGATGCCGCAGGGGGCACACAGGCGCCTGGCCGGGCACGCCGCGCCAGTGCTGTGCTGCGCACTGCAGGCAGACGGCCACACCGTGCTGTCCGGCGGCGAGGACGGCACAGTGTGCGTCTTCGACTTGCGGCAGGGGGCTGCCGTGCACCGCATTGGCCTTGCACGGGGCGGGGAGGCCGTGCCCTCGCTCGCCGTGCACCCGGGCGAGCCGCACACCGCGTGTGCGGCCTGCGGCCGGGCCGTGCAGGTGCTTGACCTCCGGCAGGTGTGCGGCGGGCCACCACGCGGTGGCCAAGCAAAGGCAAGCTGGCTGCAGGGCAGCGCTGTCCTGACAGCCGGCGGCGTGCAGGACGCCTCCAGGCTGGCGGCGGTGGGGTCCCCGTCGTGCAAGCGCTCGAGGCAAACGCCGAGGAGGTGAACAGCCTCGCGGTGCACGCCCGAGGGCAGTACTTGGCTGCGGGCGACGACGCTGGAGACATCCAGGTACGCCCGCCTGAAGCGCGCCCTCCTGGCTGCAGGGCGTGCTGCAGCCTTGCAGAGCGCACTTGCAACACGGCGCTGGGGGTGCAGTTTGCGGCAGTGTACCTAGCTTCCCGCACAGCTGCAGCAAGCACAGTGGCTGGCACTCGAGCTCTCCCAGTAGGCTCTGCTCAAGCGAGAGACCTTGACCAGCAGGGTCTCCCGACCCCGCCTGGAGGCCAGCACCATGGTTCCTGCGCTGCCGCGGCCGCCACCTGCGCGCCAGCGTGCGGCGCAGTTGCTGGCGCGCTACGCCAAGCGCCGGCCACCGGCGCGCGTGCGCCTGGGGCGGGCGCCGGCGTGACCCGGCCGCCGGCCGCCAGGTTAAGGTTAGTCCATACGGGCAGGCCCTAAGTTCAACTACATTATGCTGCCAGGTGCTGGACCTGCGCGCGGGCGAGTACCGGGCGCTGCGCGGCGCGCACGCCAGCATCTGCGCGGCCGTGGCCTTCCGGCCGCAGCGCCCCTGGGAGCTGCTGAGCGGCGGACTGGACGGCGCGCTCGCGCGCTGGGACTTCTCGAGCGGCCGGCCGCGACGTGTGTGGCAGATGGCTGAAGAGGACGGGCCCGACGGCGCGCAGGCGCGCGCGGCGTGGCCCGGCCCACGTGGGCGCAGCTCAGCCGGAGTGTGACATCAGCGCCCGGGGCGCAGTCATGCTGGCAAGCTGGCAGCCTTGCAGTCTTGGTACACCAGTAACTCCTTTTTGACCCAGGTCTCGAGCTGGCGGCACACAGCCACTCTCGCGGCTGCTGGCAGAGCCGCTGTGTGTCCAGGCAGTGGGCTAGCCATTGGGCCCTGCTGCCCTGCCCTGCTGCCATGCGCTTGCCGCCTGCACGTAAGGAGCGCTGCACGCATGGCGGCCTGCATCGCATGGCAGCCAAGGCTGAATGCAATGCCTGACACCGCTGCACATGGGCGCAGGTGTTCAACCCGCCGCTGGTGCACGCGCTCGTGGCGGGGCCCGCCGCCGCGCCGCGGCCGTTCGGGCGGCTGGCGGCTGTTGCGCGCGGCGATGGCGCCGTCGCCGTGTATGACGCAGACGCGCCTGCTGTCGACCCCGCCGGCGGGGGCAGGTGATGGCAGGTCCAATTGCTGACCACATCCACATTGCTTGATCTGGGCAATCACTGTGGTTATGGCTTGCCACATAGCATCCGTTCCTGAAGCACCTTAGGCGCGAAGTATGTAAGTATGTCAGCAGACCGCCGTCTTTCGCAGCGGCTGCTGAGCATATAGCGCCACACAAACGTGAGAGTATGCTCCTCAGCCGCACTCTGCAGGCAGAAATGATGTCATGCTGCAGATGGCCTACACTTGACATGCCGCTGCCAGGCTGCGAGGGGCGCGGGAGGAGCGCGGCGCCGCACGCGCGAACGGGCACGCGCCGGGCGAGTCTGCCAGCGCACACGAAGCGGCCGCCGCGGCCGGCGGCCGCCTGGCGCTGCTCGGGCGCGAGCAGGGCGGGCACGGCAGCGCGGCGAGCTGCGTGTGCGGGCCCTGCTGCCGGAGCGCGCATGGCATGCCCTGTGCGGCGCGGCGGCCCCGATGCGGGCGCGTGCGCTGCGGGGGTGGTGCATGGCGAGGCGTGGAGGGGCGCGCCTTCCTGGCTCGCCTGCGGTGCTCTTGATTCGGGGTGTGCTGAGCGGACAGCCTGTGCTGATGGTCCCTGGTGTCTGCAATGATCCAGGTGTTTCTTGGCGGACGGCACCGGGCGGCGGCTGGCGTCCGGGGCCAACGACAGGCGCGTGCTGCTCTGGGACTGGACGGCCGTCCTGCCCGCCTCGCTGCCGTGGTCGACGGATGCGAGCGGCGGGGGCGCGGGCGCGCCGCTGCTGCACGCGATCAACCACGGCGCAAAGGTGAACTGCGTGGTCACTGCGTCGACGGCCTCTGGAGCCCGGGTGCTGCTTGTGGGAGGTACGCAGCGGCGCCTGCATGTGTACGAGCTGCAATGAAGGTGATGGATGATTGCTGGCTGATCAGGTGGACGTGCTAAAGTCTGTAAATTTATAGCCCACATTGGGAAGGTGGAAGGCCGTGGAGAGCAGGCTCATGCAAGGTAGCCGCAAGCCACATGCTTCGTGCCCGCACTTCGTCTCACACCGCTCGTCGAGCACCCGTTCAGATTGCATACATACAGCGATCCAGTCACTGTCCAGTCAAACAAATTTGGCTACAATACATGTTAAAGAAAAGCGCTGCAACGAGGGCACCTGCAGGTGTCAGGCGCAGCCACCCATGAGTCTTATACGCACTTCCAAGCACACAGGCAGTCTCTCAATCAGCTCATAATAATCCTCTATGATGAGTGCACTACCAGCGCTCTCCTCCTGCGACGTGCGCAGCACTACGCCGGTCTCTGCACTCATTGAGACCCCGCCAAAAAGCAGTGACAAGCACTTCAGAAGCTGGAGAGGTCGCGGCCGAACGCGCGCGTCTTGACCCAGTCGAACAGGATGAGCACGCGGTTGCGGAAGGACACCTGCTTGGTGATGTACACGGAGCGCCACACCAGGAAGGCAAAGTAGCCGGACAGGCGCAGCGAGATGGGGTCCACTTGCGTCAGCGCCTGGTTGTTGCCTGCCGGCGCGGCCGCGCCGGTGTCGCACACGCGCCCGACCGACATGCAACGCCCTGCTGCAGGCGAGCCCGCCGGGCACGCCAAGCAAGGCGCAATTGTGGCTGGTGTTGATAACGACGTCATGCAGCTTATTAACATACACCAGCTATGAGCAGCACGGGCGTGTAAGCGCGCAGCATATGTCATGATACTTCGCACGGATCGGCATTGTCACGATACTTCGCACACCAACAGTGAATAAAGTCACACCTGGAACAAACGACCTCAGTGCAGACATTTAAAGCCCTGCCGCGGTGTGGGGGCGCGCCTACGTACGCCAGCAGGCCCAGCGACAGGAACTCGAAGGGCTTGCTGAAGAACTCGCGCGGCGCGCCGCCCTCGTCCACGCTCTCCGAGATGGACTCCAGCGGCCCGGGCGCGCGCGCGACCTTGCGTGACGGGAAGGCCTCCTGCGCGCCGCAGTAGGAGCGCCCTATCCCAACCATGACGGCTTCCAGGGCCAGGCGATGCGAGGCGCCAGTCCTCCTATCTTGCTCGACGCTCGCCAAAGCAAGCGCTCATGGCAACACCGAGTCACCTGTGCATTCCCGGCCGAGGTGCTGCTCAACACGGCGTGAGGTCAACGGACAAGTGAATATGCTGTCCGTTGAAACAGCACGCTGCAGCTACCACCTCCACATCCCAATCTCTGCTAAATTCAGCTTACCATGGCAGAAGCTGCACGTCTGGGAGTGGGTTGGGGCGCGCCGTGAGGCCGCCGCGCCCCATCTTGTACCTGCGATTGATCATGCGCGCCGCGTAGGCGCCCTGCTGGCCTGCAACCTGCCGCGGCAGCCGCAGACATGCACGTTATGAGCGCCTGACCTGTACGTGCCGCACAAAGGCACTGGTCACCTCAGGTTCACATCATTACATAGAAATGAAGCTCGTCTGCCATGCCTGCCTTGACACGGTACAGGGGAGCTCCACCGGTGGCACCTGGACAAAGAGTGCTCCTTGAGCAGTCCCCAGCCTCGCAGCACACCGCAGCCGCTCGCACAGTCTCATTGAGAGAGCTGAAACGATATTATGCGCTTGCGGGCCGCCATTAACGCAGCAGCGCAGCTTCGAGCATGGCCGCGCGCGCGCCTGCGCGGTCGCGGGCAGGCGGTTGCCGTGCATCATGGCGCAGTCGCCGAGCGCGAGCGCGTCGCGCGCGCCCACAATGCGCAGGAACGGGTCCACCGCCAGTTTGGTAGCCGCCGGCCGGCTGCCGCTGAACTCTGCCTGCGCCGGCAGCTGTGCGGCGACGGCCTGCGCGCTTTCGCGCACGTCATGCTGCGGTCGCGCTGTGTGCGCACGAAGCAGTGCCGCGTAACTGCCAATTTCGCACTGGTCACCATGTCAAGGGGCGGCGCACGTCCGTCAGCCTTCTATGCTTCAGCGCTCCCCGTGCCTGGTCTCACGGGGACACAGAGCGCGCCGCACCCAAGCACACCGCTCACCCCGTGCCCGCCTGGCCTACTTCAGGCGCGCATGTGAAGGCCGACCGTGTCTCGTGCTAATGGGATAGCATTAGGGGAGGGTCGGCGGGGCCGCGCACGCCTGCACCAGGGGCCGCGAGGAGTTGCCCGTGCTCCACACGCACACGCCGTAGTCCATGCGCTCGCCGCTGGACAACACCACCTGCCGCGCGCGCAGCACGGGGCGGCCGCCATCAGCCCCCCATCACGCCTCCAGCTCCGCCAGCGCACGCGGCTGCTTGTGTCAGCGCGACCCAACGTGCGCGCATGAGGGTGGCTGCCCACGCAGCCGGCCACTCGCCAGGACAGAGCGTTGTGCCCTATGCAGGCATTGGCGCAGGGCTGCGCCCAAGCGCGCCGCGCCGCTCTGCCAACGCGGCGACGACATGCACCAAATCCACACAGCTTTTTCACTTGCGACGCGTCCCTGCATAGGTGTATGCTGCACAAGCACAGACTTTGCATGCTCGCAATCCCTGCATCGTGCAATGGTACCGTGGGGTGCCAGAGTGCCGGGGCACACCTGCTCCTGCGTGACCTCCACCACGCGCACGCCCGTCCGCACCTCCACGCCGGACTGCTCGAAGGACGCGAGCGCTTGCCGCTGCAGGCGCTCGTCGAACATGGTCAGGATGCTCTGCGCACTCTGCGCGCCGCAGCGCACGCACGCTGTCAGACGCGCCATGACGTCAACAGGACAGGCCGCGGCACATACATGCTGGTTCACCACTGCAAAGTTAGGGACCCGATTTGAGAAGCAGTCCTTGGGGCACATGAGTCAGCAAATATGGGCGGCAGGGTACCGGAGGTGCTTCTCCAGCCTAATCAGTAGCAGGCGGCAGCCTGGGAGCGCGTCGCAGACCAGCCGAGCAATGCGGGAAGCGTCAGGCATGCCTGCAGGAGCGTCACGCGCACGGAGGGCATGAGCTCCGCATACTTGCGGCGCAGGTCGACGCGCACAAAGTCGGCCAGCGTGCCTGCGAACTCCACGCCTGCAGCGCCACCGCGGTCAGTGATGTAACCCAGGCAGTTGCACAACACGCAGCACTATGCATCAGTGGCTTTGCATCCAGGAGCTTAGTAAAACATTATATTTGCGGGCATGCCAGCCCCTCTGCTCATGCGCTCACAGCCCAATACGTATGAGGCGACTCTAAACGCCTGCTGAGGTGCAAGTCCTCCTTGCAGATCCAGATGCCTAGTCAAATGATGCACTGAGCATTCTGTAGCAGAATGAGAGAAAAGCCAGGTCCATTTCGTTAGGCAATGCAAACACGTTGCCCTCGCACCTGTGGGCCCGCCGCCCACAACGATGAAGTGCAGCGCGCGGCGCACGTCCACCTCCAGCGCGCCGGGCAGCGCAGCCAGCTCGAAGCAGTCGGAGATGCGCTTCCGCAGCGCAATGGTGTCGGCGATCTCCTGCGGCGGTCTGGTGGGTCAGCGCAGCTGCATGCAGCCCCACATAGCGCTGTTCAAGCTGCCTACTTCAGGCATGCGCTCGCTTGGAGAAGTGGTGCATGTCGAAGCAACACGGTGACTTGCTACAAGGCTGCCCTGAGCGGCAGGCACGCCAGAGGTGGCCGACTGCTGCGTCTACCCTAACCCATACCCATATTATACCCTAGGCAAGGCTCGCCTTCATGAAGAAGCAGTAGTCGGACACGCCGGGCACGCCAAAGGTGGCCGACTGCTCCCCCACGGCCACCACCTGCGCCGGCGCGCGCGCCCACTTGGCGGACCGACAGTGGGTCTAGAGCTGCAGTCCCCCCCCCCCAACGATGTCGTCAAGGTGCATACTAAAAACAGCGTGCTCTGCGCTGAAGGCAGATCCAGGGGCACACGCAGGAGGCCGCACACCAGAGCACTGCATTGAGCATTTGAGGCCTGAGCACGGCAGGTGTGCCCGGCAGGCGATGCACTGCAGAGCAGGTTGGGGGCAGCGCACGCACCACCAGGTCGTAGTTGATCTGGAACTGCGGCTTGCGGCCGCCCTGGTAGGCCACGCTGCTGGTGCACAGCGCCCTCTTCTTCGTCACGTCCAGCTCCTGGGGCCCAAGCCATGCATGCAGTGAGAGCTGCACTGAGAGGACTGCACCATGCGTGCAGTGAGGCGCGCATCAGGCGGGGCAGTGAGGCGTGCATCCGGCACGCGGTGATTGCAGGCAGGCTTCCGTGACGCGGAGCGCGGAGCAGGCAGGCGGCGCGCAGCGCCTGCGCGCATGCGGCATGCATGGAGCGCCTCCTACCTGGAGCACGCAACGCAACACGTGCCAACCAGCTGCTACATGACAACCTGCAGACACACACGTCCACATGCAAAGTCAGGGTTTGTGCAAAGAACAGTGTGCTTGAGGCCGCACGTCGCAGGTCGCGCCGACGTACTCGACGAAGCGGTTGCTGACGCGGATCGGCTCGCACAGGCTTCGGAACTCCACCGTGCCCACCGCGGTGGACGGCAGCATGGGCGTGAACCTGGGCGCGGCCGCGCCTCAGGGGGCGCATGCATCTTCCATCCAGGCAGCCCAATCCAGGCAACGGACCGGCTGCCGGACAGAGCATGAGATGCAAAATCAACAACACAAGGGTAAAAGCTTGTTGCCTGACAGCATGGCCCGTGCATTCACTTGCCGGACAGCACGGCCTGTGCATGCACGGCGCGCGCGCGGTGGCGTGCTGGGCTACGGTAGGGTAGATTTAGGGCGCACATGAAGTGATTGCGCGGCGACACGAGCACGACCTCGTAGCGCTCCACGTCGATGACCTGCGGCGCGCAGGCCGGCTCAGGCGCGCGCCGCGCACGCTGGCGGGCTGCTCGGCGGGCGCACGGTATGCGCGCACTGGCCTCAGGCACTGGCTGCCCATTAACACTGGCTTAACTGTGGTGCGGCCTTCAAGCGCACACTGCTTGCAGCAACAGCACTAGCTAAGCTGGAGTGCAACGTGTTACCACGTCTGACACGTGACCAAGGTTGGCCAGACATGCAGGCGTGCACTGCTTCTCACAGCGTAACGGCGTCTGCGCACGCCAATGCGGCGCTGAAAAGAGGCCTAGTGATACGAGGTAGACCACACCCGACATGTTCCAAGGCTCACCCATGTCCCGCTGCCGCCAGGCACCGCATGTCCACAGGCAAACCTCCACATGCAGTGACAGACCAATAACTGAAGGACAGAGCGGCCTGATGCGCCTGGGAGTGGACGCAGCGGCGCGCCTTGATCAGCGCGTGTGCGGCCCAGCCGCTGCCGAGCACCAGCACAATGGGCTTCTGCGCGCGCAGCAGCGTGGGCGGCTCGCCGCCCGCGGCGCCCTGCGCGGCCATCGCGCGGCTGCGGCGCACGAGCGCGCGCAGGCGGCTGCGCGACGGCGACGGCAGCAGCCTGCGGCGCACGATGAGCAGCAGATCCTGTCGCGCCGGCGCACCACTCAGACACGCGACCAAGTGTCTACGCTCTCCATTTCTGCGGGCATAGATCTGTTAATATACATTGGCGTGCCGGTGCTTGCATACACCGCACTGCATGCATGTCTTCCCAGAAGTGTGCAAGCCTATGTCATACAGGCACACAGCATGCAGCATGCAGGCATGTTACAAATTGTCCACACATAAAGCAGGCCCGCTGCGCCGCTGAAGCCTCACGCAACTCCCTTGGCTGCTTGCATGTGTTGCACGGCCCCTCCAAACGCTCATGGCATACCGCTTCGTGCACAATCGAACAGATTGACAACTCATGCAGAGGTCTCTGCCGCCGGCCCGGGCCACCCCTGCCCGGCAGCCGCGCCGCACCTGGATGGTGTCGCCGGCCTTGTCGGCCACCACCTGCCCGAAGCCGCGCTGCTCCGGCCATGCGGTAAAGTGCGGCGCGTCGCTGTCCGGCTCCTCTGGCGGCGGCACAGGCATGTCCTCGTCTTCGTCTTCGTGCCCCTCAGCCTCCAGAACCACTGCTGTGCCGCCGCGCTCGGCAGCCTTCCCCTGTGTACGCAATGGATAACTACAGCGGATGCAGTCCACCACCGCAGGGCCGTAAACCGCCACAGCAAGGTCTGGAACAGCAGCGCACCGAGGGGGGTGCAGCAATCGGCGTGTCTGGGAGCTTTGCTGCCTCCTCCACCCTGCTTGTTGCGGCTGGTGAAAGTCGCCATGTGCCTGCACGTCAATGCTCACAGCCTGAGCAACTCTGCTTGGAGGGCAGGCTTGGAAACAGAGACAGATTTGCAACAATCCTGGAACGACCAGACACGTTGGGTCTGATGTGACTGAAGTGAGCTCACACGCGCTAGCAGGTATGCAGAGCCCACCTGGCGCACGCCTGTGTCGGCGGCCTCTTTGCACGAACGTGCCAAAGGCCTCCCCACGGTGTGCACTCAGACTCGAACGCCTATTGCACAGGCTTTGCGCACACAACGCAGGACGCTGCTGCGCCTGCACGAGTTGCTGACCCATCGCGCTCTGTCCCTGCAGCAAAAAGACGAGGTGGGTTCTGGCGGTAAACAAACAAAGCAAGGTACGTGACAACGCACAAAACACACAATATCAGCACGCCACCCCTTGCAAACACTTAAGTGCTGTGCCAGGCTTACCTTAAAGCTTCGCCTAATCTGCGTGCGCCTTTGCTGCAACGGGTGTCCTATGAGAAGCGACTGTGCCACGGCAAATTGCCACTCTCTCAATTCTTACTCCAACTGGCTTGCCACTGGCTCAACTAGAAGCACCGCGTGTTTGTGCGTTGACGCGCAAGAACTTCTTGCTTGCATGTACCTGTATAACTTTGCAGGTTCGACAGGCGACCAGCACTTTTTGCAGGTAGCCTATTTAAGCCTGAGCACCAGCTCGAGAGTCCAAGCTGGCTCACAGAGGCAAGGCTCAAAGCGGACGCGCCAGAGCGTCTATTGCGCTCCTCGCCTCCTGGCGGATGCCGACGAGGAAACTCAACAGGCAGATCTTGCTGTCTGGTCTAGTGCTGCTCGTTGCGTGCCACCGTATCTTCCTGCCGCAGCACGCGGCGCGGCATGGCCAGCAGAAGAAGTAGCGGACGCGCTCATGGCTGAACGCGCTGATGACACCGAGGTCGGGGCCGCACACAGCGACAGCGAGGGCCTGCCTCGGCTGCTGCGAGACCTGGAGAGAGCAAAGGCGCTGCACAGCGCCTCAGCGGAGCAGCTGGCCAGGTACAGCGAGCTGGAGGAGAGCGTGCGCTTCCTGCAGGCAGAGGTGCAGCCCATAGCGACGCGTGCCTGCACCTGCTGGCACCTGGCTACGCTCAGTATGCACGACCAGCACGCTGCGCCGTGCCAGGGCGCTGGCGGCCTGCAGACGCACACAGAGCTGGGCGCGGGCATCTGGTGCAAGGCAGAGGTCCCCGACACCTCCCTTGTCTTTGTCGACGTGGGGCTTGGTTTCCACGCCGCGCTGCAGTGGGCCGAGGCGCTGCAGGTTGCCGCCGACCGCAAGGCTCACGCACAGGTGCGGTGCGACCCATTCATTACTTCTCGTTTACAAGCCAGGCAGGCGCTGAGCGCTGTGCCACCGACCTCTGCAGGAACACCTCCGGGCAGCCGCGGACACGAGCTTGAGGCTGCAGCGTGCCGCCTGGCTTGCGCAACGAGGCACATACGAACAGCGCCCGAGACCGAGCGCGTGAGGACTGCGCTGGTGCACTACGCCGGGTTTTTGGCCAGCCACTCCCGTATCCTCTGCTGCGTCTCGGCTGAGAGGCCCCGCACACTTGCGGGGTTGGCAAAGAACTCCCTGCGCCACAGGTGAGATTGGTGTGTAAAGCTGTCGCGCTTGAGCGCGACCCGGTCAAAGGCCAGACGCCTTGTGGCAGAAGAGCGCACCGCAAGTTGCGGCGGTAGTAGGACTCCAGCCGGTCCTGGTTATACCTCTCCTTGTTGGCCTTGCTGCTTTCCAGCAGTCCTGTTTGCCAAGCGCGTAAAGTTTAAGCTGCTGTACCTCACCAGCGAGTATGCTGAGATGTTGGAGCAAACAGACCACACTGGCTCACTCTGTATGAGCGGGGAAGACGCGGAGTCAGCGCCGTCGTTCAACAAGCCTGTGGGCTTGCTCGGCTCGGCCCGTGCAGGTGCTGCAAAGCCAGCAAGCAGCGGCATCGCACAGGCAGCCCGCCGAGTCTGCCAGCGCCACCCCAAGCGTTAGCAAGGTCGCATCTTATCCTATTGGAATAGCGGAAACATGGGACTGGCGCACCAGTGAGCGAAGAGCAGGCTCTGGCGCTGCTGAGCAGCGCAGCCTTGCTACACAGCACTGCCTGCAGTAGCGCTGAGCCTTATTTTGCAGGAACCGCAAGTGCGATAGCCACTCACTTGCATGAGCACAGCTTAAGCAGAGGCAGGCACTCGCCTCCGTGTCTGATAGCTCACGCTTGCATTTGAGATTGAAACGCTAGCCCATTTTGCAGTTGGTGCGGCGAGCTTTACAGGCCTTGCTTGCCCTTCAGCCATTGGCAACATCAGGACCCGCCTCAGATATATGCAGCCAGGTGCGCTTTAATAATGCAATGCCAAGTCGCTGTGCCTGTAACCTGTCTTTCTCCACAGACTCTGTGCAAAGCCAGATTAAGCTGCATGCTCAGTGAAACTTGCAAAGCCATTCGCTTTTTTTGTCCCTGCGCAAGCTCGATTCTTTCGTCCCACACAGTTTACCCTTGCAGCGGACAGGCAGGCATTTCACCATGCCCTGGCAGCAATCATGCACGCTGATAGCTGCCGTGCTTTGCGCCTACTGTTTAGTGGCCTGTGCCAGCCAAATGCAAAGCCGGCAGGTCATCGCTGCAATCAACTCTCCACAATGTGTGGTGCTCTACGGGTGCGCTCCCTGTGAGGTTCGCCTGAGCCACAAGTTCGCGCTGTTTGCTGAAAGGCAAGCGTGTGGTGGGACAGCACCCTGAGCTTGGCAGGGCTTGGAAATCGTCCTGCGCGCTTGTGCGTGTACATACGGCTCAACTATGGGCTCTGGCAGGAGGTGCGCACCTTTCGGCGCGCTCCTCAAAGTGAAGAAAATGCATTTGCTGAGTGTCCCATGCCGCTACAGGTCAGTCGACAGATTTGCTCCTCAGGCCAAGACCTCACGGTGCCTTATAGCCTGACAGTGGCAGCCAGCAGCATGCTGCTCCGGAACCAGGCCAAGCCAGCGCCTATCGCGGGTCTGCTGACAGCCATGGTGAATACCGATGGCAAACAGCTTGTGTGGCAGCGTTATGTCGCAGCCGCGGGGGTGGCGGAGCACGTTAACATCGACATGGCTGAGGCGCGGGCGCAGCAGCCACCTGACAGCATGCCATCCACACCCGGAGCTGCCACTGCATGCCTGGGCTGTGAGGCGCTCTCCAGCGGCCGCCTGCCGTTCGGCATGCTGCTGCTGCTCTGCAAAGGCCTGGTTGCATGCTCGAGCGACACCGCGGCAGCCGTGCTGGCATGCGCGGAGCATGGCTGCTCGCCAGAGCTGCGCGCCAGGCTCAGACACTCCCCAGCAGCGCCGCATCCCTGGCAGATAGATGCACATCCGCAGTGTGCAGCTGGCGAGCAGACGCATGGACACGCGGCAAGCGCTCGCTTGCAGCCTTCCGGCATCACGGCCAGCATGCCGGCTTGCACATGCGCCTGGCGGCGCACGGCGGCTGTGCTCACGGCGGTCTGCTGTGTGCAGCTTGTGGCTGTGCTTGCCATGCTCCGCAGATGCAGCCCACGCTCGGGTCATGGTATGGCAAGCGCAGCCCTTCCAGCGTCCCCATTTGCACCTGCCAAGGCAGGCTCCAGCCCTGACATGTCACCGGCGCGCTGCAACACGGCCGCTGCCGCCACGCCAGTGCACAGCTCGGCCCACTCGGAGCGCAGCTGCCGGTGCATGTCTGGCAGCTCCTGTCCGGACAGGGATGCAGGCCTGCAGGCGTCAGCCGCGCGGCTGCCATGGCCGAGCAGCGCGGACGAGAGCGGCAGGGCCGGGCATGTGGGTCGCCCAGGCCAGGCGCTGGAGCAGGGCGTGAAGTGGGAGCGCACAGGCCGCCGCCTGGAGCGCGCGCTGGTGTCAGGCTCCGACGTGCGCCGTGCCAGCATGGTAGACACTGCGCCATTGTAGCTCATGAAGGCATGTGCCATTTCCATCGACGCGCCCAATTTCTATTACATGTTAAATTATTGCGAGGACACACCTGTAAATGCTGGAAGTGCATTATGACAAGCGCGGCATGCACATGTCAGCTCAACTTGGCCTCCAGTCAGCTGCAGGTACTCTGGTGCTTGACACAAACAGGGCAACCAGCCAAAGAATGGGGGACTGACAGGTGCGAGGCGCTAAAGAAGGCTTGCTAGACCCAGAAACTCAGCCTGACTATTCATGCATGCGTTGTCTGCTCCTGGAAACTGCTCCGCCTGGCACGCACGTTGCCTGCTGGTCCATGCATTACCGCTTGCCGCTCTTAGCGCTGCGCGCGCCCTTGCCTTTGCTGCCCGCTGAGCTTGCAGGCGGCTGCGGGCCGGCGGCCACCATCGTCTCCGAGTCCAGCAGCTGCATGATGGCCATGATGATGGCCCCGCCTTGCTCCCAGAGGTCCAGCAAGGGCCGCTCAAACTTGTCCTGCCACGCCACATCCCACCTCTCGGAACTTAGACGAATCCAGGCGAGTTGCATGAAGGCACGACGCTCATAACGAGCTTCAGGCACATCTCCGAGTCCACCAAGCACGGGAACACACCATGCCCATCGCACGCAGGATACCACGCATCAGAGAGGCATGCGCAACGCGCGCGGCGCGGCAGCAGGCGCACCTGCAGCAGGCGGTCCAGGCGCGCGCGCAGCTCAGCCAGCAGCACGGCCACCTTGGGCTGGCAGTCCAGCAGCAGCCAGCCGTCGATGGCCACGCGGCCGGCGCCGGCGCCGGCCTGCCGCCGCACCTCGCCGCCGAACAGCAGCAGCGGCAGCGCGCCCACCATGGTGCAGTCGCGCAGCCACACCTGGCTGGTCTGCACCTTCTCGTGGAACACCTGGCGCGCGGGCCGATGGCGCTGGCTCTGTACCCTGCATACCCTAACCCTGCAAGCGGTGCAGCCCTGCGCGGCAGCACTTACGGGCCGCAAGAGGCGACGCGCCGCCTGCTCACTGGAAGCACAGCACTGCCGATTGCTGAGGCCGCTGTGCGGCTTTTCAGCATGCGCCCAGGTGGCCACGGGCACAGCAGTTTGCGGGGACGCCCACGCTCGCCCAGCATGGCCCAGGCGGCGGCGCACCAGGTAGCGCGAGTCGAAGCGCGCCAGCCCGTAGTTCACGCTGCAGGGGTGCACCTGCACTGCCTCCTCTGCACGCCGCGCACAGAGCACGTCATCAGCGACATGGCAAGGCAAGAGTAATCACCCAGGCACCTGCCGGCTCAGACACGGCACACTGCTGCAAGGTCAAGCTGACTCCCGTGGTTCACCCAAGCTCATCCTTCTCACGCCTCCATGCAGTGTTGACTCAGTGCTGTGTCCAGCAGCGTCTCCGGCTGCGCCCCCGCATGTCTGCAAGCCCCGATGTCTGCAAGGACGGCGCGCCCGGACGTCTGCAAGGACAGGGTTAGGGTTACGGGCGGGCAGCGCGCCTGACTTGCCGTCCGCCGAGCGCGTGGTCAGCTTGGGCTTCTTGCCGTCGCCGGGCTTGCCGCCGCCGGCGTCCACGCGCGCGACGTTGGGGTACAGGCCCGCCACCAGCACCGCCTTGACCAGCCGCATGTTGTCTGCGCGCCCCCGCCACGCTCCCTATCCTTGCATGTCTCATGCCGTGTGAATCCAAGCGCTTCTCGCGCGCTTATGCCGGGCAAACCCATGCGCTAGCACGCGCAGCGGCCGCGAGCAGGGCCCCCGCGCTGCCTTGGACCAGAGCATTCTGGCCGCCCACGGCTGCAGCTCCTCAGCAGCCATCCTGCATGACCCTGTTGCAAAGCGCGATGATGCCGTGAACCTCGGACTCGCACGGCGCGCACCAGCGTGCGCGTCAGCGTTGCCCCAGCCGGCCTCGCCGCCGCCGCCGCCGCCGCGGCCGCCGCCGCGCCCGCGCCTGCCGCCCAGGAAGCCCGCCTCCGCCAGCAGCTGCTGGAATTGGCGCCGCAGGTCGGCGATGCCCTCCAGCGCGCGCACCGACAGGAAATTGTCGGTGCAGTACGCGCGCTCCGCGCCCCTGCGCCAAGAAGGTTTTTGCGGTTTATAGTAGCCTGGCCGATCACAGCCGGTGCACACCTCCTGCACTCACGATCTCCGCATTGCCAAGCAACGCGATGAGGGGGGCTTGCATGCAGGACGCTGTTGCCCTGCGGGCTTCGCCAGTGCAGCTCGCGCCACGGCCAGATGCGCGTGCTGAGGGGCCCCGCGCCTGCCGCCCGCGCGCGCCTCGCGCCAGCCCCTCGTATGGCCAGACGCGCGTGCAGACGGGGCCCGCGCCTGCCGTCCGCGCGTGCGTCGCGCCAGCCCTCGTACGCGGCCAGCACCGCCAGGTGGTCCGACTGCTCGCGCGCGAAGCCGCGCTTGGCCGCGTCGGCCGCCTCGCGGCGCTCCAGCGGCGACACGAACGGCGAGCGGCTGGAGATGGTCGCCGCGACGGTCAGCACCGGCGACAGGCAGCCCAGGATGGCCGCAAACACCAGCATCTTGGCCACCCTGCACTCGCAACCAGTCACAATTTTAGTATTCACAGCACCAAAACCACGTCAGCTGCCGTGCGGCACTCCGGTCACATGATGCATTCTTGCATCGCTGGACCAGCGACAGGTTACAGTCGACACAGGGCACGCCGCGCTGCCAGCACGTTGCCCGCTCCATGCAACTCAGAGCGAATGACAAGCCACTGATCTTGTGCGTAAGGGCATGCAGATCCTCATCTGCTTTTTGCAGCCCCACCCCCGCCCTGGTGCATGCACCAGCCATGTCTCGAAAGCTCTCTCTCAGCTCAAGTAGAACCCCCATCACCACCCGCGGGCGGCCGCACCGCACGTCCACAGGCAGCGCGGCCAGGTGCAGGCCGAGCGGCGTGAGCGCCTCGCGCCCATGCATGACCGCGCCTACGCTCACCAGCGCGCCCAGCGCCGCCGCCACGGCCTGCGCGCCCGGCCGACGCCTGCAGAAGCAGCGCAGCATGCCCCAGCCTGCTGCCGGCTCGCACCCAACCAGCTCGCACCCGCGACGCCATGCTCGGCACATGAGCATCGCCACTCGCGTGGCCCAAGCTGGCAGAGCCTGTGCGCCCCATGCCACCAGTGCGCTGGCTGGGCGGGCCGGCGCACGAGCGCCGCAGCAGGCCGGGCTCCCGTCGGGCCGCCCACACGCAGGCGTGACAAGCGACACAGAGCGCCAGGAGCCAAGACAGATCAGGGTGGGGTGGGTCGGGTAGGCCAATGCAAGGCAAGGTGGAGTACAACGTCCGACGCCCCGGGCGGCGCGCCTCGCCGGACGGCGGCTCCATCATGGCGGCCAGGAAGGCGGCCACGGGCGCGCGCGGCCGCAGCAGCTTAACCTGCAGCGCCAGGCCCTCCAGCGGCACGCGCCGCACCTCCGGCACCTGCCGTGATGTTTGGTGAAGGGTCAGGGTTTGATGCCATATCCTGCCCTAACCCTGACAAAGCACCTCTGGCACCCGCGCGCGCGCCGGCAGCCCGCGAGCGCGGCCGCGGGTGGGATGGAAGGGAGGCTCTTGAGTGCGCGCGCCCTTCAGCGCACCCAGGCGTGTTCGGCAATGAGCCTGTTTCAGCCAGCACGCGCCTGTTTGGCCAGCCGCGTCTGGCCCTGGTCGCGGCGGCGTGCCTGTGCTGCAGCTGCCATCAGGGCCGCCGCTCAAGAGTGAGAGAGAGAGGGCGGGCGGGGCGCGCCTGGTGCTCGTCCATGACCGCGTCGTGGAGCCAGCGCGGGTACAGCCGCACGCAGGTGCCGGCCGCGACGCGCCCCGCGCGGCCGCGGCGCTGGCGCGCGCTGGCGCGCGAGCACCAGTCCTCCACCAGTTGCTGCGCGGAGGGGTTAGGTTCGGGGTCCAGCACAGGTCTGTACGTTGCACGTATTGCACGCACAGGATAGGCAGAAGTAAGCTATAATATCTCACATGCGCAACCCTGCCAAAGTTACAGGCAGCAGCGATAGCGCGGGGCTGCCGCGCGCCCTGCCGCGCACGGCGAGCCAAATGTGCAGCGCGCCGGCGGCGCAGCGGCGCGCAGCGCGCCTGCATGTGGCTCTGCGGCGCGTAGCGCGTCTCCTTGTGCCGCCCGAAGTCGAGCACCCAGGCGACGTCGTCGATCGTGATGGACGTCTCTGCGATGTTGGTCGCGATGACGATCTTGCGCACGCCTGCGCCAGGCAGCATGCCACGATTTGCGCGCCGGGCAGGAATGGCAGGCTTAAGGCAGGGTTACTCCATCATTGTGCAGCAACCGCGCATGCCAGTCCGGCAGCCTGGCGCGCGGACACGCTAATATGACAGGCCACAGCTTTCATGCTTGAACTCTGCGCCAGCCAGGCATGCGCAGAGCAGCATCAGCGGAGAGCGACCGCGGACCTTCGGGCGGCCGCTCGAAGACGCTCTGCTGCTCAGCGGACGACAGCGATGAGTGCAGCGCGATGAGCCACTCGCCGTTCCGCGTCGCCGCGCGCAGCTCGCGGTCCGCCAGGCACCGCTCGTGCAGCTTGGTGATCTCCATCAGGCCTGCCGCAGCGCAGGCCTGACGCTGATCGGTCGTATGCGTCCCGGTGAAGCATGCGTTACGCTGTTCGCCGCAGGGCGCTGTACGCGAATGCGAAGAATGCGCTACACTGCTCACAATGCCCTGATGCCCTGGTTGCACGCGACCGACGCTGCATGTACAGCACCACAGCAGCCCTGCACGCGTGTCACACCTCACACCTGAGAATGGGGAACAGGACGAGGCACGCATGCAATGCCACCGCGTCCTACATGCTATGCCATCATGCAAATCAGCGCGCGCTGTTGGTCGTGCAACAACCCGTGCGCACCCGGCAGGAAGACGAGCACTGCGCCGGCCGCGGCCTGGCCGGCGATCCAGCGCAGCGCGGCCGCGCCGAGGTCATAATTCAGCTTCTCCGGGTCCAGCGCGCGCATGGTGCGCAGCACCGCGTCGCCGCAGCCCGCGCCGCGCAGCGCGGCGAGCCCGGCCAGCTCCGCGGCGGCCTGCTGCGCCGCGCGCTCCGCCTCGCCCGGCGCGGCCCCTGCGGCGCCCGGCGTCGTCAGCTCCCCCTCGGGCTGCTGGGGCCAGCGGCGTCACACTCGCAGCTGCGTGAGCCACCAGACCTCCAAGCCTGCAGCAGCGACCTTCCTGAGTAAGCGTGCGTGCGCGTCAGGTTGGCAGCATGCTTCCAACCCCGTACTGCAAGCTGGGGTCAGTGAGGCTGCAGCGGATGTGGGGCGGCCTGCTATGTCGGGCGCCCAGGCTCGCGGCGGCCCGTCGAAAACTGGCCGCCCCGCGGGCAGTCCCGGCCGGGCGCGGGGCCGCGCGGGGCACCCGCCCCGGCCGGGGCCCGCTCGCATGTGGGAAGAGAGTATCGGGCGGCGGCCCACCGCTGCTCGGCGCCGCCCTTCTTGCCTTCCCCCCAACCTATAAACCATTTTTTTAAATCTATTTCACTTGTCCAAGCACTTTGTCGGCGCCGCCCTTCTTGCCTCCCCCGGCGCTCAGCCGGTGCGGCAGCGGCTGGCCTCGCAAGGGCCCCTCTCGCACGACGAAGGCAATGACAGGCTGGTGCCACAAGTGCCCATGTCGTTCTGTCAGGTTTACGGAGCGCATGGCACGTCATGCTGCCTCAACGCCACGCGTTTTGCCAGGTACTGGCCGGTTCAAGCGTATGCCCCTTTACGAGTAGAGTACAACACAGACCAGGTATGTGATAGCGCCGTGCCTGCTGCCCTGCATGCTGCGATGCAGGCTGCGCGGCAGGCCGCGATGCGCGCGCAGTGTCTGGACATTCTCTCCCCTTTTAAAGGGTGCAAGCTGCAGCGCAGCGTTCCTCACCTTTGCCGCCGCCGCCGCCGCCGCCGCCGCCGCCGCCGCCGCCGCCGCGCAGGCAGTCGCAGCCGCGATCGGGCGCCCAGCGCGTCGCCTGGAGCACGTCCTCCAGGTACAGCTCCTGCCGCAGAGCAGGGTAGGGTGGGGTAAGGGAGGGAGGGTAGGTGATAGCTGAGGCATAGCTCCTGCCGCGTGGCCGCGCGTGTGGCGGGGCGCCCGCGGTCGCTGCCGTGCAGGCCAGCACTTGCTGGAGCTGAGCCGATCTGGCCCTTGTGCCCCGCGCTGCAAGGCAGCATACCCATTGATGCATGCATGCTGATGAGCTTTATCAGTCCGCTGGCCAGCTTGAAAGACGAAAGGCGCCAGTTGGTGTCTCGCCGCTGCTGTTGCTGGCACTCCCAGCAGCATGCCCGCCGTTATGAAGGGCATGAGCGCCTGGACAGCTTCATCGCGAGACCCCGTCATAAGCTGAGGCATGCGCATTTCACTGCAGAGCAGGGGCTGACCTTTCAATTTTTTAAGTGCTAACTTCCTGGCTAGTTGAAGCCGTACCTTGACGGGGAAGGTGAAGCCGGGGATCTGCAGCGTGGGGCAGTTGCCAAAGTAGGCCGAGAACGCGGCCTCGTTGACCGTCGCCGACATCAGGATGACCTTCATGTCGCAGCGCTGCGCCAGCAGCTCCTGCCACACCAGGCGCCAGGTCGTGCAGTGCAATGTGGCTGAGCGATGTTAGCAGTGTGCGCATCACTGCCCCAGGCAGAGCAGTCCAAAGAGTGTCTTCAACAGTGCCAGACAGCGAATGGCGAGCAGCATTGTATTACACACGCACAACATGCAGCCCAACATGCTCTATCAATGCAGAGCGCACAGCGCCTTGCCACATCAGTCGCGCTTCACCGCCCGGACAGCCAGGCGCGCCGCTGCAGGCGCGCGCGGCCGCCCGCCTTGAGCAGGACCAGGAGGCACCCTATGCGCGCCCTACCCTAACCCCAGACCGGACTCAGCCGCGCGCCTTGAGCAGGACCAGGAGGAAGTCAGAGTCCAGCGAGCGCTCGTGCACCTCGTCGACGATGACGTGCGTCGTGCCGGCCAGCGCCGCGTCGCCGATGAGCCGCCGCAGCAGCACGCCTGTCGTGCTGCAAGCGGGGGCTGTGTGCCAACCTGCCACAGGGCGGCGGTGCAAGCTGCCTCCGCTCACCTAGCACACTAGAAGCGAGGCAGGCAGCGCAGCCATGAGCAGACATTGTGCCCCAGGCTGATAATCAATGGCCGGAGCCAAACAAGCAGCCAAGACCAGCGTTGATCGAGGAAGCCCACGGCAAGCTGTTGCCAGCAAGCTGGACATATTTACTATTATTAATGCAAGGCAGACGCCATGCACGGCTCAGACGTAAGCTTTGTGCCAGCTAGATGCAGTTCCCAGGTTCTGTCCAGGCCGAGTGCATTACGGGGCTGTGGCGGGCCTGCGGGTCGCACCAAAACATCAAGCGCGTCTTTTCGGACCGCATGGCCTCCATGCGGATCTGGTAGCCGACCGTGACGCCCAGCGCCTCGGCGCGCTCGGCCGCCACGCGCTGCGCAACCGACGTCGCGCTGATGCGCCTGCGCGGCGCCGGGCGCGGCCGGTGACCCGCCCGCGGCGAGACGAGCGGAAGGGCGCGCGGCTGGCCCGCGCTGCACTGCCTATGCCAGGGGAGACCGGCAGGGCGCGGCGGGCCCGCAGCGCTGCCGGGGCAGCTGGGCGCTGCTCGCTAGCCCTGAAGCACCGCTGAGGAAGCAGAGCCGGGCTCTACTTGCTTGAACTGGCAATGACAAAAACCCGGCGCTCGTCGTGTCGATCACACATGTCGCCCTGAGCCCGCACCGGGGCTGCGTGCAGACGATGTTTGTGCTGCCGCCGCGGCCCTGCGCGATCGCGGCGTCCAGCAGAAACTGCGGCACCTGCGCGCAGCCAAAACAGGCTGACGGCCATACACAAATGCGGCACACCAGCGTTCATGACACTTTGCTATCAGCTGCTCTGCGTCTCAACATGTCATGCGTACCGCCAGTGCCCTCGCGTCCCAAGCCCTCTGTGCGGTGCTCGCGACATGTGCGAGGCGTTGCGCGCAGCGCCGCCCAAGACTGTTGCTTCTCACACAGTGCAAACTGCCACCTCCAGTCATGGCTTACAGCCTGGTTGGGCACCTGCGTCGTCTTGCCGCAGCCGGTCTCGCCGGAGACGACCACGACCGGGCTGCTCGCGACCGCCGCCACCACATCCTCCCGAAACGCCCACGACGGCAGCCGCTCGCGCTGCGCCCTGCCGCGCAGCATGCAGGAGCCAATGGCAGCGCGCCAACAGCTCATCAGGCCGTCACAAATTATGCCATAAATCCTGATCAAGTGACGCAGATTAGCGACAAAGAATGCATGTCAGTGCAAATACCTCTGTTGCACACGTGTCATGCACCTGCACGAGACTCACAACAGCATACTTTGAAACAATGATGCTAGCTGTATCACAACCTCTGGAATCAGACACCTGAACGGGGGCGGGGCAAGGGTGCATGCGCACCGCAGGGCAGAAGTCTTGCGCTCGCGGCTGGCGCGCCAGGCCGCCAGCGCGTCCGCTAGCCGCCGCGACTCTGCGCCCACCCAGTCGGCGCTGGGCGCCGCGGGCCCCGAGCCGCCGCCGCTGCCGCCAGGCCGCCCCGAGTCGCCGGCCGGCCGGCCGGCCGCCGGCGCCGTCGCGGCGCCCGTGCGGGGCGCTGGCGCGCCCGGCGCCGGCGCGCCGCTTGGGGCCGCCGCGCGCGGCTCCCGCGCCTCGCCGCGCGCGGCGCGCTGCGGCGCCTGCTGCGCTGGCGGCTCTGCCGCTGCTGGCGCTGCTGGCGTGTCCTGCGATCACGCAAAAGCACAGATTGACAGCCTGTTACTCACACAGATCAGCCCACTGCCGGCGAGGCAAGGGCAAGGATAGGGTCAGCACAATGACAGGCTGCCATGGCGCAGCAGACACCCGTGAGCGGCTGCTCCCACTGCCTGCACGCGCCCGTATTTCGCTGTGCTGCCAGCGCCTGCAGGGTGTCAATCCCAGGATCTGGAATTCTGGCACGGGGCCGCACCACACGACTCGCAGCTGGCGCGTACAGCGGCTGCGCCGGACGCCTGCGGCCGGGCGCGGCCGCGGCGCCGCTTCCCCGCCCGGGCGCGTTCGACGCGGCCTGCCCCTGCGCGCGCGCGCGCCCCTGTCTGCATTTTACCTGCCCACTTGCGCTTCCGCCCTACCCGCACACCCGCTCTCAGCGACACTGACGCCCCAGAGTCAAGTTGCTCCACGGCATGCCGAGACGCTCCCACCTGCATGGGCTCGGCGCGCCGCGCCGCGCCGTTGCCTGCGGGCTCGGCGCGCCGCGCCGCGCCGTTGCTGGCGGGCTCGGCGCGCCGCGCTGCCCCGCCGCCTGCGGGCTCGGCGCGCGGTGCTCCTCCGTTCGGCGTCGCGTCCGCGCACCGGGCCGCGCCCGCCGGCGAGTGCGGCGTCGCTGGCGCCGTCGCGCGCGCCTGCCCCCACCATGACACGCGCATCCACTTATACGTGCGCCTCCTCTGCTTGAGCGGACTGCGCTCAGCCTCTCCGCTCTTCTGACGGGACGCACTTCCCGCTCCTCCCCTCTCTCTTCTCCCCCTGCTACATGACTGGCGTGTCAGCACCGCCGTGATGCGATGGTGTGGTGCTGCATGACTGCACAACCGGAGCGCCTGCGCGCGGGCAGGTGCCACACGCGTTCTGAGGCAGGTGTGAGTGAAGGACGCGCGGGCTGGCCCTTGCTTGGCCTGGCAGCCTGGGCAAATGTCTGATGTGCGTGAGTGTGCCGGGCACGTCGTGAAGCGAGGCCTCGCACCGCGTCATCCTGCGCCATGAGCCGCTGCAGCAGCTGCATGCGCTGGCGCGCCGCGACCTCCTCGGCGTCCTCCCCGCTGTCGCCGCCAGCCTCTGCTGCGCCCCCCCCGGCCCCAACCGGCCCCGCCCCAGCGCGGCCGCCGTCGCCCGCCGCTCCCCTGCTCGGCCGGCGCGCCGGCGCGCCGCCCGCGGCCCCGGCGCGCGC
>JAABUJ010001381.1_pt1 | contig 36234 bp, 42 predicted proteins | sample 5559131 | NCBI WGS metagenome assembly JAABUJ01 (sample SAMN10711875, study PRJNA513366) | rock metagenome | isolation source: Antarctica rocks | place: Antarctica: Victoria Land, Mt New Zealand nord | collected 2016-01-07 | reverse complement strand
GTGAGGCGGTTGATTGCGGGGGAGGAGGGGGGGATAGGGAGGATGAGGACGGTGTATGTGGGCGATAGCGTGACGGATTTGGAGTGTTTGATGTTGGTGGATGTCGGGGTGTGCGTGAGGGATGAGCCGTTGCAGAGCGGGCAGGAGGCGTTGAGGGAGGTGTTGGAGAGGGTTGGCGTGCAGTGTAGGTGGATTGGGGAGATGGGGCGTGAGCACACCGGGCGGGGCGGTCAAGGGGTTGAGAGCGAGGAGGGTGGGACGGAAAAGGGGCTTTGGTGGGCGAGAGATTTCGAGGAGATTTGGCAGAGTGCGTTGTTTTGTGGTTCGACAGGTCCAGGAATGGAACGTTAGATGAGCATCTCTCTGATTCTCTGCGGATTGCTGGGCCTTGTGAGCGAGACCAGAGACTACTATACAGCGGCATTGGTGTCTCGATGGTGAGTCTATCTCTTGAGTGATGATCTGATCAGTGTCTTGTAACCCTCCACCGCCTTCTTCAGATCGCTGGCGGCTACCTCCTCGTGATCGGAATGGGCGACGAGGATGTTGCCGGGACCGTACAAGTACCGCTTGTGATCACCCTTGAGATTGGGAATGTCGGTGCCGTAGTTCACCACAATCTCCTCGAAGCCTGCGACTTGTTAGCAACTGACAAGGGCCATAATGCGGTTCATGGACTGACCGTCGACGTCAGTGTCGATATTCACAGGGCCATAGCCTTTGTTCATCCACTCCACCTCCAATTCTTTATCCACAGAATGAATAGTGTCGAGCACGATCCTCTTCACATCCTCGGCCGAGCCAGCCGCAATTCGGATCTGTATCTCCGCCGACGCCATCTCTGCCACGACGTTTCCCGCAACACCCCCCTCCATACGCCCAATGTTGACCGTCGTGTTCCCATACTTCTTCGACGTCGGCAGCTCCAAGTTATCCAGCTTCGCCAACGCCGGAATGAGCAACGAGTTGGCGTTCACGCCCAACCACGGGTACCCACTATGCGCCGCCTTCCCTTTCGCCCTGACATTAAACGCAATATTCCCCTTGTGTCCCGACGCAAGCTTCAACTCCGTCGGCTCTCCGAACATGACCGTCTCCCACTCGAGGCCCAAGTCGTTGGCTTTCACCATGCCATCACCGCCAATCTCCTCGCCCACCACGAACAGCAACCCCACGTCTCCGTCCCCCACCTCTTGGCTGTCGAGTAGTTCCTGTAACGCGACGATCTGCGTCGCCACGCTGGCTTTGTCGTCGACGCTGCCGCGGCCCCAGATCTTGTGGTGCGCTTTCACGTCGTAGTCGTAGAAGGGCGGCACCGTGTCTAAGTGACTGCTCAGCAAGACGCGCGTCTTGCGCGTGTCGCCCCGATAGGCGAGGATGTTGTGTCGTTCATGCTCCGTTTTCAGCGGGCCAAAAGCCGTGGGGATGTTGGTGCCGACGGGGCTCACGGTCTGGAGCTCGATGGTGAAGTTGTGGGATGAGAGGTACTTGTGGAGGTATTCGCCAACGGCATGTTCGTTACCGCTGATGGATTCAATCTTGATGAGGTCGCGGTGGAGGTCGAGGAGGTGGGTCGATTTGCTGGTGGGTATCTCGTCATCGCGAAGAGGTTGCTGTCGATTGATGGGAGACGAGGGGACGCTCGCGTGGACGGTGGAGAGTAGGGCAATGGCGCAGCCGACGGGAAGCAACTTCATGATGTCGGAGCACGGTAAGACAAACCAACTACCAAATGGCAAATGAGATCAATTGAGAAATGCCCCAGACTTGTATTTACATAGATTCGCCGGCAAATCTTAATAACATTAACGATATGTTCGAAATAACCAGAAACGACCGAAATGAAGCGTCGGAGCCCTCGCGAGGCTCCCCGCTGCGGAGTGAGGAGTGCGGGGAAAGTTCCGCGCAGTCCCAAAGTCGAAGGTGAACGGAACATCGCCGCCGGAGTCAAATATAAAATATTTGCATACATAAAGGTATATGGAGTCTCTTGTACACATTCAGCTCACTCACTGACTGACTAAAGTAGCACTGACTTCGTATCGAACACACAAATGCAGGTGGCACGCTGCTCCCATGCCAAAACGGAAGAAACCCTGAAAACACATGGCAAAATATAATACAATACATACAAACCATCCAACTGCTTCAGCCGGAGAAGCTCTTCCCTTCCATTACTTCGGCCGTCTTTGCTTCAGCTTTCCCCTCTTCAATGCTCCCTTCCTTCACGTCTGGAATGATGTGTCCTTCCGCGTCTCTCGGCTTCCGCTTCCATCCGGTGGAGAAGAGTTTGCCAAGCTCGAAGCGCGGGAAGATGTGCGCTTCTGTGTTGATGACGATTTGATCCAAAGGCAGGAGGTCGTTCGGAGAGAATAGAAGGTAAAGATATTTAAGAGTTTCGGCCTGATGCACGTCAGATGACATCAGCTTGTGTTTGCCCTACGCGGCAGATTCGAGCACTTACCAGCCAATAACTCTCCATATTGTCTCTCTGCACGGGCGGTAGCTGATTAGCGTCACTCAAACTCGTGAATCCTGTGCCATCCGCGACGGCGCTGTATTTGACAAAAGACTTGAACATCTCCCATCCCCATTCCCTATACACATTATCTCCAGTGATCCTCCACATGTAAAACAGGCTCTCCACCGTCTCCGGCCGCTGCAGATTGTGCGCGTCCATCGGCTTGATGATATAGTCGCTTCTCCAGTCGGCGTCTTCGGCGTCGCTCAGGTCCGCAGATTTCAAGACGCCGTCGGCTTCCATCTTCGGTGGGGTGTGGACATTGAAATAGCTAATCTCGGGCGCAAGCCCAGTAGCCATGACCTTGTACATGCCCCAACAGGTTTTTGTGAGCTCTCTGGCCAACCGCATCTCGTCTTCTTGCTTCTTTCCCCATGAGCCTGACTTCTTGGCTGCTGCTTCCGTGAGTCCACCGGTGGCACCGAGAGCGATCGTTCCAGGCATGAAGCAGACGAGATGATCCATCTTGGGCGACAAGGGCTTACGGAGACCATCGGGCCTCTCGGCAAGGACCGTGAAATGAGACCTCTCCGAGTATGTGATGAGGTGCTTTCGGACGCCTGCAAGAGCCTGGTTCCACATATCTAGGTAGATACTCTCTTGCTTTGAGGTCTGCAGGTATTGTTTGATAAGATACTCTGAATGTGTAAGCCGTGCACCATCTTCAAATGCTCGGGACCTAGTACTTACCGTAGTAGGAGTCTCCTCTGCTCCCAAGACGGATGTTCTCGCCTCGAAACTCTCCCCTGTCTGCGTATATAAATATAGGTAGCAGCCCGTCTTCCATCCCGTTATCATCAATGACCTGGATGACTTTCTCAGCCTTGTCCCAGTAGTTTTTCTCGCCCGTCAGCTTTGCAAGGTACTTCATCTCCAGCTGTAAAGTTGCGGCCTCAGCCGTCGACGAAGCCCCGCCGTCGAAGTTTGATGGAACTCCTTTCGTCGACTGGAGGTTGACGCTTGCAAAAGGTATGCCAGAGTTAGACTCAAAAGCACCGAGGAGACGAGCCGCGAGGTCGGTCGCCTTCTCCAGATACAGATCCTCCCCCGGTGCGCCTTTGTCGTCATCCGACAGAGGCGCCCAATCCGGATACGTGGTAGATAAGTAATGGGCTGAAAGTAGGCCCCCTAGCATACGAATGGTGGTCTCAAAGGTATTGACCTCGTGGTCTTGGTCAAAGTTCAGGGACGTCGACATCCATTCCCGAGCGTGCGAAAGCCGTGACGTGAGATTCATGATCATCAGAGTGTCAAGCGCGTCGACGATGATCCAGCCCATGCCCTTCGGAACCATCTGCCGGCCAGCCTTCGAAAGAGGATGAAACTCGTCATATCCTTGAGAGCAACCCGTTAGCAAGAACCCCATTTTACCACCCCTCAAGGACCATAGGTGTGGACGATGAGGCAGTTCCACGGCTCCTATTCACTCACCCCACGCATACTGCTCGTACCCATCCCAGCTCAACTTGAATGCTTCTTTCACGCGCTCTCTTCGCGCATTCCAATCCACAGCCGCAGACTCTGGCTTCTTCAGCCAACTCCAGGCGTTCTGTCCGCCCCTCTTGAGATCCTCCGGTATGTTTTTGGGACTTGAGAACAGTCCCAACCAGTACAACAGCGCAGTAACAAACAGAACCCCACCAGCTAGGACCCTCTTGCGCTTATAAAATTGCCGCTGCTTTCGTGAAGCTGTATAGCTGTACGGCTTGTCTTTGTACATAGGGAGCTCCCTCCGGTCGAGAAAACCTCCAATCTTGTCCGCGAACCCGTTGCCCGTATGTTCATTTCCATTGTGTCCTCCTACCCTTCGTGCGCTGCGCCAGTATCCATCTTCGTATTCGCGTTGCGAGCTCGTGAAGCTGGGGACGTTGTTCGGGAGGGCAAAAGACATGCCGCTGCCAGATGGAGGAACCACTGGACTTGCCCCCTTAGACCCTGGAAGCCTCTGTGCCTCACCAGTCGGTTAGTGAATTGGATGGTGTTCGAGTCCAACGTTTGTTGAGCTTGTCAACCCAGAACGGAACCGTACTGCGAATTCGTACTTGCGTTGGCTAAGCTGGGATATGCAACGGTTCAAAAACTACGCAGGAAAGTTCGTAATGAATGACTGTTAGATGAGCCTTGAAAAATGATGCTGAATGTCGTTATGAGTTGGGAGTCTTTTAATAGATCCGGCGTATGTAAACGGGAGGCGTGGTTAGTCTCAGCGTCTATGTTGTTGATAAACACATGATAACCCCTACACCATCAAGATGCTCAAAGCTAGGAACTGGTCACATATACGGTTCATGGTGTCGTTCTATGTTATATGATGACAAAGGGCGCGCTGATCGCCAGTCCTACTCCGTACAATGGTGAAGCTCATATATGGGATTTATGACCCCTCAATGAGCAGTCCTTGATCAGGAAATAATTCTACAGTTTCTGATATTCCAACTTTCCTTCGAGCTTCTTCGATTCCGCGACCTTTCTGACTGCTTTGTTGAAGTCGTCTTGATTGACCGCATCTCGGTAGTCCTTGATAGCAAAGAGACCCCTGAAAAGTGACATTAGATTCTGGCATTCCTAGCGAAAGGGAAAATTTACTTACGCTTCAGTAATAACGTTCCGCAAATCTGCGCCATTCATCTGATCGCTCATCTTGACGACGCTTTCAAAATCGATTTCACCCTCCATCGAAACACCATTGGCATGAATCTTAAGGATCTCCAGTCTGCCGACCTCGTTAGGCAGTGGAATCTCAATCTTCCTGTCTAATCGTCCAGCTCGGAGAAGTGCGGGATCTAACGTATCCGGCCGATTTGTCGCCATGATGATCTTTGTTTTTCCCAGATAGTCGAACCCGTCCAGTTGGTTAAGCAGCTCCATTAACGTTCGCTGTATCTCTCGATCGGCGGATGTACCCTCTGAGAACCGTCGACCACCAATTGCATCGATTTCATCCATGAAGATGATACATGGCTCGTGCTCTTTTGCATACCCGAACATTTCACGGATGAGTCGGGCTGATTCACCGATATACTTGTCGACGATGGCGGAAGACACCACTGAGGCCTGTATGTTAGCTAATGCTCGATCTTTAGAGGTATGTATAATACTACCCACCTTTCAAGAAATTTGTCTCTAGACCACTTGCCACAGCCCTCGCCAGTAGCCTAATGGGAAGTTAGAGAGTCACGGCCCCCTCGAGAAGGGGAAGATAGAGAAGGGGAAGATAGAGACGTTTTGCCAGTGCCAGGCGGACCGTATAGCAACACCCCTTTGGGCGGCTTGATTCCAACCCGCAAGAATAGCTCTGGGTTCTTCAACGGCAGTTCGATGACCTCCCGTAGTTCGCGAATTTGATCGTTCAAACCACCTATGCCGCCAAAGCTGATCTGACCCGGGTCTTCTAAGGACATGTTGTACACTAAGGGGTCGACTTCTCGCGGTAGCATTCGCATGATAGTGAGAGTAGTCATATCTAACGCCACCCGTGTTCCTTGCTTCAGCTTGACCTTGTCGACTTTTGATCGGCAACCGACAACGTATCGAGGGCCTGATGAGGCTTTGACGATAACTGAGGGAAAGTAAGTATAGCACTGAATATGACCCATACCCTTCATTCACGGCATCCATTTGTTTTGACTTACATCGTTCTTCGTCTAGCTGTTTCAGCACCTCCCCTATTATCTGTCCAACACTCTGTAATGCTTTGATGTTCTCCTCTGTCGTATCGAAGTCTTTCTGTAGACCCTTGATGTCCAACCTCAGCGCCTTCAACTTTGCCTCCCATTCCCTCGACTCTAACAGCTTGTTTTTGTATTGTTCAAGGGCATGGTCCCGGTCTGGATCGTTCGCGCTATTCATCTTGAGAGGTGTGGTAACGACGCGAGTATTTGGAGATGCAGGTTAGGGTGTGACTTAAAGGTTGCGAGATGTGGCCAGTATCCAACGACGAAGGTTGTTTTAGGAAAACTAGAGGGAGGATGTTGTGATTTATATGAAGAAAGATAGCTTTGATTATTATTGTCGGAGACTTGACTCTGGATGTAATGGCTCATCGCAAGCTACCGTACCCATCAAGTAAAGCTTCCGTCTCATTTGCTTAGTCACGCAGAGCGCGCCTGATCACGTGAAGACCTTTGTAGTGAGAGAGGCTAAGGTAAAGTAAGGTAACGTTAACTAACTTAGCATTAAGCGAATACCGGAGGTCCATGGGATTCTTTCTGACATCGGACAAACCCCACCAAAACAGACCGATTAGGCTCAACCGTAATTTGGGATCCTTTTGACTCTTGTCTTCACTACTATCATTAGAGAACTTTTGCAAAGTGTAAATAATTATTTACACTTCAAATGAATTTGCACTTTCAGCTGAAATATTAATTCTTCTGATCACTAAATTTAATGAGACAATATAAAAATTCATAAATATCTGATATATAATCTCATCACTCAAATTTCTTATTTTAATATATCACTTTATCTCACTATCATCACAACATAAATAATTCATTGCTTATCATTCTGCTTATTAAGCTTATTATAATGTATCTTAAGATCTTTAATAATCAGTCTTGATGCTGATATATAACTTTAATGAAGTATAATTTCTTTAAATTTTGACTTAATGATATGAATAATGAAACACAGCATTGTTATATGCAGTAAAGTATTCAAATATTTACAGTACAATTGTTTAATAATAATGTATAGATTTACAGTGTCAGATATTTAACAGCTTTTTTTGTTTTTAAAGCTTAATATCATTTTATAATGAATATAATATCAATATTTTTTTAAACTAACTTTATATCTTATTTTAATTTGACAATTATTTTTATAATAACTTTTTCAGCTTTTTAATCTTTTTAAATGCTCAGAGTTCTATCTATTAACTGTTTATAATAACATCATTGAGCATCTATATCTTTAATATTGATAAATGTTTTAATGACATTTAAATCTTTAATATTAATGACTTTAATGATATGTCTGTATAATTAAGAAAATTGAAGAATGAATGAATGAAGAAACAATTTAAAACTTTATTAATAAAACATTTTAAATTATTTATTAATCAATAAAGAATCAGTGATTCTTTTACTTGAGATATAAGAAGCATTATAACTTTAAATATTAAAATATTATATATTTAAACAGTCTTATTAAATCAATTGCTGAGTCTTATAAAAATAAGATAAATAATCTTTAAATTATAAGAAAGTTTTAAATACAAGAAGATCTTTATTAAGTCTGTAATAATTATTTACAGCTTTATCTGTATAATAATTAGACTTATTAGCAATTTTAAAATATTATAAAATTTTATTGAGATAATTAAACTCTTAATAAACAGCAATAAATATTTAATAAGATTCTTTTCAGTATTTAAATTGCTGTAAAGCAGACATTTAAATAAATTCAGAATCTTTAACTATTTAATGTCTTTAACATTTAGCTTCAATCTCAGCAGCAGTTTATTGCTACTTTTTATATAATATTTATCTTACTTATTAACTATTTTATGTGTCTAAAAGAAAACAATACATCTAAAAGTTAATTTCTTTTAAAGTCTTCAACTTTAAAGATATATTTATCAGCTATTTAGATAAGATTCTTCTTTAATTTACTCAATATAATTAATATCTAATTTATTTATATATTTAATTGAGTTTTCAGTTAATCAATTTAAGTAAAAATCTTTCTTTCTATCATTCATTCTTACTCAATCTCAATAATTCTGATTTAAGTCTTTAATAATTTTATCTTTATCTTTAAAACTTTCATTCTCATTTCTATAACATATATCTTCATATTCTGACTTGAATTCTCTTGTTAAATATAACTTTTAAACATGATGATAAAAGCTTAAACTGCAAAGAACTTAATATGCAAAAGATTTTATCTTAAATATTTAATAAATCTTTACTGTCATTACTGCAATTCAATGCAGACTGCTGAAGTGCTGAATTGACTGTAAGAGAAAGTTATGAATAAAATGATGAATAAAGTGATAAATAAAGTGATAAATAAAGTGATGAATGAATTATAAATTTATAAGAATGCAACAGTATAATGAATAAAAGAGCTGCACAAATTAAATAAATCTTTATTATCACTGTCTTTTATATTAAAGTCATTTAAAAACTTTAATTATCATCTTTTCTTTTTTTTTTATTCATTTAAAGCATTAAATCATCTCTTATATTCTTATCTTGACATTCTTATTCTATCAATTCTTCTGCAGTCTTTTTCTTTACTTACTTTTTTGCTTTATTTTCTTTCATTATTTCAATTTATACATTAAAAATTTTAATGAAATTAATTTCTAAATTTTCACTATCAATAATAAAATTAATTAAATACTGCTTTCTTTTCTTTATTAATGATTTTATATAACACTTTAAAGAGTTATAAGACTGCTTTGTCTTACAGATAAACTTTACATTAATTTTTTATTAAAACTTCATTTTTTTTTAAGAACATTATATGCTGACTGCTTTTACAGACAGATCTACAGCAAAATAGTGTTTTTCTTTTTTATATTGAGAATTATGCATGATTGTGAGATCTGTATAGAAGATGATGATGATGATGAAAGTGATGAGAGTAATAAGAAGAATAACAGAATGAATGAGAATGATGATGAGAGTGATGAGATGAATGAAAATGATGATAAGAGTGATGAAGAAGATAATAAGATAAATAAAAGTGATAAGAACTGCAGTCAGAACAGAATTAATGAGCATTAAAACATTGAAGACAGATAAAGAAGATGATGTAACTGCAGATAATGAGTTTAACAGTTAATTAAACTTAAAAATGAAATTTGTAAAATTTAATTAATTTATATGATCAATTGAATAATCTGTATAACAGTAGAGTATGAAAGACATAGTATTAATATATAAATTTGATGTCTAATTCTTGAGTCTTCATCACAGCATGAAGTCATAATAATCTATTAAGCTAGATCTAACTAGACTAGTTTCATAGTGTAAATGAAGTGTTAGTGATTTTCACATTGTGAAAATCACTAACACTTCAGAATCCTGTCTAGGGCTGGATTTATAAAAATCTGATCCACTAAACCTATCCTAGAAGTGTAAATAATTATTTACACTTTGCAAAAGTTCTCTATTGTCTTCCAAAATCATCTTCCAGATTTTGAGGTCGTCGTCAAAAGTCTTCAGGTAAGCTCTAAAGTACGGTGTTCCTTCAGTGTCCGAGGGTCGTTGTGGAATGACCGTGGGGGTCGACTTCACGGAGCAGCGGTACTCTTATCTGCCCGCACCACTAAACCTTTTTGCTTGTACGAATAGCAAAATTTACACATCAATTGAGGTCACTTTGTCTAGGTATGATCAATCGCGATAGAAAGTTTGTTTGATCTATGAGTTTGCTTCTTGACTCTTCATCAGTTGGAGCCATACACTACACAAGTATAAGAGAACTGGAAGTCTAATTATTTCCCACACAGAACCAACATGGCTATCACCAAGATCCACGCTCGCTCCGTGTATGACTCTCGTGGAAACCCAACCGTTGAGGTCGATGTCGTCACGGAGACCGGTCTTCACCGCGCCATTGTACCGTCCGGTGCTTCCACAGGTAGGTCGAAGAAGGGGCTTGAATGGGAGAATGACATGCTGATCACAAGAATTGTACATAGGACAACACGAGGCTTCAGAATTGCGTGATGGTGATAAATCCAAGTGGGGTGGAAAGGGCGTCCTCAAGGCCGTTGATAATGTCAACTCGGTCATTGCTCCTGCCATCATCAAAGAGAACATCGATGTCAAGGACCAGTCCAAGGTGGATGAGTTTCTGAACAAGCTCGATGGCTCTGCGAACAAGAAGAACCTCGGTGCGAACGCAATTCTCGGTGTTAGCTTGGCCATTGCCAAGGCTGGGGCTGCTGAAAAGGTCAGCCGTCAACCCCAATGAATCCTACGCATACTTACCAAGCGCTTTCCAGGGGGTGCCACTTTATGCCCACATCTCCGATCTCGCCGGCACGAAGAAACCTTACGTTCTTCCTGTTCCCTTCATGAACGTCCTCAACGGCGGCTCACATGCTGGTGGTCGTCTGGCTTTCCAAGAGTTCTTGATTGTTCCCGAGTACATTGAATCCGATGCCCTCTCCACTTGCAAGTCGCTGGCTAATTGTGTTCAGTTCTGCTCCTTCCTTCTCCGAAGCTATGCGCCAAGGTGCCGAGGTCTACCAAAAACTGAAGACGCTCGCCAAGAAGAAGTACGGCCAGTCTGCCGGAAACGTTGGAGATGAAGGTGGTGTCGCTCCAGACATCCAGACGGCCGACGAAGCGCTCGACCTCATCGTTGAGGCCATCGAAAAAGCCGGATACAAGGGTCAAGTCAAGATTGCTATGGATGTTGCTTCGAGTGAATTTTACAAAGAGGAGGAGAAGAAGTACGATCTCGATTTCAAGAACCCAGATAGCGACAAGAGCAAATGGGTCACATACGAAGAGCTTGCGGATATGTACAAGAAATTGGCCAGCAAATACCCAATAGTCAGCATCGAGGATCCATTTGCTGAAGATGACTGGGAGGCATGGAGCTACTTTTACAAGACTTCAGACTTCCAGATTGTCGGGTGAGTCTTGTGGAGTCCCTGCTCTCGGCCAAGGGATCTAACAATCGATGACAGCGATGATTTGACAGTCACGAATCCGATCCGCATCAAGAAGGCTGTTGAGCTGAAATCTTGCAACGCACTTCTCCTCAAGGTCAACCAGATTGGTACCCTGACGGAGTCTATTCAGGCCGCCAAAGACGCTTATGCTGCTGGCTGGGGCGTGATGGTGTCTCACCGATCCGGTGAAACAGAGGATGTTACCATCGCCGACGTTGTCGTGGGTATCCGAGCCGGTCAGATCAAGACCGGCGCGCCAGCGAGATCTGAGCGTTTGGCCAAGCTGAACCAGATTCTAAGAATCGAGGAGGAACTGGGCAAGAACGCTGTTTTTGCTGGCGAGAAATTCCGCACTGCCGTCAACATGTAAGGTGATAGCTAGCATTCAACAGGCCAACCCGTCTTGGGAGACTGTGCGTGGAGACGGTGCCTAGATAGGAGTCTGTGGCAAGCACAGTGAGAATAAAACTCGGTGTTTCATCTGATGATCTAACTTGCTGAGCAAGACTCTATGACTTGTAACATTCTGAATGGATGTGACTTTGGGATATTAGTATTGTCAAATTCTTTGTACGAAGTACAAAGTACTCCGTAGGGTATCTTAGGTATTGTTCTTCAGTCGGCGGCGACGTGGAATGCGTTGAAAAGGACGCTAGCGCTGCAGCCAAATTCACATGCGCACCGGTGCACGGCCATCGAAAATTATGCGATTGCGCTTTCCAGCCCACAATCTTCCTCCACCTTGACATACTCACTGTATCCCATAGATTTCATACGCACATCAGCGACTCTATTGATCGAAGCCACATCTACGCACCCAAAGATGAGTCCAACAAAGTGGGGTATGTTGAAGCCTTTTCGTCCAGTTGCCCTACGGAAAGGGATCCATGTCCGCTACTGCAAGCGCACGGCACTAGATCACCTGCACATCATAACACTTTTTGAACAGATCTTGCTGACCGCTTCTCCGGATACTCTTTTGATCAGATGACGAAGAGGACAGCACTCCTCCCTCGTCCCCACCTGCCGCCGCCGCCGCCATATCACGGCGGTCGAAATTCGACGACGAGGAGGATGACAGTGATGTGTGCTCTTTTACCGTCCCAGCACTACGAGAAGAAACCTATGTCTAACGAATGCCCTAGGTCCTGGACTCATGGGACGCCGCCGAAGACTCAGAGGTGGAGCGCGAAAAAGCCAAAAAAGCCACCGAGGCCAAAGCCAAAGCGGACGCGGACGCCCTCGCGAACAAGAAGTCGAAATCGCAGCGAATAGAAGAAAAGCGGCTGGAAACGATGCGGCGAAAACAGCAGGAAGAAGAGGACGACAGCAGCAGCGAAGACGAGGACGAGGCGGTGAAGCGGGAACGGCTACGGCGGACGGAACAAGACGCCGACCTCAAGCACGCCGAGGACCTGTTCGGCGACATCGGCATCAGCAAGGATCGCTCCGCACCCAAGACGGTCGTCGCCGCCGACCCGTCCGACCCCACGTCCTCCGTCGACCTCTCCTCCCTGCCCTTATTCAACCCCAACACCAAGGACCAGTTCGTCAAGCTCCGCGAGACCCTCGTGCCCATCCTCGCCGCCAATTCGAAAAAGGCGCAGTATACGCTCTTCATGCAGGAGTTTGCCAAGCAGGTCGTGCGCGATCTGCCGAGCGAGCAGATCAAGAAGATTGCGAGCGGGTTGACGACACTGGCGAATGAGAAGATGAAGGAGGAGAAGGCGGCGGAGAAGGGGGGGAAGAAGACGAAGGCGGCTAAGACGAAGGCGACGTTGGTGGCCGGTCGGGATACGGCGGATACGACGAGTTATGAGGATGGGCTAGATGAGTATGTTACGCTTTCTCTGGCTCTCTCTTACGTCCTCCCTGAATGGAAGGGGAAGAGCTAACACTCATGTGCCTGGCAGCGGTGACGACTTTATGTGAACCTTGCTCTTTTCCATTTCTCTCCTATTCTGTCTCGGTCTCGATCTAAGTTGGGTCTTCGGTCCTGGTCTCGGTCTTCAATCCCCTTTTCAGAATCCGTCTCGGGCTTCTGCGGGTCAGTCACAAAAATCGATCATTCTCCCGGCGTCGTCCAGACCTCCACAACCTTCTACTCATCCCAGAGAAAGTCAATGCGTATAGCGTCCATCATCCTTCATGTCGCATGTGTTCGAGCGTTGCATCGAGCTTCACGGTTCAAATTCGGTTCCTTCCTAGAATATGAACTAGCGTTCAGGTACGCCGTACATACAAATTTCACATGAAAAACGGCACAGAACGAGCATCACGGCCATTAAAGTAGACCGTTTGACCTGGGTTCTGTTCCATTCTCCTGAACATCCGTCCTGCAGTAGACATTTCGCTGCATGTAGAGATCTGGTAGGATTCGATGTGAATAAGGTATAAGGCGTGCCAACAACACCAATAGCAAAAAGAGGTAGAGAGTCACCCATGCTGCTGTGTCGAACACTCCCAGTCGCTCCCGATACGGCTGCAGACTTCACGGAAAGCACCCTGAGCAGAAGATTGAACCACGTTTCCTATGATCTCTATTCAGGACACAATCCCAGTCTCCTCTTCAGCCCACCACAAAGCATGAAAACTAACTCCATCCAGGCGGACTGGCAGGGCAGGCATTCTCCATCTCCACCGAGAACAGTATATCCAACATTGGTATCTCATCACACTATTACAACCATCAACGCAATCGCCTTGGCCAAATCCCCTGCACGCGAAACCCAACAAATACCATAATACCAACCCAGCTTGACGCGGCCTTGACGACGTCGGCGCATCGTCTATGTGACGGAAACGAAAGGAACCCCAAAACGAAACACCACTGACAAGAGTGCTTCCAACGCACGACAGAAAGAAACCGCACCTCATCTCGTCTCGACTCGTCTCGTCGAGCCTCCAACATCTACCGGTCCATCGCGAGCGGCCTCCCCGCCAACCTCCCACCAGCACTAACCCGCTTCTGCAACTTCGCGTCCTTCTCGCGCTCTCTTTCCGCCGGCGAGCCCGAGAGCCTGATACTGGGCAGGGCGCCCAAAGTATCGCCTCCGGCTCCGCGCCCGGATCTCTGGTCGACATACGTCTGCGCCGACTGCGAGAGGGGGAACGCGGGCCGCTGGCTCGGGATCTGGGCGCCGTTCTGAACCAGCAGTTCCGCGACCGGGAAGGCGGCTACTTTGGCGGGCGGGTGAGAGCGCGGCGAAGGGGTGCTTGGGGAGGCGGAGGCGGAGGCGGGGGAGGCCGGGTCAGCGGCGGCGAGGGCGAGGAAGACGGCGTGGGTGTTGCGGGAGCGGTCGGTGGCGTTGGGGTTGGCGCCGAGAGCGAGGGCGTACAGGACGCCTTGGATGTCGTTTTTCTTGATGCTTGCGAGGAGGGTCTCGTCCGGGGTGGAGTAGTGGGAGAGGGTGGAGGAGATGGGGGTGACGTAGGCCTTGTCGACGTATTTAGAGGTGATGAATCGGAGTCGGTGCTCGCGGAGGGATTGCGGGGTGGGCTTTTGCGAGGGGTCGAGTTTGGCTTCCCAGACCATGTTGCTGACGCGGTTGCCGATTTGCAGGAGGACTTCGACGATGTCGGTTGTGAAGGAGGTGGTGTCGAGGGTTAGGGAGCGCACTTTGGATATGTGAGTGCCTAGTGATCGATGGATTCCGCTGCATTCGATGCAGAGGACGATGCCGAGATTGATAGACACCCATTCGGTCTTGATGCCTGAGCCACAGTCCGCGCACCAACAGTTCCCTTGATCGGTCTCCCGGACAATTTGAAGGAGTTTGGAAGGGTCTTCCCCGAAGCTGTTGCTGTCGGTTCGGCCGTAGGTGGGCCTCGCACCGACTGTTGTTCTTCGATATACGTTTGCAGCAGGAGTGGTCGTGCTTGAGCCTGATGGTGAGTAGTGGTGACCAGAATACGATGAGCTCTTTCCAGTCAGGATGGAACCAATGTCACGACTGATTGACCTCTCTCCTGAGGGTGAAGGGGTAAAAGCCTGCGGTATCCCTCTACCTTCAACAGCACTTTGTAACGCATTGTTGATCGCGGTAATCCAGTTATTCATGTCCTCTTCTGATGTCGCCTGGTATACTCGCTTGTAGGTGGGTGTAATGACCTCAAAGCAGAAGCGTCGCTCAGAGTTGCGAGCTTCCCGAACTGAGGCCAGCCGCAAGTCAATGGGTTCCATATGGAGGTCGAGCCTTTGCTTCCAATTACTATACTCGGTAAGCTTGCCTTGGTCGAGTACGATCCAAAACCTGTTGCGAATTAGCTTGGGCACATTGGTATCAAGGATTCAAATACCCACTTATGCCAGGCCTGCTTATTCAGGCCTTTCGGATCGAGGTGTGAGCCTGGTCGACTCAGAGCCCACAACAAGCCTTCTTTACGAAATTGACCGGCCAACTTCTCTGCCGCAGGGCCATGTTCCTTCTCCTCTAAGTCCCGTATACCTTTAAATCTATCTTGACCATGAGAGATGGACAACGCGCCGCTTAGCGGTCGGCCTGCGGGTGAAGCTGACAGGCTATTCACCGCAGATTGAGTCACCACGCCCACGTTGTTCGGGAAAAGCGACGTTGACAGTCCGTTCGACACATGTCTCAGGGTTGACGCGTCACTATCAGTACGACTCAAGTCGGTATCTGTAGTGTAGCCTCCGTTGGCGTGATTCGCGGGGGTTGAAGTTGGGGCTAATGATGCCGCAACAGCCTCCGGCTCTATATATGTCTTGGTGCTCTTTTCCAATGTCCGTCGCTTCTCCTCCCTCTCCGTACGGTGGAATTGGAACTCCTTGTCGGCCTCTTTGACTTCATGGATCAAAGCCTCCAACTGCGGAACCATCTCCTCAATCTTCTTTGCGGTCGATAAATAGCACTTCGTTTGGGTATCCGCATATTTTGTGAGGTGGGACAGCACCTCTTGCTCTTTCCTGCCTCCATGTAGGTCTTGCATGTATGACGAGTAATCGAAACGTTTCAATTCGAAGGTCCGCCGCTTACTTTGATATTTGGAGTCACTCTCGGCCCGCTTTTTTTCCTTTAAGGAGTCCTGGCGCTGGCCGAGGTAACGACTGACATACGCGTAGTAATCTCTACTTTCGTCTTCGAAATCCTTCTTCTTCGACTCTGCTTGTTTGATATCGATGTTGTATAACTTTGCTAGAGGGTCAATGATAAGCTTCTGTAGATGCACCGTATTCTGCTTTTCATAGAGAAGGATCTGCCTTGCAATCTTCTCAAAGTAGTGTTCGAGAGCCGGCTGTACGGCATTCGCATTCGATGCTGACGCATCCCTGAGTGCCTCTATAAATCCTGCAAAGGCATCGTTGCACTCAACCTGCGCCGCCTGAGCTGCTTCAGCCTTTCTAAGCACTTTCTTCATCTTTATTCGCATATTGCCTGTCTTCTGTTCTAATGCCTTCATGGTAGCCCGGAACAGGGGCCCGTCCTCAACGGCGCTCATGTCCTCCCCTGGTCGTTGACACGAAACGTCTACCTTGGTCGTGTTGTTCATCACAGTCTGGGCCATCCAGGGGCCATTCTCCACAGCCGTCTCGACAGGTGATGGAGGACTTCGAGTGTCGTAGTACCCTTCCGAGTCGCTCACACCGGACGTTACAGACTGGGAAGATGGTACCCGGAGTCTTGGCGGTACGACCATTTCGAAACCTGCTGGCAATAATGGCGGGCTGTTGAGTTGTCTTTGTGTATTCTGAACCCAAAATGAGAAGGTTGCCAGGGTGTTTAACCGATGCGCTCGCTGATCGTATTCGACAAAGCTGCAGCTGTTCCGCCATCCGCCTCCTTTATCTTCCATCATCTTCGGTGGCTTCCATTTCCAGGACCAGTAGAACTGTACTGAGGGACTACCACCAGTTGAGTAATCCCCCACCAACTGGACATTGGAGTTTTTGTGTAGATTAGGATCGGCGTGAAACTCTCTTGTGACGAGGTTGTCCAACTCTCTCGAGTTCGACGCGAAGACGTAGGTGAGGCCATTGATAATGGTCTCAGTGGAGAGATTTGACGAGGGAAGAGCGCCATTACTCGTTGAACTACCATATTGCCCTTGGCGGACGACGAATGTAAAGTTGAAGTTCAGTTCGTCGTCGGTGTTTAATCGAAGTATGAACGAAGGTGACAATGACGACTGGCCAGGATCTGGATCCTGAACATCACAGATCTATAAGTATTGAGCGGCAGAGAAACGTCTGGTGACGGCTGACCTGTACATAATCCACAACTCTGTCATCACCGATGTCTCTCTTGGCAGTAAATCTTGTCGCAGGGAAAGCATTGGGTGCAATATTCAGTAAGACTTTCCGCCGTGAATTGGTGATGGTCAGGGAGGTGATGGTCACTAAAGAAGTCATTGTCAATTATACACGTCTGGCAGCCAGAGATCGGCCTTGCGCACGTACACCGACTTTGGTCTCTCATATATACGGCTGCCCCATCATCTGGTCTGCTGCCGACATTTCCCATATCTGCCTGGACTGCTCCGGAGTGATCAGGTACCACGTTGTTGAAGGCAGACTCCGGTGTCGGAAAGGTTGAGGTTATTGGGGCTTTAGCGGAGGAGTATACAATGTGTCTTTAACAAAGCCTGGGGTAGTATATCCAAAGAGAAATATGCACAGGTTAGGATGAGAAGGCCGCAAAGGCCTCGAAACCAAGCTGCGATCTGACCATGCTGGCAAGTCACTCCATTCGGGGCGCCGTGAGTGACTGCGGGGAGTGGGTCACTGTATCGTTCGGCTTTGATAGTGCTGTAACCTGACAAGATTGGCTAAGTGCTGTCACTTGAAATATACCGTATGAGTTTTCCGTGGGTAAATGCTTTGAATATGTTATACATGAACGTGAAGATTACATGTACTATTACGGCTGCCCCAGCGATATACTACAGGCGGGCGCGTGCTGTAGGCGCCTAAATATAAATTTAGGCGCCGCCCCCAGCTTGGCGAGGAAGTTGAGATTGACCATTCCATTGTCACTTCCCTGTTGTCCGACTTGCGATCAATCCCTTCTTCAAAGGAGTGCTTGCTACGATGTTAGCGGAGCAACAGTCTTTACGTATCAAAGTATTCCCATGCCATATACGAACGTATCAGCAAAAGAGGCCCTCCCGTATCAGCCTTATTGAGCGTGACATGGGTTTGCTGAAGCTTAGCGTTTGGTCTTGGGTTCGAGGCAGATCTCTAATTGTTCCACCCAAACCACAAATAAGCAGGACAATGGATTTAGGCATCTACCCGTGTGTTAGCTCAAATGATTGAGCCGCAGAGATCTGTCCACATCAATTGCTACGAACCAATACATTTCATGAAAGTTTGTGGCCTGAGCCGGATTATTCGTGATTTCAGCCGAGGCATGACACTTGTGGGGCAAGGGTCCCGAGGGCGCAGAAGATTCGAAGCTCTTTGCATTGAATTTTATACCGGCCATTGCTCTACTCTGTTTGCGACATTTGATTAGCCTTTGGTGATGAAACGTATAGGAACCCCTTGAATCACCATGGCATCCTTCGCGGACGCCATCGCCGTCAAGGCTTTGGACTCGCACTCCTACTCCGCGCACTTCTCAGAGCAGTGGTGCATCGGGACCGGTGAGCTCTCCCAGCCATTGTCCCGGCCCCTCTTGAACTCCAGACCCTAACAACCGACCACCCAGTCCCCCACGGCGGCTTCGTGACCTCGGTCTTCCTCAACGTCGTCCGCACCCACTTCGCCACCACCCTCTGCCCGCAAAACCAACCGCACACCATAACCCTGCACCTCGAATTCCTGCGCCGCACCTCCGCCGGCCCCGCCCACTTCACCGTGCACGACACCAAACTCGGCCGGCAAACCTCCACCGTGCACGTCACCCTGCGCCAGCACGACCGCACCGAAGTCGTCGGCTACATCACCAACTCCAACATGCACACCGAAACGGGCCTCACCCTCCCCACCAACTGGGCCCTCCACCCCGCTCCACTCGCCGTCGACCTCGCCCGCCTGAAACACGACGCCGACCCCAACTGGGCCCTGCAGACCAACATGCCCTTCGCCCCCTTCCGCAAGGCCTCGCAGAACGTGCGCTTCCACTTCCCCCGCCGCGGCCAGCCCGACCGCTCCATCGCCGACGAGTGGCTCCGGCTCGCGAGCGGCGAGCGCTTCTCGCCCGAGAGCCTCGGCTACGTCAGCGACATGTGGCCGCAGGTCGTCGAGGCCTACCGCGCCGAGACGGATCCGTATCACGTCGACGGGTCACTGGGGTCGTCGAAGAGTATGGGCAAGGACGCGGCGGCGGCTCCCGCGCGGTTCTGGTATCCGACGCTGCTGCTGAACCTGGAGATTAAGAAAGTGCTGCCGGTCGAGGGCGTCGAGTGGCTTTTTGCGCGGGTCAGGCCGAAGCGGATCCGGAACGGGCGGATGGATCTCGAGTGTGTGATTATGGACGAGGGCGGGGACGTGGTGGCGCTGAGTCACCATGTGACGATGATTTTGGGGGTGGAGCGGAACATGGCGGAGAGGAGGGTCGAGGGCGGGGCGGAACGGAGTAAAATGTAGGCGCTTTGTTTCTTGGAGCCTTTGCTGGGCAGCTGGGATGTATATGCTATGTCTTGGGCATTGGTAGATGGTAGGGATGATAGACGCTCAGTATATATATCGTCGTGGGTAGAAGAGAATCCTGTATACAATCTGTTCATGACTATGCATGTCCCTGCCAAGACATCGACCCCCCAGAAGCACACTGTCACGACACGTGACAGTCCAATGCCCGACAGTTCACATCCCGCTCCGCAGCATGTAGTAAAGGCACCCTGTCCATCCCCTCTCAGAAACACAGCAACTCCCTCCTCCAAACCACCATCCTGCAGCAGCCGACCCCCAAACCAAGCCTCTCTCCCAGCACCCATGCCAAGACAAGTATCCACGTTCGACGACAATCACAACAACCCCGATCCGGTAAGCCGTGGTGATAACGGTGACGCTAGGTAACGTAAGGTTACCAGTAACTGTCGTTGAACATCTCAGAAATTCTCTTGGCAGTTCCAATAACAGTGACGCTAGGTCATGTTAGGGTTACCAACAACCGTCGTCGGATATCTCAGAATTCTCTTGGCAGGTGCAATAACGGTGACGCTAGGTCATGTTAGGTTGCCAGCAGCTGTCGTTGAACATCTCAGAATGCTCTTGGCAGGTGCAATAACGGTGACGCTAGGTCATGTTAGGGTTCCTAATGACTGTCGTCGAACATCTCAGATTATCTTTCTTGGCAGTTGCACAGACCAGGACAGGAGGCTCTTCGGCTCAGCTTTTTTCCTGAAGCTTCATGAGGGTCTCAATCAAGTCTGTCGAACATCTCAGGACTCTCCTTGGCAGTTGCACGGACCAAGACATCAGGCTCTTAGGCTCAGGGATCTTCTTTGAGGTAAGCGTCAAAACAATGTCTGTCGAACATCTCAGGACTTTCTTGGCGGAGGTTGAAAGGTGAAAAGTCTTGCAGGATGCGGACTTTCAGACGCTAGACCATGTTAGGGTTTGGAGCACCAGTCGTTGAACGTCTTGGACTTTTCTTGGCGTTGAGAGGACCTTGGACACAGGGCAGAAGAAGTTCTTCATAGCTCTTGAGAACGCAGTGGAGAGGATAAGGTAGAGGCAACCTCAAGGTCAGCACCCATGAATACTTGGTAGACGAGAAGGTGTTGGTGGTTGACTTTGACCATCATTTCCGTTGACAGACAATCAGGGGCCTCTTTGATGTTTCAGAATGCTGGCGACATTCAATGGACGGGAGCCGAAACTGTCTTCACCGCCGCACAGAAGGTATTGTAGGTTCGTGATGAAGCTCAACAAGCTGATAGAGAACTGGGGGATGGGTTTCTGATCTGTAGAGATGTCCCATGAAGAAATGGCTGAACTGTCATCGCTGCTTGGTGGTGAAGCAGGATTCCTGAATGTCAAGTGAATAAGATGGAAGATTTTGGGTGCCTCAAGGTTTCAATAGACATAACATTCGGGCGCAGGACTGGAAAGAAGAAGATCTGTGGGAACCCGGAGGAGCGAGAAGTCTTGAGATGTTCAACGGAAGAAATTGCCATCATTCGTTCAGTGATGACAATAACCAAGATGAAGAGCTGGGACGCTAAATCCTGTAGACATTCAAGGAAAATGTCTTTTAAGGCCTCAACATCGCTCACTAATGCCCAGCCAAGGGAATACACAACGCACATAGATGGTCAACACAGAGCTAAGGTATACACATCATGAGGAAGGAAGGCAGATGGAATAATCTATCCTCATTTTAGACCCAGTTTATCTCCTTGCCGCATGCCCTCTCCAAAAGCGGGCAGAGATTCAGGCAATGACAAGAAGACAGTCATTGGACCTCTCCAAGGTTGCGAGCCCTAAAGACGTTCGACAAAGGTTATGGGTCCCAGTACTTTTCCGTCCAACGTCTCAGGTAGGTGGTCCGAGACAGAATATATGGGTGATGAAGGAGGATTCCTTCTCAGTCTCTGCAAATCTTTCAATAACTTATCGTGTGTCAAGGAGCCCTGACTGGAAGTAAGCAGCGCCATTCCGTCATGGAGGGGTTTCTCTTGTCCATGATTGGGGGTTGGAGGTCAGGCCTCTGTGCCGTGACCTTCAGTGTCCAATATATTGCGGCACAGCCGTGCATACGAAGTCAGGTGGAATACCTGGGGGCTGTCCAGTTGGAGGATAGAGAGTGTTTATTAGTCTTACATCAACCCACCAGCGGCTTGGATACTTGAGTACGGTAGAATATCAAGCGCCACGCAGGTCGAGCATCTGGGGTGAGCACTGCAAGGCTGGCCGGGGAAGCAAGGCCGATTTCCATCAACAGTGCAACCTCCAGTGGAGATAAGCGCTAGAGTCTGCCTTTCAAGTGCAGTCTATTCCGTTTCAGGCAGGCGCCCGCGTTAGTTGTTAGTTAATAACTACACCGTCCAAAGGCATTAGCGTCATGCAATACGTAATTTAGCCCGACACAAGGATTCTTTCTGATGGCGGGGAATAACATCAAGAAGCCACCAAGGTTGGAGTTGGAGTTTTCAAGCTGGCAGGTTACAACTCCATCAATGAATCTTTTCTCTGGTCTAATGTAAGAAGAACCCTATTCTATGATAAGAAGAAGTGCTCAACTTATTTCTTATACAAATATGTCTCAATAATAATGAGGGTCTTTAAATTCTGTAGTAGAGAGCCGCTTTTACAAGCCAACCATGTAGACCGGGAAGTCCGAGAAGTGCAGTCATAATTGGTGATTATGTAAGGTATTCAAGTCCTGCAAACGGGCCCAGGTGAGCCTCACCTCGCGATCTTCGGACTTGCTTACTCTGATGACTCCCATTCCGAGGCTAAGGTCCCAAGTGCGCAGTCCCATCTCACTGCTATAATTATTGTTGTTGTCAGTCATTATTATTGATATCATTGTGGCCATCCATCATTGATATCATTAGTAGGTGCTGTACTTTAGGGTAAGGTAAGTTACCTGCCTGCTGCAGTTCCGAAATAGTGTATGTAACGGATACCCCGTCGATTCGATGATTTAGTTGTACTCCGCGGACACGGGGATTACTGCTCTACTCGTACCTACAGTACAGTACCAGGTAAGTTAACAAGATGTGTCTGCCCTACTTTAAGGTAAGGTACGTAAGGTAAGGTAGGTACGTAAGGTAAGGTACCTTATGGAGTTATGAAGGTATTAAACTAGTGACCGAGGCTCGGCACACATCCCACCAAGCCGCAACCGGAACACATGCCAATAATATCAAGGCCCGGCCAGAGACCAGCCTTCATTAAGATAAGATAGATAGTTGGTAACTTAACTACCTTATCTTATCATCATCATCAAGACCGGTAAGCTATTTCCCCAATCCACACTCTCCCACCTCTTTTTCCATCTTCTTCTTCATCATATTCCGCCAGAGACTCGTTCGACTCTTGATATTCTTCTCCCTTCATCATATTATATCCCATTCTTTCTTCTAGGAATAGCTTGTCGCATTCTTACTTCGACATTGCCTATCTTGGATCGATAGTAGCTTCAGTCGTTGGCCACGAGCAACAACTCCCGTACTGCTTCGTAGCGAAACGAGGCAAAGATGGAGAAGGATTACGCTGGGAATAGCTACCCCTCCGAGCGCATCTCCCCTCCTCCACCGACGTATGGACAGTCGGAGCGGACTCGAGGCGGCATCCCTCGCCGCGTTCTTGACAGCTTCAAACGGGATCCAAATGCGCATGCGACCCCGAAAGGCACTGTCGGCGCCGATGGCAGAGTGTACGATCTCGAAGGCGCCGCGCAGGCGACGGCAAACTCGCCGTTGTCGCGCAAGTTGAAGGGGCGACATCTCCAGATGATTGCAATCGGTGGCTCCATCGGTACGAGACCGCCTGACTGACAGGTCGTAGCTTTCGACTCCAGGGTGCTGACATCGATTCAAGGTACCGGTTTGTTCGTGGGTTCTGGCAAAGCTCTGGCGGCCGGCGGACCGGCCTCCCTGCTCATCGCATTCGGACTCATCGGTGTGATGCTGTACTGCACCGTCCACGCTCTGGGTGAGATGGCTGTCTTGTTCCCCGTCGCCGGCTCCTTTTCCGCATACTCGACCCGCTTCTTGGACCCTGCCTGGGGCTTCGCCATGGGATGGAATTACGCGATGCAATGGCTCGTCGTGCTGCCTCTGGAGATTGTTGCCGCATCCATCACGGTGGACTATTGGCACTCACCGGTATCCAACGCAGTCTGGATTGCCATCTTCTTGGTCGCCATCGTAGCGATCAACTTTTTCGGCGTCAAGGGCTATGGCGAGGCCGAATTCGTGTTTTCGATCATCAAGGTCATCGCCATCATTGGTTTCATGTGAGTCTCATCTCGGAAGAAACCATGACCGTTTCAACTCACTGTGACTAGCATTCTGGGGGTCATTCTTAACGTCGGGGGGGGACCTCGTGGTACTTACATTGGTGGTCGTTTCTGGCACGACCCAGGCGCGTTCCACAATGGCTTCAAAGGCCTTTGCTCCGTTTTCGTCACGGCCGCTTTCGCCTTTGCCGGAACCGAACTCGTGGGCCTTGCTGCCGCCGAGACGGCCAACCCGCGCAAATCCTTGCCGACGGCCGTCAAGCAAGTCTTCTGGCGCATCACACTCTTTTATATTGTCTCACTGACCCTGGTGGGGCTTTTGGTCCCCTACACTGACAAGCGTCTGCTGAACGGCACTTCGTCGTCGGATGCCAAAGCTTCGCCTTTTGTCATCGCCATCAAAGACGCGGGTATCGGCGGCTTGGACAGTGTGATGAACGTCGTCATCATGATTGCGGTGCTGTCCGTCGGGAATTCGTCCATCTACGGTGCTTCCCGCACCCTCGCAGCGCTGGCCGAGCAGAATCAGGCGCCCAAAGCTCTCGCTTACATCGACCGCAAAGGTCGTCCTCTCGTGTCCATTTGCGTCGCCTCCGTCATCGGCCTTCTCGCCTTTCTGGGTGCGTCGAACAAGGCGGGTGAAGCGTTCAACTGGATGCTTGCCCTTTCCGGTTTGTCATCCATCTTCACCTGGGGATCCATCTGCCTCGCACACATCCGGTTCCGGAAAGGGTGGCGCGTGCAAGGCCACAGCCTCGACGAACTCGCCTTCCGCTCGCAACCGGGTGTGATCGGGTCCTGGATCGGCTTTATCTTCAACGTACTCGTGCTCATCGCCCAGTTCTGGACCGGTTTCGCGCCCGTCGGCTACGCGTCTATGTCGGCCGGCGAGCTCGTCCAGAACTTTTTCAGCGCCTACCTCGCCGCCCCCATCGTCATCCTCTTCTACGTCGTCTACAAGTTCTGGTTCAAGACGCCCTTTATCCGCACGCACATGATGGATCTCCGCACCGGGATTAGGGAACTCAATCTCGCGGAATTGGTCGCCGAGGAGAGGGCCGAGAGGGCGTCGTGGCCGAAGTGGAAGAAGGCTTACAAGTTCTTGTGCTAGTTGGGGTTCGGCCTTGGAGTGGTTCTGCGTTGCGTTGTGTCCCGCGTACGAATTCGTGTGTAAACATTCTGTCTTTCATGTCTTGTTTGCAGAGAGCTTTGGATAACTCTCCTCTTCGCGGCTCCTTTCACTCTGTTCATCTGGAAACCTTGGGGGAAGATGGAAGTAGCCTGGATTCATTATACTGTACATAATCCGTGCTGTTGCTGTGCTGTTGCTGGATTGCCGGTCTTTACTTGTACTCGTGTACTCATCATGTTCTGAAGGTGAATACCTCTGGCGGTTTGTTCGCCATAGCCATAGAACAAAGTAATAGAGATACAACATCTACAAACATCCCTCCTTAAAAAAAGAAAACTCTCCTTCGACCAAAGCCTTTCGTAAGAAGTAAATCCAGCGAGAATATCCTACACGCCGGAACCGTCCACTACACACAGGGTTGCCCATTACACACCCACACCCACACCCACACTTGCACTCTACACCATCCCACCCACCTTTCCATCTTCATCTCATCTCATCTAACCCACAACCACCCTCCCGTCTCCCAATCAAACAGATCCCCCGAAAAATCCACGCCAACTCCTTCCCTCCCTACACCCCGCCATTACATCCCATTCCATACCCACCCTCACACCCCCTCTCCTCCCCTCTCCTCCCCAGCACGACGAGTTCGCTAGATAGACTTTGGTCCTTGGGAACTCAGAGGTTCTAAGGAACCTGATTCTGTTCTCGGGAAGGAAGGAAGGCATGGGGGTCCAGGAAACCCCGTCGGCTTGAACTTCAAGAAACAGATTCTTGCCAGTGGGTTGTTAAGCACTACCTAAACACCTGGTAATACTAGATAGGACCCGCCTGCCCGCATCCCGTCGCTTCAAATCGAGAAGCGGTGGAAGATGCTTGGGGCTAGTCTCGCATCTCCCGTCAACACCTCCATTTCCCGGTGTATTTTGAAGTCTTGAAATGTTTGAGAAAGTCGTTCTGCTGAGTCCACGTTTTGCCGTGATAGAGGCAAGGAGGATGCTTGCATGGGTAAGCCCAGATCCAGTCTGGCTTGAGAGACGAGGTGTCGCTGTCTCTCATTGGACGAGAGTGGTCGATCGTTGTGGGCCGGCTTGATGTGGTGCCGGTTGAGCCATGGTTTGGGAGGAGTTCGTTTCTGTTGGGTGGGTGTATGTTGACTCTCTCGCTGAGTATGAACATGTGCACCCTATCTATCAGAATTTCATGCTTCATTTCCTAACCCGGGACCTTACAGGACTGGAGGTTTCGGAAGGATGCGGCGTTTGCTAGGGCAAACTGTTGTTTGCGAAGGGTAAGGGTTTTCCCTTTGCCGTTCTGGAGGTCATTTATATTTTGACTCTCCCATAAGGTCAGGGGTACAATAGTCAATCTACCTTTCCTTACCTTGGAAGATACTATATGTGGATGCGGTCGTAGATACTCCCCTTGAGACTCATACCGTTGTTTGGCAGCATTTTCTTCTGAACGTGTCTTAAGCACTCAGCAGACCAGCTCTTGCATTTGTTTCCATTCCCCATAGTCAGCAACTATGGGGGTCGACGCCGGGTTCGATATGGTCCCACGTCTGTCTGAAGAGGCAGCGGACAAGCAGAATTGGCAATCATTCATCAATGTTATAAAAGAACAGTACCAAAACGATGATCTAGTGGAGATCACCCCCCTCTATATCGAATTCAAAGCGGGCGAGCATCCACGTCTCCCATTCGAGGGTCATAAGTTCTTGCGCTTCAGCTCAAAGATCTCAGGGAGTCACGCCAAGGGAGTGGAAAATTATATCAATACAGTCACCCAGGCCGCGCGTGCGTACTTTGGCTCTCGGGTCCAGTATTGGAACGAAACTGGTGACAAGAGGGGCTTTTACAACTGGCATGAGGTCCATGACTCATTTCGATTCTATCTGGAGGTTTGCTATGATATACTCAATCTGGCCTTTGAGGGTGTCTAATGCTGTATCAGCCCGATGAACCGGAGATTCCCACTGCCCTAGCACACAAAGTGTCTGGGACCCATCCTATCAAGGAGTTGGACTTGCCGCTCTTTACGATCCAGACGGTGCCAGGTAAAGGTAAAGGTCTCATAGCCCGCATCAACATCGCCCAGGGCACACGTATCCTCTCCGAGAAACCCCTTTTCACCACTCCCAACCTGGCGCCCATCACCCTCATGGAAAGCACCATCGCAACAAAGCTAAAATCCCTCCCAAAGCCCCAGCAACGACAGTTGCTCTCCCTCCACAACAACTTCCCCGGCAAGCACCCATTCAGCGGCATCACCAAAACCAACGCTCTTCCCTGCGGTCCCACCTCCAACATCGGCGCCATCTACCCTACCATCTGCCTGCTCAACCACAGCTGTCTCCCAAACGCCCACAACAGCTGGAACAGCACCACCACGCGCGAGACCATCCACGCCATCCGCGCCATCGCCGCCGGCGACGAACTCACCATCGCCTACGACACAGGCCTCCCCTCCTCCCCCCGACGCACCCATCTGGAAAACGCATTCGGCTTCGTCTGCACTTGCACCCTCTGCTCCCTCCCCCCTCCCGCGCTGGCAACCAGCGACGCCCGCCGCCTCCAGATCCAGCGTCTCGACGCCGCGATCGGCGATCCCGCCCGCGTCATGAGCCAGCCCAGTGCCTGTCTGGCAGACTGCCACGCTTTACTCCACGTTCTCGAGGAGGAGTACGGTGGTGCCGCCGTCGCGCTGTTCGCGAGGCTCTACTACGACGCCTTCCAGATCAGCATCACGCACGGCGACCAGGCTCGCGCGGGGGTGTTTGCGGAGAGAGGGTACCGCGCGAGAGTCGGCTGTGAGGGGGAGGATAGCCCGGAGACGCTGAGGGTGAAGAGGTTGGTGGAGGATCCGGCGAGGCATGGAAGTTTCGGGGCGTCGATGAGGTGGAAGACGGCTAAGGGGCTGGTGCCGGAGGGGCTGGATGCTGGTGCGTTGGAGAGGTGGCTGTGGAGACTGGGGGGTTAGGGAGGGGAGCTTCGGACAGGACCGTATGTGTGAATGATGACGGGGGGTTCGTGAGGGTGGAGTTGGATGGTCGTTGTGGGAGTGATCGGGCTGCGTTGGACGTCGGAATGACATCTGCACAGGATCAGAAACCGAGTGGAGGGGACCCGAGTTCAATTAGGATTAAAACGGCCAGACAAGTCCCACCCGACGCCGCGCAAAGCGAACGGAGGGAGGGAGGGAGGGAGGGAGGGAGGGAGGGAGGGAGGAAAGAGCGGTTAAAGGCCGCGGGACGGAGTGCGAGGGAGCGGTGGTGTTTTCTGGTTGCTGAGAAAGCGGGCATGTGCTGCGGCGGTTGTGTCCTCGCCGCGCCCGATCGGCGAAGACGCCTGGGACTTGGCCGGGGCAAAACACCGAGAATGATGAAGACGATACGACCGTTGCCGCTTTCAAGACTGCGGGATCGTGCTCGTCGAGACTGTGTGGAGGGAATTTGTATCTATATGGAAAGAAGCTCTGATCAAAATAGTTGTGTGGGGGTCTGATATGTAGATATGCTCGACGGAGCACAGGCAATATAAACGTGTGAGGTTGGTTGGTATGTTATGGTTGCGTGCGACGCGATGTGATGAAATCTACCCAAGTCCCATCCGAACGAACGCACTTCTATATCTATATGTCATCTACCCACTCACCCTCCATTCCTCCATCCGCCCTTCCCTGCGAAAACCCTTTTGAAAGTTCCCGCGCCGATAAGGCGACAGGCCGTGGGCCACCCAGGTCCTCTATCGACCCAACCATCCCCCGGCCGGCCCACTCGCCTTCCCACCCAGCCAGGCACGACCAAACTGCCAAACCCTCCTGTCAACCCCTCACCCCTTCCGCGCACAATACTCCACAATCAATCGCTCCAGATCGAGCAGCTTATACGGCTTAGTCATAAAGCCCTCCATGCCGACGCGAGCCGCGCGCTCGAGGGCCTCGTCCGTGACGTCGGCGCTGACGGCCAGGACGGTGACTTTGCTTTTGCTAGTGTTGGTGCTGCGTTTGTCTTTGCCTCTGTCCTCGCCGTCGACGCCGTCTTTTTCTCGCTCTCGCTCTCGCGCTTGTTGATCGTCGTGGCGCATATTCGCATCCAGATCCATCGTCGTCGAGCTCCCGCCCCCCACCAAACCCCGATCCCTCTCCAAAGCCAAAATCCTCTCGGTAGCCTCATACCCATCCATCCCGGGCATCCACAAATCCATCAACACGACATCCACCGCCGGATTACGATCGAGCTGCATCTGGCGCACGGCCTCGGCGCCGTCAAAGGCCTCGAGGATCTGCGGAGGTTTGTAGCCGAGTTTCATGAGCATGTTGACGAGCAGCGTGCGGTTGATGCGGTTGTCCTCGACCACCAGGAAGGTCAGCGGGTGTTTGAGCGCCAGGTGCCGGTCGAAGGTCGGTTTTCGGGTCGAGTTCGAGGTCGAGCTGGAGATGCGCGCGGGAGAGAGGGCGGGGAGGGGGACGATGCTGTTGCGCCGCGAGGGCGACGATGGGTGCAGTGGGGACGAGGCTTTGCGGAGGGCGGGCGATGGTGGGTCGGGGGATTTAGAGCTGCCGCCGGTGCCGGTGCCGGGGCCGGCGTCGCTGCGCGTGGGCCGTCGGCGGTCAAGAGGGGTCGGAGCGGTGGTGGAGGATTGTCGGTGACGGGGGCTTGAGGATGGGGGGATGTTGGATAGGAGGTGTGCGTGTACACCAGATGGCGTTGGGGTGCGCGTCCTGGCGGGTGTGGATGTCCTGCTGTTGGGTGGTTGTTCTTGGCCGGAGATGGGGACGCGGAGCTCGAATTCGGATCCGCGGTGAGGCCCTGTTGTGTCGGAGCGCACGCAGACGAGGTCGCCACCCATCTTGCGTACGAGACCTTTGGCGACGAGGAGACCGAGGCCGAGCCCTTCCTTCTGTCGTGTGAGGGAGTCGTCTTCGCGGGAGAAAGGTTTGAAGAGGTTGGGTAGGAAGTCTTGAGGTATGCCTGGGCCGGTGTCTCTGACGTTGATGACGAGGAAACGCGACTTTGGACTTAAAGTGGCTGTGACGTTGATGATTCCCCGCTCGGTGAACTTGATGGCATTCAGGAAGACGCAGGAGATGAGTTTGGTAAGATCGCGGTCGTCGACTGTCAATGCCATTAGAAGTGTCTACTTTAGAAGTGTCTAGGTGATAGACAATATGATGCAGCTTACCCGATATAATCTCCGGTACCGAAGAGTCGACGGACCATTCGATCATCTTGGTCGAGGCGTCGCCTTTTGAGCTTCTTGATCTCACCTCGATGAGCTCACCTCGCTGAGTGTCTTCGGCTATTGCCGACTCCGGTCTTCCTCCAACCCGTAAAGACTCATTGATAAGGAGGTGAAGGAGTTCTCGAAGCTTGGTATGTCGAAGAGCTGGTGTTGGAATATGATCTGAATCACCAGGAACAGTACGGTCATCCCCATCGAAAACGGAAGGATTGCGATCCGTTGCACTACCGGCAACCACACTGGAAGGATGACTTCGTGGTAACGTGCTCGTAGCCTTTGTCGCCTCAAGGGGAGTGGACGGCAGAGCTTCCGTCCGAGGTGATACTTCTCTACCAGGCGTGGACATTGTAGATTCCACAGCTCGATGCTTTGCCGCCGGAGCATACGCCCATTCAAAGGAAGCGCTCCTCCGTCTCTTGTTCGGATTGATAGGTATGTTGTTGCCCTCAATCAAGATGTTCGGTCGTCTCTCGAATGTTGGTGTGGTGGACTGAACCTCCGCGGTCTCTTCATCTACCGGCAGGACCGGCGTGTCGGGAACCTGCATGTTAAGGTCGTAAGCGTGAACCACGTTGTCAGCTGCTTCGACTGCCCTCCTCGAGCTGTCTGTGATCCGTTAATTATGCCTCAAACGTACTAGCATCGTAGGATCCTTACCTTGTACAACCTCGATGTTTTCTCGGAGGACTTGAAAGATCTCCCTAATCTTAGGGTTTGTCTGACCCTCTAGTGACTCTTGAACAGTCGCATGCATGACATCCAGCATACCGACGACGCCTTGCATTGGAGTCCGAAGCTCGTGTGACAAGCTGCGCGCATATGGTTTCAGTGACTGCGAGGCCGTGACGGCTTCTTGAGGGATCACTTTGGTAGGGTTCATGTCCGCGGGCTTTGCGAAACCTTGCCCTTCGAGAACACGTTTCAGGATCATATCCTCTAACGAATGTAAGAGCATCTCCAAATAACCCCAGCCGAGACGGAGCTTGCTGAGACCATCTTCGTTCCACATCATTCCAAAGTGTGCGAAACACTTCCCTTCCGAGAAGAGCGGAAGGCCCAGGTAAGCTTCGGTGGGGAAAGGAAAGGCGTTCGGGTTGTTGGTGATGAACTCGTTGAGTTTGTTGGGGATGAGGAAGACTTTATCGTGTCTCATATGCGCGCAAGGTGCTCCGAAGGCCAGGTATTTGTAATCTCGGTGGAGGTTCTTAGTTTGGTGGCCATCGTTGTAGTAGAATGCCACTCCCAGTAGACACGAACCCGGCTCACCGATCAACGGCATCTCAATCGCCGTGTCCTCGTCGTCGACCAGGATCCGCTTGGCGACAAAGCCGTATTGCGCCCCGGCGATGGTGGTTATGCCTTCCATCAATGTTGTCCAGAATTCCTCCGTCTCCGCGTCTTGCAGCTTGGCCTTGAGTTGCACGAGCTGTTCGGCCGCATTGTTTTCCGCAACATCGTAATATCGACTGATACTTTCCCGAAAGCCATCGTGTCCGTAATGCGTGGCTATCCCTGGTCGTGTGCTTGGCAAACACAGCGATTTCCTCTCGATTATATCTCCTTCTGCCACCTTTTCCTTCATATTTGTCGTCGCCATCACCCCTCACCCTCCGGCACGCCGCCTGGAGCAAAAGAACCCCGCCCTGTACAGCCAACCCTCCAACCAGCTTTTCGAAAGCGCAGCTTTGTTGGGCGCGGTTCGGCAAGAGTGTACTTCCTTAACGTCGCCACTCTCGCTCTGGTCCTCCGTGGTCTGCGCTCCCTGATATACCCAAACGGATCTCTTGAATGTAACCCGACGTCCTGATGCAACACCAACCAGAGTCTCCAATGTCTCCAATGTCTCCAGCACTTGTCTAGGATTCCTTCCAAATGTGTACGCCTTCGCGATAGCTTGTCTGACCTGGTGTCGTACAAAGAGGATGGAAGGCGAGCATCCAAATGGTGTCCACTCGCACGTGGATTATTGTAACAGTTGCGCATGCAGAGAGGGCATGGCGTGGAATCGTGGGATGGTGACGCTTGCTCAGGAGATGTTCACCAACCAGGCAACCTTCTCGTCAGTACAACCAATGAAGATTATGAATATGATTCTGGGGATAAACATGGGGAAGAGCATCGCTCAGAAGCGGCAAGAGAGGAAATAGTTGGAGTGTGTGGCTGTTGGAGCTCTCTCCGGCGATGGCAGTGCAAGGACCGAACGTTTTCCATACGCAAGATCTTCCAGTCATACGTTTGGTAACATGACAAACGTTTTAAATACACTGTCCCTCAATTTCTTCTCGTCCGAACGCCCATTACCTAAGGTAGGATTGTATCATTGATTACACCTAGACTCGAGCCAAGTGTTGATCGAGGTAAAGGAATCCACAACAACTTGTAATGAGACGAGTCTATACTAACTTGCTACTACATGGGCCGCAGGCTTGGGTGATACCACCAGCATCAGTCAATGTAGAGAAAGAACAACATCAACAGAGATGCAAATCAGACTTCTGATTGTTGCCTTTGGGGGTTGTGTCGAGCATGAAAACGATGACCAGTTCTTCTAACTCATCCCTACCCTAACACTACCACCTCTGTAACCCTAATCTGCCCCGCCGACCCCACTGCATGGCACGCCATACCATGACATGCCACTGTGGCAATGTAAACGTGAGATCGAGTGACAGGGATGTACTGGTCGGCTGTCCGGGTCCAGAACAGATCCAGAAGTCCAGAACACGGAGGAAAAGGCGATTGCGCTAAGTTAGGCAGGGCATGAGGCTAGGTAAGTTAAGGCACTTTAAGCTATGATCGACAGAGTACAGTACCGTAAGGTAAGCCCAACCTTTGTCCGTCCACTCTGGCCCGCCTCTTTTAGGGTAGGATTCTTGCCAAAACCGGTGGACTGAGATGAATAGGGTAAGGTGAGCAGGCACCTTGCGTACGAATAAGGGAGGATGAGCAGTGTATGATTTTGATTTTGAGCTTCGTGTTACAATAATAGTAATAGTAATAGTAATATCATTATTATTATTATTAATGTTACGTCCAATCATAATAATGATAATAATATTAATATTAATATCAATAAGTCCACAGTCTTACTCAGTTCAATGGCCTAGATGCGTCCATGGATATTTTCACTTTCAACGACATGCCGTCCTTTCCGAAGGCATCATTGACAACAACCATCATCAATCATCAAAATCTTACTGCATTTGCTTCGTGCTTGTTGGCAAAGTCATTATGAAGAAGAAAAATGATACCAGTGTAATACCAATATGTGGCTCGGTGCACCAGATTCCACGATGCAAATCAAGAATGGGATATGGGTGATAGATTCCAGTTTAATGATGTGTGAACACCTTTCCTTTCGTTCCTCGATACTTTTCTTACCTTACAAACCGGCGGATCCGTTACTCCGCATGATCTGCATCGCGTGTTGAAACTCTGTGTTCGGCGTGTTGTTGGTGTGGTGTCTCGTCTCATTCATTCTCCAGGCACATACTCCACACATACATCCCTACCTCAGGTACTCACTAGCCACCCGTCTCTCCTCAGTCATTTCTGTCCAAGAAACGCCACGTTTCTGTGATCATTTCTTTCATTCTGCCGCCCAAGGTCTGGCCTGCTGCTCTATACAGCTTCGGCTCTGAAACTGTATTCGAACATCTTTGTGGAGATTGCCCAACTTTTCTGTTGGAGATAGGCGTCGTGGAGCAGCGACACTTTCGAAGCCAGGCTAACATCAGCCCCGCATACTATTCGTGTCACACAGAGTCTATGTGAGATGTGTTCCTTTCGATAGTTGCCGGAATGCAGCCATGTGCTTTGTCGAAGAGCCGGGTTATCACACATGGCTGGCCAGGTTCATTGACCCATGTCAGCCTGAGTCTCAGAGCCTGCCTCGTTCAAGGCTGGGGGGATTACCTCTCACGATATAGCAGCCATCTGTGGCTTTTCTACCCTGAAGCACACGTTATCGGCCGTGGTATCGCACGTGGCTATTTGCATGTCTTTGCATCGCTGAGGCTTCTCTAGCACTATGTCAGGCAACCATAGCCGGCTAAATGGCCATGGCCATTGCAGGCTGCCTCCGGCAGATGGCCCGAGTACGGCCTCCGACAAGGAAGGCCACGAGACAGGAACGCGAGGTTACTCGAACAGGGCTGCATTAGATCTTCCTATCGCTCCGGGGAAAAGGATGATCTCCCTTCAGCGTACCTGGCTCCAAGGGACGATCGTGCAAGGGCCCTGGCCTGTCGCACAGTGATACAGCCCACACATATGAAGCAAGCTAGGCACGGACGGAGTCCATGGACATGTGGCATCCACGTCGTACTTGGAGTTCTCGTACTCCCCCGCACCCTCTGAATGGAATCCATGGCATGGTTCCATGCACGCACTGAGATGGGGATCCGTTACACTCTCACTCTCCCGTGCTCCACACCTTCTTGTGCCACGCGTGTGGTAAAATGTCCTTGTCAACGCCCAACAACCTACCCGCACCGAAAGCGATGAAACCCGGCATACTCGATGTCCGAGCGTTTGCCATTTCTGGGCGACACCGCCTTGCAGCTTATACATTCCTTCCTGGTGCTGCATGGCAGTGGGTTGATCTCCTCGTCTTCCAAGCACATGGGTAGATGGATGCCTTCGGTTTCTCACGCTCATTGCTTAGTTCCGTCCGCTTCCCGAATACTGCTTACAGACCAGACACACTCACTAGCAGAAACCCACTCTTGTCCTGACCTGGTGATCCTATTCAGGGTCGCTGCATGGATTGCGTCCCTCATGCCTCCGGCTTTGCTTGTCATGACAATCTATATCGATCTTTCTCGCTTACATGATCTTATCTGTCCACCCACTCATTTCAATGAAGATATTCTCAGTGCGTTCGCTTCCATGAATAGAATGATAGAATGAGCATGACCGTGGATCGTATAAGTCATGAGCCAGACTTGACCAAGTCCTGCTTTCTCGTACATGCGGAATCTTTGTCAATGAGGGGAATAGATGACCTAACAGTGAACAGCAGGGAAGGATGAGAACGAGATAGATATGGTAGGCTGTTGGGGACTAGGGAATCAAGACCATCCAAAGCGCAATCGAAGCGAGGAAAACGAGAGGAAACTGATGGAACAATCACAGGCACGTTCCTTCCTTCCCTCTTTTCGGTTGTCTTTCACATCAGACCATATCGTCTGTCACGGCTTTCCTATCATCCCTAGAACGGACAAAGCACAAACAATCCTCGATTACGTGCGTGGCACCAAGACTTTGGCTTATAGAACAGCTCAGGGAATACCAGAAGAAATGAGGCAAATAGATTGCCTCAAGCGGGACACAAATCAGATCTGAGATGGACCTGTGAGCGTCATGAGCGTGTATCTAAACCCAAATCCGCCTCACCATCTCCTCGACTATTCTGTATCACAGATTAAGAGAAGACAAGCAAAGAGAACATAGACCGGAACCCTCTCCCTCCGCTTCTTGAACACCTCTAGTCCAGCGAGTGGAGGAAGTTGAAGACTGATACGAGCACCGGAGGCCATCCGTACATAGTTGGACCTTCGAGGTTGGAGCCAAGAAATCGCGGTGACGTTACTCTCACGCGTCCAGCCCCATCCACCAGAACAAGAACCAGAACATCCACCCCGCTCCCCGCTTCCCGCCCCCTCGCCATCCCCTCCTCTCTTCCAGCAAACCCCACACCCTCCAACCCCCCCCCAAACCACCAAACCACTCTTCTTTTCCTTTCTCTTCCGCTCCCCGCCTCAACAAACCAAGCACAACCCCAACACCAACCCACTTCCCGCCCCTCCACC